>MDTB01159289.1_pt1 | contig 37178 bp, 36 predicted proteins | sample 811161 | NCBI WGS metagenome assembly MDTB01 (sample SAMN05326650, study PRJNA326480) | marine metagenome | isolation source: seawater | place: Mediterranean Sea | collected 2009 | reverse complement strand
CCACATGCCACCGTGTACGTCGCAGATACCGCTGACCCGGCTGGCTTTTCCGATAAGGTCCGCGAGCTAATGGAGTATCATAACTTTACTTTGACGAAGTGGTACAGGACCAAGCCTGTTGATGTTGAGTCGATGATAGAAGAAACCCTGGAAGCGGTTTCCTATTTCGGGACTGCAGTTTGCGATACTGTAGATCTAATACACCGCTGCCGTCGTGATGGAAAAATTATGTTGTTTGAGGGTGCTCAGGGTAGTCTCTTAGATATTGATCACGGCACGTATCCATTTGTAACAAGCTCAAACACTACGGCCGGCGGCGTTGCAACAGGGTCTGGTTTAGGCCCACGACATATTGGTTCTATTCTTGGGATTACTAAAGCCTACGCGACGCGTGTCGGCTCGGGTCCGATGCCGACTGAACTATTTGATGATGCGGGTAAACATTTAGCTTTCAAAGGACAAGAAGTAGGCACTACGACGGGCCGAGGGCGCAGATGTGGGTGGTTTGACGCGGTCGCAGTGCGTCATGCGATAGAGGTAAATTCCATTAGCGGTATTTGTCTTACCAAGCTCGACGTTCTCGATGGGCTGAGCGAGGTGAAAATGTGCGTCGCTTATGAGCTACCTGATGGTAATGTCGTCGATTACTTGCCGAGCGGTGACGAGTACCTCAACGTGAGGCCCGTGTATGATACGTTGTCAGGCTGGGGCGAAACAACTTTTGGGATGACTTCGCTTGACGAAATGCCTAAGGCCGCGAAAGAATATGTTCGACGATTGAGTAGAGTGGTTGGTGCGCCGATCGACATTGTCAGTACTGGCCCTGATCGCGAACAAACAATCGTGATTTCTACGCCTTTTGGTGTAGACTAGTGTGCAGGAGCAGCATGAGCTGCTTCTTAATAAACAACAAAAACGCATACAAAGACCGTCGTGGGTAATCACACCCGCCTTAGGAGCCGCTGTAAAAGATTGGCTCCACGACCGTCCGGTATCGGGAGGTAACTATGTCAAAAGGGCACTCGCTTCAAGACCCTTTTTTGAATATTTTGCGCAAAGAACGCGTTCCAGTTTCGATCTTCTTAGTCAACGGAATCAAACTTCAAGGTCAGATCGAATCATTCGATCAGTTTGTAATTCTTTTGAAGAATACTGTGAGCCAAATGGTTTATAAACATGCCATTTCAACCGTGGTTCCGGCTCGCAATGTAAAGATTCCTGCCAGCGGAATGGATGAAGAAGATGGCGAGGACCGTTACGATCTAGACAATTAAGTTTATCCGCTAATTGCAATAGGACGCAGGGTCGACTAGACTCCCGCGGCCCGCTGTTTATGAAGTGACAGCCTCCTTGCTAGTCGGACTGGCCGATTAGTGAAGCCCATAAGGAGTTAACATGAATCACTACGAAATTGTTTTGCTGTTCCATCCGGATCAGTCAGAGCAAGTGCCCGCTATGATGGAGCGGTACACCAATACCGTGACCGAAGCTGGTGGATCCATCCATCGATCAGAGGATTGGGGCCGTCGTCAGCTAGCTTACCCAATCAACGATATACATAAAGCACATTACATTCTTTGGAATATTGAATGTTCGGTTGACGTTCTAGATGAGTTGACAACGACCTTTCGCTTCAATGATGCCGTTTTACGTAACATGATCATAAAGCGCAAAATTGCTGTTACTGAGATATCTCTGATTAAGGCCACTGAAAGTCGGCAGGACCGTGAGCGGTCAGAGCGGCGCTCTAATAGCGATGCGGAGCAGTCAAATGATGCTGTTGTTGAAAATGCAGACGATAATGATGTTGATGATATTGTTGGCGTTGAAGAGGCAACAGGGGAATAGGAGAGAAATATGTCGCGGTTTTTCCGACGTAGAAAGTTCTGCAGATTTTCGGCTGAAAACGTCGCAGAAATTGACTATAAAGATCTGGATACTCTGAAGCAATATATTACCGAAACCGGTAAAATCGTGCCCTCGAGGATAACAGGGACAAGTTCCAAGTATCAGCGGCAGCTCGCTACAGCGATTAAACGCGCACGGTATCTAGCCTTGCTTCCTTACACCGACTCGCACGACATCTGATAAACAGGGGACCTAATGGCACGGCTGGCGCACTATGTAATGGCGTCTGAATGGAGGGCTGCTCTGATTGCGTCATTGTTGTTATTTTTGCCCCTATTTTCATGGGCAGGGGCATCTGTGGTTGCTCTATATGCACTGCGCCGAGGCGTCGAGAAATCGGTGTTGGTGACAGCGGTACCTCTGCTGTGCGCGTCTTTGATGGCATTTGGTTTCGGTGACCCATCCATTCTGCTGGTCCTGGCGATTACGATTGTTTTGGCAGCAGTGCTGTATAGTACACTGAGCTGGACTTCAGTTCTTTTAATCGGACTCGGGCTCTCGCTAGTATTGGTGTTTTTGGTAGGTGCGGTCTACGAGGAGACGCTAAAAGGTTTAGTGGTAGCGATCAAAGAGGTGGTCGCTCCGCCGGCTCAACTTGCTGCCCTTGGGGTGGATAGCGTGACAGTCGACGCATGGATGGCATCATTATCTGTTGGGGCGTTGAGTTTCGTGCAAATAGTTAGTGCGATATTCGCACTTATATTTGCCAGAGCTGTTCAAGCTCAGGCATATAATCCTGGGGGTTTTAAGGCAGAGTTTGAAGCGGTAATCCTACCGCCGATGTTTGCGGTCGGATGCTTGGTCCTAGCAACCACAGGATTTCTGATTGATCCGTGGATGCTCCGGTTCACTCCGGTAGGCGCATTGCCTTTGATGTTTGCCGGCATTGCATTGGTTCACGGGCTGACAAGCATGAGGGAGTCGAGAGGACTCATCATCATGTTTTATGTGGCTTTGGTCTTTTTTACGCCATATCTTTTAATGTTGTTGGCGTTATTGGCGGTCATTGACGCATTTGTGGATTTTCGGGCCCGCGTATGTCAGCAGCCACCGAAAAATGAGGATAGATAAATGGAAGTAATTTTGCTTGAAAAAGTTGGTAAGCTTGGAGCCCTCGGCGATCGTGTAACAGTGAAAGGTGGCTACGCACGAAACTTCTTGCTCCCACAGGGCCGAGCAGTGTTGGCAAACGAGGGGAATATTGCTGAGTTTGAGGCACGCCGCGCTGAGCTCGAGAAAACTGCCCAAGAGCAAATCGATGCTGCGACCCTGCGTGTAGAGAGTTTGAACGGGCAAACAGTTACGATCACCGCCAAAGCAGGCGACGAAGGTAAGCTTTTTGGCTCAATCGGTACCCGTGATATCGCTGAAGCAGCTAGTGCCGCTGGGTTGACGCTGGACAAGAGTGAAGTCCGTCTTCCAGCAGGCCCACTGCGTACAACAGGCGAGCATGAGGTGCAGTGTCAAGTTTACTCTGAAGTATTTGCAACGATCACTGTTGCGATCACCGGAGACTAGTACATGGCGTCGTTTTCAACAAACGATTTCAAATCAGGCCTTAAGATTTTGATGGACGGTGATCCTTGTACGATCGTTGAAAATGAGTTTGTGAAACCAGGTAAAGGGCAAGCGTTTAATCGCGTTAAGATCAAGAACCTGAAGACTGGTCGCGTCGTTGAAAAGACGTTTAAGTCAGGTGACTCGGTTGAGGCCGCTGATGTGATCGATCTTGACATGGAATACTTGTACACCGATGGCGATTTCTATCACTTTATGATGACTGATGGTTCTTTTGAACAGCACGCGGCTGAGATCAAAGTGGTAGGTGACGTAGCGAAGTGGCTAAAAGAACAAGAGACTTATGGCATCACATTATTTAATGGAGCACCGCTTGCAGTTACCCCGCCCAATCACATTGAACTTGAGGTGACCGAGACCGATCCAGGTCTGAAAGGCGATACGGCGCAAGGTGGTTCGAAGCCTGCAACCTTGTCGACAGGCGCTACCGTCAACGTACCACTGTTCATTGAAGTTGGTGAAGTTCTCCGCATTGATACCCGAACCGGGGACTATGTTTCGCGCGCAATAAAAAAATGATGGGGCGACCCACGGCCAGCATTAATATGCTGGAAGCTCGCGCCAGTTTGCTTGCCAAGCTTCGTTCGTTTTTTGAGGCAAGAGAATCTCTCGAGGTGGATGTGCCCGTCATAGCGACAGCGCCCACCTCGGATCCATGGCTTGATAGCTTTACGGTTCATGATCCGGCTGGAATTCACATTGGTTACCTACTTACATCGCCTGAAACCTATTTAAAGCGTCTACTGTCGAAATATCCGTATCCTTTACATTCGATTGGTAAAGCCTACCGCGCGAATGAAGACGGGCCACAGCACGCAGTCGAATTCACAATGCTTGAATGGTATCGCCCAACAGCCGAGCATCCATTTGAAGAAATGATTTGCGAAATGCAGGATTTGATAGAGACGCTTACAGAATTTGGTCGACCCGAAGTGGTTTCCTATCGTGATCTGTTTATTTCGGTTTTTGGGTTAAATCCTCATGATGCTGAAGCCAACGATTTGGTTCATTTTGCGAGTGACCTACTCGGATCAAAAGCTGCTGCAACAATGGATTTAGATAATCTTCTTAATGTTTTGTTTGCAACAAAGGTAGAGTCACATTTAGTAAATCACATCGTGATCGATTTCCCGGTCACTCAATCGGCGCTGGCGCGGATAGGGATCGTTGATGGGGAGTCGGTTGCAAAGCGTGCTGAGCTTTATATTGCTGGAAGTGAGATAGCGAACGGGTATTACGAGTTAACTGACGTTGTTGAGCAATCAGAACGATTCGAGATGGACCATCAAAGACGTGAGGCACTGCATCGGCCCACACTTCCAACAGATAAGGCATTACTCAACGCGTTGACGACAGGCTTGCCCGAGAGCTACGGTGTAGCTTTGGGTGTCGATCGGCTGTTGAAGGTTGTTACTAATGTAAGAACACTTTCCGAGTGTATGACGTTTACAGGACATTTATGAAAGACTCTTTGAACCTTATTTGGATTGATTTGGAGATGACAGGACTATCACCGAATCATGATCGGATCATCGAGATTGCCACTGTTGTCACAGACAAAGATCTCAATATACTCGGCGAGGGGCCTGTGTACGCGGTTAATCAGCCTCAGGCATTGCTGGATGGTATGGATGAGTGGAACACTCGTCAGCATGGAACATCAGGTCTTATAGAGCGCGTCCAGAACTCACAATCTACAGAGGCAGAAGCCGAAGCAAAAACCATTGAGTTTTTAAGTGAGTTTCTCGATGCACGACAGTCTCCAATGTGCGGCAACTCGATTTGTCTGGATCGACGATTTCTATCACGTTATATGCCCGATCTCGAAGCATTTTTTCATTACAGAAATCTCGACGTGTCCACATTGAAAGAGCTAGCAAGGCGCTGGAATACGAGTGTCTCTGCCGGTATCACTAAATCCGGTCAGCATTTGGCCATCGCGGATATTTATGAATCAATTCATGAGCTCAAACATTACAAGACACATTTTCTTAAGCTCGATCGTTAAGGGTTTTGATGGCCCATTGGATGTGCTCATCAAGAATTGGTCCGTGCGCCCCGATTTTTTTGTTCAGTAATCCAAGCGTCTGAGAGATTTTCTCTTCGCTGTTACCAAGGCCTATAGCCAAATTTTCAAGAAATTTTGCATATCCCGCTCGCCTAAGTGGGCTGCCTTCAGTTTTTTCCAGGAACTCTTTTTCAGACCACTGAAAGAGGTCGATTAATTGCTTTTTATCGAGCTCATTTCGAGGTCTAAAAGCGGGATCACCTAAGGATGCATATCGATTCCAAGGACAAACCAACTGACAATCATCACATCCAAAAACTCGATTACCCATGGGTTTACGGAATTCTTCGGGGATTGGTCCCCGATGTTCAATTGTAAGGTAGCTAATGCATTTCGTCGCATCTAGTTCATAAGGAGCCTTGAATGCATCTGTAGGGCAGATATCAATACATGCGGAACACGAGCCACATCTTGAATCCTCTGCTTGACCTGAGATAGGTAATGGATAATCAGTCAATAGCTCGCCTAAAAAAAACCAGCTTCCCGCGCTTCGAGACAGTAACAAGGTGTGCTTTCCGATCCACCCGAGCCCAGCTTTTTCCGCTAAATGTTTTTCAAGGATTGGTGCTGAATCGGAAAATACCCGAAATCCATGTGGCGCGATTTTCTCAGAAAACCAATCACCCAGACGTTTCAGACGTTTACGCATTAATTTGTGATAGTCGCGTCCAAGCGCGTATCTTGAAATATAGGCTTTATCAGGATCATTGAGGATCTCTATGCAGTCTGTATTCTCCGGGAGATAGTCCAGACGGACTGAAATTATCCGTTTTGTTCCGGCGACTAGTTGAGTGGGATCCTTTCGAAGCTCTAGATTCCGTTTAAACCAGTCCATAGTCCCGTGAAAGCCAGCATCAATCCAAGCTTCGAGAAAAGGAACGTGCTGGGTGACGTCAGGATCGGTAACACCGATAGCTGTAAAGCCTAGTTCTAACGCTTTTTGTTTAAGCTTATCGAAAGCTTGATCTGATTGATGCCATGACGCGTCCATGACCGTTACACTAACAGAGTAATCATAAATCGGAACACCTGATGCAAATAGAATTGATTGATGAGTCGATGACAAATAAGCTCGGAGAAGCGCTCGCCAAGAGTTGCCCAGAGGCCCCATTTCTTGCGACATTGAAGGGAAATCTTGGTGTCGGTAAAAGCCATCTAGTGCGAGCTTTTTTGAAAAAGCTTGGAGTGACTGACACCATTCCATCACCGACCTACACCCTATGTGAGACCTATACGATCAATAGGACACAGGTCATCTCGCACATGGACTTATATCGACTTCAAGACCCTGAAGAGTTGGAATTTTTAGGATTCCGGGAGATGCTAGACGGGCACGGTGTGCTGATCGAGTGGCCAGAGCGTGCAGCGTCCTTTCTTCCCGCGCCAGACCTCGATTTGCATCTGATGTGGGATGGCGAGCGGCGTATATGTGCGCTGGCTGCAAAATCTAAGAAAGGAGAACATTGGCTATCCAATTTGGAGGTACTAAACGCAGCATGATGCGCGTCTGGCTAACTGTTATTTTTTTCTCGGTGACGTCCTGGGTAAATGCAATCGAACTGAAATCAGTGCGCTCGTCGACTGATCAGGATAGCTCACGTGTCGTTTTAGAGATTTCAGGTCAGCCAGAATTTTCTTACTTTAATTTGAATAATCCGAGTCGTTTGGTTTTGGATGTGACTAATCTCAGTACAGAGAGGCTTCAGGAGCTCATTGCTATTGACGATAAGAGAATAACGCGCGTGCGTACAGCGGTCCGGAGCAGAGGTAGTCGGCTAGTTTTTGATCTTGCTGGACCCTATCGATCAAATATATTTGCACTTGACGCCAAAGGAAAATTTCCCGATCGACTGGTGATTGACGTTGTTGGTTACGTGGCCGGGGGAAAGGCCTCAGTACGGGATAGTACAGCGGAGGAATTGACCGAGCCTCTGGTTGAAAAGCGCGACATCGTTGTCGCTATCGATCCGGGCCATGGTGGCAAAGATCCTGGAGCGTCATCGTATGGCTTGATTGAGAAACAGGTTGTGCTGCAAATTTCCAAACGGCTAGCGCGACGGTTTCAGAGTGAGCCGGGTTATCGAGCTGTCCTAACACGCGATGACGATCGATTTATTCCATTGAAGAATCGGCCTCGTATCGCGCGTGAGGCTGGCGCTGACTTCTTCCTATCGATTCATGCAGATAGTTTTCCTAAGAATAAAAGTGTTCGTGGAACTGGTGTGTATGCGTTGTCGTTGCGTGGTGCAAATTCGGAATTGTCTAGGTGGTTGCAGAATACCGAGAATGCTGAAGATTTGGCGGGTGGTGTTGATCTGGGTAATGTCGATAACCCTACACGCCAGGTGTTGCTCAACATGTCGATGGAATCCGCTATTAGGATCTCTAAGCAGGCAGGAAAGTTTGTGTTAAGTGATTTAACTGATATGGGTCGGGTACACAAGAAACAGATTGGTCTCGCGAACTTCGCCGTTTTAAGGAGCCCGGATATTCCCTCTCTTCTGATTGAAACGGGTTTCCTATCTAATCGGTCTGACGCCAAGCGGTTATCGAGCTCTCGAGAACAAGAAAAGATTGCGGGAGCTATTTTTGAGGGTATCAAACGGTATTTCGAGAAGAGTCCACCGGCAAATACATTCGTAGGCTGGCGCAAGCAGAACAAGGGTAAACGGATGACTATTGAGGTCAAACGTGGCGATACGTTATCTGAACTTGCCTCTCGGTACGGACTATCATTACAGGCTCTGAAAGAGCTGAATGCCCTACAAACCGACGTGATTCGGCTTGGCCAGAAGCTAGAGGTACCGATAGTATCACGATAGCATGTACGAACATGGTGAAGGCTAAAGTGCCTGCTCCTAAAACCAAGGTTAAACGTTCTTATAAGGGACGATACGCAGTTACCACCGTAAGGTATGCAAAAATTTATGAAATCTGGGGCTTCTATTACTGTCCTTTCTTCGCGTCTTGCTAATCAGATCGCCGCCGGTGAGGTAGTAGAGCGTCCGGCGAGTGTAGTTAAGGAGCTGGTAGAAAATGCGCTTGATGCCGGGTCAACGCAGGTCGATATTGATTGCGAGGCCGGTGGTATTGGTCGAATTCGTGTTCGTGACAACGGCCGCGGAATTCCGTCGGATGAGCTGACGCTTGCATTGTCGCGGCACGCCACTAGTAAAATTTTAGATCTAGATGATCTTGAGGCTGTTAGTACCCTTGGATTTCGTGGTGAGGCTCTGGCCTCAATTGCCTCGGTATCCCGTCTTGATCTGACATCAGCCATCGATGATGAGCCTGGGTCTATAGTCTCGGTTGAAGGCAGAGAAATGGTTGCTTTAGTTCAACCATCACCACACCCGCGAGGCTCCACAGTAGATGTTCGTGATCTATTCTTCAACACTCCGGCTCGTCGAAAATTTTTAAAAACAGAGAAGACGGAGTTTGGTCATATCGAATCAGTTGTTACCCGACAAGCATTGAGTCGTTTTGATGTTGGATTCCGATTAGTCCATCAGGGCCGAGTGACTCGTCAGTTAACCCCGGCGCTTTCAGAAAATACTCAGATTGCGCGTGTTTCGCAGTTGCTGGGTAGCGGCTTTATGGATGCTGCTCTTCCTGTAGATGCAAGAGCCACTGGGCTTTCACTTAAAGGATGGGTCTGTCGAGCAACATTCAACCGAGCACAGGCCGACTTGCAGCATGTCTTTGTCAATGGACGATTTATTCGTGATAGGTTGATTTCTCACGCATTGAGACAAGCTTATCGCGATATTTTATTCCATGGCAGACATCCCTGTTTTCTGTTGTACCTCGAGCTTGACCCGGCACAAGTCGATGTAAACGTGCATCCTACAAAAAATGAAGTTCGATTTCGTGACTCGCGATTAATTTATGATTTCTTATTACGCTCGGTTGGGCGGGTTCTGGCTGATGATCGGCCCGAGCAAATATGTGATCAGAATATTTCGGTCGAATCCTTGGGAACTAACCAAAGCCAATCAATCCAGCACCAACCAACGTTGGGGCTCAATCGTTCGAAACCAGTCGACTCTTTTGACACATTCGCGCGATTCTTAACGCCTACACTCAATGAAGAAGAGCCACCTGATTCACCAACTGATATTCCTCCGATGGGTTATGCCATAGCGCAACTACATGGGATTTACATTTTGTCCCAGACTCAGGACGGCATGATCATTGTTGATATGCACGCTGCACACGAGCGAATCACATATGAGGCACTTAAACAAGCGTTTGACGAGAACGGACTTGTGAGCCAACCGTTATTGCTACCGGTCACACTACATGTCAATCAGGGTGAGGCCTCATTGGTAGAGGAGGCTACCGATCTTTTTGATCAACTTGGACTTGGCGTTCAACGTCTGGGCCCCGAAGCCATTCGAATTGAGCATGTCCCTGCGATTCTGAACCGAGCCAGTCATGAGGATTTGGTAAGGGATGTGCTCAGTGACCTTGCCGCTGTTGGTACCAGTGACCGAATTAACGAGGCCAGAGATAATCTCCTGGCGACTATGGCTTGTCATGGATCAGTCAGAGCGAATCGCCATCTGACCATTCCTGAGATGAATGCGTTACTGAGAGACATTGAGAACACGGAGCGTTCGGGTCAATGCAACCACGGCCGCCCAACGTGGACGGCTCTCTCTATGCACGATTTGGACCGTTTATTCCTGAGAGGACGTTAGTTAGCCACCAGTCGCCAGAATCCGGATAACTCCCTTGGGCTTTGAATTAACGTTTTGCACTAATGAAGTCGGCTGGCTATATAGAGTCGTTTCTGATCCGAAGCTATCTACGACCACAGCGCGGACTCGAATTAAACTACCAACGTGTCCCTGTGCCAAAGTCATACTATTCCCGTAGACGTCTGGTATCGAGTTCCACGATCTGCCGTTATCCGACATTTCCCAGGTAGATCGAACATTGGCTATACCGTCATCGTCAGAAAGGTTCGATGTATCAATTTCTAGGAGCTGACCTTTTTTAGATTGGCCCATGATCATCACTTCGCCCTCGACAGGATCATCAATATTCTGAACCATATTTGTTGCAGGTGTGACCAAGGTTTCCTTTGTTCCAAAGCCATCTTCGTATGACACGATTACACGGTATGCGAATCCCACCTCGGCCTGATTCAGTCGGAGAAGCGCAGGGTTAGATGAATTTGTTTGGTAAGGAGTCCACCGAGCGGCATCTGAGGAACGCTCCCACACGTAAGAAAACTGACCGACCCCGTCTTCATCAGAAATACCCGATACGTCGATTTTGATAGTGTTGTCCTCTACCGGTGAACCGCTAATGATTGGTAGCCCCTTCGGTAAATCATTAGCGTTTTGAACTCCACCTGTCGGCGCTGTCTCTATCACCTCTAGGGTTCCCTCGCCGTCGACGTACTGGATGACTACACGCAGTGAACGACCAACGTGGTTCTGTCGCGGTGTGAAAGATTGTGACGTCGCGCCATCAATGGTTTGCCAACCCCCACTCGGTAGTTGTACCTGCCACTGCATAGTGAGATCTCCGAGTCCGTCCTCGTCATAGAGGTTCGAAACATCAATCACCAGAGGTTGGTCCTCCATAGGACCGTTGCCACTTTGACTGCTACGCTTGGAGTCCGTTTGTGCGCTATCGTTCTGGGCTGTTGAAGAAGTTGTTGATTGAGAACTCGTCGATGTTTGGGCGGTATTTCCTGCGGGAGCAACATTCGTCTCAGCGCCCTGCTTTGTCACGGGTGTTTGTTCGGTCTCTGCAACTTGCGAGGCCTCTGCTGGATTCGCTGCTCGTGCGGCTTCAACTTGCTCGGCTGCAATAGCAGCTGCAGTTGCGGCCCGTTCTGCTTGCTCTTTAGCGCGTTGTGAATAATTCGCATCAGCATAAACAGCCGTACAGGTACATCCAATCGCAATGGCTATTAATTGGGCCGCTAGGCGCTGTAAATACATCTGTATCCTTATGCTATCAATGGTCTTTTGGCAGAATGTACAGTCAAGACTCGGTTTGAGCAACGATTGATGTAGTTTAGACCTTTAAAACCCTAGTTTTCAATGATTTCAAAGATCTGGTGAATAAAATGAGTGAATATTTGCAGCCGGTGACAGTTATTGTCTATTTTTTTGTTATGAGCCGCCACAGCGCGGAAAAGCCTTTATGCGGTGCGGGTTTGCACCCAGATTGCACTCGACTCGTTGTAGCGTTTGTTGACTAAACCGCGAAGTGATTTGATCTCAATTGATGAAAATTTATTTGATTGATAAGGGTATATTAAACTTTAGTCTTATAAGGAGAGGTGTCTTTGAATATTGCGGTTTTGGGATCCGGTACGATCGGACAGAGTTGGTGCGCTCTTTTTTTAGCGGCCGGTTACGAGGTATTTGCTTATGATCCGCATCCGAGCAGGGAATTAGAGATAAGAAAGTTTGTTATTAATTCTGAGCCAACACTCCGAGCACTTGGTTTTTCACATGCGGGTTCACTGACTAACTTCTGTTTCACCACAGACGCGGCGAAGGCGGTTGAAGGTGCACAAGTCGTTCAGGAAAGTGCTCCGGAGAATCTTGTGCTTAAACAACAATTATATCGACTCATTGAATCGGCCCTCGATCCCAAATCTACTGTTCTATCATCGACGTCGGGGTTAACCCTTGAGATGCTTCAAACTGGCTTCTCCGATCCATCGAGGATACTAATTGCTCACCCATTTAATCCACCGCATTTGATCCCACTAGTGGAAGTTTTGGGCAACGAATTAACGGCGCCTGATCTTATTCAATGGACCCTTACTTTCTATGAAGGGCTTGGGAAGGTGCCGATTGAGTTGAAGAAAAGTATTCCAGGTCATATCGCCAACCGTCTTCAGGCGGTGCTTTGGCAGGAAGTATTGTACTTAGCTAAAGAGGGTATCGCTTCCCTGGCTGATATTGATAAAGTAATCGCAAATGGTCCAGGTTTAAGGTGGGCGATTTATGGTCCAAATCAACTATTTTCACTAGCAGCTGGCGCAAAAGGTCTCGAGGGATTTCTTGATCATCTTGGGCCTTCCTTTCAAGATTGGTGGTCGGCAGCTGGTCACGTTGAGTTGGATGCTGATACTCGGCAGTTCATTAAACGACAGTATCCGAGCTTTGATGAAAATGAATGCAGAGCAATGAAGACTTACAGAGATCATCTAATCTGTAGGATATTAAATGAAAAAACACCTTGAAGTAGGGGTTTGTTTGGCGATCATCTCAACCCATTTATTTGGAGTTATCCCTCTTGAGGTCGAAAAATTTGGCTCGAAATAGGCAGATGTTTAGGCGTACCTCTAGCATTTCTGTGAGAGCTTTGTGTGTGCAATTTAGACTGACGTTAGGGCTCGGTAAGAACATATTTCCAATTGTATTATCATTTGAGGTTGTCCACGATAAGACGCCAATGGCGACCTTAATTAACATTGTGTTACGAGCCTTTCGGGGGAAATCGGTATTTTCCAGAACTAGCGACTCCTTCGAACCTTGTTTATTAGTTGAATTTGCCGACAAGGATGTCTCTTGGTCAAACGCCGACCATGCATGCGCGGGGTCGGCCACTGCCTGCCTGTTTTCAAAGATTGCGGTATTTGCATCTACTGAAAGCTCGTTTTTCCCATCGGCTTTTTCTTTAAGCTCATACCGACTAATGGTATCTGACCAAGCCATTTCCTAAATCTGCATGGGTACCTTCCAAAATATGTGAAGTATTCAGATCTCCTGCTGTTGCAACACCAAGCCCGAAGCAAGTCATGCGTAATTCATTTATAAACTGTTTCATAACTTTGAGCACCGCGTCGGTTGATTCTGTTGCCGGTTGTAATAATCGTCCAGCAATTCCGACAGCGCTCGCACCGAGACATATCGATTTAGCAACATCGATACCGTTTCGAATACCACCAGATGCCCAACAAGTAGTCGATGGAAGCGCTCTACGTAGGTTGATTAAACATTCGGTTGTTGTGTAACCCCAATTATCAAATACGTCATTTGTCGAGAGTATCTCGCTGATATTCTTATTCAACTCTATCTCGATGTCAGCAAATCGGGTACCACCCTTACCTGCCACATCCAAAATTTCAACGCCCGCGGATACCAGCTCTTTTGATGAGTTCAGATCGAGTCCAAAGCCAACTTCTTTGACCACGACGGGTACCGGTGACCATTCACAAACTTCAGAAATATGGCTAATGATATCTCGCCAGTCGGTATCTCCATTAGGCTGAAATACCTCTTGCATCGGATTTAAATGAAGAATCAGCGCATCAGCTTCTATCGCATCTAATATTCGTCCTAACTCTTGTAATGCTTTTAGGTGTGGCAAATTGACAGCACCAAAGTTTGCAAATAGTGGCAAGTTGCCAATGGCGCGTCGAACCGACCAATTTAAACCAGAAGCTTCACCATCTTGGATGGTGATGCGCTGTGAGCCGACACCCATTGCAATTCGGAGTTCGTTACAGGCTTCCGCTAAGTGTCTATTAATACGTTCAGATTCAGATGGACCTCCCGTCATAGAGCTGACAAAAAAAGGAGCGTTGGAGGGTTTATCAAAGAATTGGGTGTCAAGTACGATCTGATTAAGGAAGACGTTGGGTAATGAGCGGTGTTTAAGACGTATCGAGTCAAAACAACTTGCAGTAGGCTCTTGATCAAGGGCCGATTTGATGTGTCCACGCTTGCGACTGATATTATCCATGTTTTTTTGCCACCCACTCGAGGAGACACATGTGAGGTACCGTGAGCGCTGCGAGGCCAATGAATATGATTTGGTAGATTGCGAGGTCTATGTTCGCGTAATACTTCTCAAGATGAGATCCTGACACCGCGGCAATTCCTAATGTCAAAATTGTTAACGCCACCATTACGACATATGCTGCGAACCGTGTTTCTTTTCGCATAGTTCTAAATTCAGTAATGAGATGCCTTGGGCTGTGGAGCCCACAGAAGTAAGCAATGAAATACCACAATGGCTCAAAGCTGATCGCACAAATTGTTAAAATAAGAAGCTCTCCGGCGGTGAGGCGAGATAACCTACCTCGGTCGAATATTAGAAGTAATATACCAATGACACCGAGCCCCTGAAGGAATATCAGAGGGGTCCCAGCTACATTTTGGAAAATCAAAAAGCTAAAGATCTGTTCAACTTGTTCTGGCGCCGTCCACGCCGGTAATCCTAAAACAAACGCTCCATACGCAAAGCCACCGAAAGAAACTTTCTGTTTCCAGTCGCGGCCGAAATGGATACAGGAAATTAATAAGAAAAGGAGTAGCGACGCGGAGGGTAGTTTTAGCCAAAACAAGACAACTAGAGCAACAACAATGATGTATCCGGCAAAAAACCGTGCACTGGATCGTAGGTCATGAATCAGACCACAGCGATGAGCGATGACAGGGTCTAATGCACCGTGAGGCACTCCCACTAGTGAAATGAAACAGGACGCGAGAATGAGACTTAGATCCACTGATACCTCCCAAGGAGTGCACAGGTGAATGACTTAACAGGAGCAGCTCGAAACATGTGAATAAGATCAATCGGGGAGCGCATCATCATAAATGCTGCGAACCGATCTGGAGACATCTTATTGGCTATTTGCATAAGAGTCTTCGGAATAACGTCGGGTCGTTGTTTGATCAGATTAAGAAACAACTGATCAGCCCAGGCTGTCATTTTGAACCGTCGATATGGTTTTATAGAATTGTACTTGACCAAATCTTTTGCGATCACATCACATGCATAACGAATGGTTCGATAGCCGTATCCGGTAGCATCTCGGGTCATTCCGCCTCGAGCTCCGAGAGGGGTGCCCCAATTTATTGATTGATTTTTGAAACCCATTGGAATGTGAGCAGTTTCCATCCTAGTTATTCGAAACCGTGATGCATCAAAATGTTGTTGTAAATAGCGGCCATTAAGATCTTTCAGTATCGAAAAATCCGAAGGTGTAGTAACAAAATCTGTGTGCTCTACCAGCAGTCGGTGTGGTCCTAGAGGCAATGTGTAGATGAACCTTATCCCGTTGGTAATCTTCTGTATTTCGTTCATCAGTCCAATTTGTGAGATGCCATGTGGCTGATCGAACAATACCTCGGTACCAACAAAACTCTGGGTTAGTTGATAGCTGTCGATGTTGCAAGGGCGGCTGTCAAAACAGTGCGAAGCCTTCGGTTGTGCATGGACAGCTTCTTTCACTATTTGGATCTGAGGGTGACGATCAATCGCACGTAGTGCAACGTCTAATACGTCACGCCCAGTCCTTGTTCCGTAACGAAAGCATGAGCCTTGTTGAGTGACTTGAAGATCATTCGTGCTGAGTGTCCAGGTATCGCTTGAGAATTCTGGTTTCAGAAAATTCTCTTCAGCCGCGTTAAACCAAAAGCTGAAGGTTTTCGACATCAATGCGTCCAAGTTAGGCTCTGAGATAACGACTTGTCCAGGCAGGTTACCCAATTTTGCAAGCGAAGAAGCTAGCGATAGGCCACTTAAACCGCCCCCGATGATGTGAGCCCAGGGATCCATATTATCAAGCCCAATGGACCCCGGGTCGGGGGTTGAGTCCCCGGTGTAATGCCGGATTATGAAAGCCTTGATATTGGTGTGGCTTTCTTGAGAAAAGGAAGGTCACAATTCCTTTAAAAGCGATCAACCATTTTTGTGTTTTGGTTGTGTAAGCTCGACCTGTCCAGACGTCAAAACCGCGGTCTGCGATCACCATGCCAATCTCGCGATAAGTTAATGCGGCGATCAGAATTGCCAGTCGTGCCTGCGGTGGCAGGAAGCACAGACCAGAGATTCCAGAGTCATACCGTGCTTCCGCTTCTGTTAGTAGATAACTGACCAAATGCCTAACTGTCGCTCCTGTAGTGGCAGTTGGCGAGACAATATCTTCAGCATTGACTGATCCAAGCATCTCTTTAGGCAAATAGACACGACCATTAAGTGCGTCCTCTTGTACGTCGCGGCAAATGTTTGTGAGCTGCATTGCTACCCCTAAGTCAATGGCGTGATGCCGCGCAACTGGATCTTTGACTTCAAATAAATCACACATCAAAAGACCAACAGTGCCAGCCACTTGATAGCAATAGCGTAAAAGTTCAGCCTCAGATTTGACTTTTACCTCTTCTGTATCAAGCAACACGCCATCGGTCAGTTCGATTAGCGCATCGAAAGTAATCGCTGGTTTAATTGCTAACGCTTTCGCTACCATTGGATGATTGTAGTCACGGATAATAAGCGCGTCGCGTAGGCAGATTAAATCGTTTTTCGCACTCATTTTGTTATTCTGTTTATCAGCTAGATCGTCAATTTCTCGACAAATCCCATATAAGGTCGCTGCAGCTTCCATTTGTGCTTTCGACAAAAAATTACTGGCGAAGTGAAAAGTTGTCCCGTATTTTTTCAGTCTTTCTTTGCTCATGCTATTTCCTTAGACCAAGGCAGTTTTTGTCGTGGCCTCTTTGACAAGCCGTTCCACGACCTTGGCCGATGAAATCACCCCAGGCATACCTGCACCGGGATGGGTCCCGGCACCTGCTAAAAATAGATTTTCGAATCCCTCAGCTTTGTTGTGGAACCGAAACCAGGCGGATTGAGTAAACAGCGGTGCAATGGAAAATCCCGCACCTTGATAAGATAGATAGTCAGTAGCGAAGTTTTCTGGTGTCATTGAAAACGGGGCTCGCAGATGTTCTTTCAAGTCGGGTAGCATTGTTTTGTCAAGCGCGTCAATGATGCGTGCTCTGAGCTTTGGTTCTTCAATGTTCCAGTCGATGCCGGCTCCCTGGTGAGGAACTGGAGCAAGGACATAAAAGCTATCATGTCCGTTTGGTGCAAATGACGGGTCGGTTGCGGTCGGCCGGTGCACATACAAGGAAAAGTCATTGGCGAGAGTTTGTTTGTGAAAAATGTCATCTAACAGGTCTTTGTATCGTTGCCCCATCCAAATAGTATGGTGCGCCACATCCGGATACTGTCTGTCGGTGCCGAAGAACAGGACATATAATCCCATTGAGAGTTTACTGAAGTCGCGTTTGATTTTGGTTGCAAACGGAATATCTTGTTGTGGTAGTAATTCTCTGTATAGATGCATCGGGTCGCCATTGAAAACGGTGTAGTCTGCGGTGATAACATCGCCTGATTCGAGCCGTACGCCAGATACCTTGCGCTGGCACGTTAACATTTGTGAAACGGTTGCCCCCGTCTGTATCGTGATACCCTGACGAAGCATGAGTTGCTTGAGTTGTTCAACTAAGGCTCCCGTTCCCCCCATCGCAAAATAGATGCCGTAAGCGCGCTCTAAATAATGGATCAAGCCATAAATACTGGTCGTATCGAACGGTGATCCACCAACGAGCAATGGTTGTATAGAGAATGCTTGTCTAAGCTTGTCGTTCGAGAGATGTTTGCAAACCATATCCCATACGGATCGATCGCTTCGAAGCTTGGCCAAGTGTGGAATTTGTTTGGCCATAGTCTTTATTTCATGAAAGGGCTGGTGTGCGAGCCTTGAGAAACCAATATCGAATAATTGTTTGGAATGTGTTATCAGCGATTGATAACCTTCCTGGTCCTTCGGTTCGATCCGGTGGATTTCAGCTAACGTATCCTCTAAGGTGCCGCCGTAATCAAAGTGGTCACCGTCTGGAAATATAAAACGGTACCAAGGGTTTAATTCTTTAAACTCTATGTGGTCTTGGCGCCGCTCACCGAATAGCTCAAAAAGCTCATCGAACAAAAAGGGCGCAGTAATGACGGTTGGGCCAGCATCGTGTCGATAACCATCGACCTCAAATACTTGAGCCCGACCACCGAGGTCATCTTGACGCTCAATGACATGCACCTCGAAGCCGAGTGAACGAAGACGCAAGGCGGACGCAATGCCCCCAAAGCCCGAGCCGATGACCAGACTACTTTGCATCAAGCAGCGGCCCTAAACGTAGGATATTTCTCGTGTAATGCTTGGATCAGTATTTCGAACGCATCGATGCAAAACTGCGGCAATGATTTCACACTTTTTCTGGCATGTTCGAGGTGCCAATCGAATCGTTGTCGGAGTGCCACTTCTGGATCAGAACCATCAGTAATTTTTTCAGCCAAAATCCAATAACCGTTCAGTCTTTGGTTGTAGTCTTCTACCTGATCGCACAAATCATCTGCTAGCTGATAGGCAACACCAATTGATGACGCTCCCGCGAGTACGCGCATGACCTGTTCATCAGAGCCATTGGCTAGAGCGAGAACCATGCCTATGGGAAGCCCAAGTAGCGGGCCGCTTTTGTGCCGAACAATCTGCTCATAATCTTGAAAAGTCGTATGCGAGTTCGGTGTCCACTGGCAATCGATTGTTTGACCGGCTGCCATGACGCTTATTCCACGAGATAACATTGTGACAAGTCTTGGTAATTGGTGGATGTGAGTTTTTGAAAGTAGAGCCAGTTCCTCAAAAGCTGCTCCTATGAGATCATCGCCAAGACAAATCGCTGATGATTTACCAGCCACAGTCCAGACCGCGGCTTTACCTCTTCGCGTTGAATCCTCGTCCTGTACGTCGTCATGAATCAAGGATGCTTGGTGCAACAATTCTACCGAGGTTGCAATTGATAGGCGAGCAGCCTTATCGAGTGCCTGCGAATGACCTGCCGCCAAAGCGAGTATCGCTCGAGTTCGTGATCCTCCAGATGCTAGGTGATTGACAAATAACTGATTTAGGCTGACCTCATCCCTGACAGGTTTCGATCCGTACCGTCGGAGTTTATTTTCGAGCTCGACTAAGTCATCTTGCAGCAGGCTAAAATCGAACGTACCCATAAGATTTCCTTACATCAACCCTTCCTTGGTTCTTATAATTAGTTCCGTTTTCAATGCACTCACGTCGAATGAATACATTGAAAACGGGGTCTATGAAAGACCCCGTTTCTCCGGCTTTTAGGCTGAAGCAGGATTCAGGTTTTTGTTATCAGATGTTGCTGCATACCAAACGAGTAGGCAGAACGCCAATTTGTTGACAATGTCAGCGAGGTTGTAAACGACGTTTAAAGTTTGGCTAGCGGCCGCGGTTGTTGCACCGGATGCATCAACCATCACGAAATAGCCTAGTACATATCCTAGAGGATAAATCGCCCAACCTATAGTAACAACCAGACGCATATTCCCAAATGCACTTTGAACAGCGGGCGACGCTTGCCCTGCTTGCTTCCCAGCATCACCGGCGAAAATTTCGTATAAGATATAGAACCATCCCAATATACCTATAACGAACCCAACCATAGCGTTGATATATCCAGCCTCACCCATAAAACCAGCCACTAACATCACCATGGTGCCGATCAGCAGTCTCCAGAACATTCCAGCCGACGCGAGGCCAATGGCTGCGAGTATCAGGTAAAACTCAATCATCTGAAGCGGGACGGTTAGCAACCAATCAATGTAACGATAGACCGTTGGTGTTTCGCCAGTAGCGACCCAAACGTCGCGCATGTAGAAATAATGCACAGCCGCAATGAAGCAAACTAGTGCTCCGACAACTAGAGATGTTTTCCATTTACCTTCTACGTTTTGAACTTCCCAGAGAAAGAAGATCGTCGCGGACAGCATCGCCATAGAAATCAGCCAGAACGATATACCTACGAAATCGTCTGACGCTAGGTTGGCCGCGGCGAACGCTGATGATGGCAGCGCTGTCAGCAGACCGACGGGGACTAAGCCCTTCAGTAATTTTGTTAATGTCATAGTTTGCCTCCTCAGGCACTGGAATAAATATAATTATCGTCTATTGATCCCATCCTTGCTAGAGACCTAAAACGCAAAAACGGAGCGCGCTCCGTCCTTGAAATTCAGGCGAGCCGTACTCCGTTCCGACGCACGATAGTAAATCAAAAAAACACACGATTGACAAATTTTGAACAAATCATGGCTACCCCTAGACAGTGTCGTACTTTGCCGCTCAGATTATTTATGATCATATGCATCTGTCATGTAGGGCCAAAAGAAAGATACGTACTCGCAAAATTCATATCATAAATTTAATCGCGTGGATAAATAGCCCCTATGGAAGCCTTTAGAACCGTGCCTTCCGGACGTTTTGACTGAATTTTGGAGAGCGAACACAGTCTCGCTCGTAGGCGTCTACTGATTCTGACTTTCGTATTCAGCAATACAATCTTTATAGATTTTTTACTTTTTCAACTGAAGATTTCAAGTTCCTGAAACGCAATGATAAAGCACGATTAGTCGAGCAAAGGGACATTAAACATTAGTCTAATTTTTTTGTGAATTGACGGAATCGATGGGTAATTTTTGGACAAGAAAACTCCTCTGTTGGGAAATTTGCGACGTTAACGAGGGGGGGATGGCTACATCGTGATAACGTCTGTGCTAGCCCATTCTTTTGTCACTCTGCTAATCAGGTATCATAGCAGTAACACCACCATCAACTATGAGTTCGGTGCCCGTGATATATCGCGCTTCATCGGAGGCGAGAAACAGGGTCGCGTTCGCGACATCTTCGGCAGAGCCCATACGGCCCATTGGAACTTGGTTGTTACGTTTATCAACGAAGCCTTCATAGTCACCATCTGCATATTTGTCAGCCATTCGTTCTAGCATTGCCGTGTGCATGAGTCCGGGCAAGACACAATTCATACGGATGTTATTTTTTGCATGAATAATTGCTGACGTTTTTGTGTATTGCTGAAGCGCAGCCTTAGCCGTACTGTATCCGATCTGTGGCTTACCCAAATATCTTATACCGGCAATTGACGATATATTCACTACCACGCCATGACCCTGATAGATCATATGCGGAAGAGCAGCACGGCAAGTCATCATTACGCTGTTTAGGTTAAGTTCCATCTGCTTTTGCCAGCATGCAGTGTCCACTGCTTCGGGCAACATTCTTTCGGATTGGCCAACATTATTTATGAGTATATCCAATCGCCCGTGGTAACTCATGACAGCTGTAATCCAGGCATTAACGTCAGTTTCGGAAGTCACGTCGCCCAGAGTGAACCGGCAACTTCCGCCCGCTTTTCTTATTGCATCGTGAGACCGTTTACCTTCTTTTTCCTGACAATCAATTCCCTCAACAAAGGCGCCTTGCCTTGCGAAAAGTTCGGCAATTGCTCGACCATTTCCTTTTGGCTTATCTGGTGATCCGATACCAGTGATTGCAACTATTTTTCCTTTGAGTGAGAGCACTACGTACCTCGTTGGGATTGATTAAAAATGCATGTCCCGGAACAAGCTGGACTAGCGTTTAATAAAAAATCATAAAAGCGGTCATCAGAAGTATGCCGCCGACAATTGATCCACAGACAAAATATAAGACTGATTTCAAGATCTTGGGTATTTCGCTATCGGTGTCATCGTTCATTCAATACTACGACCTGTTCTGGTTTTCTTCTCTTTAATTTAATGCCTGATTAGAGGAAAAGGAAAGCGGTCGTTCAAGCGCATTATTATTTTTTTAGCCTGTAGCGAAGGGGCGTGATTAACAGGGGATGAGGTAGCTTAAATTAATCAGCGAATTCATATATGCGTTTATTCAAAGTTATTGGTGCCCAGGAGAGGACTTGAACCTCCACGGGGTTTCCCCCACTAGCACCTGAAGCTAGCGCGTCTACCAATTTCGCCACCTGGGCCGCGTAATTACGAGCGTGCGGATCATAGAGAGGACTCTACGGTAAGTCAAGGATAGGCTAGACTGTGAGGATGTTGGCGAACCCCAGACCAATTCTAGTCATTACAGGCCCTACAGGGATCGGAAAAACTGATCTTTCGATCGCGCTCTCTGAACAATTTCCAATTCGACTGTTGAGTGCCGACTCTGTAATGGTATATCAGCATCTAAACATCGGGTCTGCCAAACCAACCGCAGAGGAACTGTCACGGAGCCCTCATGAGCTTATCGATCTCGTGCCACCAGAGCACTCGTTTGATGCAGGCCAATTCGTGACGCACGCGACTGAAGCAATCAAGAGGGCCTGGGACAGAAATCTTGTACCCTGTTTAGTGGGTGGAACCATAATGTATTTGAAGTCATTGCTCGATGGATTGGACCCACTGCCCAGTTCGGAACCGACTATCCGGGAGAGAATACGAAAGAAGGCGGAGCTTGAGGGCTGGCCTTCTGTTCATGCTTGGCTGGAGAGTCTCGATTCTGATACGGCTCAGATGATTCATCCAAATCATTCGTCCCGTATTGAGAGGGCATTGGAGGTTCGATTAATCACTGGCGATTCTATTCGCTCATTTTGGTCAGAGCGTGGCGCTGATCAGCTGATTGCCGGGTATCCTATTGAAATCGTTGTACTAACGTTGATGCCGAGTAACCGAGAGCAACTTAAGGACCGACTCGATAGACGATTTGATGCAATGCTTACTGACGGTCTTGAGGCAGAGGTTCGATCCCTCATAGGGCGCCCTGAACTCTCTCGAGGTTCTACTTCGATGCGAAGCGTTGGGTATCGACAAATGTGGCAATTTCTGGATGGCATTATCTCAGAAGATGAGATGAGGGAAAAAGCAAAGGCAGCGACAAGACAGCTCGCTAAAAGACAGATGACCTGGTTGAGGAGTTGGCGTGCCGGTGCCAAAACGGTAATAGAAGTGGCGGACTCATTACCGGTAGATAAAGCCAAAAATTGGCTGTCTGGAGAACTTGACCGTGTTCTTTGAGCGAGAAACAGGTGGTGAGCGAGCTATCATTTGTTCCGTGGCGATTCGTGAACCTTATTATCTTCCTGATGCTGACGAGTTCTTCTCCCTAGTTACCTCAGCTGGTGCTGAGATTGTTGGAACTTTGACGGCGCAGCGACAAAGACCGGGTCCTGCGAATTACATAGGGGTTGGCAAAGTTGAGGAGCTTGCCGCGCTTGTTCGAGCAACTGAGGCCGACCTTGTGATTTTTGATGGGAATCTGTCACCAAGCCAGGAACGGAATCTGGAAAGACAAGTAAAGGCCCGTGTGATCGATCGATCAGGACTGATCCTTGATATTTTCGCGAGCCGTGCGCGCACATTCGAGGGAAAGCTACAGGTCGAGCTTGCGCAGCTTGACCACATTCGGACACGACTGATACGTGGTTGGACTCACTTGGAACGACAGAAAGGGGGTATTGGTTTGAGGGGCCCGGGTGAGACTCAGCTCGAGACTGACCGCCGTTTAATTGCGATCCGTATCAATTCCTTAAAAAGGAGGCTCGAAAAAGTTCGAAAGACCCGCCACCAAGGCCGCCGAGCACGCCGTCGAAATGGCATTCCGACTGTGGCACTCGTCGGATATACCAATGCTGGTAAATCCACATTGTTCAATCGACTTACTAAGTCAAAGATCTATGCGGCCGATCAGCTATTCGCGACTTTGGATCCGACGCTTCGAAAAATCATACTTCCGGGCGGCGCCGAAATGATTTTGGCGGACACTGTTGGATTCGTTCAAAATCTGCCACATGCCCTAGTTGAAGCATTTCGCGCGACGCTGGAAGAGGCAGTCGAGGCGGATGTTTTGATATTACTTCAAGATGGGGCACATCCAGATCGTCTGATGCAAGAAGAGGCGGTCCTCGAGGTTCTGCAAGATATTGGAGCTCACGAAGTGCCGCGTGTGGTAGTTATGAGTAAGGTTGATCTGAGACCGGAGGTAGTTCCTGGAATCGATGAGTCAGCCCGTGTTTGGATCTCCGCAAATAGTGGAATCGGCCTCGACGCATTGACCATGGTGCTTGCTGAAGCTATAGGTCATGCACCAGCCGAGCACGAGTTGGTATTAAAGCCGTGTGAAGGCAAATTACGCGCGAAGCTTTATCAGGAAGCTGATGTGCTTGCAGAATCGATTACGGATCTTGGTGAGACGAAACTTAACGTTAGAATTTCAGATAAGCGATTAGTTTCTTTGATCAGAGACGTTGGTAGAAGCCCTACCCACTGAGTATTATGCTGGTCCGCCGGGAGAAACTATGGCAACAGAAGATTCTGCTTTAGAGCAACTTAAAACCCCTCCGCATTCGCGAGAGGCCGAGCAATCGTTATTGGGTGGCCTATTGTTAGATGCACAAACCTGGGATCAGGTTTCTGGCATGGTGACAAAGGAAGATTTTTACCTTCCACAGCATCGATTGATCTTTGAAGCGATATTCAAACTCTCAGAGCGGGGTTGTCCACTCGATGTACTGACTATTTCAGAAGAGCTCGATGTCATGGATGAGGCCGAGCATGCCGGTGGCATAGCATATTTATCCGAATTAGCGGCGAGCGCCTCGAGCGCGAGTAATGTCACTGCCTACGCGGAAATAATCAGAGATCGTTCAGTCCTCCGGCAACTCATCCGTATCGCTGGGGAAATGTCCGAAAACGCCCGTAAACCGGCCGGCCGCAGTGTTAGTGAGATACTTGACGAGGCAGAAACTAAGGTGTTCAAAATTAGTGAAGAGCGGCCAACACGGGGTGGTCCGGAGGCCGTAAACCATTACTTGGAGGCCACACTTAATAGAATTGAAGAACTCTATGCGTCAGATTCAGAAGTCACTGGTATATCTACCGGATTTAAAAAGATCGACCAAATGACTGCTGGTTTGCAGCAATCTGATTTAGTAATCATTGCTGGTCGTCCTTCAATGGGTAAGACTGCCTTAGCAATGTGCTTTGTTGAAGCATGTGTCATTAAGTTTAACAAACCAACACTAGTGTTCTCTATGGAGATGTCAGGTGAATCTATTGTGATGAGGATGCTTTCCTCACTGGGTCGGATAAACCAAACAAAAGTACGAACCGGTAAGCTGAGTGACGAAGATTGGCCGCGACTTACCTCGGCATTCAGTTTGCTTAATGAAAAGCCCTTATATATTGATGATACCCCAGCGCTGACGCCAATTGAGCTGAAATCGAGAGCCCGTCGGGTTGCTCGCCAATTCCCAGAGGGTCTGGGGATGATTATGATCGACTATCTTCAATTGATGCAGGTGGCAGGTGGTGGAGAAAATCGGGCAGGAGAGATTTCTGAGATCTCTCGTTCGTTGAAAGCATTGGCAAAAGAGTTGGATTGTCCGGTGGTTGCGCTGTCGCAGTTGAACCGCTCACTGGAGCAACGGCCTAATAAGCGCCCTGTGATGTCAGATTTGAGAGAATCAGGCGCAATCGAACAAGATGCGGACTTGATTTGCTTTATTTATCGCGACGAGGTTTATAACGAGGCCACGGAAGACAAGGGGATCGCTGAGATTATTGTTGGTAAGCAGCGTAATGGGCCGATTGGAACAGTCAGGCTAGCATTTCTGGGCCAGTATACGCGGTTTGAAGATCTTGCTGAGTCCTACTATGAGGAATATTCCAATGAGTAAGTCTTTGCAAGATCAGCTGTTGGCGTTGGGCGTTGCCGATAAGAAAAAAGTGAGGCAGGCCAAGCATGAGAAGCGTGTTGCATCCAAAGAGGTTACAGGGCCTCGTATTCAGGAAAGTTTGCGCGAAACCCAACAGAAAGGTCGTGAAGAAAAGAGGGCGCGTGATCAAGCGTTGGCAACCGAGCGAGAAGCGAAGCGACTAAAAGCCGAAAAACTTTCTCAAGTACGTGACATGGTGAAGTCCAGTGAGGTCGAGCGCGGCATCGAATCTGAGCGGGTCGATTTCCGCTTTCCTTTTGGCAAAAAGATTCGGCCTTTCCCTGTGGGTGCTGAGGTTCGCGATCGTCTTTCAAGGGGGCTTTTAGGCCTCATCGAGGTGGATGGAGCAATTTTTGTCGTTCCCAGGGAGACTCTTGAGAAGTGTCTCGAGCGGCTCGCGGGCCAAAAAATTTTTTCGCATCTAGCCAAGCTTGAAGAGCAAGATGGTGATTATCCGCCAATTCCTGATGACCTTGATTGGTAGACCACTCGACTACTAGCTTGCGATACATCATTTATAAGCAGTGCTTGGGTTGCGTTCTCGGACCATTTTCCGCTTGAACCCTCAGGCGACGAATTCAGAATTTGTTGTAATTTGGCAATAGTCTTGTGTTTGAGGCCTTGTGAAAGACCAGTCCTAGTGCTAGCTTTCCACCATATGGCGACGGGCACACCAGAAAATTGGCGCGGCGCAGGTGTTGCTGTGCTAAAACGAAGGTGCCTTCTGTATATTGACAAGGCCCGTGTGAAAACTAAAACAAACCGCTTTATTCAGGAGTAATTCCATGAAATTGTCTGCAAAAATTGCAACATCCGTCGCAGCGTCAGCTGTCGCTGTTGCTCAGGTAGCATCAGCCGGAACATTGGACGATGTTAAAGCTCGTGGCGAGTTGAAATGTGGTGTCAGTGGTGGCGTACCAGGATTCTCTGCGCCCGATGACGCTGGTCGTATGCAGGGTATTGATGCCGCCGTGTGTGACGCTGTTGCTGCTGCCGTACTTGGCGACGCCAGTAAGGTTGTGTTTATACCACTGACGGCGAAAGAGCGTTTTACAGCGCTTGCTTCAGGCGAGGTGGATGTATTGTCACGTAACACGACGCATACACTGACTCGTGAGGCTTCACTCGGATTGAACTTCACTTATTACAACTACATCGATGGACAGGGCTTCATGGTCATGAAGGATTCTGGCATCAAGTCAACGTTAGAGCTCGATGGTGCGAGCATCTGTGTTCAGGCCGGTACAACTACCGAGCTGAACATGGCTGATTATTTCAGAAATAACAATATGAAATTCACACCAGTTGGTTACGAAACCTCAACTCAAACCCGTGAGGGTTTCGAGGGTGGTGCTTGTGACGTATTGACCTCTGATAAGTCTCAGCTGGCTGCGTTGAGTACTGAAATGAAAGTAGGTCCTGCAGGCGTAACGATTTTGCCGGAGACTATTTCAAAAGAACCTCTTGGCCCGGTTGTTCGTCAGGGTGATGATCAGTGGATGGATATCGTTGCGATGACCTTGTATGCGTTGATTAACGCAGAGGAGCTTGGTATCACATCTGGTAATGTCGACAGTTTGAAGGCTAAGCCTGGTAATCCAGCAGTCGCTCGCTTGGTGGGTGCTGAAGGTAATATGGGTGAACTTCTCGGCTTGGGTGCCGATTGGTCTTATAACGCTATCAAACAGGTTGGTAACTATGGCGAAATTTATGAGCGCACAGTTGCCCCGATAGGCATTCCCCGTGCAGGATCAGTGAATGATCTATGGACCCGTGGCGGTATTCTTTACGCGCCTCCCATTCGGTAATCGAGTTCGACCGAAGACCGGGCATTGCCCGGTCTTTCTTTAATGTCTACCGGATTTAAATGTGACAGAACGTACACGTATCCCATTACACCGGGACCCTAAAGTTCGGGCCATACTTGTGCAAGTGCTTGCTGCAGTTGTAGTGGGTTACGGTTTTTATTCATTATTTCAGACGACGGTTGATAACTTGGTCGCTCGGGGAATTCAGACCGGAACCAGTTTCTTTGATGAAGTAGCGCCGTTCCAGATCGGATTCACGCCCTTCTTTGACTATAAGCTCGGCGAATCCAAATATATTGACGTTTTTCTCGTCGGTATTCAAAATACTATTTTGGTGGCGGTGTTGGGGATTATCGCCGCAACATTACTCGGCTTTTTCATTGGTGTGATTCGGTTATCTCCGAATTGGCTCGTTTCGCGCGGAGCGCTTGTATACATTGAAATCTTCCGTAATGTTCCACTGCTCTTACAGATTATGTTTTGGAACTTTGCGATTTTCCTACCGACCCTGCCAGCGCCAAAGAATTCAATTGCGATGGGCGCGTTTTATCTTAATGCCCGTGGCTTTCATACACCGTTACCGGTAATCGAAAATACGACCGGCTTTGCAATCTGGATCGCGCTGCTGACCGTTCTTGCCATTGGACTTGTGATGTTCGCGCGACGCGCCAAAGTACTGTTTGAGGAGACCGGTCAGCGTCTACCAGTGCTGCGGATCTCTGCAGCTGCTCTAATTATTGGTGGTTATATTTTCTATTTGGTTTCTGGGTCGCCGCTTAGCTTTGACGAGCCAGTATTGGGTCGATTTAACTTCAAGGGGGGTGGGCAGTTACCATTGCCACTTTTCTCACTTTGGTTCGCCTTAACCTTGTACACGTCCGCTTTCATTGCTGAAAATGTCCGAGCAGGGATCCAATCAGTTTCTCACGGGCAAACCGAGGCAGCCTTCGCACTTGGGCTGTCTAGAAAAGATACAGTTAATTTGGTCACAATCCCTCAAGCATTGCGAGTGATCATCCCACCGACAATCAGTCAGTACCTGAACTTAACCAAGAACTCGTCACTCGCCGTAGCTGTGGGATATGAGGAACTGGTCGCTGTTTGGGCAGGCATCACGCTCAACCAGACGGGTCAGGCACTTGTCATCATTGGCATGACAGTCGCGGTCTATGAATGCCTCAGTTTATTAACCTCGTTTGTATTGAACTGGTACAACAAACGAATCCAGTTAACGGAGCGTTAGTATGACTGAGGTTAAAATTTTTATACCTGCTCCGGATCGTTTGCCACCCAGAAATACGCTGGGTCCAATCGCTTGGTTACGAGAAAATTTGTTTGGATCAATCAGTAGTTCCATCGCGACGCTCTTATTTTTCTATTTGTGCTTTAGTTATTTACCGTCTTTCGTTGACTGGGCATTCATCAAAGCCACTTGGACAGGGACTGATCGTTCAGTATGCGAGGCAAATGCTGCCGGAGCCTGTTGGACGTTCATTAATGTTCGTTTAGAACAGATCTTGTTTGGGTTGTATTTTGCGTCTAAGCCTGAGGAGCTATGGCGCCCAACATTGATTTTTGTTCTATTTTTCGCGTTGTTGCTCCCGCTGCTATTTGAGAGAACGCCGGGGAAGAAATGGTTATCAATCGCCCTTTTGGGTGTGTTTCCTGTTGTATTTTATTTCGTCGTTTACGGAGGATCTTTTGGGATTCCTCAGTCTAATACCACCCAATGGGGCGGCTTCCTCCTGACGTTTGCTCTGGCTTTTGTTGGTATCTTATTAGCCCTTCCGATAGGTATTTTGCTGGCACTTGGTCGTCGTTCTGAGATGCCTGTCATTCGCTCGATTTGTATTATCTACATTGAGTTCTGGCGCGGGACACCGTTGATCACCATCCTGTTTATGGCATCTGTGATGCTACCCTTATTTTTCCCGGCTGGTGTCGAATTTGATAAGGTCGTTCGCGCCATGATCGGGATCACTTTGTTCCAGTCAGCTTATACCGCGGAAGCCGTTCGGGGCGGTCTGGCAGCAATTCCGAAGGGTCAGGCCGAGGCTGCGATGGCATTAGGCCTTGGTTACTGGAGACGAACGGTTTTCATCACGCTCCCGCAAGCACTGAAGATTTCGATTCCGTCAATCGTAAACACATTTATTGCGCTTTTTAAAGATACGTCGTTAGTTTCCATCATTGGCTTGCTCGATCTCTTGAATATGGCTCAGACCGCGGCGCGGTCAGTGGAATGGAGGGGCTATGACATTGAAGGATACTTGTTTGCCGGCTTCATTTACTGGGCGTTCTGCTATGGGATGTCTCGATACAGTCAAAATTTAGAACACAAACTCGATACGAATCGGAGAAATTAATATGACCACCGACATACATATGGCGTCTGCCGAGCTCGGTGACACCATCATAAAAATTGATGAACTAAATAAGTGGTATGGACAGTTTCATGTTCTGAAAGATATTAACTTGGACGTCAAACGTGGTGAGCGAATAGTGATCTGTGGGCCGTCTGGCTCAGGTAAATCAACATTGATTCGCTGTATCAATCGGCTGGAAACACATCAAGAAGGTTCGATCGTAGTTGATGGTATCGAGTTAACGGAAGACACCAAGCATATCAACGATATTCGTCGCGAGGTTGGTATGGTGTTTCAGCACTTCAATCTGTTTCCCCACCTGACCGTTTTGGAGAACTGTACGTTAGCTCCAATCTGGGTGCGTAAAGCACCGAAGCGAGAAGCAGAAGAGACAGCGATGCGCTACCTTGAACGGGTTAAGATCCCGGAGCAGGCCAACAAGTATCCTGGTCAACTGTCAGGTGGACAACAGCAACGTGTGGCGATTGCCCGTTCGCTTTGCATGAATCCGCGGGTAATGCTTTTTGACGAACCAACCTCAGCACTCGACCCTGAGATGATCGCCGAAGTATTGGATGTTATGGTTGGTCTTGCTGAAGATGGAATGACTATGCTGTGTGTCACTCACGAGATGGGTTTTGCGCGCAAGGTAGCCAATCGGGTTATTTTTATGGATGGCGGCCAGATAGTTGAGCAAAACGAGCCCGAAGAGTTTTTCAACAATCCTCAAAATGACCGGACACAGCTATTCCTCTCACAAATCTTGCAACACTAATCATTAAACGGTGGAAAAGCCGGTCACTGCCCCAATGGTAGATGCTGTGATTAATCAAATCGATTAAGGAGTCTTCATGGCTTGGAATGAGCCCGGAAATAGTGGCCGCGACCCTTGGGGCGGTGGTAATCGAAACGACCAGGGTCCGCCCGATCTTGACGAGGTCTTGAAGAAGTTACAACAGCGTTTGGGTGGCCTGTTTGGTAAATCGGGCGGTTCTGGTGGTGGGTCAGATTCTGGAGACGGCTCTGGATTTAATTTTTCAGGCAAAACTGCAGGTGTCTTCGCATTGATCGCTTTGGTTGCATACGGCGCGTTAGGCCTTTACAAAATCGATGAGCAAGAGCGTGCTGTCGTTCTTCGCTTTGGTCAGTTCTTAGAAACCAAGACCCCTGGCCTTCGCTGGAATGCGCCATTGATTGATGAAGTTAACAAGGTCAATGTAACGCGTGTTCGTACACACACGTCTCAGGGAGTGATGCTTACCGAGGATGAGAATATCGTGGACGTAACGCTTGCGGTCCAATATGTAATTTCAAATCCTCGGGATTTTTTGCTTAATGTTCGGCAGCCTGAAGTAACGCTTACGCATGCTACGGACTCCGCTATTCGTCACGTCGTAGGATCAGCCGAGATGACAGCGGTTATTTCTGAGGGCCGTGAGGCGCTTGGCGGTGACGTGCAGCGGCGTCTGCAAGAATATCTCGATAATTATGTCGCTGGGCTCCGGGTGGTTAAAGTTAATCTGGAGAACAGCCAGCCACCAAGTCAGGTTCAGGCCGCTTTTGATGATGTGATCAAGGCTCGAGAAGATGAGCAGCGGCTAAAAAACCAGGCCGAAGCTTATTCAAATGGGGTGATCCCAGAAGCACGCGGTCGTGCACAGAGGGTTCTTGAAGAGGCCAACGCGTATCGCGAGCAAGTTGTTGCGCAATCGCAGGGGGAGGCTGATCGTTTCTTGAAGTTGTTGGCAGAGTATCGCAAAGCCCCCGATGTCACGCGTCAGCGTCTTTATATTGATGCGGTGCAGGAAGTCATGCAGCGTTCGTCCAAAGTCATGGTAGACGTAGATTCTGGATCCAACATCATGTATCTGCCTTTGGACAGGATTGCCAGTCAGGCGGCACCCTCGATCGCAAATCAGAATCGCAGTAGTTCATCTTTAGCAACGGTTCAACAGGCAGCAGGTGGTATGACACCGGGTGACATACGGTCCTTGACCGATCAGGTAATTCAGGAAATACGTTCGCGTCAAACTGATGATTCACAACGAGGGAGTATTCGCTAATGTCAGGACGTCAAATGAGTATTTTGATTGGCTTGGTTGTCGTTATCGCAATTGTGTCTAACGCTCTGTATGTCGTGAACGAGCGTGAGCGTGCAGTGCTGTTGAAGTTTGGTGAGGTGGTTTCTACAGATATTCAGCCTGGCCTTCATTTTAAAATTCCAGTGGTGAACGATGTACGTCGATTTGAATCACGTTTGATCACTTTGGACTCCAGTCCGCAGCGATATCTCACGGCTGAAAAAAAGGCGTTGATAGTTGATTCATTTGTAAAATGGCAAGTCGCAGATGCTGGTAAATATTACACTGCAACCGGTGGTGATGAGTTTTCAGCAAATAGCCTTCTTGCGTCACGCGTTGATAATGGATTGCGTAACAAATTCGGCGAGCGGACAGTGTTTGAGGTGGTTTCCGGGGAACGTGATGCTTTGATGGCAGAGATCACGAAGGAGCTTGACGATATCGCACTGAATGAATTAGGAATTCATGTTCTAGATGTTCGGGTAAAAGGAATTGATCTTCCGCCTGAAGTTTCAAACGCCGTGTATTCAAGGATGAGCACAGAGCGTGAGCGTGAGGCACGTGATCATCGCTCAAGGGGTCGGGAATTGGCCGAGGGTATTGAGGCTGACGCTGATCGACAAAATACCGTCATCGAGGCAAATGCATATCGCGAAGCGGAGCGTATCCGGGGCGAGGGCGATGCCATCGCTGCAGAGATCTACGCAAATGCTTTCAATCAAGACCCTGAATTTTACTCATTCCATCGATCAATACAGGCGTATAAAAACTCCTTTGCAGGAAAGGAAGATCTGTTGGTTATCGATCCTGAGTCGGATTTCTTTCGCTATTTGAAGAATCCAACAGGAAGGTAATTCAAGTACTCGGGCAGTCTCAGAGCTGCCCGAGCGACTGCCCCATCTTCACGGGATACCCATCTGAAATGTCCGGTGAGAATCCTTTTTTTGATTTTGGTGTTAATACGATCACTGTCGATCCGTATTGGAAACGCCCGATTTCGTCGCCCTGGGTGAATGTGTGATGTGGGCCTCGATGGAAGCTCCATTCTGTTATGCCCTGTCCCGGTGGCGTAACAATGCCTGAAAATGGTGTTTCGATAGATGCGACCAGCATTGCGCCGACAAACACCACGGAAAACGGTCCATTCTTGCCTTTGAAGTGCATGATGACACGCTCATTCCGAGCAAATACTGCTGGGATCGATGTGGTTGTTGAATTATTTACAGAGAAAAGACGCCCGGGTACGTGCACCATATGCTTCAATTCACCATCCATCGGACAGTGCACACGATGGTAATCCTTGGGTGATAAATAGATGGTTAGGTAATGACCATCTCTGTAGATCTTGTCGTAGTCTGGCTGTCCGAAGAGTTCTGTTAAAGAGAAGTGATGTCCTTTGGCTGTTAGTCGAGCATCGCGAGACAAGTTACCACCGCTGAATACGGTTCCATCGGCCGGTGATGCTATGTGACCATATCCTGCAAGTGGGCGGATTCCCTCTTTGAGGGCGCGAGTAAAAAATGCATTGAAATGGGTATAGGCGTCTAAGGACGGCTCGGCTACCTCATCCATTTGGATTTCGAATCGATGGATAAACTGTTGGATCAGGAAATTTTTGACTTTTGGGTTTTCGCAAAAGGCCAATCCTCCAAGCGCACGTGAGATCAGGTGCCCAGGTAGGCCATATTGGAGAAGGGTATTGAGATTCTGCATGAGTTTCATGCGTTTCCTCCCGTGAGGGTATCTAAAATTCGGTGAAATGACTCAAGCCGACGCTTAGAAAGCTTACCTTTTTGAATAGCGTCGGTAACTGCACAATCTGGTTCCTGTTTATGTCTACAATTCCGGAAACGGCAATGGGTTGCGAACTCACGAATATCGATAAATCCATGCTCAACATCGGCCCGTGAGATTTGTTCTAGCCCAAAATCGCGAATCCCGGGCGAATCAATGATTGATCCTGCCCCTTTGTATGAGTATAGCCGAGCGGTCGAGGTAGTGTGTCGACCTAGGCGGGTTTGTTGATGCAGGTAGCCAACACGGATCTTTTCAGCAGGTAAAAGCATTTGGACAAGGCTAGATTTCCCAACACCTGATTGTCCGATGAATACGGAGCTTTTGTCGATGAGGTATTGAGATAGTTCATCAAGGCCTCCTGTTTGTTTAGTTGTCGCCTCTACCACGTTGTAACCGATGGTTCCATAGAGATTTTTAATAGCCAATAAGAAATTTCGATTGGTTTCCGATGGGTGGAGAAGGTCCACTTTGTTTATGACAATAATCGGGGGAATGTTTGTAACCTCAGTAGCGACTAAATAACGATCTAGCATTTCGAGTTGCGGTTCCGGTTCTAATGCTGTGACAATGACTATTTGATCAATATTGGCTGCTATCGCCTTAATGACACCGCGTGAATCTGGTCGTTCGAGAACGTTGCGTCTAGGTTTATGTGCAGTCACTATTCCAGCATCGTCTGTCGTCTGGAATACAACCTGATCGCCTGTGACTAGTGAGGACAGATTGGACCTAAGATGACAACGTATTGGATCCGTAACCGGTTGCCCTAGGCGGTTGACCGCGACAACCTCAACCTGCTTTCCGAATCTGGCTACAATTCGGCCGGCTTGTTCTTGTCCAAGGCTACCTGAATCGATTAATTCCTCGACCTCCACCTTATGTCTTTTTGCTCGGTCGAGTCGCTCTTTTTGAATCTTCTCGATACGCCACGCTTGCTGGCGTGTGAGTTTTCGTCTGCTCATATTAGTTTAAAGCGATGCGTGACTTCCATTGGATCGAACTCCATTATTACAGGCATTGAAAGGAGAAACTATGTCTGACCCCTACGGAGATGCTGAAGCAGCGCGATACGACAACCCTGTTGCCTCACGTAAGTGGATTTTGGAGTTGCTTGAAGAAATAGGTCGCCCTCTCGATTACGAGGAAATAGTAGTTCTGACGAATACTGAAGAAATTAATCGGGAGGGGTTGATTGCGAGACTATCAGCGATGTGTCGTGATGGTCAGGTTATTACTGACCGTATCGGTCGCTATGTATTAGTCGATAAAGCAGGTTTGGTTTCAGGTCGTGTTGTTGCACACAGAGACGGCTTTGGTTTCTTTGAACCAGATGATGGTGGAAATAATCTCTATCTGCATGATCGTCAAATGCGAAAAGTCTTCCATGGTGATAGAGTTTTGGTTGCGATTATGCCTGCCTCGAAACACTCCAAGAGTAAACGTGAGGCGCGAATCGTTGAGGTACTTGATCGAATCCACCAGCGGCTAATTGGACGTCTGCGCGACCAAGAAGGAATAAAATTTGTTACCCCAGAGGATGATCGTTTTCTGCATGAAATTTTGATTCCTGGGGATCGAATGCACGGCGCCAAAATTGGTCAATTCGTGGTAGTGCAGGTTGATAGTTTTCCAGAATCAAATCGACAGCCTGTTGGGCACGTGGTTGATGTGGTTGGTAATGCCTCAGATCCGGGAATTGAGGTGCAGGTCGCATTACGAAGTCATGATCTCCCACATGAGTTTTCAGATGAAGCTATCTCGCAGGCAAAAGCATTTGGTGACGTCATCGATCCGTCCATAGCTGCAACGCGTCTTGATTTACGGCATCTACCGTTTGTAACTATTGATGGCGAGGATGCGAAGGACTTCGATGATGCGGTGTATGTTGCCCCTCGGGAGAAAAATGGGTGGACTCTTTGGGTCGCAATTGCTGACGTCGCTAATTACGTTGAAGAACAATCTCCATTAGACCAGACTGCGGTTGAGCGAGGAACTTCGGTCTATTTTCCCAGTCAAGTTGTCCCAATGTTGCCAGAAACGCTGTCTAACGGATTGTGTTCGTTGAATCCTCATGCGGATCGTTTGGCTTTGGCGGTTTGCCTTGAGATTACATCTACGGGACGAGTTATTAGAAATCGATTTCATGAGGTGGTGTTTCGGTCGCAACAAAGACTGACATACAACAAGGTTCAGGATGCCTTAGATGCGGTTTCAGCGCGCGATCATTCGTCACGTTCCTTAAAGACAGCGATCCAAGAAACTAAACGGTTCAATTCTCAGGGGGTTGCTGAGAATGTTGCTGACCTGTTCTCGCTTTATAAGGTACTGCGGTCAGCCCGCGAGGACCGCGGTGCTCTCGATTTTGATTCTATCGAGCCAAACTTTAGTTTTGATGAGAAAGGCAAGATTACTGGAGTGGTTCCGCGGGAGCGACTTGAAACGCACAAACTGATCGAAGAGTGTATGTTGGCAGCAAATGTTGCTGCGGCACGTTGCCTAAAGAAGTTTAAGCTCCCGACGCTTTATCGGATTCACGAAGGCCCAAGTGACGAACGATTGACTGCTCTACGTCAATTTCTAGGATCCATGACCTTGGGTCTCGGTGGTGGTGAAAAACCGGAACCATCCGATTATCAAAATCTTTTAGAACAGGCTCAAGCACGCCCTGACTTTCCATTGATTCAAGCGATGATATTACGGTCTATGCAGCAAGCGAAATATGCTCCAGATCCTGATATTGGTCATTTTGGGTTATCTTACGATCACTACACACATTTCACATCGCCGATCCGTCGTTATCCAGATTTGACAGTACATCGATTGTTGAAACGGATTGTTCAGACAGGTGCTCAGGATGATCCGACACTCTTAGTTCGTGATGGGCTGCCAAATATACAACGCATGGTTGCATTGGGTGAGCATTGCTCGATGACAGAACGTCGTGCCGATGAGGCAAGTCGTGACGTCGGACAATGGCTAAAATGTCAGTTTATGCGAGAAAAGCTGGGTGAGGAGTATCAGGGTACAATCACTGGTGTTGCTGGATTTGGCCTCTTCATTTTACTCGATGAATTGTTTGTGGAAGGCATGGTTCACGTAACGCAACTTCCTCCAGATTATTGGGTATTTAGTGAACAACAACATACACTGATTGGCGAACGAACCCATCAGTT
>MDTB01050527.1_pt1 | contig 37179 bp, 37 predicted proteins | sample 811161 | NCBI WGS metagenome assembly MDTB01 (sample SAMN05326650, study PRJNA326480) | marine metagenome | isolation source: seawater | place: Mediterranean Sea | collected 2009 | reverse complement strand
CTTAGCTAAATATTTCCAAGGAAACTTTTCTCCAGGGTCTTTTTTCCTATTCGGCGCTATATCAGAGTGTCCTAAAAAATTTTTGCTTTTAATTTGATATTTCTTTTTTAAAATTTTTGTTAAAAACAACAAGCTATTAACTTGTTTAATTGTAAATCTTTCATATTTACCAGAGTGACCAGAATTTTGAATTTCGATACCAATTGATTTATCATTTAAATTTTTTTGATTTTTCCAACATGATATCCCTGCGTGCCAAGCGATATAGTTGTCGGGCACCATATTTATAATCTCACCATTTCTTTTAATAAAGTAGTGACAACTTACTTTTGAATTTTTATGAATAAGTCTACTTATAGCCTTTTTTTGAGACGCCATTCCAGTATAATGAAAAATTAGATAAGTAATTTTTTTAGATGATCTAGGGATCTTATCAAAATTTATTGAATAAATGGCTTTAAAATTTTTCATTATTTAAGTATTTCTCAGTGTTTTGCGAACAAATTTACGATTTACTTTGTAATAAGATATAATATACAGATTTGAGATGAATAAAATAATAACAACATTTATAGCTTCGCTTTTAATTCAATTTCTGGTTGTACAGAAAACATACAGTGATGAAAGTGAGGTTAAGGATTGTTTTGAAAGACTTAATAGAGCTACGTTTGCCTTGAACATGGGGCTAGACAAAGTTATTTTTAAACCAATATCAAAAGGGTACAGGAAATTACCATCTACTATACGAACTGGAACTGGTAATGCTATAAGTAATTTATCAAATTTAATCACAATTCCAAATAACATACTTCAAGGTGATTTTGGTTCTGCTGCGAATAATAGTGCTAGACTTATAATTAACACAACGCTTGGAATAGCGGGTATTTTTGATCCAGCAAATTCATTTGGATTTGAAAAAAGAGAAAAAGAGGATTTTGGACAAACGCTTGGTGTGATGGGCGTTGGAGAAGGTTGTTATTTAGTTTTGCCAGTCTTTGGACCAACTACTGTTAGAGACACTGTTGGATCACTCATCGCAATGAACGGTGGAGATGTATGGTATAATATTACTGTGAGAGATGATGGGGATGTTAAGGAATTTAAAGAGTCTGACTATTGGGCTTCTAGAGTTACATCAGGTGTAGATTTTAGAGCAAAAAATCTAGAAGCATTTGATGCTATGGAAAAAAATTCAGTTGATTTATATGCAACAGTAAGAAGTTTGTATCTACAGGATAGAAAGAAAAAAATTAATAATTCTAAAGAAAAAACTGATGCCATGGAAGATGGTGATTGGGATACCATAGAAAATCAATAAAAATTTTATAGCATGAGGACTTTTAAAAGTATTTTCGTTTCAATAATAATTTTATTTTTTTTTACAAATAGTTCTTGGTCACAAAGCGCCTCAGAATTTATAAGCTCATTATCAAACGAGGTCTCTGAAATCTTATCTAGTAAAATTTCAGATGAAGAAAAAATTATAAGGTTGAAAGAAATTGGTAAACGATCAGTTGATATTAAAGGTGTGGGTTTATATACTTTAGGTAAATATAGAAAAACACTTACAGACAATCAGAAAAAGCAATACGAGGAACTTTTTGAAGATTACTTTCTAAAAAGTTTTTCAGGTCGTTTGGTAGGATATAATGATGCAAAAATAGCAGTCTTGTCAGAAGATATTAAGAACGAAAAATATACAATTGTCTACTCAAAACTGATTGGAACATCAGATAGGCCAGAAGTTAAGATAGATTGGAGAGTATATACAAAAAACCCTGAAAATCCTTTAATCAGAGATTTAGTTATCGAAGGATTAAGTTTGGCGAGAACACAAAAAGAAGAGTTCAATTCTATAATATCTAACAATGATGGTAAAATAGAAGCTTTATTTGAAAATCTAAATAAATTTTTGGAAAAATAATTATTTAAATTATATAAGTTTTCTTTTGTTCGGCAGCCAGGTTTCGAACCTGGGTCTAATTTATATTGAGTTTACCGCTGTTAAAATATTAACTAAAAAACTTTTTTTTGAAGAAAAAATAATTAGAGATAAATAGAAATAAAAAAATAAAAATATTTATAAATGCAATAATAATATTGTTATCAATATCGATATTAAATTCTTTAATGGTTCTTAATCCAAAGAATATATAAAATATAAAGAGCATATTAATTTTTGATATAGAATATCTTTCGAAATGCTTTAAAGAGAAAGCTAATAAAGGCAAAAGGAGAATATAATCGTACATTCTGTGTGGAGAAAATATCAGAATTATTAGACAAAATAACGAAAGTTTAATTAAATTACAATTTGCATCTTTGATCTTTAGTAAAAAAAGAAAGCTAAAAACAACACTTGAAGATAAGATTAAAAAATTTAAATAGCTGTTATCATTTAATATAAATTTTAGGAAACTTAATCCATAAATTAATTCACTTGTTGTTTTTATATAAAAAGTAACTTTTAACGGCTCAATTAAATTTGTGAGCAGATTTGAATTTGTAATAAAACAATAAATTAACCAACCAAAGATAAAAATAACTGACGAATATAGAGTATTCTTAATTTCTTTTTTTGATAAGAAATATAAAAATAATAAATAACCAATATTATATTTCAAATACACGACTCCACTCAAGATAATATGGCTTATCTGTTTATAGAAAAAGGGAAAGCTTAAAAAAAACAGCATAATGAAACTTATTTGTCCATTTCCAATAACATTTCTACAAGGTGTACTTATTAAAAATAAGGTTAACAAAAGAAAAGTTTTTTCTCTACTTAGATTAAATTTTTTTGATAAGAAGATTGGTAAAAAAATAGATAAAAAAACGTTTATTATCATCATTGTGAATTTAGCAAAGTCCCATGATAATAAAGTGAAAGGATATAACAAAATAAATAATCCCTGGCCATATTCACCATTTTGACTTAACATCAAAATATCATTTGCCATTTCCCTTCCCCCGTTTAGGACATACTGATAATGATTAACGCCACTCCATGCCATTACTGCAGGAGAATATTGAAAATCATGGCTATGTAAGTAGGCATTAAATATCCCCCTCCCTAAAGATAAAATAGATAAAATAATTAATATAAATTTAAATGATCGAGTTAAATTCTTACTCATGTTTAGAAAATAATTTTATTTTTAAAAATTATGTTCACCCGAAAAATTACCTGATACCATGTTTCCATGTACAGAGTAAGCTGTGAGATCTGATCTAGTGCACTTAGCGACGTACCAACAGAATTCAATTTTATTTGAATTTTTTAAAATCTGATCTGAATTAAGTATTAAAGACTCCTCAGGATTAAGTATTTTTTCAATAGATTTAAATAATCCATTAGAATTATAAAAATCAATATTAAGTATAGCAGACCCTTTTTCTGGAGACGCAAAACAAAATCCAATTTTACTGTTATAACTTTTATGACTTATAAATTGACCCCATGCAAAACCAGTTTTATTTTTTGGAACAAACATTTTTTCATTATGTAAAATTACATTAATAGAACAATTCAAAGGATTTACGTTTGATTTCTGTCCATAAATCAATTGATGACTTAATCTTGTTGGTATCTTTTTATTCTTACTTCGGGCTATTAATGTAAAAGCAGTAACGTTTTTTAAGTTTTTAGCATTAACAAAATCATTTACATTCAAAATTAATGGTGTTTTGGATTTAGATGAAAATTCTATTTGTTGTGAAAGATGTGATTTGTCTTTGTCAAAAACTTTTAATTGTATATTTAATTTACTAGGACTAAAAATTGGATACATAATAATTTTATTAGCCAAATTTGAAAGATAAGGGTAAGTTCTATAACTTTGTGATGATGAAAAATATTCTTTGTTTTTTGATACATCGTAATAAGAGTGATTTGCGCTAAATGCTTTGGTTTTTTTATTTATCTTACCCGCAAATAGTCTTCCAAAAAATAAACTTTGTTTTGGCTGTTTAATTCTTACTGTACCCCCATCAAGTTTTTTTTTGAAAATCTTAGAAAGATAAAATGACTTATACGATAATCTTGGAACATTTACTTTAATGTTTTTAGTCAATTTTTTTTTATTTTTTTCATAGCTCAACTTTAAAAATTTATCATTTATTGATGAGACTCCTGAGGACAAATTAAAAAATGTGTCATATTTTGAATTAATATTTACATCAAACGATGCTTCGGAAACCTGTGTTTGATTTACCTGGTCATCTTCAAAAATATCATTAACAACTCGGTTGTAAGAGTGGACTACATTACAGAAATCTTTTCCTTGGTGGCTTATAATGACTGCAGGAAAAGGTATAAATAAATTTTTTTCTGAAAAGAATTCTATCAAATAATTTTTTGCTTTAACGTTTTTAAATATATCACTTAAGTTTATAGAGTAGACAATTGGTTCATTAATCTCTAATGTAGACGAATCTAGCAAGTTTCCATTTCCTCCTATAGCACTTATTTTCATGGCAACAGATTTGTAATTTCGCTTTATCAAAAAATGATTAACAAATCCGATCCAAGTATTTGCATTTGGAAGCTCAGGTGCAATTAAAGACGACCTGTGAACTGTGTTTTTATTAGGTTGAGCATGATATTTAATTCTATCTTTTTGAACTTTGTGATAATCTTTCATATAATCTCAAAAATAATACAATTATTAAAAAAATAAAGTAATTTATTGTTAAGATTTAAATCTGCAACTATAACTGATTTTCCTTATTTTGGTGGGCCCGCCAGGACTCGAACCTGGGACCAATACATTATGAGTGTACTGCTCTAACCAACTGAGCTACAGGCCCTAATCACTTATTTCATTGGTATACAATGTTTAACTCTTACATTCCACACGAAATTACAGTTATGTCCCAATTTTTTACACAAGATATAAATTATGGTGGGCCGTGTTGGTTACGCTCCAACTACCCCTGCAATGTCAATGCAGTACTCTACTATTGAGCTAACGGCCCGAAAAAAATTTTATCTAGAACTCATTTCTTTTTATGAAAAATGTTTGTTTCTTTATTTACCGCATACACTAATGAAAAATTGATCATAAATAAAGTCAAATTAAAATCGCTAAAAAACGACCCGCTTGGCAAAAGCGGAATAAAATTTATCAATATAAAAACAAAACTGCCAATTTGTATATGATTTTGAGACAAAATTATTTGTCTTAATATTCTAAATAAGAGATAAAAAATTGTAGACAAGATAATTGCTGTTCCGAAAATTCCATGTTCAGATAAAAATTCAATATATACTTGATGGGGGTGAGTTAAACAATAGTAATCCTTGTATACCCTATTTTTTTTTTCATCACATGACTCTATACGATAATTCTTATTACCGACACCTAAGATTGTATAATTCTTAAAAACGGATATTCCAGATTTATATAATTTAAAATATAAACTTTCCTCTTTAAATTTTTTTCTGTTTTCTTCTGTCTTTAACTTCTGAAAAATCTGACCAACATATCTATTTTTTAAATAATCAGAGGAATATATAGTTATGCTAAATAAAGTTAAAAATATTATTAAAGAGATTATTTTTGTTTTCCATTTTAAAAAATCTGAAAGTAAGAAAAATAATAATGTTCCGATTAAGGCTTTAATTGTATTTGATCTTTCTCCTGTAATAAGTATTCCAATTAAACTAAACAATAATATTAAAACAACAAAAATTTTAAGAATATCCTTTTCCTTTTTAAAACTTTCAAAAAGAAAACCCAAGATTATAAAAACAAATCCTGTTACAAACGCTCCTGCTATTGGTTCTGTCTTAAAAAAACTTACTACTCTTGGCCCATGTGGTTGAAAAATACCATCAATTTGAACTTTCCCATATCCTAATATGTTACTTCCAGTGATCCTTTCAACATAAATATCTATTACTATCAATAGGAAGATAAAAGTCCAAACTTTTAATATATTATTATTATCCAAATTATAAAAAATAAGATTTGTAATTAAAAAGAAAAGAATAAATCTAATAAATCCAACGTTCCTGAAAATACCAGATGAATAGTCAATTGAAATTAATGAATTGAATAATAAATAAATATATAAGATAGTAAAAGTAATTAAAACTTTTTTACCGTAGATTCTTATATTTGCATTTTTGAGATACTCCGGAAAAAATAATAAACCTAATAGAACAACATTAATTAATGAGATGCTTGATCCTAAAACTATTGAGATTGGTAAAATTGTTAAAAGAAAAATTGGAAAATTTAATTTTTTTAAATTCAATTTATTTATCACTTAATTTTTTAAAATTTTGTTTATATTAGATATGTTTTTGAGATAATTAATACTTTTAATTTTTAATTTTTTTTCTACTCCCCATGATGCATGTAAATAATGAATTTTTGCAGCTTTAGCAGCCCTATAATCAAAAACTGTGTCACCAATGAAATAAGAGTCTTTTTTTTTTATTCTAGTTTTGCTGAGAATTTTCAGTAGACCCTCAGGATTTGGTTTTCCATATTTAATGTCATCTGGAGTAACTATTATTGAAAAAATTTTATATCTTTTTAAAATCTTAAGAGTTCTAAGTTTATCTTTTGATGTAAATACTGCTAAAAAATTTTTTTTTTTAAGTTTTTTTAATTGGTTTAATTTTCTTTTATCTATTCTCAACTTATTTATTTTTTTTATAGAATATTTCGAATAAATCGATGCAATTTTTTTATAGTCTCCTTGAATATTTAGTTTTTTCAAAATATTTTCAAACGGCAATCCAATATGTTTTTTATAACTATTAAATGAAATTTTCTGTTTGATATGATCTGCGGTATTTTTTAGGGCAAATTTCATATTAGGTAATGAATTTATCAAAACACCGTCAAGATCAAAAATAATAAGTTTCATTTTTTTTTGTTTATGAATTTTGGATTTTTAATTTTTTTTTGGCCCCATACTATTCACTTAAATAATCAATATACTTTTGCGCAGCCTTTTCAACAGAATATTTTTTAAGTTCTTTTTTTGATAAAAATGTTCTATTTAAAATTTTATCATAATTTTCTAAAGAGAATTTAATTTTAGACACCAATTCATTAATTTCCATTTTTTTTAAAATTAATCCACCTTTTCCGTAAAGCAATATATCATCTACTCCACTTGCTTTAGTTGATATAACGGGTGTTTCGTAATTAATTGATTCTATCAAAACGTTCGGCATTCCTTCATAATATGAAGTTAAAATAAAAAGTTTTGACTTTTTATAAATATTTTTTAAATTTTTTTTCCAACTAACAAATATTACCTTTCCTTTTAAATTAAGTCTTTGAACCTGCGCTTTTAATCGTTCCTTATCTGGACCATCACCGCAAAGAATAAGTTTATATTCTTTATTTGTTTTACAAAAACTATAAAAGGCATTAATTAAAAACGACTGGTTTTTTTGCTTACAAAATCTACCAACATTTAAAAAGTAATTGTTTTTCTTCAATTTATTTTTTTTTTCTATTTTTGAAAGACTAGGATTGTACAACAACCTTATTTTTTTTTTCTTAAAAGTAAATTTCTTAACACAACTAAAACTTTTTTGACCATTTACTATAAGTCTGTCACAAAGATTGTAAGTAATAAATTTAGAAAACATAACAAATAGTGCAAAAATTTTATTATCTGCAAACTTTGTGGCTCCGCATGGATCTTCCGATACTCGAACAAAAATTTTGAATTTTAAAAAAAAAGATAAAATTGTCGGAAAAAAATTACTCTGCATTGATAATATTACAGTATCTTTGGCATCAAGTTTTTTCATTAAATCTTTTAAGACAAACAAAGATAAAATACTAAGTATAACTCGATTTTTAAAAGGGAATTTATTTATTTTTCTTATAGGTATTATCTTTATATTTTTTTTTTTAATTATTTTAATACTTTTTTTATTTGTTATTAAATACACAAGTTTTTTTTTTTTTGAAAAAAAAATACATAAATTTTCTAATATTTTTTCTACTCCACCTCTTTCAAAAGAGGGATAAAATATTAAAATTTTCTTCATTGAATAGCTTTAAATCAAATTTTGTTTGTTCTTTAAAATTAGATAACTTTGAGTACTTTTTAGACTTTTTTAAGGCATACAAATTTATTCATCAATAGTAATAATTGACTTAAAATAGTCTCTATAATAAAAATTTTTAGTGATTAATAAATCTGAAAAAAGTCAAAAAAAAAACTTAATTTTTTTATTACCAGTATTTTCACAAGGTGGTGCGGGACTTTCAATTCTTAAGTTATGCAAAAGTATTATTCATAAAAATTTTAATATTTATATAATTTCGCTTGGCAAAAATTATTATAAAAGGGAATTTAATGATCTTAATTTTAGTGTTGTTGAAATTCCTTACAAAAGATTTATTTTATCTATTTTTTATATTAAAAAAATAATAAAAAAAATAATAAAAAAAAATAAGATAGATACTTTTTTAATATCAAATATGAATTATGCGAATGCTTTGTCTTGTTTCTTTTTTCGTAAAATCTATCTTTTAAAAATAATTACCATCGAAAGAACCCCAATACAAGAGTTGGACTTTAATCTAAAGATATACAATTTTTTAAAGATTTATATTTTGAAATATTTGATTAAATATTTTTATGTTTATGCATTTAAAAGGATAGGAAACTCAAGTCCTGTTTCCAGAGATCTCGAAATATTTTGTAAAAATAAAGTCAATACAATTCTACCATTTATTAAGATAACTAAAAAAAATTATATAAAATTTAAAAAAAAAAAAACTACTCTTTTATGGATAGGAAGAATATCACCAGAAAAAAACATTGGAGATCTTTTACATTCAATCAAGTTTTTGAAAAAAATCGATTACCAATTAAATGTTGTGTGTGATAAAAAAATTGAATTTAAAAAATATGGTATAAACAAAAATCAAAGAAAAAAAATAAATATTTTTAAATTTGATAAAATTAATTTAAACAAGATTTATTTAAATTCAGATATTCTAATATCAACTTCTCATTACGAAGGTTTTCCAAATGTCATAGCCGAAGCAATAAATTATAATTGTTTAGTTATTTCGGCAAAAAATTTTGGAGGATCAAATCAACTTATTAAGAATGGTAAATATGGGGTTAACTATAAATTAAATAATTCAAAAGATCTAGCAAACAAGATAATTAAATCAATAAAAAATAAAGAAATTCTAAAAAAAAAAATTAAAAGTTCAAAAAAGAATTTAATATATTTGTCAAAAATTCACAATGATGCATATAAAAAAATGTTTAAAAGGCTCGAGAGAAATTGATAAGAAAAAATAGAAAAATTGCTTTTGTTCCAGGTGTTTTTTTTCCTGACTACGGTGGTGCCCAAATTCAGTGCCATAATATTGCTAATAAACTTAGTGAAAAGAAATTTGATATTGATATGTTTAGTTTTCAGAAACACAAAATTAAAAATAACAAATACAATTTTTTTAATATCAATAACATAATTTTAAAACTAGTTTTTATTTTCAAATATTATTTTAAAATAAATATAGATAAAATATTGGAAATATATTTAAAAAGTTTTATTTTAAAAAATAAATATCTATCTTGGCATTTTCATTTTATTAATTACAAAAGTTTAATTCTAATAAACGTTTTGAAAAAACTAAATCAAAAAATTATTGTTACATTTCAAGGGATAGATATACAAAAAAACAAAAATATTGGTTACGGGTATAGACTTAACAAAAATTATAATATTTTTTTAAAAAAAAATTTAAAAAATATCGATTATTTCTTTTATATTTCTGAGACTATTAAAAAGGAATTATTAAAACTTGGTATAAGTCAAAAAAAATTAAGATATTTTCCTAACTCTGTAAATTTTTCAAAATTTAATTCTATTAAGATTAAAAAAAATAATTCTCAATTAATAACCTTATTAACAGTTGCAAGATATGCAGTGAAGAAAAAGGGTTTTGATAGATTATCAAAAGTTGCTAAATATTTAATTGACCAAAATGTCAATTTTAAATGGGTAATAGTTGGTTCTGGAGTAAGAAATTTAATGAATGACAGTTTTATTAGAAAAAATAAAAGATTTTTTCATATAGTTGACAACATTAAGAATGAAGATGAGTACTTTTTTCCACACAGTGAATTAATCAAAATTTATAAATCTAGTGATATTTATGTAAATCTCTCAAGAATTGAGTCTTTTGGAATTACATATATCGAAGCCCTAGCATCAAAACTACCAATTTTTTCATTTAACATCAAAGGCGCTAATGAAATTGTTAAAAATGAAACTAATGGAATAATTATAAAAAAAAACGACTTAAAATATTACTCACTTCGATTAAAAAATTTAATTAACAATTCGAAAAAGTTAAATAAATTAAAGTCTAATTCTCACGTAGGAATAAAAAAATTTTTTTTAGATAATTCCTTAAAAAATAATATAAAAATATATACTGATTAAATAATCGAGACATTATTTTTCTTAATCAAATTTGAATTTAAAATATCCCATTTATAATCAATTTTAAAGACTTTGAATTTTACTTTTTTTTTCAACAATTCATAAACCATTGTCGATGTTGGCGATAAGTAAATATTTTTAAAGTTTATTTTTTTTGTATCTTTAAGTACCTTTAATTCATGTAACTCATTAGTAAGTTTTGTTTTTGGGTGGAGTTTAATGAAATAATTCTTTTTTTCTCTTTTTGGTTTATTATTTAAATAGATAATTAGCTCATTTACATCATGAGTACCTGAAAAGAATATATTTTTGTTACCTTTTTTTTTTAAAATTAAATTAAAATTCTTTGATTTTTCTAAATTTAGTTTTTTATTTATTGAGTACTTACTTACAAAAAAGCTATATTTTTTTTTGTATGCTTTTAAACACTCATAATTAAGGCAATATAATTTAGTTGGTGAATATTTTTGAATTAAATTACTCTTTTTAATAATATCTAACCAAAGTAACTTGTCTGAAAAGATGCCATGCTGATAACCATATATCTTTATATTCTTAAAATTTTTTTTTATCTGATTGATTAAATAAAAACCGAATGAATATTCAAACATATATAAGTGAAAATATAAAGGTTTATAAATAGTCAAAAATTTTTTTATTGCACCATTATAAATTTCAAGTTTTGCTCTATTTAAAAAACTACTTTTCAGATAATCATCATAAAAAATTGAAAAATCTAAGTCATTTATAATTAAACTTCTCTTTTTTTTTTTAATTTTTCTATAGCCATTTAAAAAATTAAAAAAACAAATAATTAAATGGGTAAATTTTATATATTGCTCTATGTGAATTAAATTCAAATTTTTAGAATTATAAATTATCTTCAAAATATCTAAAGTAGTATGATTAAGATGAGTTTCATCTGTAAGCAAAAAATTTAATTTTAAAAAGTCTTTATTATTAAAAAAATTTTCCTTCTTATCTTTATGAAAATTGGGGAAAATCGATAACGCTATATTTTGTTTAAATTTTCTTTTTTCTTTAAAGAAGGTTAAGGTGAAAACAACAAAAAAAGATTTAATTAGAAATTTACAAAAAGGGATAAATAAAAAATTTTCATGAAATTTTTTTGAAAAGTTGCGGACAATTAAATTTTTGATTTTTAATTTATTAAATACATTTATTGAATATTTATTGTCAGTGATTAACTCGATAGTCTGATATTCATTTTTTTTAATTATTTCACGGATAAGTAAAAAATTTAATATACAGTCTATAAATTTTGTTTTGTCATTTCTTAAATTAGAAATTTCAAATTCAAAAAATGAGTCTAATTTCTCTTTTCTTAGCTCTTTCTGTAAGCTGTATACTAGTTCTGCTTTAAGTTTATTGGAATTTTTTTTCTGCAAATCACTTAAATAAATCCTATTTCCATTGATATTTTTTATAGTTCCAGGTCCTATTAAAATATATTTGGTACAATTAATTGAAATGTTAATATTTTTATTTAAATGAATAATGGCTAATTTCGAAAAGTTTTTACTTCGCATTAAATATTTTTGTGAGATGAAATTTTAAATTTTTATAAATAAAGTATAAAAAATTAGGGGTAATTCTTCTTATCAGTCTTGTGTCTTTTTTCATTTGAATTTTACCTAATTCATATAATTTTTTTTTTTCAATTTTTATATCATTACGTTTTTCTTTAGATCTTTGTAAAATTAAACAATGAATATGTTCCTGTTTCCAAGATTTTTCGGAATAGAGTGTTTTCCAATTTTCATCGAAAGGATATTTATAAAATTCTACTGGGTATCCCACCGTATCTTTATAATATCTATTAGAGCAAAAAAAAATTCCATTATCTTTAATATTATCTTTTATATATTTAAAGTATTTACTAATTGTGGAATAATCCATTTCCATCATCGACCTTGTATTTATGAAAACGTCAACTTTAATTTTTGGTAGCGGATCCCACGGACATAAGATTAATATATCATATTTTTCAAATATATTTGGTGGGATCATTTCATTCTTGATATCGCAACTGAAAAATATATTTTTATTAGGGTAAAGACTATTCAGAAAATATGAATTTATATAATTTGCCTCTGGAAGATCAATTAATATAGTTTTAAAATTATTCTTTTTATACAATTTATTTATAAATGACCCATACCCAGGACCGATTTCACAAATTAAAGTCTTTTCTTCAAACTTGAAATAATCATTTAGCAATTTTGAATACATTATATGAAATAGATCATTGGCTGAATAGTATTTGTCCTTAAATATAAAAAATTTTTTTACATTTCCAATATTTTTATCTTCTAACATTTCATAAACAAATTTTTCAGATAGTTTGGAAATTAAACTATAAAACAAATTTTTTGTCTCAACATCGCTGTAAAATTGATCATCTAATCCCATCGAAAGATTATTGTTGCGGAAATTTATTAAGTTATCAATTTTGAATAAATCGACTTTTTTTTTATTTTGGTATTCCCAATGTTGACTTTTATATATTTTATCATAATTTTTTATATTGAATAAAAAATTTTCGTGAATTTTTTCTTTGTTCATTATCTAATCTTAATTTTTTTAAATAAATTCAAACCTAAATTTTATACAGTTTAAAAAATTTATCTTTTTTCATCTTTTGTTTGGCTTTGACATAATCATCTTTAATATCTACAGAAAAACTATCACCTTTTAGTACTATTGTTTTAATCTTTAAATTAATTTCAATAGCTCTCAATAATTCAATTCCTTCAACCATTTCAAGTTTAGTTGGCTTTGTTAAGCAAAATTTTTTTAAAGCTGAAGGTTTAAATGATATAATTGATAAATGCTTTAAAAAATACTCATTTTTTTTTTTAAATTGGAAAGGTATCTCTGCCCTAGATAAATATATAACGTTGTCAAAATTATCAGTTACAACTTTAACAACATTTTTCGTATTTATATTTTTTAATTTCAAGGTTGGTAAAACAATATCTATATCTGGATTTTTTTTATGAAATTTTACTACCTGATCGATATGATTAGGATCAATTAATGGTTCATCACCTTGCACATCAATAATAAAATCATATTTCTTTTTTATCATCCCATAAGCTTGCCCGATTCTTTCAGTGCCATTTTTGTGTTTTTTGGAAGTTAATAAAACATTTGCACCAAAATTTTTAGCCACTTTTTTTATGGATTTGTGATCACAACAAATATGTATATCATTTACTAGCTTTGATAATTCAGTTCTTTTGTAAGTATGAACTATTAATGGAATTTTCCTAATTTCTAGTAATGGTTTTGATAACAACCTCGTCGACCCTAACCTGGTTGGTATTAGAGCTAAAACTTTAATTTTTTTCATCTATCTTATATTTTCCTCCGTATTTTATAAACCAATCAATAAATTTCTTTACTCCAATATCTACTTTTGTTTTAGGAGTAAATCCATAGTATTTTTTTATCTTCTTAATAGATGCATGTGTTTTAAGCACATCTCCTTTTTGAAAACTTTGATATTTTATTTTTGCTTTCTGTCCAAGATTAATTTCTATCAGTCTTATAAAGTTTCTTAAGCTTATCGTTTTGTTATTCCCAATGTTAAGTATTTGATAAATTGGCACTTTTTTTGATTTCTTTAATTTAATAATTACTTTGTAAATCCCTTCAACAATATCATCAATATAGGTAAAATCTCTATAATGATTACCTTTATTAAAAACATTTATTTTTTTTTTTAGTAGAGTATTATTTGTAAATTTAAATAAAGCCATATCTGGTCTTCCCCATGGACCATAAACTGTAAAAAACCTAAAACCTATTACATTGAATCTGTATAAACTATAGTATGCATGACCTATAACTTCGTTTGATTTTTTAGTTGCTGCGTAAAGCTGTAGAGGCAAATCAGTATTGAATTTCTCTTGTAAAGGAAATTTACTACTTTTACCATAGATACTACTTGTGCTCGCAAATAGAAAATTTTTGATTTTATTATTTTTACAATTTTCTATAATATTATGAAAACCGATAATATTGGATTTAATATATTTCTCTGGATTTTTTAAAGAATATCTCACTCCTGCTTGTGCAGCTAAGTTAATAACGACTTCAAATTTATTTTTAGAAAAGATTTTTGCTAAACTTTTTTTATCAGTTATATCGATTTTAAAAAACTTATAATTTTTATATTTTAAAAGTATTTTGTTTCTATCAACTTTAATTCTTTTATCGTAATAATCATCAAAATTATCAACTCCAATAACTCTTAAATTTTGTTTAAGAAGAAAATTTGATAAGTGAAAACCTATAAACCCTGCACTTCCTGTAATTAAAATTTTCATATTTTTTTTTAGACAATCATGTTTATAGCTCAATAATTTTTTTATCCATATAACCTTTTTTTCTCATTATACCTCTGGTGTCAAAAATAAATTTAGAATATTTATAAACTAGCTTATAATCGATATCATGATGATCAGTTATAATTATTGTAGCATCAAATCTCTTCAGATTTTCTTTACTTAATTTTACTGAATTTAACTTAATTTTATTTAAACGGCCCACCCTCAATATTGGGAAATATGGATCATGATAATTATATAAAATTTTTTTCTTCTTCATCAGATTCATTAATTTATATGATGGACTTTCTCTGTCATCATCCACATTTGCTTTGTAGGATACACCTAAAATTAGTGCTTTACCTAATTTAATTCTTCGTGATTTATAAAACTCCAAAATATTATTTAGTATCCACTTTGGTAAGAAATCTGCGTAGTTTCCGGACAGTCTTATAAATCTTGAATCATAACCTTTTCTTTTTGACGCCCAAGATAAGTAATAAGGGTCGATCGGAATACAATGGCCCCCTATGCCAGGTCCTGGATAAAACTTAGTAAAACCAAAATTTTTGGTTCCGGCTGTTTCTATTACGTCCAATATATTGATCTTATCAAAATACTTACTAATTATTTTTAATTCGTTAATTAAAGAAATGTTAACAGATCTATATATGTTCTCTAATAATTTCGACATTTCAGCTGTTTCAATATTTTTTGCTTTATAAACCTTACTTGCAATTATTTTATATAACTCAGAAACAAGAGTGACACATTTATCTGTGTATCCTGATATCACTTTTGGTGTTTTTTGATAAGAGAAATTTTTATCTCCAGGGTTTTCTCTTTCTGGTGAATAACCAACAAAAACTTCTTCACCAACAACATGTTTTTTGTGAATAAATTTTTTTAAAATATCTTCTGTTGCTCCAGGGTAAACTGTACTCTCTAAAACAAATATTTTGTCTTTAAGAAATGGGGTAATCTTTTTTACACATTTGTTTATAAAATCCAGATCAGGTTTATTTTTATATTTTAATGGAGTTGGTAGACAAACTATGATTACATCAACTTCCTTCAATAACTTATAATTATAGCTAATTCTATTTTTGTTATTTTTAAAATATTTTATCTTTTTATTTTCAATTGATCTAATATAACTTTTTCCGTTTTTTAAGGAAATTATTTTTTTTTTGTCAACGTCAACCCCAAAAATATTTATCTTTTTTTTTAAAAATCTAATTGCTAATGGTAAGCCAACATACCCTAGTCCAACGATGCCAATTTTAATTTTTTTTTGTTTTATTTTCTTTAGTAACTGAGATGTTTTGTCCATTTTGAGAGACTGACTATACAACTTATTATTATTGACTTAAATACATATAAATCATAACAAATACAACTAATAAAAATATGAAAAAAAAATACTCTAACCCATTTCCACATATTGTTATAGAAAACTTTTTAAATAAAAATGAATGTGAAAACATTATTAAGGAGATAGATAATAATTTAAAAAATTTAAAAAGTGATTTTGTAATGGGGGGCAGGAAAAGGATTTTTGCAAATCTTTTAAAAAAAGAAGGTTTTTCATATAAATTATATAAAAACTTTGAGTCTATAGCAAAATTTAAATATTTTTTTAAAACTTTGATAAGAGTAAATAAATTTTCCAATTTAAAAACAAATCAAAATTTAGAATTTAACAAAATAGAAAATAAAAGAAGTAATTCTATATTGAATAAATGTAAGAAGAAAATATTTCCATTTCTTTTTAAAAAAAAAGTATTCCTAGAGATGGATTTTTCCAGAGCAAAAAAAGGTTATACGAGAGAGCCTCATCATGATGCGCCCAATAAAATTTTAGCTTTTTTAATTTATTTAAATAATGTCGAAAACAAAAAAAAAGAGGGCGGATCATTTGAAATTTATAAATATAAAAAAAAAGAAAAACTATATTCTCAAACCCCACAAATAAAAAAATTGAAGCTGGTTAAAAAGATTTATCCAAAAAGAGGAACCATAATAATATTTTTATCAAACCCATTATCTATTCATGGGGTCGAGAAATATAAGCCTATAAAAAAAAATTCCAGATATTTTATTTATGGAAGTTATGGCTCTTATTTCAATATTAATTGGTAAATTTAAATTTTATTAAAATTTCTTAAAAAAAAAAGAATTTTTTTTATATATAAATAAAAAAAAGAAAATATAAAATTATATTTCCATACTTTTGTTCCAGTCAATTCTTCATTTTTAAGCGTTTTTTTTTCTAATTTACTTAATCCAACACCCAAAAAATATTTGGTATATATAAATTGCTCAGAGTTTTGATAATAAAATTCTTTAACCACTTTATCTATTTCATCGTTAATAACTGAGTGAGTAAATTTTTTTTTGAGCTTATAAGGTAAGCTTTCTGTGTCATCTAAAAAAATGACACCTTGTTTGTTCATGTATTTAACCCATATATCTAACAATAGTTTAACATGACTTGGATCATGATAACTATCAATAAATAGCAAATCTATTCCTTCATTTCTAATATCTGGAAATTTATCGATTATATATTTATATTTTAAATCGTTTGATTTTAAGAATTTCCAGTTCTTGTCATCAGTTACATTTAAACAATCTTTAATATCTACACTAAATAGTTTACCGTCGTTTAACTTAATATAATCTAAAAATCTTTTTGTCGACCCTCCAAGATTTACGCCTAATTCAAAAATTAATGGTTTTTTGAAATTTTTTAATGCATCTAAAATATAGTCAAATTTTTCAATTTTATTAAAATCTTTATTCATTATTTTTGAGTTAAATAGTTAGATAAATAAATCCATGTATCGCTTCTTTTTGATTTTGGATGACAAAGATAATTTTTAACAAACTTATTATATTTTATCTTATTAATTTTAAAATTCAATTTTATAGCTTTTTTGCTATCAATATCTATTAAATCTGATTTAAGAAGCTCCGCCATAATTTTAGTTTGGTATCCTTGTCTTTTTTTTTTTAATTCATCTGCAGTGAGAAATGTAATAGATTTCTTAAGCAAAACTGGATAGGAAATTGCTGTACTGTAGTGAGCAAAAACATGTGAGCAATCCTTAATTGTTTCAAAAGTTTTATATTTTGAAATTCTTTTTTTATTAATAAACGAAAAATTCCTCAAATTTGTCTTAGGATGAGGACAAACAATAACCTTTGTTTTATATTTTTTTTCAATTTTACAAAAAAAAATCTCCAAAGCTTTATAAAAATTTTCAGAGACAAATGGTTTTCTTTTTTTAATATAAAAATCAGGGTGGTTGATGAAATTTTGATCTATATACGTATAATATTTTTTTTTTTTATTTATTTTTTTTTTTGATAGATATTCATTAAAGTCGAACGAATTAGTGTACAAGATCTTTTTTGCTGATTTTACAATTGTTTTTTGATAAAAAAAATCTTGTCCTGGTATTAAAACTAAATCAATTAAAAACTTATTTATAAAAGTTAAAATTGTTAATTTAATATTTGTAAAAATTTTCTTAAAGTTTGTAAGAACGTAATTTGACTTTAAATCATCATATACAATTTTTGGTTTTACTCCTCCTAGATATTTGATTAAAAAATTTATATTAGATTTAATAATTATTCTAATAAGCAATTCTTTTGGTGAGTTTTCTAGGTATTCGATTGCAAAATTGTATTTTTTTGATTTTAATATTTTTATTAATTCAAATACACTATGTATAATAATTACATTATTAGAATTAAATCTTTTAAAATATTTTTTCGATCTTGGAATCAAAATTCTTGACAAATCTAAAATATCAACTTGAAACTTTTTTTTTAAAATAGATACCCCATATCTTTCATAATCTCTTTTTTGAAAATTAACTCTGGAAATTAACACAATTTTTCTAACCATTATCAATAAATTCCATTGCTTCTATGCAATCAATTATTGGAAGTTTCTTTAAATAACGATTTTTATAGTCTTCAAAATTTGAAAATTTAAGGTCATCTAATTTATTATAGGTACAATTTTCTTTTTTTTTTAAAATACCGACCCCATTATCAATATTTGCTATTCTGAATTTTAAATTTTCTGAAAAAGTTAATTCAACTGCTACTTTCCATACATCTCCTGTCCACCTAGTTTGTTTTCTTGGGACTGCTGCTTCAAATGAATTTTTTGGTAATAAATCATGTAAAAAAATTGTTCCATTGTCCTTTAAAAATTTAAGTGAATTTATGCAGTCTTTTTGACATTGTTCATATGTATGAAGACCATCAATAAAAATTACATCGAAAAACGTGCTGTTTTGTGAAAAAAATTCATCACTTTCCATTCTGTGTGTGCCTCCCTCAACTGGATCTACACCAATTTTGTTTTTAATTCCAAGAGGGATGGTATTGAAAACTTCATTTTTACAAACACCAATTTCAAGATAATTACAATCTTTTAAATTTTTGTTACTGATCGCACGATTAATAAAACTTCTTCTATCAAAAAAATTATTTTCGTATTTTAGAATATCTCTATCCCTTATTCTTTTATTAATTATTTCTTTAAATACTGATTTTTTTAATATTGGTGGTAATATCAAGTTCAATATTTTATTGATCATAAGATGAGATTACTTATAAATATATAAATTTTATACATGCTTGATTTATGAAAGTAAAGTTTTTTATAGTAATCTTCAAACACAGGTTTAGGACTCAAGCATTTAATAATTTTTTAAAGTTAAATAAAATTCAAAATAATTACCTATTAAATTTTTCTGGACCTTTGAGATATGTTATTTTTTTCAAATTTTTTAATTTGATCTCTAAAATTTTCAAAAATATATGTTTAATTTCGTGTGATGGTTTGCCACTTTTATATGAAAATGGTGTTAATATTTGGTTTGGTGGAACCAGTTTAAAATTGGATAAACTGAAAATTTCTTCAAAAAAAAATTGTTTTGTTTTTGATAATTTCATTAAAAGAGAAAAAAATTTAATTTCCTTTTACCCAACTTTGATAAAAAATGTAAAATTAAAAAAAAATCCTAAAATAGTATTTATTGGAGATATCAACTTCAAGACAATAAACAAAAAAATTAAAAAAATATGGTTAAAAAACCGGAGAAAAATTTACGAAGATTTTACAATTATAGAAAATCCGGAATTTTGGAAAAAACATAACTATCAAAACCAAATTGAACTTTTAGAAGACTATATAAATTTAAAAAATATTTTGAGATATTCAGTAATAGAATCATTGAGTAAGTTATACCCCGAGAAGTTATTGCTTGTCGGAGATGTTTGGAAAAAATTTAAAAATTCATTAAATAATAATTATGATATTAAATTTGTTAACAATATTTATTCAGGAAATATTTGTATAGACTTTGGTTCAAAATGGGGTGACAATTCACTATATCCAAGGTCAGTACAAATAATTGAAAATGGTGGTTTAATTTTACAAATTAAACAAAAAAATTCTGATATTGTATTTCACTCGTTAAAAAAAAATTTAAATTTCAAAAACTTTAATGATCTTAAATTAAAGTTATCTGTTCTTTTAAAAGACAACGATTTTGCTAACGAAAATTTAAGAAAATTGAGAAATAGATTTAGTAATAATAAAAATAATTGCAAAACACTAGATAAAATTTTTAAGATTTCTAGATAATCGTAAAATTTATTTTATTTGTATATGTTCTCTCAGCTTTTTAGCTATTTTTTTTTCTTTATCATTTACAAAGCCAATTTTTTCCTCACCAAAAGATAATATTATTTTTTTAATTGAATTGGTGAGATCCATCATTCCACTAAATTCTAAAGAAGCAGATTGATCGCTACCATACATTGTTCTATCAAGAGTAATATGTCTCTCCAAAGACGAAATATTCAAACTTACAGCGGCTAATGATATAGCTACACCATTTTCATGACCACTATAACCTACATTACATTTATACTTATTTTTTAAAGCGTTTATTGTTAATAAATTTGCCTCACTTGCTTCCATAGGATAAGTCGAAACACAGTGCATTAATTCAAAACTGCATTTTTTTTCTTCAAAAATTTTTACTGCTTCATCAATGTTATTTGATGTAGACATTCCAGTTGAAATAAAAGTGTGTTTTTTTTGGGACGCAACTTCATATAAAAATTTTTTATCAACAATCATCGCTGAGGCAATTTTATTAAATTCGAGATTAAAGTTTGAAAGAAATTTAAGACTGTTTAGATCCCAAGCTGACGCGAACCATAATATCCCAATTTTTTTACAGTATTTATCAATTTCTTTGTATTCACTTAAGTCAAATTCTAGACCTAATTTTTGGTCCTTTTGGGTATTTCCCCAAGGACTATCCCTAAATGAAGAGAGAAACTCTTTTGAATAAACTAATTCAATGTCTCTTTTCTGAAACTTTACTGCATCAAAGTTGCATGCTTTTGCATTATCAATAAGTTTTTTGGCAACCTCTAAATCGCCATTATGATTAATACCAATTTCACCTATTAAGAAAGGTTTTTTAATTCTATTCATAATTTTTTTAAATTTTAATAATTTTATTAAATAAGTGTATAAATTTTTCTGCTCTATGTGCAACCATAATAATAGTATAATTTTTTGAAATACTTACAAGAGAGTTAATAATCTGCATTTCAGACTTATAGTCAATCGAACTTGTAGGTTCATCCATAATCAGCACTTCGGGTTTCTTGTAAAGGGCGCGGGCAAGCGCCAATCTTTGCCTTTGGCCTCCAGAAAGTTTTCTTCCTCTATGTCCAACTAAACTATTTATCCCTTTAGAAAATTTTTTAACTTCATGATTTAATCTAGATATTTTTAGTGCCTTATCTAAATTTTCTTTGCTAAATTCTTTGCTGTATAAAATGATGTTATTTTTAATTGTATCATCCATTAAATATACATCTTGTGGAATTAAACCTATTTTATCTTGCCAAGCGTTGACATTATTAATGTCTAAATTATTTTTTTTATTTAATTTGATAACTCCAGAAGTTGGTTCTAATAAACCTAAAATTAAATTAATAATTGTGGTCTTACCAGATCCTGACGGACCAACAATTAAAACTCTATCATTTTTCTTAATTCTGAAATTTAGATTTTTAAGAATAGTCTTTTTTTTATTATAAAAAAAATTGACATTACGAAAGTTTATTTCTTTGAAGGTATGATTTTTATCTTTAATTTTTTTTATTGTTTTTTTATTTTTATCGTTTTTTTGTAAATAACGAATTTCTTTTAGAATTTGATGTTTTGAACCACCCAAAAATCTTATAGAATTTAATTGAACTGACAAAAGCGAAAAAACTGGAACAATTCTTATTACTGACAGCGCAACTAAAGTTAAAAAGGGTAATATTTCTGAAATATCTTTATTGTTAAGTGTAAAGTAGTATAAAAAAAGCAATAATGAAGAAACACCAATCAACTCTAAGATTTGTCTAGGCATAAAATTAATAACGTTTATATATACTTTTAATTTTTCGTTATTTGAAAGATCTTTAAAAAAATTATTAAAAAAAATATTTTCTAAATTGAATAATTTAATTTCTTTTATTGAGCCAAGTGACTGATTTACACTTTTGGAAATATTTGAATCATTCTTAAATCTTTCCTTAGACCAAAAATCAATTTTAGTCTTAAAAAATTTCATTATTAGAAAAACTATAAACGACAAAATAAAAAAAATTAAAATTGTTTGAATATTTGTAAAAGCAATTAGGACAAATAAACCAATTATTAAAATGACTGATGCAAAAAAATTAAAAATAACCTTAATATAATTTGAAATTACATTAACTTCAGTAATGACTACATTCCATAGTTTTGCTGGGTTATTTTTAATAAAAAAATTATAATCTCTTGAAAGGTAAGATTTAAAAATTTTTGATGCGAGTCTTTTTTTTATACTCGCATGAAGTTTTTGCTCTAGGTAATTGGCAAAAAAAGTAACAATTGATTTAAAGAAAAACAAACCAAATAAAAAAATTGAACCTATCTTAACTCTTAGCAATTGGTCATAACTTAAAAAACTTTGAATAATTTTTATATCGACATAATCTTCTAAAAATTTTTCTGGCTGCAAAATGACTCCTATGAACGCAGCCACTGAGCCTATACTTATAACTTCTAAAAAAGAAATAACAATTGAGAGAAATAGAATAAATTGACTTTTATATAGAAGCTTTAAACCAAGGAGTTTTTTCAGCTCCACAAAGAAGAAATATAGCATATTATTATTTTTAATTCCCATTTATTGTTTTAAGTTGATTAAAACCCAAAATTAAACTTAGATCTTTAATGATGGTTTTGAACATAGGTTAATGTCATATATAAGATTTAATTTGATATTGCTAATCTAAATAATTAAAAGATGTCAGAAATTTGTTCATTATTTTCAAAAACTAAATATGACTTATAAATTAAAATTATCAAATTTCAAAACAAAGAACTTGCTTGCGTTTAATAAGAATTTAAATCACTTTTTTGACATTAAAAGTTTAGTTTATTTAAGAGAGAATAAATCAGAAATTAAAAAAAAGGCTCAGTATTTATCTAAAGACTATAAAAAATATGTTAACATGAAATCAAAAGTAGGTCGTGTTGTCTTTGTAAAAAACAAGAAAATTAACTTTAATAGATTTAATAAAAGCAATAATAAAAATAAGATAATCCAATCCCTAAATTTTTTAATTAAAAATAACAAATTTTTTGAATTTTTAATAATTCACGGAAGTTATGCAAATCAAGATTTTGTAAATGATTGGAGTGATCTTGATACTTTCAGTGTAATCAATGATGAATGCCTAATGAATTACAAAAATTTACTTGAGCTTCGATTTGTTCTTAAAAAATTTTATAAAATGATATTAAAATTTTCACCAATGCAGCATCATGGTTTAATATTATTTTCAAAAGCTGACTTATTAAATTATAATGTCAACCTTCTGCCTATTGAAGCTTTAAAATTTAATATGTCTGTCATTTACCCAAAAAACAAATATTTAAAAATTAACATAGTTTCAGACAATCTATTTTCAAGTAAAAAGTCACTTTTAGATAGACTAAAATCTATTAATGAGTCTCTTAAAAAGGGACACTTTGATCACCACGTTTTTGGAACTAAAAAATTAAGGGTTCCAATTAAGTTAAATGATAAATCTTTAAAACAATTTATAACTCATGTTAATTATATGTTGAATATCCCAATTTTATTTTTATCCTCGATTAATAAAAGTGTTCACAAAAAAAAATCTTTTAAAATTTTTTATAAAATTATAAAAAATAAAAATATCGAGAGTTTTATTAAGAAACATGAACACTTTAGAAAAAATTGGGAGTATTACAATTCAGGAAATAAAATTAATACTAAAATAATTGATTTCTTTGGTAAAAATTATTTTAGCGATTGCAAAGAAATGATTGAATTCACTATAAGAAAAATATCCAATTACGATAAATAATTGTTAAGTCTATATAAACCCTTTTTGAATTTATTTTTTTTTAAGTCAAGATAAATTTTATTTAAGAAAAATATTTTTATTTTTAAGTAATCTTTTAAATTTTTATCATTAATTTTTGTTGATAGTATTTTATAAGAAATATCTTTTGAAATTCGTTTTGATAAACTAGTTTTTTGTTTTGAATAAAAATAGTATAGATAACAGAAAATTCTTGGGACTTTAGAATCTTTTTTTTTTGATAGATATTTAAAATTATACTTATTTAAAAAAAATATATTAAATCTTTCAATATTCAAAAAATCAAATTTTGTTTCTAAAAAATCGTAACTAAATTTGAAGAATTGTGAGTCAAATTTTTTTAAGTGATCTAAGAAATTTTTAAAATTTTTAAATCTTAAATTTTCTTTAACATACCCTTTTCTTATTGAAAAATAGACTCTCATTAGTTGATTGCACTTCCGTAATAATATCTTATTGTTTTTGTAATTAAAAAAAATTATGTAACTAAAAAAAAGTGATTTGATAATAGATAAATCCTCAGGCTTTAAATAAGAAAAATCTTTACCTAAAATTTTTCTCCTCTCATAATACCTTTCTAAAAAAGATGTTAGGGACCTATATTTAATAAATTTTGGGTTAATTTTATAAGATATTTGTTTTTTTTTTTTGATTGAAAATACTTTAAGATCTTCAAATAAAAAAATCTTCTTTTTATGTTTCGACGGAACATATATGGTGCTTCCTTTAATTTTTTTGGTTACTTCCTCTGGAAATTTTATTTTTATGGGTTTTTTTGTATATATAATAATTAAATCAAGATCAGATATTGCATCAATACTATTTTTAAAAGATTGATTTCCATAAATCCATATATCTTTTAAATAAGTTTTGTTCGTTTTAATGATTGTTAACAGATCATCGTATAAAGCATTATTAATTTTAATCATTTAATTATATAAATTTTGTAGATAGAATTTATAATTAGATTAATATTATTTAAAATATATTATTCAAGTTTTATGAAAAAAAAGGACAATAGCTTTAAAAACTTTAACTTATCAATACAAGAAAATATTGATTTAAAAGAAAAAATAAAATCTAAAAAGTTTTTTACAAACGTACACAACGCAATAACTCAAATTTATTCAAGTATTAAAAGCGGAGGAAAGTTGATGATTTGTGGAAATGGTGGGTCTGCTGCAGATGCTCAACACCTTGCTGCTGAATTATTAGTAAGATTAATTCCAAAAAACAATCGTAAACCAATCCCAGCTATTTCTTTATTACAAGATAGTTCAACTTTTACTGCGTGTAGTAATGATTATAATTTTAATGAAATATTTAAAAGAAATTTCATTGCCTTACATAAAAAAGGTGACGTATTACTAATTATATCTACTAGTGGAAACTCGAAAAATATAATTAATGTTTTGAAAGAATCAAAAAAACGTAAAATTAAATCTATAGGTTTTTTAGGCTCTAACGGTGGTTTAGCGAAAAAGTATTGCGATATCTCGATAGTAATTCCAAGTTCTAGAACTGCTAGAATTCAGGAAGCACATATATTTTTAGGACATTTTATTTTGGAAAATGTAGAAAAAAAATTATTTTATTAACCTTATCGTAACTGAGTTCTTTAATTGTAAGTAATATCTTATTTATCATTATGATTAATTTCAAACCAAACAATTTAAAGGTGTTTCATAGAGATTGATGTTATATATATTAATTCTTAAGTTTAGTTTAAATAAATAAAATAATATGCAACAGAAAAAAAATATACATAGCATAATTTTAGCTAGAGGAGGATCAAAAGGAATTAAAAATAAAAATCTTAAATTGATAAATGGTAAACCTTTGTTATACTGGTCTATAAACTCTAGCTTAAAATCGAAATTAATTCAAAATACTTGGGTAAGCTCTGATAGTAATAAGATTTTAAATTTTGCAGAGAAATACGGAGCAAAAATTATTAAACGACCTAAAAATTTATCAGGGGATAAAAATTCTAGTGAGAGTGGTTGGTTACATGCTTTAAATGAAATTGAAAAAGAAAAAAAAGTTAAAGTAGATTGTATAGTAGGAATTCAAAACACCTCTCCTTTAAGATTAAAAAACGACTTAGATGATGCATTAATTAAATTTTTTAATTACAATTACGACTCAATGTTTGCCTGTACATTCAAACATGATATTTTTTTTTCATGGATTTTAAAAAATAAAAAAATTAAATCAAATTACAAAATTTTTAAAAGACCTTTAAGACAAAAAATGGATAATTTTATATTAGAAAATGGTTCATTTTATATTTTTAAGTCTAAAAAATTTAGAAAACTTCAAAATAGACTTTTCGGAAAGATTGGTTTTTTTCAGCAAAATGTATTTTCAAGTTTTCAAATTGATGATGAAGAAGATTTTAGTTTACTAAAAACCTTAATGGAAAGTAAATTAATCAAGAAAAAATATAATTTGAATTAATAATTGATTTTAAAAATTTTTATCAAATTTCGATCACTAGCTTTAAAAGGTCTAAACAAGGCTATTCTATTTTTTTCTTTATAGAATAAAAACATTTCTTTCATAAAATATAAAATGCCTTTAAAAATATTTTTAGCCTTACTTTTTTCAATTTTAATATTAGTAATTTCCTCAGTCATTAATTCTATTGTATTCAATTTAGGGACTAACTTTTCTAGGAGTTTAACATCACCTTTTTCAACATTTTTTTTAAAAAGATCATTAACACTATGATTACTGATTAAATTATATAAGTCATTTTCATCGTTAATCATTACACCAATTTTAGTTGGCAAATAACTATCGTCTACTTCTTGATAATCTTTGCTTAAAATAATAGCATCAGAAACATTTATTACTGGAATTTCTGAGGCTATAGCACTTAAATTTGCAGAGCTTTGTTGATTAATTAGTAAATCTATTTTAGATAGAAAAACTCTTATATCTGGATGATCTTCAATATTTAAATTAACAAATGCATCTTTGTATACCTCAGGATTTTCAAAAGGATGTGGTTTGAAAATTATTTTAATTTCTGTTTCTGAAAACCTATTTATGACTTTAGAAACAAAGTCCAAAAATTCAACTTCATTTTTTATAGCACCTACAAGTCTCCTATTTTTCTGTCGAGAATAAATAAACCTTGGAACATTTGCTTTTCCAGCAGCAGGCGCTAAATACCTACCAGATCCTGTTATACCTATTACTTTAACTTTTTTTTTATTATTTTTTTTATCTATTTTTTGGAATCTTACTGTTCCTACCGTTCTGATCTTTTTTCTAAAACCATCTTTTAACAAATATTGACCTTGTTCATCAGACCATAAAAGTACTTTCTCAACTTTCTCTACCACTTCCATAGGAAATTCGTTTCTTAAATATTCTTCCCCAAAATCTAATGACTCAGAGGGATAAATAACAATTTTAATTTTTTTTTTTTCAGCAAAATTTACGATTTTTTGAAAAGCTAAAATATCTTTTCTGATATTTGGCAATATAATTATATCTGGATTTATATAATCAATTCCAAGACGCCAATTGAACTTATTACAAAATTCTAAAGAATAGTTTTTTTTAATTAAACTTTTTTTTAAATCATAGAAACCCCATAGATCTCTGAATTTATTATCAATTACATACAAAACTTTTTTCATTTAATTTTTTTAAGATTTTGATTTATATACAATTTAATGATATTCATCCTACAATACACAAATATTTTATCTGTGATCAAAATATATAATAAAATACTATATTTTTTAATAAGAATAACGAATTATCTTCATAAGGAAATTAACTCTCTTACAATTAAAATTGGGCTTAAAAAATTCAGTTTAAATTCTACTACTTATTATAAAAATAACTATATAAATCAAATTAAAGATGATAATAATTTTCAAGAGAGAATTTCTAAGGGATTACTTCATAAAAAAAATATCTCTAATTTCAACTTTGTCGATGGTGACTCTTTTCTTGAAATTTGTTCTGGCTCAGGAGAAAACTTAATTGAAATTAAAAAAAAATTTCCTAAATCAAATATTTTTGGTTGCGATATCCATAATACATGTCTTATCAAATCCAATCAATTTAATGAGAATAATTTTAAAAAGATTGATTTAACAGAATATAACTCGTTAGAAATTTTTCCCTCAAAGTCGATAGACCATGTTTACATGATGCATTCTCTAGCTCACATAATGTCTTCTAATCGAAGCAAAACTCTAAGATTAAGGACCAATATTATTAATCAAATGCTAAGAATTTCTAAAAAAAAAATTTTTTTAATAGAAAATAAAATTTATTATGGAACAAAATGCAACATTGATGGAATTACTTTTATTAAAGAAGAAAATAAAGGTAAAAATAGAATTGAATATTTTAACAACCTCCATGATTTACTTCCAAATGATGTTAATATTAGAATATTTCAAACAGAATATGGTTCTTGTATATTCGAAGTATCAGAAAATAATCTTTAATGCTAAAAACAAAAGTTTTTAAATCAAAGGATCTAAAGTTTATCTTAAGATTATACAACCAATCAGTAAAAGAAAAAGTATCTTATCAGAATAATATTATCAAATTTAAAGATCATAAAGATTGGATTAATCTTAATATTAAAAAAAAAAAAATCTTCATTGACATTTTGTATAATAAAAAAAAAAGGATTGGTTATTTAAGGTTTAATAAACTAAAAAAAAAAATATTTTCAGTTTCTATTGTATTAGATAGAAAATATAGAAATAAAGGTTTTGGAAAAAAATTACTAGGACTTTCAATTAAAAAATTTCTTTCAAAAAATAAAGGGGATATTTTTTCTTACATTAAAACAGAAAATCTGAAATCTATAAATATTTTCAAAAATAATTTTTTTAGGAAAATTAGTAAAAGAGAATTTTATAGTCAAACACAAAAAAAAATCCATTCAAATAAATTTAGTTTTTTTATTTATAAAAAATAATTTTATAGTTGTCTTACAAATACTATTATACTATCTTGGAATAATGAGTAAAAAAAGAAATTTAGTTTTAATAGAAAGAATTCAAAAAATTAGATCAAAAAATAATAAAAATTGGATGGATATGTTGCGCTTAGCTTTTATTCATGATGAGAAAAATGCTGCTAAAATAATGGCGCACATTTATAAAGATGATCAGAACATAAGCAAATTAGTTGCAAAATTGGTTAAAAATGTTCAAAAAAAATAAGCCTTTCTTTATCGCTGAAATTTCAGCAAACCATAATGGTAATCTAAATATTGCAAAAAGGTTAATAAGTTGCGCAAAAGAAAACGGTGCAGACGCGGTAAAGTTGCAAACTTATGATGCCGAGTCAATGACAATAAATTCTAAAAAAAAATATTTTAAGATTGAAGATGGTATTTGGAAAAATTTTTATCTTTGGGATTTATACAGTAAAGCCAAAACTCCCTATGAATGGCATCGTACCCTATTCAGTTTTGCAAAAAAAAGGCGAATTAAAATTTTTAGTACACCATTCAGTGAAAAGGATGTTGATTTTTTGGAAAAGTTAAATTGTCCATTTTACAAAGTATCTTCATTCGAAATGAATGATCTAAATCTCATAAGGAAAATTGCTCAAACAAGAAAACCTATCATTATTTCAACTGGTGTCTCGAATCTTAATGAAATAGAAATGGCTTATAAAACTGCAAAAAGATATGGGTCTAAAAAAATTATTTTACTTTATTGTGTAAGCAACTATCCCTCAAAGCTAGATGATTTTAATTTAAAAAATATCAAAATATTGAAAGATAAATTCAAATGTGAGGTAGGTTTATCTGATCATTCAATCGATAATAGAGTAGGAATTTCGGCTGCAGCATTCGGTGCTACAGTTTTTGAAAAACACATTGCCTTAAAAAATCAAAAAAGGGGTTTTGATTTAAAGTTTTCATTAAAAGGAAATGAAATAAAAAAATATATAGAAGATATTAATGTTTCATTTAATTTAATTGGAAAAAATTTTTTTTTTAGGTCAAAAAATGAAATGAAAAATAAGAAATTTTGTAGATCTATATTTAGCAAAAAAAAAATAAAAAAAGGTGAAAAATTCTCTACAGAAAATATTATCAAAATAAGACCGGGTAACGGTATTAGTCCAAAATATTTTAATAAACTGCTTAAAAAAAGGAGTCCTCTCAATATAGATAAAGAAAGTCCAATCCCAAGTAAGATTATCTCTATTTTAAAATTAAATTAATATTATATGAAATCTAATTCCCGGCTCAGAATTATTGGAAAAATTGAGATAAAATCTGAAAATGTGGTCAAACCTATTTTCTTTGAGGGATTAAAAAAAATCGGAAATCCAATTAAATTGGCTCAAAAATATTATAGAGAAGAAATAGATGAAATCCTTCTAATAGATATTGTTGCAAGTTTGTATCGACGAGGAATTAATTTTAGTTTACTAAAAGAAATTAGTAATAATTTGTTTATACCTCTAATTTATGGTGGTGGAATTAAAAATTTGATTGATATTGAAAATTGCTTGCAAAATGGTGCTGATAAAGTTTCAATAAACACAAATGCACTTAAAAATCTGAAACTTATTAAAGATGCAGTCAAAACTTTCGGATCTCAATGTATATCAATAAATATTGATGCAAAAAAAATAAACAACGACTGGTTTTGTTTTTCTGATGGAGGAAGAATTAATTCAAAAAAGAAGGTGATAAATTGGATACGTGAAGTGCAGGACCTTGGAGTTGGTGAAATAATAGTTCAATCTATTGATACCGACGGATATACTTGTGGCCCGGATTTTAATTTATACAAAAAAATTTATAAAAAAGTTAAGGTACCTTTTGTTCTATGTAGTGGAATAAGAAAAATTAAACATGTTAAGAAAATTAAAAAAAATTTTAATCCTGAGGCAATTGTGATTTCGTCTGCCCTACATTATGGTGAATTAAAACCAAAAACTCTTAAAAAGGTTATATGAAAAAAAAAATCGGGATATTAAATCTAAAAATATCAAATATTTGTAGTCTCCAAAACTCGTTAAAATTTATTGGATGTAAATTTCAAACAGTCGACCAGGATGCAAACATTGAAAAATTTGAAAAGCTTATAATTCCTGGTGTGGGTACATTTCCAGAGTCGATTAAAAAAATCAAAAAAAATAACTTAGACATTAAATTGACAAATTTTTTGAAAAAAAAAAAAATTCTTGGGATTTGTTTAGGAATGCAAATATTTTCCAATGAAGGGTTAGAGGTGAGGAAAACAAAAGGTTTGGGCGTTTACAAAGAAAAAGTCAAAAGATTAGAGTTTCTAAATAAATTGCCTAATATAGGATTTAAAAAAGTAAAAATAATGAATAAAAATTATAATTTCAAAAACATAAATAATTTATCAGAATTCTATTTCATGCATTCGTATGGAATTACGAACATACGAAAAGATTATGTGGAGAGTATTTTAGAAATCAATGGAAAAAAAATTATCTCCTCTATAATAGTTAAAAACTTTCATGGTGTCCAATTTCATCCTGAAAAGAGTAGAGACAACGGGTTAAAATATTTAAATAATTTTTTAAATGAATAAATTTTTTGGAAAATATGGATTGCCGTTAAAAGTTCAATTCTGTAAACATTGTACCAGGAGTAATCAACGACCTCATAACCTTGGGGAATTTAACCAAAAAGCAAACATGAAAAAGAAATATGTGGCTTTTGGAAGAAAAGGAATATGTGATGCATGCCTATATTTTTTTGAAAAACAGAGAATAAATTGGAAAAAAAGAGAAAAAAAATTGGAGATTCTTTGCAATAAATTTAGAAAAAAGAATGGTGAATATGATGTTTTAGTTCCAGGAAGTGGAGGGAAAGACTCGTTTTTTGTTGCCCATCAATTAAAAAATAAATATCGCATGAATCCTCTATTAGTAACATGGAAACCAGCTTTATACACAGATATAGGAATAAAGAATTTTAAATCATGGTTAAATTTAGGAATTCCAAACGTTGTCGATAAAAGAGACTCGAAAACACATCGAATTTTAACTAAATTAGCATTTCTAAAATTATGCCATCCATTCCAGCCCTTTATAATTGGTCAGAAAAACTTTGCACCAAAAGTTGCAGCAAAATATAAGATAAAACTTATTATGTATGGAGAGGGATATGCTGAATTTGGTATGGATAAAAAAAAGAAAAGTAATCCCAAAATGAGCAAAAATTATTATACCTCAAAAAAAAATATTTCAGATCTTTATATATCCGGTTTTAAAATCGAAGAACTTGTTAAAAGGTATAAACTTGAGATGAAAAATTTAAGAACCTACTTGCCGCTTGAAGAAAAAGAATTTAAAAAAAATAAAATTGAATATCATAATTTTAGTTACTACAAAAAATGGAATTTTCATGATAATTATTACTATGCAGTTGAAAATACTGGTTTTAAACCGAATTTTGAGAGACTTGAAGGAAGTTATGACAAATATGCTTCTATGGATGATAAATTAGATTGGCTTCATTTCTACACATTCTTTATAAAATTTGGGATGGGAAGAACTTCAGCTGCTACTGATCAAGAAATAAGATCAGGTGTAATAACTAGAGATGAGGGAGTAAGATTAGTAAAAAGATTTGATGGAGAATTCCCAAAAAAATATTTAAAAGATTGTCTAAATTATATGGGAATTTCAAAAAAAACGTTTAATCAAGTAATAGACAGATCTAGACCTAAGCACTTATGGGTAAAAAAAAATGGTAAGTGGTTGCTTAGGCATCCAATTTGGAAGTAATTATTCTGCTGTATTGTCCAGACAAATAGTACAACCAACGCAAGGGGTCTTTTTGTCAAAAGCTTCTCTTATTTTTTTAATTTTGTGGTTTTTCCATATATTCTCGATTTTATCATCTCTAATATTTCCGATAGGCAAATTTCTGCCAAAAGTATTACAACATGGTGTCACTGTACCATCTGAATATATTCCAATAGAGGACCAAGGTTGCCTACAATTATAATCTTTATCTTTTTTTTTAGAGTAAGAAAATAATTCATCTAGATTAAACTTTGATGTTTCTGAGTATGCATTAATGGAAACTTCTTTTTGCACTTCTACTGAGTCAACTATATTAAGCCACTTATTTTTAAACTCTTCAACTTCATGTTTGTTATCTCCTAGCTCAACAAAAGAAGTTCTAACTAACGGAAATCGTCTATCATACTGATCTCGCAGTTTCATAAAGTTTTTAATATTATTTTGTAATTGTTCTATTCGATTAGATTTTATATTTTTTGTAACTGGTATTCTTACTTTATCGTATGTTTCTTTTGAAAAAGCATCAATTGATATAAAAAGTCGTGTTACCGAACTTTCCAAAATTTTCCTTGAGTTTTTTTCATTTAACAAAGTTCCGTTAGTAAATAAAAATATATCCATTATTTCTGCTTCTTCGGCTCTTTTAAAAACTTTTTCAATATTTTTATATAATAAAGGTTCAGAGATACTTAACATTAAAGAATTTAATTTGTTTTTTTTGAAACTATCAAATATTACATCAAGGTCATTATCTGACATCGTGTATTTTTTTGAGTCATTTCTCCATTCTTGATGACACATTACGCATTCTAAATTGCATCTATTTACTAGTTCAAGTATTACAGTATTAGGGTAATTTCCTTCATTACCTGATAGATTATAATTAATGCTATCGTAATATTTTTTTCTATAATCTAAAAATCTTTTACCAAATTTATGATATAAATGATCAAACAATAATTTCTCTAAATCTTCGTTAGAATATTTTTTTATATTACTAGGTTGTCTCTCTAAATTTTGATCTTGCATAACCATGTATTTAACATAAATTATTTTTTAATATATAAAATAATTTTTTTAAAGAGAAATTAAATATTCCATATTTAGAGTATATTTTCCTTATTTTTTCTAAATCCTCCTTATAGTCGAGACATAAATCAAATTTTGAATAATCTTTTTTGTGTCTAAGATTGTATTTTTTTATTTTTTTAGATTTTCTTATTGAATAAGTAACATGTTCTAAGATGTTTGGATTCTTTGACGTTTTATATATTTTTTTTAAAAGGCTAAACTTAAATATTTCAATATCTAAGCCTTTTGGAAATGAATGTGGATTAACATTCGATATATAATCAAATTTTTTTTTCATAGCTATCAAAATCATTTTATCAATTAGTCTGGAATTAACAAAAGGGCAGTCTGCGGTTATTCTTATAATAAATTTTGGATTAAATTTTTTAGCAGCACAATAAAATCTTTTTAAAACATTTTTTTCAGACCCCCTAAAAACTTCAACATACCTTTTTATTATATTAACTAACTTATCGTCTCTTTTATTATTTGACGTTGCAACTATTATTTTATCAATCTTTTTTGTAAAAAATAATCTTTTAACTATTAATACAATTACAGGAATGCCTAAAACTTTTTTTAAAACTTTGTTTGGAAATCTTTTTGAACCGGTTCTAGCTTGAAGAATTAGCAGCGCGTTCATTTTTGAGTTTAATTATTAACTTTTTCAAATCGTTAATATTAAGAAAATTTCTATTATTCAAACTATTGTAAGAAAATTTAGATTTGCTTAATCTTCCCTTAGTTTTAAGTGCAAAAATTTTTAGTTTTTTCAAACTCATATTTGGAAAAATTAGGAAATATTTTTTTAACTCAATTGAATATTGGCTTTCATCAAAATTTATTAGCTCCTCATACAGTTTTTCGCCAGGTCTAATTCCAACAATTTTATAAGTATTTTTATTATTTATAGCTTTTATTAAATCAGAAATATAAAAACTTGGAATTTTTGGAACATAAATTTCACCTCCAAAATTTTTAAACATTATTTGATAGACTAGTTCGCATGCATCTTCTAAGTTTATATTAAACCTAGTCATCTTTTTATCAGTCAAAGGTAACTTTTTTTTATTTAAAGATAAAAAAAATGGCAGAACACTTCCTCGACTACCCATCACATTGCCATATCTTACTACAGAAAATTTAATGTTTTTTTTCCCGCTTAAACTATTTGCAGCTAAAAATAGTTTTTCAGAGCATAGCTTTGAGGCACCATATAAATTTATTGGAGAAACTGCTTTATCAGTCGATATTGCTATTACGTTTTTAACTTTAGAGTCTATTGCTGCTTCAATGATGTTCTGAGATCCAACAATATTAGTTTTTATTGTTTCTATTGGGTTATATTCTGCTGTATCAACTTGCTTCAACGCAGCTGAATGAATGATTACATCGATGTCGTTGAGAGCCATCTTCAAACGACTCTTATCCCTCACATCGCCAATAAAAAACCTCATAAATTTATATTTTTCTACAGGAAATGATTTTTGAAGATTGTATTGTTTTAATTCATCTCTACTAAAGATTACTAACCTTCTAATTTTACTTTTATGATTTTTTATTAAATGTTTTATAAATTTTGTCCCAAAAGAGCCGGTTCCTCCAGTTATCAAAATTGAAATTTTGCTCATTTTTTATATTTCATTAACACATTTATTTATTAAAAAAAATTTTTAAATTTTTTAATATGTAATTAAGGTCTTTTTTAGACAAATTATAATGTATTGGCAAAGAAACGGCGGACATAAAGTATCGATCAGCATTAGGCAGATTTTGAGTAATTTTATTTTTGTAGATATCAAATTTATAAATTGGTTTATAATGTTGTTGTAAAATTATTTTTTTTTTCAAGAAAAATTTAATTAATTGATCTTTTTTAAATTTTTTGAAGTTTTTTATAAAAATTACAAATAAATGAAAGGATGGTTTAATACTTTTATCAAACTCAATAAAACTAATTTCTTTAAACTGATTTAAATTATTTTTATAAAAATTATATATATTTTCACGTTTCTTAAGAAATTTATTTATTTTTTTTAATTGAGATATTCCTAAAGCACAATTGAAATCATTGAGCCTATAGTTAAATCCAAAGTTGATTAGATTGTAATCCCAGTGGTTTTTTTTTTGAAAACCGTGAGATCTAAATTTAATAAATGCTTTCTGATACCTTGGATTATTAGTAGTTACAGCTCCTCCTTCTCCCGTTGTAATTGTTTTAAGTGGATGAAATGAAAAGCAAGATATATCAGAATGTTTACAAGATCCAATTTTAAAAAATTTTTTCTGATATTTATAAGATGATCCAAAAGCGTGGCAAGCATCCTCGATAATATTAAATTTATATTTTTTTTTTAAATTATAAAAATTACTTATGTTTTCTGGATACCCGCCTAAATACATCAAAACTAAACATTTTATTTTTTTTAATTTATTTTTGATAATACACTTCTCAACACTTTCAGGGGTAACTTGTCCTGATTTCATATCTATGTCTACTAAATAAACTTTAGCTTCAAAAGTTTTGGCCATGTTATAGCTCGATATAAAAGTTATGGAAGGCATTAAAACAATGTCATTCTTTTTCAATTTTATGGCATCATAGGCCATATGGAGTGCTGCTGTTCCGCTATTGCAAACAGTTGTAAATTTTACTCCTAGATATTTTGATAATTTATCCTCAAATTTTTTGACTAATGGTCCGGTTGTTATAAATTTGTTTTTAAGAGAATTGGCTACGGATTTTTGATCATCTTTATCTATAAAGTGAGCATTATAAGATATGTAATTATCTATCATTGTAGTAACTTATTTTTTTCATATATTGAAAAAAAATATATACAGTTATACCCAAACTTCTATAATTAAGATAATTTATTCTAATTAAGCCTTGAAACTATTATATTACAAAATTTTTTTCAGTGCATAAATCAAGCCGATTGAGCTATTAGTACTGGTCAGCTGCACGCATTACTGCGCTTCCACATCCAGCCTATCAACGTGGTG
>MDTB01015632.1_pt1 | contig 37202 bp, 30 predicted proteins | sample 811161 | NCBI WGS metagenome assembly MDTB01 (sample SAMN05326650, study PRJNA326480) | marine metagenome | isolation source: seawater | place: Mediterranean Sea | collected 2009 | reverse complement strand
CCCCTGCCTTGCCCGCATCCCCTCGAGCCGCTAAAGAGCTAGCTATAGTAAATGCTTGAAACAAACATGACTGTCTCCGAACTCGCTTTAAGGGCGAAGAAGGAGTTGGCATCCAACTTCGGAGTTGAGAGCACCTTGGTCGCCGTAGCTCCTGGGCGGGTCAACTTGATCGGTGAACACATCGACTACTGTGATGGATTCGTTCTTCCCCTTGCGATTGAGCGTTATGTCGGGATCGCTGCTCGGCCCAACGACTCCCAAACCGCCCGGGTTACTAGTAATGGAGAGGCCGCAATTGAAATCGATCTTTCTAGAGCGCAAGAGATTGCCGATCCCAAATGGTCCAACTATCTCCGGGGAGTTATTCGCGGATTTCAGGACCTCGAATACAAACTTCCTGGATTCGATGCCTCCATTGTCTCTTCTGTCCCCCTCGGGGCTGGTCTATCCTCATCAGCCGCTCTTGAGTGTGCCTTTGCCACACTACTCGAAGACCTTGTCGACACCGTCCTCCCCAAAGCAGCTAAAGCCTTCCTCGCCCAAAAAGCAGAACATGACTTCGCTGGTGTGCCTTGCGGGATTATGGATCAATTCGCCTCCACTTTCGGCATGGAGGATCAACTCATTCTCATCGATTGCCGCACTAGCGAGCCCGAAATGGTGCCTTTTTCAGATCCTTCTATTTCCATCATCGTCGCTAATACCAAAGTTTCCCACGACCTATCTGACGGAGGTTACAGAACACGCCGTAAGGAAACAGAAGAGGGACTTGCCCTCGCAGGAAAAGAAAGTTGGCGAGACGTCACCATGGAAGATGTTTATGCTGCACGGGAGAAAATGGGCGATCGTATTTTTAGACGCTCCCGACATGTCGTGACCGAAATCGCCCGCACTGCGCAAGTAGTTGAGGCGTTCAAATCCGGCGACTTCTCAAACATCGGCTCCCTTATGGAAGGCTCGCATTTATCACTTCGCGATGACTTTGAAGTTTCCTGTGATGAACTCGATCTCATGGTTGCCCTCGCCAAAGAAATCGGCTTTGAAGATGGCGTGCTCGGCGCCCGAATGACGGGAGGAGGCTTTGGCGGCTCTACCATCACGCTTTGCCGCTCCATCAATGCCGAAGCAATCGCGAGACAAATGCACGACCGCTATCTAGCCCAAACTGGCATCGAGCCACTCCTTTTCATCACCCGCCCCGCCGCGGGTGCTCACCTGGCATAGCAGAAGCACACCCGAATGAGGCTCCACTGCTTTACGCGGGACACGCGTTAAACTAAGGCTTTAGCAAAACTTTTAAAAGCCCCTCTTTCCCATCCCTCGAACGTTGAAAATAGTCCCCACCTTCATCGAGCGGAGCCACTGCTGAGATTAAGGGCCTAACCTTAATTTCTCCACTCGCAATTGCCTCTAAGGCCTCCTTTGTTTCACCTGCCGCTGCACATGATCCCAGCAAGGAAATTTCGCGTGTCACCACCCACTGTAAGGCCAGCGGCACCTCTGCCACAACGTTTCCAACCAGGCCAACCCGGCCACCTTTGCGAACCGATTTCACCGCCTTTTCCAAAGTCGGAGCTGCTCCCACTACTTCCATCGCGATATCAAACTCGTCCCCAGAATCTTCATCCGGAGTATACGCCCCTGTTGCACCAAGCTTCAAAGCCAGATCCAATCTTTTCCGGTCCGTATCAACTGCAACCACCTCGCCCGCGCCTGCTCGCTTTAGAGCCTGAATCACCAACAGGCCAATTAAACCAGATCCAACTACAAGAGCTCGCTCACCTTTCTTAACCTGCACCAAATTCACGGCATGTAGGGCCACTGCCAGCGGCTCGGTAAAAGCAGCTTCTTCAAATCCCAAACCTTCCGGTATACGCTCTAAAATCAGTGATGGGACAACTACCCACTCCGCGAAGGCCCCATCACGCTTAAACTCCTGACAAGATACTCCCATCACTTGGCGGTGATGACACAGATTCGTTTCACCTCGCTCACAGTGCTCACACTTTCCACAATACACCATTGAATCAAACGACACTCGGTCGCCCTCACTCCAGCCAGATACCTCGGCTCCGACCTCTTCAATCACCCCACTCGCTTCATGCCCCATGATCATCGGAGGAATACGGCGGCCACTACTATTATCCATCCCGTGAACATCACTTCCACAAATTCCACAGCAAGCCACTTTGATTAGGACCTCGCCAGGATGGGGCACAGGTTTCTGCTTCTCGGAGATGACAAACTCTGACGGGGCAACAAGCTCAAGGACTTTCATACGCGCATCATGCGGATCACTTCATCGGCAAGCAAATCTTTACGACAGGTTCTTCCCAATTCTCATCTTCGTAAATCTCAAAAGGAGGGAACCGCTTAGACTGCCTAAATATCTTCGCTCGCCCATGCATTCTTCCTGCCGACCAGCCATTACTCAAATAAGAATACGGGCCTCGATGCCGCAATGCGTAGACCTCCATCCCAGGCACATTAATCAGCTCCATTCCATCTGGGATGACTCCTGGAGTTTTATCCAACCTCACCCCAATGAAGTACGCTACCTCCTTCCTCACCAAATCCCATGTGTAATAGACACTGAACACCTGCCCTTCCGGATAATAATCTCTGACCTCCTTATAACTGGTCTCGATATCTTGCTCAAACCCATTCATGCTCCCTGAGCGCTTGATTCCAACACCCACGAAACTAGGACTCGGCTCCCGCCCCAAAAATTCGAGATGAGACGGCACCGAGCCAGTCTCAATCAAATTCTTCAACATTAAGAATCCACGATCATAATCTACTTCAAGGTAGGCTTGTATCGATTTTTTCTTCCAAAACAGAAAAAATGACAGCGAATGTTCCAGCGTCCAAGTCACCTCAGTGGCATCACCTTTGACTGCCAACGAGATATGAATCCTCGCTTGCGATTTCCATGGCTTCACAAAACTTAAATCATAGGTAATCGACTCGTTCGCTTCGTCCCGGACCAAATCCATTCGCCCGGAACCGCTAATCGCCCCTTCCCAAGAATAATAATCATTTTGGACGTCCAACTTAAAATCAGGATCAGCAATTAACCATGGTGACCAATCCGGACACGAATGAATATCTCGCAACACTTCAAAAACCTTCTCAATCGGACTCGCTATTACCTGAGTTCTTGAAATGGGGATTTTTGGCATGCCAGTCCCTAACATGAAAATTGTTTTGAGGCACACTTTCAGTTGCGTTTTCCAAAATCAGGTTTCCTTTGCCTCTAATGAACAAGCTTCTAATTTTCCTTTTTTTGACAGCCACTCCGGTTTGCATCGCACAAGACACAGGGACCGAAAAGCCCGCTTACCAGTCCGAAGCACCGCTTCCCGAAGGTTGGCCAGCTCCGGGGCCCTACGATCAAGTCTCCGAAAAAACATATCCCAAATACCGGGCCGCCGTAACCACGGGAGGTAGTGGAATGTCCTTTTGGACGCTCTTCAGTCACATTAAGAAAAAAGAAATTCCCATGACCGCCCCGGTCGAAATGAAGATGGAGAACAAGGGCGAAAAAATGGAAAAAGTCGATATGGCTTTCCTCTACCAGAACACCAATGTCGGAACGACGGGTCCAGATGGTAAAAAAGTTCAAGTCAAGGACGTCGAAACCTCAAAAGTATTAAGCTACGCATGGATGGGAGCTGACTCGAAAGCAAAAATCAGCGAGGCCAAGGAAGCTCTAGATTCAGAGCTCGAAAAGCGAGGCCTTGAGGCCCAATCCTTTCGGATGCTCGGCTACAATGGCCCCGGGACTCCTCGCAATAAACACACCTACGAACTTCAAGTCATTCTGACCTCCAAATGATCGCTTTCTTACGATTTAAGGAACGCCCAAAGGTCGCTCATCGATTGTAGGTCGATCACTGCCTCGAGTCCCTCTGGCATAAGAGACCGCCCCGAGCTGATAATCGATTTTATGTTTTTACGAAGGATCTCGCTTTCAACTCCACCGGCTCTTCCTAGAGTTAGACCTGATGCTGATTCACGCACGATTCGACCTGACACTGTTTGACCATTTTTTAGAGTTACAAAATACTGTTCGAAATTAGCTAAGATTTCCCGATTTGGATCGAGAATTTGAATCAGAGCTGATTCGTAGTCGCGGTTTTTAACCGTGGCGACATCAGGCCCTATCGCATAGCCCTCCCCACCATGGCGATGGCAAGCGACACAGTTCTTTCGAAAAACTTCCAAGCCCTTATTAGCATCACCCGCAAGCTTGAGTGCAGCTTTATATTTTTGGACGATTTTGTCGCGGGGAGTCTTCTTGGCTGAGAACAATTTCTTTGCCAGCTTTTGTATCGTCGGGCTGGGATGTTTCAAAAGGCGCTTTTGTTGGGCTTGTGAAATTTGATGGGTAAAGGTTTTCTTTTTCTCAATCGACACAAGAAGGTCCTCAACCCAGGCGTCGCGTCGCAGGAGGACTTCTGTGGCTTCGGACCGGACCGAAGGAGAAAGCTCTGGCAGCCGGTCAATCAATTTACCCGCCGAAGACCTCCTTCCGAATTCAGCAATCTCAGCAAGAGCCGCCTGTTGAACTTCTACGGTTCGTGAAGGAACCAGAAGTTGGTGAAGATCGCTAAGGAACTGGTCGTCCGCTTGTCCCAGAATTTTCACCGCCTCAACTTGCTTTCCCGACGAAACACCATCTCTTTTCAAAACCATTCGCGCTTCTTCCACTAAATCCACCATCACCTCAGCTGCTTTCGGATAATCACTCAAGTTGGCACCCGAGCTCTTCAATCCCTCCCCTAAATTCGACATCACCGCCGCAACTGGAAAATTAGACGAAGTCTTTTCCAAAATTCTTAATAAAGCCACCACTTCACTTTTTTCATGACGAGCCCCAATCACAAACGCAAGCGGCTCAAAAAGGGAGCTCCGATGGGTCTGATTTTTAAGTTCCCAAAAAACATCGGAGGCCGTCTCAGGCCGCGCGCTCAATACTGCAAAACGTATCCATTTATTGGCTGCATCTCGGATCGACATCTTCGCAAGCGCCGATGCAACCTCTGCGCCACCTAAATCTCCCAGTGCCAGAGCAGATTGAAATCTCACCCGAACATTCTCATCAATCGCTAGCTCAAACAACCTCCCTCGCAAGTTTGTGAACTCTTCCCGATAGAGCTTAAGGCCATGCTCTCTCAACCCAGCCGAAATATCTGAGAGAGCAAGGTTAAGATCACTCTCTTCGAGCCCGCCCAAACCAGCAATGGCATAGAGCGCATGAAGTCTTGCCACGTCCCAATCGCTTTCACGAAGCAAGGCCCGCAATCCCGGCAAAGCATCCGTCCCTCCCCTTTCAACGATCAACCGCCCTGCTGTATCACGCCACCATCCATTTCGGTTTTCCAAAGTCGTTATCAGCTCAGGTAATGTGACCTCACCCAAGCGGGGAGGAGGAGGAGGCTCAAATCCTTTTGGCGCCAACCGGTAAATCCGACCAAATTCCCTCCCCGAGCGAAAATCAACCATCTCAAAAATCTCCTCCACCATCGAATCTGGAGTCTCGATTGTTTCCCGATACATATCCACTACATGCAGCGTCCCGTCAGGCGCATTCACCAAATTCGCGGGCCTGAACCAATTGTCCTCCGACCGTAAAAACTCGCTCTTGAGCTCGGTCCGCTCGCTCGTAAAAGTCATTCCCTGTGGAGCCAAACTCCGCCGATGAATCAGATTTCCCTGAACGTCACCAACAAACAAGTTCCCCCGAAACTCTTTCGGATAAATCGCTCCCCGATAGATCTGTAATCCTGAGCAGCCACTGAAAACGTCGTGAGATACCGAAGGGGCCGGATAGCTCCGTTTTTCCGCAAGCCGAAGCTTTGTTCGGGCCAATCGCCAATCCTCAATTCGACTCGCACGATAAATAGTAGGATCTTTCCACAAATCGACCTTGGCTGAAGGAACCGGGAGAAAAGGATTCCTCTTAGAACTTTCCGAGGAAAGGACCACATTTACGGCCGGTTTAGAATTTTGGCTCAGAAACCGATTTCCCCAGTCATCTATGGCATTACCAAACTGCTCGGAGCCCGGAATCGCCTCAAACTTACGAGTCTTCGGATGAAATCGGAAGTCCCTCCCCCTGACCGAAACAGTTTTCTCCTCAGGCCTCAGGAGACTTTTGATTTCACCACCACTGTTCGATCCCGCTCCGTATATCCAATGATCCAGACCCCAAATCAAATTGTTCGCGGTTCCCTCGTCATTTCGAAAACCGAACCCCGTGAAAACCTTCTCCCGATGATCAGCCCGTCCATCCCCATTGGTATCTTTTAAATACCAAAGATCTGGTGCCGCAACGACATAGATACCACCATCCCAGCAACAAATTCCGGTCGGCCACTCCAGCCCTTGCGCGAAAATTTCACTTGTCTCATAATGCCCGTCGCCGTTCTCGTCTTTGAGCAAACGGATGCAGCCATCCGGTCCATCACTCTTACCATGGTGGGACGGAAACTTGAGATACTCTGCGACATACATTAGCCCGTTTTCATCGTAACTCAATACGATGGGCTCGTGTATTTGTGGCTCGCTAGCCACCAATTGCATTTCAAAACTAGGAAGAGTTTGGAAACCTGCCATCGCCTCTTTGGGAGACTTCGGGCCTGCCTGTCCCTGCTTTTTCCCAGGCTTCACTGACAGCAACTTTTTCATCGCTGCGGTAAGAATTTTTTCCGAGCCTGGACCCACGGCACTGGCTGATGGACTGGTCTCATACCCACCTTCCTTGTAGCCAATCTCGGTCCCGATATAGCCCGTGCCATATTCACCATACGCCGCCATCGCGACCCTAAGGTCAGGACGCATTGCCTTTGCCTTGAGTTGATACTCCACAAATAACTCGCCCGGCATATGCAGAACCCGGGAATCCCCAACGGACAGACATGAAACATCAATTTGCTTTCCAGCCTTATGACGAAGCATGAAAGCCGCCTGATCCACGTTTGCAAAATACCCACGTCCCGGCTCATTTTTAAGGGCCTCCATGACTTTTTCTTCATCATTAAGGTGATTCGCTAGAGGGAGCCGCACTTTCTCAACCTCAAAGCGAATTCCATCCGGACCAACCTTCCACTTCTTCGTCGCATTCCAGGCCTTAAGCATCGCCTCGGCCATGCGATTTGCCAGAATCATGCGGTTCTCCTTATTCCCATCGTTGTATTTTCCAGCCCCGAGATTTCCACCCGCTCCGTTGAAGTGCAGATGCAAGGCCTCGGGCACCCCCTGCCCACGCATGAACCTAGCAATACCTGGGAAGTCCGGACTCGGCGTCCCCGTGAGATAATAACTCTGAGGATGACAAGCATAGTAACTCAATACCGCTACGGGCTTGTTTTTACTCCAAAACGAGAGCAACGACACATCCGGATCAATCGTACCTTCCGGCTCCGCTCGCAGCGCTGGGTCGCGCGTCGTCGTGTAACGAACCGCTCTCACTTTTCCATCGGGCCCCAAAAGTCGACGATTCGAGGCCACCTTTTCCACTGCAGCCTCACCCCACCCGTAATGAGTCACTTTCTGCGCCTTAGGAAGTGAATCACGAACAGCCGCTGCAGCCCGCCCAATCACCTCTCTATGAAAATCGCCTTTCGTCCGTTCATATCCCTTCAGCCCAAATTTCTTTACTAGTTTCTCTGCTGTAAAATCACACCCCGGCGCGTCATGTTGATGAAGCGCGTGAAGAGCCACTCGGTCACGCGTAGTGCCCGCAGCCTTTGCCAAGGCATCCCGGAATTGCTCATAACCTTCGTTGGCAACTCCGATCCAATCGATCGCGCACATCACAATTGGTTTACCTGCCCCTAAAACAATCACACCCCGGCATCTTAACGAAAGCTCCGGACTCTTCTCAACAATGGTGTAAGCCATTGCCGATCCCACCGGCGGTGTTACATCAAGATCGAAAGTCGCTACGCGCAGTATCGTCTCTTTTTCCTTCCCTGCCCCGGCAGCAAAGAAAACAGCGACCAAGACAATTGAGAACACCAACGGGACCTTCACAACAAGACAAGATCATACAGAAGGCTCCCTGCCAAGATCGCAACCAGACGAAGTCGTGACAATATTCCACAAAATTGTCTAAACTCTTTCTGGACCCACTTAGACTCCAAAAAAGAACACTTGAAAGTTATGCATAATAACTGAGAAGCATAAAGCATCTCATCCTTTATGCCCAAAACCCAGCCCAAGAAATCTCTCTACCTTCCCCCATGAAATCCTGTCTTGTTTTTGCCCTCCTTATCCTCTCTTCATTTGCACAAGACACGTGGCCGCGTTTCCGAGGTGAAAACGGCACCGGAGTTTCCTCTACCAAAATTCCGACCGAGCTTGGAGAAAACACCCTCTTGTGGTCAGCCAAGCTCTCTGGCCCGGGCTCCAGTTCCCCTGTCATCTGGAAAGACAAACTTTTCGTTACCAGTGAAAACCGCGACAGGAAAGCTGTCACTTTGCTCTGCCTCGATGCCAGATCTGGAAAAACCCTCTGGAGTAAACTTCTAGCCGTAGGAGACTACCACCTCCACCGATTCAATAACACCGCGGCAGCCAGCCCCGCGGTGAATGAAAGCATTGTCGTCATCAGTTGGTTCAACGGAACCGATAACAAAGCCATGCTCACTGCCTTTGACCATTCCGGAACCAAGCTCTGGGACTACGAAATTGGAAAGGTCAAAACCCAACACGGATTCAGCCTTCAACCAGTCATTCACCAAGAACAAGTTGTCATCGCCCACATTCACATGGACGACGGATTCGTCGCTACCATTTCAGCAAATTCCGGTAAGGTGACCTGGAAAACAAGGTTTCAAGGAAACGGTGAAAAAACGAGCTACATTACTCCCTTGGTGCACAAAACCTCAACCGGGTTCGAAGTGATCTGCGCGAGCCAAGCTCACGGAGTGGTCGCTCTCGACTTCACTTCCGGAAAGGAGAACTGGACGCTTCCCGGCACCATGAAACAAAGAACGATTGTTTCCCCCATCAATGTTCTCGCTGGATCAAATAGCAAAGAACCCCTCATCGCCGTTGGCTGTAAGAACGGAGTCTATTTTGCCGTCCGCCCACCCTCGAAAAAAGGAGCTGCTGCTGAAATTGCATGGCATATGAAAGGGAAAACCCCTTACGTGCCAACCCCCGTTTCAAATGGTAAAACGGTATTCGCTCTTTCCGATGGAGGAGTGCTGACCGCGCTTGAAGCCAGGACGGGTAAAGAAGTATGGACCCAAAAAATGCAGGCTAATTTTTATGCCTCGCCCATCATTGCCGATGGCAAGCTCATTGCCCTCTCACGCGAAGGCCAATTAATCACCGCCGATGTTTCGGATGGCTACGAAGAACTGTCACGTTGCAGCCTCTCCCCCGGCCCCGAATCCGAGTGGAGCGACGCCACCCCGGCAATCGCCAACGGAAAAATTTACCTACGCCTTGGGTCTCGTATTGATTGCCACGGGGGGAAATAAGATGGAAGCCCATTGACCCGAAGACTTTCCGTGCTCTTCTTGCAGTGTAACTATGAAAGACTTTCTTCTTTCCCTATTCCTAATCAGCACCCTTTCAGGGCAGGTTTTGGAGGACATTTCGCTCGGAGAGCAAGGAAAGTTTGAAGTCAGCTCCCAACCTTCTCCCTCCCACTACTTTCGCCTGCTCCGATCACGGGATCTCCAAACATGGCAAATCGTCGACCTCAAATCCCCGTCTGGAAGCAAATCGGCCATTCTTAGCGACTCTGTCTTACCCCGACCCAACGGGTTCTACAAACTTGAGCGAATTTCCAACCGGTTCCCTTTGGACTCCGATGGTGATGGGCGTAGTGATGTCGATGAGCTTGCACTAAGGCATGGTCTCAACGCAGCCAACCCCATCTCAATTCTCGACGGCAACATCTTCCTCGCCACCGAGGAAAACTACAATTCTCTTTCCAAACGCGACAATTTTCCCGGAGCTCAAAACGTAAGGGAAGTTAAATTCCTCATTACCAACATTCGCACGAATCCCGAACTCTACTTTTTTAATATTAACCAAAACCAACACCACTACGATTTCGCTATCAACGTTCTTAATTTCCCCCGGAACTATAACGAGTTCACGCGCAATACCTACATTAGCGCCGTAAATCGCCAAAATCTCGCCGGATCTCTTGTCTCTCATGATAACTACATCGCACCCGATGGCTCCAAAGGAATTTATACCCTCGAATTCTGGCCCACTGATCCCGTTACCTTCGAATGGATCGAACTGGCTTACGAAATGATCGCGAAGAATGCGCCCTTCATCTCCCGCCTCGCCTACCACGCTCCCAGCGAAACCCAGCGCCAACTCCAAAGGGCAAACCAAGCCCGCTACGACGCCTCTTCAATTCATACGATCGAGACTGACAATCTTTTCTCCAGCACTACCTATCAGCCCATGAATCAACAAGAAGCTTTCGGACGCCTTGTTGCCTCAACTGGAACGGAAACTCTCTCCGCCCGCGACATTGTGGTCTTCAAAAATCTTCCCAACGACCTTACCTATGTCTCGGGAATTATAACCGAAGTCCCCCAAACACCGCTCTCACACGTCAATCTCAAAGCCCAACAGAACGACACTCCCAACTCCTATATTGAAGACGCTGCCAACCACCCCGAAATCGCGCCTCTCATAGGCCAAAATATTTACTACCGTGTCTCCGCAGAAGGGTTCGAAATCCGGGCAGCAACCCAAGACGAGGTCGAGGACTACTTTGAGTCGATCCGCCCAACCAAGTCATCCTCTCCGCCCCGGGACCTAAGTGAAACCAAAATCACGGCACTCTCTGGGATCGCTTTCTCAGAGAGCGATTCATTTGGGGGAAAGGCCGCCAATGTTGCTGAGTTGCGCCGACTTTTCCCGAACAACGCACCTGATGGCTTTGCAATCCCCTTCCATTTTTACCACGAATTCATGATTCACAACCGCTTCTATCCGGAGGTGGCGGCGATGATCTCTAATGCGGACTTCAAAAGTAATCCTGCACTTCGGGAATCACTTTTATCCAACTTCCGTGATCGCATAAAAAATAAAAGCACTATGCCCCCATGGATGTATTTAGAACTGACCGAACTTCAAAATAACTTGCCCCCTAATATTACTCCGCGCCTTCGCTCCAGCGCCAACGCGGAGGATACCACCAGTTTCAATGGCGCTGGTCTTTACGACTCATTCACTCACAAGGAAGACGAAGGCCATATCAGTAAAAGCGTCAAACAGGTCTGGGCCAGCCTTTGGACCTACCGCGCTTACGAGGAACGCGAATTTTATCGTATCAATCACCTCTCTTCTGCCATGGGAATCCTCGTTCACCCTAATCAGAAAAACGAGAAAGCTAATGGCGTCGCTGTCGCAAAAAACATCTTCGATCCTGACTGGGAAGGCTACTACTTTAATGCTCAGGCTGGAGAAAATCTAGTTACGAACCCCGAAGTTAACTCCACTCCAGAGGAGCTCCTCGCTGCGAAGTTTTTCGGAAACTCCCAATTCGAAATTCAATATATTCGTTACTCCAACCAGGTCCCAGAAGGCGAAACCGTCCTAACTCGGCGTCAAGTTCTGGACCTTGTCGAGAATTTGAAAGTCGTCAATGCACGCTTCAAAACACTCTACAACGAACGGTTCAATAGAGATTTCGCTATGGAGATCGAATTCAAAATTACTGAGTCAGGTAAGATTTCCATCAAACAGGCCCGACCCTACGTCAACTAGTTAAGCCGCACCTTCTTTGCGCAGGAACACAAGATTGGATTCATCCGAATCTTGCTTGGAGTAGCGATAACCGGCAGTTTTAAATCTCTGTAAGTCTTTGGGGCTGGTGACTCCGCTGCGTATAATATGGTCTGCCATCATCCCTCTCGCCTTCTTAGCAAAAAAGGAGATGATTTTAAATTTCCCATTCTTTTCGTCCTTAAAGACCGGCGTGATAAGCTCTCCATTAAGATCCTTCTTTTTGACCGCTGAAAAATATTCGTTCGAGGCAAGATTGACCACATAGTTAGATCCCGATTTTTTCAAATCGGCATTCAAGGACTTCGTCAGCGAACCGCCCCAAAACTCATATAGATTTTTTCCTTTCTTGTTGGTGAACTTTGTCCCCATTTCGAGACGATAGGGCTGCATTAAATCTAACGGCCGCAACACACCATATAGCCCGGAAAGAATTCGGATCCTCTTCTGCGCCAAATCAAAATCCGCCTTGTCCCAGTGATCTAGCTCCATCCCCTGGTAAACATCACCGGTGAAAGCCAAAATTGCAGGGCGGGAGTTTTCTTTAGTAAATTCCTTCTCCCAAGTCGAAAAACGATCATGATTTAATTGCGCTAAGTTAGCACTGATCGACATCAAGCTACCCACATCCCCTACTGAAAGTTTCCGCAAGCGCGAAATAAGTTCAGCGGAATCCTCAATGAAACGCGGCTTGGTGGAACGCTTGCTCAAAAGCGGCGATTCATAATCCAACGACTTAGCAGGTGACAGAAGAACGATCATTTAAAGAGATTCTGCCCGGAGCGCGCAAAATTGCAACCCGTCACAAATCAAGAAAACAGGTGGACCGACCGAACCACTTGCTCGCACCCCTTCTCTCGCGATCTTAATTTTTTTGATCATATTCTAATACGACCGATCTAGGTGCACATAGCCGCCATCAGGGTAAACAATCTGCCCCGTGGTATGGCCAGATTTCCCGGAAGCCAAAAATACAACGGTATTCGCGATTTCCTCCGCGCTCGTCATTCGTTGGCCCAAAGGGATTCGCTCGCAAACTTCCGTCAAAAAGCCCTTGGGATCTTCCTTTCCCTGGGCCCACGCTTCATACATTGGCGTCAAAACTTCGGCTGGAGCCACCGCATTCACCCTGATCCCGAATTCCGCGAGATCAAGAGCCCATTCCCGTGTCAGAGCATTCATCGCTCCTTTCGAAGCTGCATACCCCGAGGTTTCTCCCTGTCCAGTTTCAGGAACTTTTGATGAAATGTTCACGATGAAACCCTTCGTCTCGATCAGAGCATCGAGAGCGAAGTGAGTGAGCGCATAGACATGTACAAGATTCTTTCGTAACGAGTCCACAAAATCATCCACTCCACTTCGCAGAGAAACTCGATCATTGACTCCTGCGTTATGAACCACTCCGTCAATTCGACCGTAAGTCTCAATGACTTTGAGGATTGCCTTTTCACAGGCTTCCTCCGAAGTGAGCTCGGCCTCAATCATAAAACCTCTTCCCAACTTCTTAATGAGGGCGCAGCCATCTTCCATCGACCGACCTACGATAACTGGAATCGCTCCTTCGGCGGCAAAACCCTCGACACAGGCTGCGCCAATGCCCCTAGAACCACCCGTTATTACGACTACCTTCTCTTTGAGCTCTAAATCCATAACGTTAAATACTAATCCGTTTCAAATTCAAAGTGAACTCCACACTTTTCTTTTGGTCGGCTACTCCAAATTTTCCCACCTGGAAAGGTATGGTCCCTCAGGAATTCCTCCCGGAATTCTAAGCCCCATCCAGGAGCCTCAGGAGCAAGGTAGTGCCCATCTTTCATCCTTACCGGTTGCTCTACTGCATCTTGAAGAAAATCAATATACTCTACCAATTGCGTCTTGGAATGGCCGCTCACCGCAATTTGATCCCACATCCCATAATGCTGAATCATATTGCAAAGCGCGATCCCTCCCCCATGCGGACAAACCGGCACACCAAACTTTGCCGCCATCAAAATGATCGCCATCACATCATTCACCCCAGACACCCTTACGGCATCAATTTGACAATACCCAACCGCTCCACTTTTAAGAAGCTGCTTAAAAATCACCGGAGAAGCTGCGTGCTCACCACAAGCAAACTGAAACGATTCCTTTTTGAAGCTTTCAGAAAGCTCAAGATACCCGAGAACGTCATCCCGTGCGATGGGTTCCTCCACCCACTTCAATCCGAACGGTCCGTAGTTTGCGACATGTTCCTTGGCCTCTCCGACTCCCCAGAATTGATTGGCATCCACCATAAGCGACTGATCATTTCCAATCGCTTCCCGCATGAACTTAATCCGCGCCACGTCCTCGGAAGAATTTAATCCTACCTTCACTTTGAAGGCGTCAAAGCCTTCCTCCTGAAGCTTACGAACCGTTGCTAAAATCGCCTCATCACTCAGCCCAAGCCATCCAGCGGTGCAGTATGCTTTCGGCCCAAGCTCGCTCATTGCCTCCTCACGAGCCGCCTTTGTTTCACCAGCCTTATCCAAAATCTTTAACGCCTCTTCGGGAGTTAAAGCGTCTTTCAGATTTCTCCAGTCGATACAATCGACTACAAACTTCGGCTCGAGGTCTACGAGTAGCTTCCAAAGTGGTTTCTTCTCGGCTTTAGCCCATAAATCCCACATTGCGTTAATGATAGCCCCGCACGCCATACGAAACACCCCATCATGTAACCATCGCAATTGGTGGTGATCATTCAGCCTTCGGTAAAGCTTGACCGGGGCTTCGCAAAACTCCTCTAAAGTAGAACCGACAACCAAGGTCGCTAGGTCTTTTATACCATGGCCAATCCAGTCAGTCCCGGCCCCAACTGTGAAAACCACCGACACGCCCCGTAGCCCACCATCAGTCTCTAGATGCAAGACAGCTGATGAGTAATCCGGCGCCTTGTGAAAAGGATCAGACCCCAACATGTTGTCCGATGTTGGCACCCGAAGATCTGTGACTTTTGCCGAAATTATTTTCATGCCTCTATCGCTCCTTGACGGCCACTTGTTTCTGCATTCCCAAACCGTCTATTCCAAGTTCAACCACATCGCCCTCTTTTAAATACATTGGAGGATCAAACCCTAAACCAACTCCAGCCGGGGTTCCTGTCGAAATGACATCTCCCGGTAAAAGAGTCATGTAACGGCTCAAATAACTCACTACTTGCTGGATATTGAAAATAAAATCAGAAGTAGAGCCATCCTGCAGCTGCTCACCATTTAGATTTAACCATAGACGCAGATCATTCGGATTCGAAACCTCATCACTGGTCGCCAAATAAGGCCCAAACGGCGCATAGGTGTCAGCTGATTTTCCTTTCACCCATTGTCCACCTTTCTCTAACTGCCACTCGCGCTCGGAGTAGTCATTATGAACTCCATAACCGGCGACATAATTCAGAGCTTCATCCTCGCTCACATACTTCGCTCGCTTTCCGATCACCACCGCTAACTCTACTTCCCAATCCGTTTTATTTGAATCGCGAGGAATCACGATGTCATCATTCGGACCAGCCCAAGCCGTCGTAGCCTTAAAAAACACAACCGGTTCACTCGGAGCTTCCATCCCAGCCTCCTCGGCGTGCGAAGCATAGTTCAATCCAATACAAACGATCTTTGAAGGCCGGGCCACTGCCGGAGCCAGAATCACACCTTCGGCATCCACCCGGGGCAACGAATCTCCAAGCTCTTGCAAAAACTTCTCAAGCCTTTTCAAACCATTGTTTTCAAAAAACGCTTCACCCCAGTCTTCGCCAAAGTCAGCACAATTCAGGATCTCGTCTTCAGAAACAAAAACACCAGGCACGATCGCGCCATTCTCGTAAAATCGGGTCAATTTCATTAGTCTAAATTTTCTATCTTAAAAGAGTTGCTCCACCGTCGATATCGTATGCGGATCCGGTGATAAAGGCTGCTTTATCCGAACACAAGAATGCGGCCAATTCCGCAACCTCAGAAGGTTTTCCCATTCGACCGATTGGTTGATACTCTGAGAGCTTTTGGAACATTCCCGCCCTCTCCTCTTCGGGGTAATTTTTCTCGAGGTAACCATCAACAAACGGAGTATGGATTCGTGCCGGACAAATGCAATTCGCACGAATTCCTTCCGCTAGATAATCACGAGCGACCGATAAGGTCATCGAAACCGCCGCTCCCTTTGACATCGAATAAGCAAAACGTTCCTGAATTCCCACTTTCGCCGCCATCGACGCCATATTCACAATCGCTCCTCCCCCACCTTCAATCATTTTGGGAATCGCAAAGTAAATGCAGTGATAAATCCCTTTCACATTCACTCCATAAATCCGGTCCATTTCTTCAGGGGTGGTATCGGCCGCTTTGCCGATTGAAGCGATACCGGCGCAGTTGACCAAAGCATCAATTCTTAAGATCCCAGCAAAAACTTCCTGAACCGATTCGGTCGAAGAAACATCACATGCCAGGCACTCGGCACTCCCGCCGGCTTCTTTGACCAAACCGACCGTCTCAAATCCGGCACCCTCATCGAGATCGAGGATCACGATATGATAGCCATCTTCCGCCAATCGCTGGCAAATCGCCCTGCCAATTCCTGAACCACCTCCGGTAACAATAACGTTTTTCATAAAGTCTAAAATTCCTGAGCAATGAAAGAATACCCAGTATTGAAATCTAACCTCTAACCAGTAATTGCCAGATCTAAAGGACCGAGGCAAGCACCCAACCCAAAATCACCTGTCAGCCACTTCTCACATCACTTCTCTGGCCAATAATCTCACTACTTCCTCTCGGTCGAGATTATGATATAATCTGGGTCGACGAGAGATAAAGAGGCTAAGGGTTGGGAAATTGTATGACAAACCTAACCCCAATGAAGCGTAGGTAGTTCCCGCAATTTATGAAGAAGTTTTGGCTATCTCTCCTATCAATCATCATTCCCGCCTCAGCTGTCACGTTTGAAGACAACGACACGGTCGTTCTCCTCGGAAACACCGTGATCGAACGTGCCCAAAAATATGGCTATCTCGAAACAGCAATCAATCTCTCGGCTAGAAAGAAGAAACTGAAATTCCGTAATCTCGGTTGGAGTGGCGATACCGTCTTTGGTCACGCCCGAAGTTACTTTGGTCCGCCCAAGGAAGGCTTTGACCGGCTTAAATCCGACCTCACCGAGCTTAAACCCAACGTTGTCATCGTTTGCTACGGTGCGGTCGCTGCCTATGACGGACAAAAGGGACTTCCCGAATTCCTTGCTGGATACGAAACCCTCCTTTCTATGATTAAATCATCCGCGAGCCCCCGTGAGATCGTGATCGTCTCACCCCCGCCCGCCGAATCCCTCGGCGCTCCCATGCCAGATATGAGAGAGCACAACAAGCGACTCGCCCTTTACTCAAAGGCTGTTGGTAAACTAGCCCAAAAACACAAACTTCAATTCGCAGACTTCTTCACCACTCTAGGTGAAAGCAAGGGCCTCACCGACAATGGGCTCCACTTCACGCCTGAAGGCTATCAGACCGCAGCTCCAAAATTGGTCGAAGCCCTCGGTCTTTCCCTTGCCACCGGCAACCAACTTCAAAGCGAGCACGCCCGCAAACTCCGCGAAGCAACCGTTGCTAAAAACAAGCTTTTCTTCTTCCGCTGGCGCCCCGCCAACGAAACCTATCTTCGCCTCTTTCGCAAACACGAGCAAGGTAACAACCTTAAAGAACTGCCCATGTTTGACCCGCTCATCGCCGACGCCGAAAAGCAAATCGAAGCCCTTAAAAAAACCACTCTCTCCCTCAAGTAGAAATGATCACTCGACTTCTCCTCGCGGTCTCTCTCACGACCCTGCCAACTTTCGCCCAACGCGGCCTCAAAGACATTCCTGATCCAGATCCGATCAAACAAGCCGCCGCTTTCAACCTTCCGGAAGGGATGGAGATCCAGCTCGTTGCTTCAGATCCCATGATCGCGAAGCCGGTGCAGATGAACTTCGATTCTAGAGGCCGTCTCTGGCTCGTCTCCAGTGGGATGTATCCGCACATCGTTCCTGGCGCTGAAGAAAACGATAAGGTCCTCATTCTGGAGGACACGAACGGCGATGGTATTGCCGACAAGCGTACTGTTTTTGCCGACAACCTGCACATTCCTACCGCAGTCCTCCCAGCCGATGGTGGAGCCTATGTCGCCAATTCCACGGAAATCATTTTTCTTAAAGATACCGATGGTGATGGAAAAGCTGATCAACGTCGGGTCGTCCTTTCCGGCTTTGGGACTGAGGACACCCACCACATCGTCCACACCTTTGAACAAGGCCCCGATGGCATGCTCTATTTTCTTCAATCCATTTATATCCACAGCCACCTCGAAACCCCTTACGGAGTTCGCCGACTGATGGGTGGTGGCATCTGGCACTTCCGCCCCGAAACTCAACGCGCCGAGATCCTATCCAAAGGTCTTATCAACCCTTGGGGATTCATCTTTGACGAACACGGCCAAACATTCGCTACTGATGGAGCCGGCGGTCACGGTATCAATGATATTTTTCCACGCTCTGTCTTCCGTACTTCACCCGGAGCCAAACGTATCGTGGATGGTCTCAATCCGGGGCAGCCCAAGCTTTGCGGCTTGGAAATCCTCTCCGGATCCCACGTCCCCGAAAAGTTTCGCGGCGTGCTAATTGCACCCGACTTCCGTGGCCACCGCATCAATGCCTACCGCTTGAATCCCGAGGGTTCATCTTACAACTCAACCCGCATCGATGACTTCCTGAGCTCCTCCCACCGCGCCTTTCGCCCCATCGACGTAAAAATGGGACCCGATGGGGCACTTTATATTGCTGACTGGTATAACCCTATCATTCAGCACGGCGAAGTGGACTTCCGCGACGCCCGCCGCGACCACTCACGGGGCCGTATCTGGCGTGTCACCTTCAAAGGTCAACCGCTCATTGAGAAAAAGGACTTCTCTAAATTCTCCATCAAAGAACTCCTCGCTCACACCATTTCAAAAGAGCGTATCCACCGCGAACAAGCTCGCAACGAGCTTCGCACCCGCACAGACGTGCTCCCGGAACTCAGCGCTTGGAGCAGCAAGCTCACCGATGACTTCTCCCGTATGCAAGCAATGTGGAATCATCAGGCTGTCAACCACACCGCAATCAACCTCATCAAATCCCTCATCGCATCCGATGACCCCCGCTACCGCGCCGCCGCACTGCGTGTCATCTATCATCGCCACAAAGAAGTCACCGGCGCCACCAACATCATTAAGAAGGCTATTAACGACCCAAACGGACGCGTTCGCCTCTGGGCCGTGAGTTGTCTCGCCCAAATGCCTGGACCTGACTCGGTTCCCACTGCCCTACAAGCGCTCAATCACCCGGTCGACAAGACCATGGACTTCGCGCTCTGGTCCATCGTTCGCGAACACCAGGAACATTGGGCTCCAAAATTTGAGGCTGGCAAGCCTGTCTTCGGAGACAAACTCCCCCACTTGATCTTTGCGATGAAAGCCCTTGGAAAGACACTTTCGCTCGAATCCATCTTCACCAGCCTCGACAATGGAAGCCTCACTCCGACCGAACGCAAAGATGCCATCTCCGTCATTTCACAAGTTGGTTCCGCTAACAACCTGAGCCGCCTCTTCAAACTAGCGCCCAAAGAGCCGACCATCCTCAACAGGCTCGTCACTGCTGCTCAGATTCGAAAACTTCAGCCCGCGGAAGGCCAAGAACAGCTTCTGCCCTTCCTAGATTCGAAGAAACCGACTGTCTTCGCGAGCGCTGCCAAACTTGCCGGTCTTTGGAAGTTCGCTCCTGCCCGCAACAAGTTGGTAACTGCTTTCACTCAGTCCCCTGCTAAACGCCAAGCCGCAGCCGAGGGACTTCGCCTCTTCGGCGACGAAGAAACGATCAAGCTCTTCCTCAAGCTCTCGAAGAAATCGCCCGACGAAGCCACTCGCGTCATTGCGGTGAAAGAATTAGCTAAAATCGCTCCCGATCGAGCTGCCGCCAGCGCCGTGGCATTGTTGCAACAAGACAAAGAAGGAAAAGACGAACACAGCTTATTTACGAGCTTCCTGCAAAGCGCCAGAGCCTCTACTTCGCTTGCCAAAGCCCTTGAGGATAAAACCTTGCCCTCCAAAATCGCAACTCTCGGCCTCCAGCGTGCCGGCACCTCGGGGCGGCCCCCCAAGGACCTGATGGCGGCCTTACAACTCTCCGGAAAGCTCACGCCTATGTCTCAGCAACCCTCTAGCGCAGATATGACCAAGCTCATTGAGCGCGTGCGAACGGAAGGCGATCCTCATCGCGGCGAAACGATCTATCGGCGAGCCGATCTCCAGTGCATCGCATGCCACGCCATCGGCGGAGTCGGCAGCCCAATCGGCCCCGACCTCGTCAGCATCGGAGCCAGCGCCCCGGTCGACTACCTCATCACCTCACTTCTTAATCCCAACGACAAGATCAAGGAAGGCTACCACACCACCTTGGTCAGCGAGAAAAATGGTAATGCTCACACAGGTGGTTTGGTCAGCGAAAGTGATAACGAGGTTGTTCTCCGTGACTATGCTGGCAAGATGAACCGCATCGCTAGGAGTGATATCAAGGACATCACCATCAGCCCCGTTTCTATGATGCCGCCCGGGCTCACCGCCGGGCTTCGGGAAGACCAATTCCTTGACTTGGTTCGATTTCTCTCCGAGTTAGGGAAAGACGGTGACTTTAAAGTTAGCGCAAAACCCCTCATCCGAGACTTTATGGCCTTGAAGCCTCACCCCCGAACAGTCGATGGCATGGGCCATTATGGAACCGCCACCTTTGCCGAAAAATTTGAGGGTTACGAATGGCAGATCTACGGTAGCAAAGTCAGTGGAGAACTCCTTCCTTCAGAGCTTCCCCAAGTCAGAGGTCGCGGTCATAACACCTGGGGAGTCGCTCGCTTCGGCATCACTCAAAAAGGAAAAGTAAAACTTAAGATCAACGACACCAACCTCCTTGATCTCTTCGCAGGGAAAACCGAAATCATTCTCCCCGAAAAAGGACCTGCTATCATTGAACTCAATGGAAACGACGATCCTCAGCATTTTACTCTCGCCGTAAATTCCGCTTCCCGGCAGACTGGAGTTTTACTGGAAATTGTCACTGAATGAAGCTTCTTAATCTCACCTTCCCCCTCGGACTCGTTGCCATTTCAATTGCTGCCCGCGATTCCGAAAAAGAAAAACCCTCCCATTCTCGTCAGGTCGTTGCCCCCGGCGTTTACACCGAAGGAGCTTCTTTTGGTGACGTCAATGGCGATGGTAAAACAGACCTTCTCGCCGGTCCTTTCTGGTGGTCTGGCCCCGACTTCAAAAAGTCAACCCGCTACCGCCCCGGCGAAGCCGTTCCAGCAAAAGGCTATCAGCATAACTCCTTTCAAAGCTGGGTCCTTGATATCAATGGTGACGGACGCAGCGACATCTTCCAGATCGCACACGACGGCAAATTCCACCTCGACCTCTATCTACAGCCCGAACAACCATCGCTAAACTGGACCAAGTATCGCGTGGCCGAGAAAATCGGTAACGAATCTCCTGAAATTACAGACCTTACCGGTGACGGTAACCTTGAGCTAATCGCGATGAAGGATGGGCGTTTCGGCTTCTTCAGCCCGAATCCCAAATCTCCCGAAAAACCATGGACCTTTCATTCCATCTCGCCCGAGCGGACCAAATCTCCCTACTATCACGGTCTTGGCTTCGGTGACCTCAATGGCGACGGTCGGACCGACGTACTCGAAAAAGAAGGATGGTATGAGGCTCCTGCCGAACCCCTCAAGGCTGGCAACTGGAATTTCCACCGCTACCAATTTGCGCCAGCTGGTGGTGCTCAGATGCTTGTTTTTGATATCGATGGGGATGGGGACAATGACGTCGTCTCAAGCACCGCCGCCCACTCCTGGGGACTCGCTTGGTTTGAAAACCAAAAACGTGAAGGCCGCATCACTTTCAAAAAACATAGCCTAATCCCCGAAGATAAGTCATCCGGGGTTGGCGGCGTAACTTTTAGCCAAGCACACTCGCTCGTTGCGGGCGACTTCAATCAAGACGGACTTACCGACTTCGCAACTGGTAAGCGGTATTTTGCCCACAATGGTAATGACCCTGGGGCTGACCAACCTGCCGTTCTCTACTGGTTCGAACTCGTCCGCGATGACAAGGGAGCTCGATTTGTTCCCCACCTTCTCGATACCGATTCAGGCGTCGGGACTCAACTTGCCGCTGGCGATGTTAATGGTGATGGGAAAACCGACCTAGGTGTCGGAAACAAAAAGGGAGTTTTTATATTTAGCAGCTTGAAATAAGCTTAGCGGTTAGTCGGACCAACGCTTTTATCGCCGTCACTGACAATTTCATAACGCCCCGCCAGTCATTTTTTTGAGCACCAGCCTCACCGCCTCTGGATAAATGCGATGCTCTGCAATTTGGATCCGGGCATGCAGAGTCTTTGCAGTATCATTCATTAAGATCGCTACTTTTTCTTGTAAAATCACTTCTCCGGTATCGATTCCAGCATCGACATAATGAACGGTGCAACCCGTCACTTCTGCTTTATCAGCCAGAACTTGCTCCCAAGCCGCTTTCCCAGGATACATTGGGAGAAGTGATGGATGAATGTTAAGAATACGGTTTGGAAAAGCACTTAAAAGTGGATCTTTTACTAAACGCATATAGCCCGCGAGGCAGATGAGATCGATACCGCCAAGACGCTTCAAAATTCGGGCGCTAAGACCAGGACCTCCTTCCTCTAATGCCGTTGGTATTCCAGCTGCTTTTGCTTTCTCCAAAATCCCAGCACCCGGCTGGTCAGAAATCACCAGCACGATCTCATCAGCAAACTCCTCCAAAAGGGCTTGGAAATTTGACCCCGTTCCAGAACCTAGCACCGCGATCTTCGCCATGAAGAGAATCCAGCAGAAACACCACACAAAATCACGACCTGATTTGCGTTTCACACAAATGTGAAAATTATCGAGGATACGGGCATCAAATAAGAACCCCTGAAATTCTTTTGGGTCTAAATTCGTGATGGCTCAGAAGACTGCTAAATTTCCGCGTGCCAATCCTCACTCATCGGCTACCTTGAAGTCATGAGCAACGAGACTAGCACTGTCCCCGACGCAACGGGTCACTATGGTCAATTTGGAGGATGTTTCGCTCCAGAAACACTCATGACACCCCTGGATGATCTCGTGGCCGCCTACGACGAGGCCAAGGCTGACCCTTGTTTTCAAGCTGAATTGGATGATCTCCTCCACAATTACTGTGGCCGCCCAACACCTCTTTACTTTGCGGAGCGTTGGACCGAGCAACTCGGTGGTGCCAAAATCTACCTCAAACGCGAAGATCTTCTCCACACCGGAGCTCACAAAATCAATAATGCCATCGGCCAAATCCTCCTAGCCAAGAGACTTGGGAAAAAGCGCATTATCGCCGAAACCGGAGCTGGTCAACACGGTGTCGCCACTGCAACTGTTTGCGCCCGCTTCGGAATGGAGTGCACCGTTTACATGGGCGAAGTCGATATGAAGCGCCAGGCCCTTAATGTCACCCGAATGAGGTTGATGGGCGCCAAAGTTGTTCCTGTGACTGCCGGGCAAGCCACCCTTAAAGAAGCCGTCAACGAATCAATGCGCGACTGGGTCGCCACAGTCGACGATACCCACTACATTTTAGGATCCGCTTTAGGGCCCCATCCTTTCCCCATGATGGTCCGGGATTTCCACCGAGTCATTGGCCTCGAAGCACGCGAGCAAGTTCTTCAAAAAGAGGGTCGCCTTCCTGACCTCCTCGTCGCTTGCGTCGGCGGAGGCTCAAATGCCATGGGACTATTCCATCCATTTGTCGACGATGAAGACACCCGGATGGTAGGGGTGGAAGCCGGTGGCGAAGGAATCAAGCCAGAAAAACACGCCGCCAGATTTCAAGGTGGTAAATTAGGCGTTCTTCAAGGTTCCAAAACCTGGCTCCTTGCCAACGATGACGGTCAAATTGAGCTCACTCACTCCGTCAGCGCCGGCCTTGACTACGCCGCCGTCGGCCCCGAACACGCCTATCTCCAAGATATCGGGCGGGCCGAATACACCTACGCGACCGACGACGAGGCATTGGCTGCTTTTCGAGAGCTTTCTTATACCGAAGGTATCATTCCCGCCCTCGAGTCTTCCCACGCCATGGCTTACGTTTCAAAGATCGCGGGCTCCATGCGAAAGGAAGATATCATCATCGCAAACCTTTCTGGTCGTGGTGACAAAGACGTCGAGCAGGCCTCCAAATATCTCCTTGGCGGCGAGTGAATCATTCCCGCCACCAATCAGCGTCTTTTTCCCAAGGTAGTTGTCCCGATTCCTCATCAGGGCCTACTGGCTCGATTTCGGGCTCAGTCGAAGCCTCATCGTCTTTTAATAAATCGGCCAACTCGTCTTTTCTTCCAGCGTTCCGCATCATCGAAAAGAGAATCGTCGCTAAGGTGCCGGCCGAGATCAGCAGCACGAACAACATGCAAACTGCTAGGGTGTCCTCCGCCGACATGGCTGGAGCTTAGCACAACATTTGCAGGGAGAAACCGGCAATTAACCTCATTCTAGCTCAAACCGGGGAGTCTTGCTCCATATTGGGTAGCGAAAGCCGCTCCAATATTTGATCTTAAGTAATTCCATGATCTTTTCAGAAAAACCATCCACGATGGGTTGACAAGCGGTTTCCGCAAGCTAGTCTCCGCATCCCCGCTCCTTTTAGCCGGATTTTTCAAAAACTTATCTTTTCTCTACGGCCATGAAAATGACATATCAGCCTTCCAAGCGCACCCGCAAGAAGCAACACGGTTTCCGTGCTCGCATGGCTACCAAAGCGGGACGTGGCATCCTCAAGAGCCGTCGCCGCAAAGGTCGGAAGCGCCTACTTCCAAAGGGTGCCGAGATTCACTTCAAGCGCCATACGGTGCAAAACAACACCAAGTAAGTTGGTTTTGTCCCGCTTCTCTCGTGGGACCTCACCTGCTTACATTGGGATTTTTTTCCAGTCATGAGACTGACCCGGAAAAGGCGAATGCGCCAATGGGGCGAGTTTCAAATCGTTCGTAACGGGGGGAAATCTGCTGCCGGTAAATATCTCGTTCTTGGGAAACTTGAGGGAGAGATCGCTCTTGACCGTCGTTTTGGCCTCATCACTTCCAAAAAGGCCGGAAAAGCCGTCACCCGAAATCTTCTCAGACGCAGATTTCGTGAAATCATCCGAAAACATGGCGACAATCTCCACCAAAACGTCATGCTCGTTACCATCGCCCGCTGGAGAGCCTCACAAGCGACCTTCCAGCAGCTCGAAGCCGATTGGATCAAAACCGCCAAAAGACTTAAAATCTGGCACGAACAGCCCATAGATCCCTCATGAAATTTCTCATTCGACTGATCATTCGGGGCTACCAGATCTTTATCCGCCCCGTGCTGCATGCCTTAGGCGGACCCAATTGCGGGTGCCGTTACACCCCTTCCTGCTCCCACTATTTTCTCGAAGCCGTCGAATCCTATGGCTCGCTCAAAGGCACCTACCTTGGAATTCGGCGGATTTTACGCTGTCATCCTTGGGGTGGCTGCGGTTATGACCCCGTCTCATCAACCGGAGGCTCTCAAGCCTCCTCGAAAAATTCTCCCACTACCCACAACTGATCATGGATCGAAAAGCTTGGATCGTCGTCACAATCTGCGCCATTTTACTGGCTCTTAATCTTTACTACACAGGCGAAAACGCAAAAATACAGCGGGAAGCTGAGCAGGCGGAAAAGAAGGCACAGGATGCCGAAAAAACTCCGACAGAAAAAATCCCTTCTGTCACCGTCAAGCCCCGCCCCATTCCTGAAGACATCGGAACCGCGGAAAAACACGAAATTGCGACCCCTGCCAGTGTCTTCACACTTTCGAACCTCGAAGGCGGCATCGTTCAAAACAAGTTCCTCGAAGAAAAGGCATTCTCTGGAGACGGGCTGATCACAATGAACGATCTCGGACTTAATCGTATCGGCGCCATCACTAAGATCTCTGGAGAAAGCCTAGAGAAAGGCTACTACGACCCGGACGAGATTAGTAAATCTGAGACCTCGATTACTTACAAAGGCTCTCTTTCCAACAACCTGATCGCGCAGAAAACTTGGACAGTTGTCGAAGAGGAGTCTGCCGGAAGCCCGTATCGGCTGAAGTTTAAGCTGATCCTTGAGAATACAACCAACGGCGAAATTTCACTGAAAGACGTTGCTATTTTTAATGGTTCAGCTGCCCCTACCTATGAAGATGAGCGTTCCAACTACCTCAACTTCTTTTGGAATGAAAATGGTGATTACGATTCCGAGACAACTGGTTACTTCAGCTCATTTTTTGGAGCAGACGCCACCGAGTTTCGCACAAGCTTCGAGCAAAACCTGCTCTTCACCGGAGTGGAAAACCAATTCTTTGCGACCATTATCACCCCGGAGAAACCCTACCCCGCCACCTTTCGTGCCATCCCGGTAGATGTTGACCTTCCCGCGTCGCGCGGAAGTAAGATGGTCAAAGCTTTTAACACCTACCTTTCACTTCCCGAGGAAGCTATCCCTGCCGGACAAAGCCGTGAATACATCTTCGATGTTTTCATGGGGCCAAAAAACAACGCGCTCATTCGTAGCCTCGACGGAGACAAAGGGCACGTCATGGACTACGGAATTTTTGGATGGATCAGCCGCCCACTCAATTGGACGCTCAACAAGCTATCCAATCTCTTCGGCGGAGAAGATAATGACTGGTCCTGGGGATGGGCTATTGTCGTTCTTACTCTCATTATTCGAACCTTTATGTGGCCTCTTCACGCCAAGTCAACTCGGACCATGAAGCGGATGTCCAAGCTCCAGCCTAAGGTCGCTGCTCTAAAGGAAAAATATCCTGACGATCCCAACAAAATGAACCAGGAGATGATGAAGCTTTACCGGCAGTTCGGGGTCAACCCGATGGGAGGGTGCCTTCCCATGCTAGTGCAGATTCCCATCTTCTTCGGGTTTTACAATATGCTTCAATATGCCGTTGAGCTTCGTAACCAGCCCTTTCTCGGATGGGTTAAGGATCTTTCACAGCCAGATACAATCACCTATATTATGGGACTGCCTCTTAATATCCTCCCTATCTTGATGGCTGTCACGATGGTTATTCAAATGCAGATCACACCAAAAACCGGTGATAAGATGCAGCAGCGCATCTTCATGCTAATGCCGCTCATTTTCTTCTTTTTCTGTTACAACTTCGCATCTGCTCTTGCCCTTTACTGGACCACCCAAAACATCTTCTCTATCGGCCAAACTTGGCTCATGCAAAAGTTGCCAGAGCCCGAATTGAAAACCTCGAAGAAAGCAGGTAAAAAAAGCTGGGCCCAGAGGCTCGCCGAAAAAGCTGAGGAAGCTCAAAAGCAACAGAAAAAAAGAGGGCTCGGACAGCGGCCTGGCCAAAAACAAGCTAAGCCCAAAAAACCTCGCTCCCCCAAGACTGGAGGGTAGTGCCAAAACACTCGCCACTCTAACAGGAATCAGTCATCAATGGACCATGAGAACTCTCATGGTCCTTTTTTGTTTTCTACTTTTTACCCGAAATGGCAGAATCTAAAGAGAAAGGGGCAAAGGCCCATCGAACGCAATAGCTAATTAACCCCCTCCCTTTAGCCACTACTTACACCCTTAAAGCTCCTGCGAAATAAAACTATCACTTGGACAAAATTCGGAGTCATGTTTATTTCATCTATCCAAATTTAACAGTTCAAGGTCTCCAAACTATGCCCTCGTTTATGAAATATATTGCCTTACTTATTTGTTCGCTGCTGCTTCCAGCCAACGGACAGGAGAAGCCGCTCTCAGAACTCGATCGTGAGCTTCTTCTTGAAAAGCTTAAGGAAGTTCAAGGCACCTCCGATAGTACAGTCAAAGGTCGGTATGGGGTTGCTCTTTCAGCTTTCCGAAAAGCCCGCGAAAGTTCAGCTGCAGCACATGAGCTCTATCTCAACTGCATCGAAAAAGTCCGATATGAAGATCAACTACGGAAAGCGAGTGAGTTTCGCGAATGGAAAAAGCGCCACAAGGAACGCGGCGACACCCCCGCTTTCCGTCTCGCGCTTCGGCATCAACTGAATTGGCTAGTGCTGACCCTAGAGGCAGCACAAGTAGACGACATTTCTGTTCTCTCAACCAAGGGAGTTGCTGTTCTAGAAGCGATCATTCGCGATGCCGAAGATCTCAAAGGGCAAGATCAGCTTCTCCGAAGTGATCCCTTGAGTAGTATATTTGCTGATGCCTACTCGGTCGGCACTATCGAAATTGATACTTGGCCGAAATCTCCACTCGATATAGCTGATCTCTACGAGAACGTTATCCTCCCTCCACTCCGGACCCCTAAAACACTCGACTCGCTTCGCAAAGCGTGGCTCAAGCGAATCGAGCACGAAGGAAGCCTGCTCGAGAAATGGACTAACGAAGCGAGTGGTGATCGTGATCGCAAACCAGCCTTCGAAAAATGGCTCATTGAAGGTCGCCCAAGTTTAACTTGGGCTATGGAGGTCGATCTCTTTGAAGCCGGCGACCAACGCGGAGGTGCTCTCAGGATGCTCGAGCATCTAAAGAAGCACCTTACTCACAAATCCGCCCCTAAGTGGATCGCTCAATTTACAGCCCTGGTCGAAGGAGACGCTCCTGAAGGAGAAGCCCAAGAAAGTAATTAACACCGGCTATCTCGAATCTCATTTGTATCGCTGGCCCTTCGTATGGCAAGCAAGTGCTCGTCTCATCGACGAGCAGGCTTATTCCATTGGTATTATTTTCTCCGAAAAAATCGTGGCATAACCACAGAAAACTCGAGGACTTGGTCGATTAACCGCCATTGTCACAGCGTGAAATTTTGATTAGTCTTACATTCGAAATGTCTGAATTAGAAATTTTCATGAGAGAATCACTCGAAGATTTCGCCCTGAGTCGATCCGAGAAAAAGAGCCTTAAAAAACACTTGTCACACATCGCAGGGAATCCCATCGAACAAGCCAAAGCTCGACAACTTGCTTTCAAATTGACGCAAGAAGCCATCAATGAATTCGGGCAAATCACCGCTCTCGACTGGCTTCAAGGGTTCATCAAACTGCTCTACACGAAGGAAAATAAAACTAAGGCTTCCGCATTTTTTAGCCCGGGAGACGACTGCCTTCATAGGATCCGCCAACTGATTAGCGAAAGTCGCAGAGCCCTCGATATTTGCGTTTTCACCATTACCGACAACCGAATCGTGCGTCGCTTGGAAGAAGCCCAAGCCCGCGGTGTGAAAATTAGAATTATCTCCGACAACGACAAATCACTGGATTCAGGGTCGGATCTCACCTATCTCTCAAAATCAGGAATAGATTGCCGGCTCGACCGGACAGATGCCCACATGCACCACAAGTTTGCCATTTCTGATCAAGACCTCCTCCTCACAGGAAGCTATAATTGGACTCGCGCGGCCGCCGCGGAAAACGACGAAAATATCGTAATTACCAATAATCCACAACTCGTGAGGAGCTTTATTGAAAAATTTGAAAAAATGTGGAGTCAGCTCGATTAGTAATCACGGAGCCAGAGTCCGTTTGTCTGCTTGCACACTGGAGCTTGGCAGGTTTTCTTACTCCCAATGAAACAAGCTTTCCTAACAGCTCTCGTTTGCTCCACAATTTGCTCTTCAGGTGCACCCCTTAAAGTGGAAGGGCTCCGGACCGAATCTGCAACCAACCCAATTGGAGTTTCAAATTCCCCAAGATTAAGTTGGCAACTTGATTCCGACGAGCGGGGAAACTTCCAGAGGGCTTACGAGATCCTCGCCGCTACGACCCAAGAAAAACTCGATGAGGAAAAAGCTGATCTCTGGGCGACCAAAAAACAACAGGGAGCTGCCAAACTACTAGTCTCGTGGCAGGGTAAACCACTCAAAAAAGGGCAAAAAGTTCATTGGAAAGTTCGTGTCTGGGACAAGCAGGATCGTCCTAGCGGCTGGAGTAAAATTGCAACCTTTGTCGTTGGTGAACAAGCGAAGCTTTTAAAGCCAGGCCGGATATCAGGCTTTGAAAGCAGCTCCGAGAAACTTAACCAACTTTACAGACAGAGCATTGCCAATCTTGAAAAGCGTCTTGACGCATTCACAGAGGGTGATGTTGCCGCCCTAGGAGATGGCAGCGCAGTCCATCGATCTGCCCGGGCATTTCTCTATCACTTCGATTCCGTTCCTCACCTCACCGAATGGCTTCGCTTGATGGATTCTGAAATCACCAAAGACAATTTTTTCCCTATCTATCCCGGAGCTCAAACTACCGCTCCGGTCTCGTCTGACTCAGGAGTTCTTGTCACCCACCCACTATGGTGGATGAGTGGCGATGCCCAACCGACTCGATCCCGTTGGGATGCTTATGAGGGACATATCATTGCACGCGAAGCACAAGATACACTTCTGAAGGGAACCAAATGGGGAGGAATCGCTGACTCGGAAAACGTAGCAGCTGAATTTATTGATCTCTGCTACCTTGGATTCAGCTGCCGCCTGATTCTCGAACTAGCTTTGCCCGCCGTGCAGCCACAAAAAGCTATTCGCTTCCAAGTTTACGCATCTCGGATACGCAAAAGTTTTGAACGCCAGTTCGTCAACAAAGATGGCTCTCTGAAATCAAAATCACAAACCGGCCACGTTCTGGCACTCCGAAGTGCCGTTCTAAATCCTGAACAAAAAGCTAGAGTCCTCGCCGACTTAATCGCCTTGGTCACGAAAAATGGATCCAAAGTCGGCCCTATCGGAGCTCATTTTCTTCCGGGTGTCCTGTCGTTGACAGGGAATCAAGATCTAGCACTAAAAAGTCTGACTAGTCTCAACGCAGAAGAACAAAAAAACTATACCGAAAGCGGAATCGCTGAGTGGCTCATGACTTTCGTGGCAGGAATCGACACAATAGCCCCCGGATTCAATCAAGTAATCATTTCTCCCCGCATCCCTTCCAATAATTCTCTGGCATGGGTGAGGGCCTACCACGATTCGCCAACCGGGAAAATCTCGGTTTACTGGAAAAAACTTTCTCCTGACTCGGCACTCAAAGCAGAGGTTATGATTCCTACTGGCGCTCTTTCGAGAGTCATTTTACCAATCGGGAAAAATCAAAAAATCACCGAAAGCGGGAATGAAATCGCTGACGCAAAAGGGGTCGAGATCATTGAAAGAAAAGACGGAAAAGTCTCTCTTATCACCCAATCAGGAAAATACTCTTTCTTAATTAAGTAAGATAGAAGCTCTATTGATACTGCCACTCCATTGCCTTAAGCAGCCCACTCCGGGGCTCCCCCCAGCGGCTATCGACTCCAAATGAACCAGGAAAACGCTGATTAGGCTCACCCCGAACTCCCCAACGGGAGTCCACAGCACAACCAATCAAGAAAAACATTAAAAAAACAAGGAGCAAAACGGCTGCCTTCACGGCGCAAGCTTGCAAGTTGATGACCGATGTCAATCGATTTCATCGGGCTGACACAACCAATCCGCCACACCTTCAAGAGCACGAGATCGGTGGCTCATGCCATTTTTAATCTCTTCCCCAAGCTCAGCGAAAGACCTTTTATCGCCTTCGGGAGCAAACAAGGGATCATAGCCAAAACCACCCCTTCCCTGCTTTTTTTGAAGAATCCGCCCTTCAACCGCGCCTGAAAAATCAGCGAGAACATTTCCTCCTCGAGCCAAGACGATTACACATCGAAAGCGAGCGGTGCGCTCACTATGCCCATCCATTTCACGGAGTAGTTTCTCATTATTTAGGGAATCATTCCCATCCTCTCCAGCATAGCGTGAGGAATAAACGCCCGGATCCCCACCTAACGAATCAACCTCCAATCCAGAATCGTCAGAAAGAACCAAAGCATCGGTCAACTCACTGATTGCTAGAGCCTTGAGAGTGGCGTTTTCAAGAAAAGTCTTACCGGTCTCCTCGACCTCCGGGGGGTCATTCAAAACTGACAAGTCCAAAACTTCAAAAGCGGAAAGAATGGCGCGAATTTCCCCGACCTTATGAGCATTCCTTGTCGCCACAATCAATCGCTGTTTCACTAGTTCAGAATAACAACCTGCAAAAATATTTCGACAAATTTGGAATAAAACCGAACGTTGGGTCGCCTAATAACATTATGAGCCTTCTAAAAACCATTATCCTTGCCATCTTGTCGGTTACTTTCACTACAACCGCACAGGCCGGAGACTTCCTCACTGACTTCGAAGCTGGAAAGAAAAAAGCCGCTGCAGAAAAAAAATGTATGCTTGTGAAATTTACCGGGTCTGATTGGTGCCCTCCTTGCATAAAGCTAGATAAGGAAGTCTTCTCAAAACCGGTTTTCAAATCCGAGGTCGAAAAAGATTTCGTCGTGATCGTGCTCGATTACCCGAGGAAGGAAAAGCTCCCCGCCGCTCAAACCAAAGCAAACAAAGAGGTTGCCAAGAAATATAAACTCCGAAGTTACCCCACCGTAATGTTGATGGATTCGCAAGGAAAAGTCTTCAAATCAATATCCGGATACAGCGGCGGTGGCGTCGAGCCCTACCTCAAAACGCTGAAAAGCTCATTAAGAGCGCGTAAGTTCCAATAAACTTCTCCTCCCACCGGCTCATCGGGGTAAAAGATTTCCAACTTCGATGCAGTTTTTCTGCTACTAAAACCGGCAGCGTTTATTCTAGACAGACTTAGGACAGTGGACGAAGTCCGATGACAGTCTCAAGATTATGCGATCCATTTGGACGTAGGGTTGGTTTATCCGTTCCGGCATTCGCACACTCCACACAAACAAACTCCTTGTAGGCCTTGTCCGGAAGATCGGCGAGTTCCTTTGACTTCTCTTTCCATGGGTTCCAAATAACAGTGGAGCGAGACCCGGCCTTATCAACAAACACTGATCGGTAGCGATCAAGGTCACGAATCAATACCGAGGACATAGATTGATAAATACGATCAACCTCACCTTTGATTTGGAGGTTCTTTTCCTGATAAACAGGCTCTTTGTCATCACTCGCCTGATCAATGTAGTGAGATCCTTTAACTCCTTCGAGTTGGATGCGCTCAATATCACCAAGCGAGAGATAAGTGTGGAGAGCCGAGCTCACTTTATAGATCTCCACGCCAGTATTCTTCATATTTAATTTCACCCGCAATTTATCCGCGATACGAATCGTTGCAGTTAATTCGAAGTCGAAGGGGAAAAGAGCTTTGGTCTCCTCGTCGGAGACGAGTTTAAAGACAATGGTCGCCATCTTCCCTACCATCTCTCCGGAGACAAGTTCCCAAAAGCGGGTCCGGGCAAAACCATGTGATGGCATCTGTGGATCCTCAGGGTGATTTCCAAACCACGGCCAACATATCGGAATCCCACCGCGGAGAGCTTTCCCCCCAGTCATCTTGGCTTTCGGACTCACATATAAAACCGGCGGATGATCCGTCGGAGCCCAAGTGAGCACCTGAGCTCCATGGACCGCAATAGTAGCAGCTGAAACAGGAGTTTGAACTTCAATCACAGGGAAGCCAATCTCTGGTTCAGTGACAGTCAACTCGGGAATTTCGCTCAGGATGGCGGTGAGATCTTCAATCGATTGGGACATGGCAAAGGTGACGGCCAGCACCTTTGCCACAAGCTTAGGAAAATAGGAACAAAAGAATGATTCTTTTTTTCAAAACCTCTTTTTACTCTTCAGATCTCTGCCAAACCTGCTCGACGATCTTCTTTCGCAAAGCCAGTGGATCAATCACACCCGAATGACGAAAGAGAACTTCACCATTCTTACCAACGAGCAAAGTGAAGGGCAGCGCTCCATCCCAGGTGGGATCAATGGCCTTTGCTAAATCCTCAGTATCTCCGTCGAAAAGGTAGTTGTTTGTTACTCTTTTTTCCTCATCCAAAAACGGTTTGGTCCGGGGCGAAAGCCCACAATGAGTTCTCTTTAGGAAGCGTAGCACCTTCCCCTCATCATCAACAGAATCGAGGCTGATGGGAATAAATTCGAACTCCTGCCACGAATATTGGCGGTAGATTTCCACCAAGTCCGGAAACTCCGCCACACAGGGACCGCAGCTTGTCGACCAAAGATTGATTAGGCGCATGCCAGTTCGCCCTCGATTCGCCACCAACTTCCTAAGTGTCTTGGCATCCGCCTTTTCAACAGTTACTGGCTGGGCTTTCCACTTGCGGTCTTCCCCCGCAACAATTTCCGATTTTTCCTTCCACTTGGTTGTACAACCCACGGGACGAGTCTTCACAACTTCAATCTTTTTCCCTTCAAGGATCGCGGAAATAGCATCACGTGCTTCATTTTTTTCAACAAGCCCAACTCTACGGCGACCATTGTCCATCCGGCCGTTGTAACGCAGCTTGAGGTGCTTATCGAAGATGAAAACGTGAGGAGTCGCAACCGCTCCATAGGCTTTGGCTACTTCCTGAGTCTCACCATCGTAGAGATAAGGTAAATTGAAGCCACTATCTTTGGCGATAAGCTTCATATCCTCAAAGCTATCATCATAGACTGTCCACCCGAGCTCTGGCAAGTGAAGTCCTTCCGGCGAGTTACTATTGATGGCAACAAACTTAACCGACTTACCATTAAAATGATCAACCAAGGCCACCATACGGCCGTGAGAGGCTATTGCATCGGGACAATGATTAGTTGTAAAGATAACCGCGAGAGCTTCTCCCCCGCTGAAGTCCTTCAGGGTATAGTTCTTTCCATCCACCCCTGGTAATTTAAAATCCGGAGCTTCTTGACCTTCGACCAGGGGCACAGGTTTATACCCAAAGAGAGGACCAATAACAAAGAAGCTAAAAAGCAAGAAGCGCATAATATATTTACGTATCTAATCTGCCTTTCTAGCAAGGAGATATGCTGCAGGAAAGCCTAGGAAAATTCCAGACACCATCCCAGTGAGGTGAGCCAAAGTATCAATCCCCGGCCCTCCAATTCCATTTATTCCAAAGATCGTCAACCCAGCCAATAACGGGGTAAATGACCTCACTCCTTTTCGGAACGAACGCTCGCGCCACGCCAGATCTAAGCCGGACCCAACCAACAAGCCTAGAGCCCCAAAGACTGCAGTCGATGCACCCAGACCAAAATAGTCTTCCGGAAATCGAATAAACACATTTAGGAGATTCCCAATAAATCCACTTAAAATAATGAGCCCCCAGCCTCTCAACGGTCCAAAAGAATTGGCCACAAAGATTCCAAAAATTGAACCAAATACAACATTACCCAACAAATGCGGCATATCCGCGTGCAGAAACAAAGCCGTAAAAGCCCGATACCATTCTCCCTCGATCAAAATTCCAACAGTCGAGCTGACATACTTTGTCTCAACTTCTGGGTCCTGAATTTGACGGGTAAAACAAAAAAGAAGGATTCCGAGCCAAAGAAGAGCAAGCTCTACTCCCGAGCCAAAAATTGGAATCGCCACCGGAGAGGGTTGGCAAACTTTCTCCTCTCCATAAAGTCGGAATTCTTCCCGAATCGCTTCAACAAATTTCTCCTCACCATGGACTAAGTAACCACCCTCTTCCTCAACCGTAATAAGACAATCCAACCTCATCGCTAAGATGACCAAGGCGTATTCCTGGGCTTCCTGCGGTGATCGAAAGCGACCTACAGGCACCAAATCAGAAGTCAGAAGATCAGGAATATCAATTACAGACACCGTGGATAAAAGCACCCTCACCCACCTACCGCAATGGGCATTTTGTGAAGCGCTTTAATCAAAAGTCTGATGAAGCACACGATCTCCCAAGATCGTGCTGTAGACACCTAGTTTGTCTCGGCAAGAGCTAGGAGAGTAGCCCAACCAAGCCATCTGGATTTGAGACCAGACAACTGGTGGACCTTTTCTAGTTCTGCCCCGTTAAAAGAAAATCAAAACTTAGATTCGAGGAGCCCAACCCTCGCGATAGTCCCTCTTCACGAATTGGTTGGCCCGATCATTATTAGTCGACCTCATGTTAGGACCATCCCAATCAATAGGCTGCCCCTCTCCCACTTGTTGAGCAATACATCCTAATAAAATCACTTCATTCAAGTAAGCTGCGATCTCAAAATTTGAGTAGGCTGGAGAACCACCTTTCATCATTTCGAACCACTCCTCAACGTGTCCAGGAGATCGAGGGACGACTTGCGGAATCGCCTTACAAGCCTCGTGCTGACCAGCGTCACTGTATCCTTTCTCGTCATTCAACATCACGTAAGGGTTACCACCATAATCATCTTGGGAGAATAACTTCCCCTTATCCCCAACAATAACAGCACCACTACCTGGAAGCTTCCCTCCCCGAAGGGCAATCACTTCAGAAACAATCTCCGTCTTAGGGCGAACCGGATCGAAGCTTTGGCTCGGGTTTCCGTCGTACCACCAAAATTTCAATGGTGGCAACCCTTCTCGCTCCGGAAATTCAAAGCGGACTCGTGAGGTTAGGGGATAAGTCTCATCATAGATGCGAGAAGCCATCTCACATTCAATCTTGGTTGGATAGCCCAACTTCAATGCACGAAAAGGCATGTTCACGGTGTGGCAAGCCATGTCACCCAAGGCACCAGTTCCGAAATCGCTCCATCCACGCCACTTAAAGTCATGATAAACACCTTTTTTGTAGGGGCGCATTTGTGCCGGCCCAATAAAACAATCCCAATTTAAATTATCAGGGATTGGATCTGCGCCTGCTGGACGATCTAAGCCTTGTGGCCAAACCGGACGATTCGTCCACACGTGAAGCTCTTTAGGATTTCCAATCACACCAGCTTGAACGAGTTCGACTGATCGGCGCAATCCACTTCCAGCACTACCTTGGTTCCCCATTTGAGTTGCTAACTTCTTTTCACGCGACAAGTTCCGCATCATACGTGATTCCCACACCGTCTGAGTCAGAGGCTTCTGACAAAAAACATTTTTCCCCATCTGCATCGCCATGATACCGGCCACCCCGTGGAGGTGGTCTGGAGTAGAAATCGTCACTGCATCGACCTTGTCTCCAATCTTAGTTAACATTTCGCGAAAGTCGGAGTATTTGGCCGCCTTGGAATACTGCTTCGCCATCTCATCGAGTTTCCCCCCATCAATATCACACAGGCCAACAATCTCGCCACCACATTTGGCCGCATTCATTGTATCGCTCCTGCCTTTACCACCCACTCCGATGCAGGCTACTTGGAGCTTGGAATTCAAATTCTTCCCGCTTACAAAAGCAGGCATTCCGAATGTTCCGCCCGCAAGGAGGCCAGATTTCTTAATAAATTGACGCCGGTTAGTCGATGATTGAGCCATGGTAGTAAAACGGGTCCTGCGACGCCTGACTTTCAATCACGCTACAAAACCTCAATTCTTTTTCTTCCTAGCCTT
>MDTB01009188.1_pt1 | contig 37208 bp, 33 predicted proteins | sample 811161 | NCBI WGS metagenome assembly MDTB01 (sample SAMN05326650, study PRJNA326480) | marine metagenome | isolation source: seawater | place: Mediterranean Sea | collected 2009 | reverse complement strand
TGGTGGGACTCAGTAATAGTTTCTTGTTTTATTATCTTAGTCGTCATAAACATAGGCGTAAACCTTTCAGATAATAAAAAGTTTTTTTTTGGCAAAGCGATAGGCTTGATTTTATTTTTTAATTTCTTTTGCTTTCATTTATACCAATTGTACTTTGGTATTTGGAATGCAAGCTATAGCCTTCCTCTTCATCTTTGTGGGCTTTCTTCTATACTGTCATTTATAATCTTCTTTTTCAGAAAACAGTGGTTATATGAATTGCTTTTTTATTGGGGAATTCCGGGTGCCTTCCACTCTCTTATGACCCCCGAGTTTACCCTTGGAAAAGAGGGGTTCTTGTTTTACGAATACTATATTTCTCATGGAGGGATATTGCTTTCAGCTCTATATTGTACTTTTGTACTTTCTTTTAAACCTAGGCTTGGATCATGGTGGAAAGTTTTCCTGTTGTCACAAGTTCTTATTTTAATTATTGGAGTATCAAATTGGCTTCTTGACGCAAATTATATGTACTTCAGTCAGAAGCCTATAGTTGATAATCCTTTTTTGATTGGAGAATGGCCTTGGTATATTTTTTTTATTGATCTTTTCGCTATGGTACATTTTTTCTTAATTTATGTACCGTTTAAAATTAAATTTTATAATAACAAATTAAGTGAGGCTTAGAATGCGGATCATTAGAATTATATTGGCTCTATTTTTATCAAGCTTTGTTTTGTCACAGGAAACTAAGGGTAGTTTTGGAAGTGTTGTAATTGATGGAGAAACTTACAACCAGGCTTCAGTTAGGCCTGAATTTAAAGTGTCAAATCTTGCAGTTGCTCTTGATATATATTTCTACTTTAATAGCAAGGGTATTAAGATGGATACTTGGGATTTTTCTGATGGAAAATCTGCGTACAGAACATTGATTGATAAGATATATTATTTAAAATGGGGTGAGCCCTCAGATAACTTTTATTTCATGTTTGGATCTCTCCCCTCAGTAACCATGGGGCAAGGTATCTTGGTTGGAGGTTATTCAAATGCAATCGACTACCCTAGTGAAAGACGATCAGGCTTAGATCTTAAGGTTAGAGGGTATGGTGTTGGGCTAGAGGCTATATATAGTGATTTTAAAAAAAATAGTCCTGGCTTAGTTGGGGCTAGGCTATCTTACGCTCCAATAAATAAGATTGAATTTGGTGTTTCTTATGCAAAAGATATGAATCAGTTTTCAGGCTTGGCTGATGCAGATGAAGATGGCTATCCTGATGTTTATGACAAGTATCCAGATGACGAACAGAAGTACAGTGAATTTGAAGAGAATAAAAGTTTTTGGTATGAAAATTACACATCACTCTGTGGTATAGAGGGTTGCCCCGATATGCCATTTGAAAACTGGTTTGAAGGTGTAAAAGGAAACGAATTTTCCTTGAGCGATCAGGATGAAGACCCCGTTTCTGGCTTTGGTTTTGATGTTATCTATAAAGCAACAGATTGGCTGAGTGCTTACGGTCAGTATGCATCACTAAGAGGAGAATATTTGGATCCTCTAAATCCTGTAGATAGAGAGGGCATTGAGCAGAAGTCTAACTTAGGCTATGGCTTCTCATTTCCTGGTATCCATGCAGATCTAGGATTTTTTAGTCTTAGAGCTGAATATCGCCAATCATCAAGAGGGTTTACATTTGGATATTGGGACAGATCCTATGAAACTAATAGAGTTCAAGTAGCCGTAGAAGAGGGCGGAGATAATTCAATTATAACCAAGGAAAGTCAGCTCTATAATTTTGGAGAACTAAAAGGATTTTTTGTTCAGTTTAATAGCAGCCTTTTAAATGCAATAAATTTTGATATGAGCTATCAAGATATGTCTGGAGAGAAATGGGAGAATTCAAATTCAGATGACTTGGGGGTCTATGTTGAAGATTCAAATAAATCATTCACAGCTGTTTTATCAATTCTACCTTCATTTATCCCAAAAGTAAATAAATTGGAAGCCTTTTATCAACAAAAGAACGTTCCAAATCCATTTGATTTTGTGCAGGACCTTTCAACTATTAGCGGAGTAAGTGCTTCAGTTGAAATGACAGGAGGTATGGTTCTTGTTTATACTCAAACAACTTCTTATATTAAAAATCTTGATTCTGGCTCTCTAGAGCCTGTTACATCTGTAAATATTGAAACTCAAATGTCATTTTAAAATTATGAATATTCCCTCAAGTTTAATTAGGAAACAGTTTATTGATTTTTTCAAGGCAAAGCAACATACCTTTATTAAAAGTGCGCCAGTTGCTCCAAATGATGACCCAACGCTGTTGTTTACAAATGCAGGCATGAATCAATTTAAGCCTATATTCCTGGATCAGCAAAAACCGACAAGCCCAAGAGCAGTTAACTATCAAAAGTGCATAAGAGTAAGTGGTAAGCATAATGATCTTGAGGAGGTTGGCGTTGATGATTATCATCATACTTTCTTTGAAATGTTAGGCAATTGGTCATTTGGGGACTATTACAAGGAAGATGCAATAACCTGGGCTTGGGAACTTATTACAAAGGTTTGGAAAATGGACAAAAGAAGGCTTTGGGTGTCTATTTATAAAGAAGACGAGGAATCAAAAACAATTTGGCTTGAAAAAACAGATATACCAGAAAATAGAGTTCTAAAGTTTGGTAAAAAAGATAACTTTTGGGAGATGGGGGATACTGGGCCCTGTGGTCCCTGTACAGAGATTCATTACTATGTAGGAGATGATATTTCAGGCCAATCAAGTAAAGGCGTTAATTGTGAGGATGATTATAGAGAGTTTTGGAATTTAGTTTTCATCCAATACAATAGAGATTCTAATGGGAGCCTAAATGATCTTCCAAATAAGCACGTTGATACTGGTGCAGGCTTTGAAAGAGTTGTGTCTATAATGAACCTTAAGAAGTCAAATTATGAAACAGATTTATTTGTTCCATTAATAGAGGAAATTGAAAAGATATCAGGAAAAAGCAAGGATTTTGAAAGCGGGGTTGCTCACAGAGTAATATCTGATCATATAAGAATGCTTGGGTTTTCACTTGCAGATGGAGCCATTCCAGGCAGTGATGGCAGAGGCTACGTTTTAAGGCGAATATTACGTAGAGCTTCAAGATTTGGAAGAACTTTAGGGCTAAAAGATCCATTTCTGTATAAGTTAGTTGAGGTATTATCTGATACTATGGGGGAATTTTATGCTGAACTAGAGGATAATAAAGATTATATCAAAAAAATAATTTTAAAAGAAGAGGAAAGTTTTGGTCTAACCTTAGACAAAGGTCTTGAGGTGTTTTCTTCAATAGTAAAAGATACTCATGAAAAGGATGAGATAAGCGGTCAAAATGCTTTTAAGCTTTATGACACTTATGGTTTTCCACTTGATCTAACAGAGCTTCTAGCTAGAGAAAAAAATCTTACGGTTGATAGAGCTGGATTTGAATTTTGCATGGATGAACAAAGAGCTCGAGGAAAAAAATCCTCAAAGTTTTCTAGTAATAAATCAACTAAGGATTGGATTGAAGTTTTAAAAGTTGCTCATTCAGATTTTTTAGGATATGAAGAAGAATCCTGTTTGTCTAAGGTTGCTATGTTTAGACTTGATGGAGGCAAAGCAGAGATTGTTTTGGATCAGACGCCATTTTATGCGGAGTCTGGAGGTCAGGTTGGAGATAAAGGGGTTCTTAGATCTGACACTTTTTATGCTAACGTTTTTGACACTCAGAAAACAGGTGACAAAATTATACATTTTTGTATAGTTAAAAAGGGTGATATTAGAAGTCAAACAGAAGTCATTTCAGAAATTGACCATATAAGGAGAAATAATATAAAACTTAATCATACAGCTACACATCTTCTTCATAGCGCATTAAAAGAGGTTCTTGGAAAGCATGTTCAGCAGGCAGGTTCATTGGTAGATGAAGATAAGCTCAGGTTTGACCTTACGCATTATGAAAAACTATCTCAAGAAGAAATATCAATGATTGAAATGATTGTAAATAGAGAGATCTTAAAAAATATCTTGCTTTCTACTGATACTAAGAGTTTTGATGATGCAAAAAGTGAAGGAGCCCAGGCCTTGTTTGGAGAGAAATATGGCGATTTAGTTAGAGTTGTTGACATCCCTGGGTTTTCAATGGAGCTTTGTGGTGGAACTCATGTTTCAAGAACAGGAGATATTGGCAGCTTTAAGATTTCAAAAGAATCATCACTTGCATCAGGAATAAGGAGAATTGAGGCTGTGACAGGCTTAATGGCAGTTGAAAGAGCTAATGAAGTTTCAAGTCAAATAAATGATTTAAAAAATGTATTAAGCTGTTCATCAGATTCCCTTTTAATTGAAATCAATAACTTGATTCATTCAAACAAAAGTTATTTAAAAGAAATTTCAAGACTTAGAAGAATTGAAGATAGGCAGAAAGTAAAGATTATGGTTGATGGAGCAGAAGAAATTAATGGCTGCAAGGTAATAGTCGGCTCATTAGAACAAACAGAAAACCTTAAAAGTTTTGGTCAGGATTGTATAGATCAATCAAAATCACCAACCATCCTACTAATTGGCAATATAAAAGATAAGGCTCCACTAGTTGTATGCGCTGTATCAAATGATATGGTTAAAAAAGTCAATGCCGCTGAAATTGCAAAGAGTGTTTCTAAAGTACTTGGTGGAGGCGGAGGTGGAAAGCCAGGAATAGCGACTGCAGGAGGTAGAAAACCTGAAGCTCTTGATGAGGCCTTAAAAGTTGGATATAACGAAATAATATCAAGGATATGATTGAAAAGAATACAAAGTTAATTTTTGAAAAAAGCGGTACTGGCAAGAGGGGTTATAGTTTGCCCCCTTTAGATGTACCAGAAGTTAAGCTTGAAGAGATGATTGAGGAAGATTTGATTCGAAATGAAATTCCACTTTTGCCTGAACTTTCTGAACCTGAAGTCGTAAGGCACTATGTGAATTTATCAATGAAAAACCATAATGTTGATAAAGATTTTTATCCATTAGGGTCTTGCACGATGAAATATAATCCTAAAATAAACGATAAAATCGCTTCAATTCCTGGATTCTCAATGCTTCATCCTCTTATGCCGGAACATTCAGTTCAAGGCTCATTAGAGTTGATGTATAGATTGGAAGGTTTTTTAAAGGAAATTACTGGTATGCATAGAGTAACTTTGCAACCCTCTGCAGGATCACAGGGAGAGCTGGTAGGACTATTGATTATGAAGAAATACCATAATCACAAGAAAAACATTAAGAAGTATATCTTAATCCCAGAGAGTGCACATGGTACAAACCCTGCAAGTGTAATACTGGCGGGATACGATGTTATATCTCTAAAATCTGATTCTAGAGGAAGAGTAGATATTAATGATTTAAAATCAAAAATGAATTCAGATGTTGCAGGAATGATGCTAACTCAGCCAAATACGCTTGGATTATTTGAAGATCAAATTGAAGAGATATGTAAAATTGTTCATAGTTTTGATGGCTTGATGTATATGGATGGAGCGAATTTAAATGCGCTAATTGGTTTGGCTAGGCCTTTTGACATGGGCTTTGACATTGCGCATTTAAATCTACATAAAACATTTTCGACTCCTCATGGAGGTGGGGGGCCAGGTGCAGGCCCAATAGCTGTAACAGAGGAGTTATCTAGATTCCTGCCATCCCCAACAATTGACAAAAGAAAGAATGGAACATATTTTTTAAATTTTAAACTAGATGATAGCATTGGAAGAATTCACTCTTTTTATGGTAATTTTGGGATACTAGTTAGAGCATTTGTATACATTTTGTCAATGGGATCTGATGGCCTTTGTGAAATGACGAGATGTGCTATCATAAATGCAAACTATCTAAAAAAGAAACTTGAAAAGTATTACAATATTCCTTACGGAGATGGAACTCTCCATGAATTTGTTATATCCGCGGACAAGCAAAAAGAAAGAGGTGCAAAAGCTTTAGATATTGCTAAAGCTTTGTTAGATAGTAATTTTCATGCTCCAACAGTCTATTTCCCTACTACAGTGCCTGAATCTATAATGATTGAGCCAACTGAGTCTGAATCAAAGCAGACTCTAGATAGATTTATCGATTCGATGATAGATATTGATAAGAAAATTAGTACAGATATAGATAAAATAAAGTCTATGCCAAGAAATACTCCAGTAAGAAGATTAGATGAGGCAAAGGCAAATAGAGAACTAAACCTAAAGTATGAGGTGTCAGAATGAAAAAAATTGTTTCTACGGATAAATATCCGGCAACAATAGGGGCGTATTCACAAGGTGTTGAAAAAAATGGAATTCTTTATACTTCCGGGCAAATTCCAATAGACCCTTTGACAGGCAAATTGATTACAGGAGATTTTTCAAAACAAGTTCAAATTGTTCTAAGTAATTTAAGAATAATTATTGAGGAAGGTGGCTTTACTGTTGACAATATAGTTAAAACAACTGTATTTCTGAAAGATTTAGATAATTTTAAAACTGTAAATGAAGCTTATAAAGAGTTTTTTAAAAATGATTTTCCAGCAAGATCTGCAGTTGAAGTTTCAAAGCTTCCTTTAAATGCAGATATTGAGATAGAGGCAGTTTGTATAAAATGAAAAAAACAGCTCTATTGTTATTTACCTCATTTTTACTTTCACAGAACATTCATATTGATTCTTTGAAGATCAAAGATCCTAGTTTAGCATGGAAAATCGGCCTTTTACCAGGAATGGGTCAATTTTATAATAATCAATATTTGAAGGGAGCTTTGTTGTTAGGTCTAGAATCTAAATTAATTTATGAATTTTCATTTAATTATTTAAAATATGCAGTTGATAAAAGAAATGATATAGCTTGGCTCATTGTTGGGCTGTATGCATATGGACTTCTTGATGCATATGTTGAGGCTCACCTTTCCACCTTTCCAAAAAAAGATATTAGCTCAAAGGAGAAAAACTAAATGTGCGGAGTCATTGGAATAGTTTCTGATAAAGACAATGCTTCTTTATCAATATATAATGGCCTTACTGTCTTGCAGCATAGAGGCCAAGACGCCGCCGGGATGGCTGTAAGTGATTCAACGGATAGAGTTAAGCTGCATAAAGATAATGGCCTGGTTAGAGATGTTTTTCAAAACAATCAAATGCAAAAATTAATGGGCTCTACTTACGGAATTGGTCATAATAGGTACCCTACTGCAGGTTGCTCTGACAGTGAAGAGGCTCAGCCTTTTTATGTTAATGCTCCATGTGGACTTTCACTCGTTCATAATGGAAATCTTGTAAATACAGAAAAATTAAAGCAAGAGCTTATAATGAAAGATTTAAGGCATGTGAATACGACTTCAGATTCTGAGATTATATTAAATATTTATGCGAAAGCACTACATGGAAAAATCCAAAAAGGTTTATCAGCAGAAAGGATTCTTGAAGCTGTAGATGAAGTTCATAATAGATTAGATGGAGGATATGCAGTAATTATTATGATCGTAGGTCACGGTTTGTTAGCTTTTAGAGACCCAAATGGAATCAGACCGCTAATGTATGGAAGGAAAAATTCAAAACAACATATGATTGCATCTGAGAGTGTAGCTCATAATTGCTTAGGATATAATAAGTCGTTAGTTGACTTGAAGCCTGGACAGGCTATATTTATTAACCTTGATGGGGAGGTTTTTAAGCGAGAGAATAGAAAGGAGGCTAGGTTTAATCCTTGTATTTTTGAATATGTTTATTTAGCAAGGCCTGATAGCACTATTAACAGTGTTAATGTATACAAAAGTAGATTAAATATGGGTACTAGTCTCGCAAAAAAAATTAAAAAAACTTTTTCTTATGAAGAGTTGGAGGCTATAGATGTTGTAATACCGATCCCGGACACCTCTAGGACTAGTGCTTTGCCCTTAAGTTTAGAGCTTAATATAAAATTAAGAGAAGGATTCGTGAAAAATAGATACATTGGAAGAACTTTTATTATGCCGGGTCAAAAGATTAGAAAAAAGTCAGTGCGTCAAAAATTAAATACTATAAACTCTGAGTTTAAAGATAAAAATGTACTTCTAATAGATGACTCAATTGTAAGAGGAAATACAAGTAAGCAGATTGTTCAGATGGCCAGAGAGGCAGGAGCTAAAAGAGTTTATTTTGCAAGTGCGTCACCCCCAATAAGGCATCCAAATGTATATGGAATTGATATGCCATATGTTGAGGAATTGGTGGCATATAATAAAACAGTTGAAGAAGTATGTACTGCTATAGGAGCAGATGAGCTTATTTATCAAGACCTTGATGATTTAGTCTCATCAGTTCAATCCTTAAATAAGTCAATTAAATCTTTTGATACATCTTGTTTTAGCGGACAGTATATTACTTCAGGCGTAAATAAAAAATATCTTTCAAATCTAAAATTTAACAGATAAGATGATAAAATCATTTCTAAAAAATCATTCAATCCACAAAGTAGTAGCTTCTAAGCTAGATATGTTTTTTATTTTAAGACCATCTTTGTACTTTGCAGTTTGGGTTATGGTGCTAGTTGGTATGTTCTTAGCCAGATTAGACAATGAAATGGATATAGTATGGATTAATGTTTTTAATCTTAGAACTTTTGTAGTTTTTTTTGGATTTACTTGTATCTCAAGTTCTTGTTTTATTCTAAATCTTTTATCAGATCAAGATTCTGATGCATTAAACTCAAAAAATTTGGTACTGGGATTGGAAGGCATTAAAGAGCGGAAAGTTCTTCAAATTCAAAAAATTCTTTTAGGTATTGGAGTAAGCTCTTTAGTCTTGGCCAATTGGTATCTATCTTTATTAGGCATATTATTGTATGTATTTTGGGGCGTTTTGTATAGCGTTGGTAGATTTCATTGGAAAAAGAGATTGCTGCATGGCATTATTTCAAACTTTGTTGCAGGGCTTCTATTTATGCTTAGTGGTTATCTAGTTGTTCTAAGTGATTTCTCTTTATTCGAAAACTTTAACATAAAAATATTTTTCATTTCAATCCTCCCATATTTGTTTTTCTATACATCAATTTCATTGATGACAATGATACCTGATATCAAGGGGGATGTTTCAACTGGAAGCAGTACATTTCCAATAGTTTTTGGATCAAAAATCACTTCATTTGTTTCATTTGTTCTTATTGCATTAGGAGTATTAGTTGGATTCTTCAACCAAGACCCTATAAGCTCTACAGCTGGAATAATATCTATTCCTTTCTATTTTTATGCTATTTTCAGGCATCTTAATAAGGATATAATTAGAGCAATTAGGTATCCAATTTTTTTATTAAATTTTTTCATATGCGTTGTGTACCCAATGGCTTCAATTTTTTTAATTATTAATTTTTATTTATGTAAATATTACTATTGGCATAGATTTGACCTTCATTATCCTACATTTTTAGTTGACGATGATTAAAGTTAAAGATAATAAGTGTGATTACTGCAGCACGTGTATATCTGTGTGTCCAGTAGATTGTATAGAGGTGAGAGAGTCTTCAATTAAGATTGATAATGGTATATGTATAGATTGTGATCTTTGTGTTCAAATTTGTCCTATTTTAGTTTTGGAGTCTGTAAATGGATGAGTATTATGACATAGTGGTGGTAGGCGGGGGGCCAGCTGGTTCAATGGCGGCCTATGAGGCTGCTAAACAAGGGGCTAAAGTTTGCCTGTTTGATAAGGATCGAGATATAGGGTATCCTGTTAGATGTGGCGAAGCAATCGCCCATGGAGGGCTAGCTGAGCTTTTTGAGGTTAAAAAGGAGTGGATAGCATCAAAAATTGATAGAATAAATTTAGTTTCACCATCTGGTGTTGATGTAGAAGTTCCCTTTGCAAAAGAAACTGGATATATACTTCACAGGCGAATTTTTGATTATGATCTTTCACGGATGGCTGCAGAAGCAGGAGCCGAAATATATACAAAGAGCTATGTGAAAAGTTTGATTTATAATGACGATAGGGTAGCAGGAGTTAATATCGATATTTTAGGCGAAGAGAAATTAGTTAGAAGTAAGATTGTAATTGGTGCGGATGGGATTGCATCTAGAGTTGGTAGAATGGCAGGTTTGAAAACAAGTATTAGAATGAAGGATATGGAGTCATGTGTTCAATATAGCGTTTCTAATGTTGATGTTGATACTAGTTCAATGGTAATGTATGTAGGCTCAGAGTATGCACCAGGTGGTTATTTATGGATTTTTCCTAAAGGTAATAAATTTGCTAATATTGGTTTAGGGATAAGTGGAAAGTATAGTAAGCATAAGTCTGCTAAAGAGTATTTAGATGGCTTTTTAAGCAAAAACTTTCCTAAGGCTTCAATATTAACAACAATGTGCGGAGGTGTCCCTTGTCCTCCAATCATGAAAAACCCCTGCAAAGACTCACTAATGTTGGCAGGAGATGCGGCCCATCAGATTAACCCTTTAACAGGAGGAGGTATATCCTCAGCTTTGAGAGGTGGACAACTGGCTGGAAAGGTTGCAGCAATGTCAATTAAGGCTGGAGATACGTCCGAAAAATTTTTATCAAAATATTCTAAGGATCTATATTCACTCTTTGGTAAAAACTACGATAGATTTTATAGGATTAAAGAGGCAATTTCAAAGCTTAAGGATGAAGATATAAATTATATAGCAAACAAAGTAAGTAAGACGTCAGTTGAAAAGCGTAACTTAGGTATGATTTTTAAAGCGGCAATATATAAAAAGCCTTCATTAGTGTTTGATGTTTTGAAGGTTTTTGCAGGAATGTAGGATGATTATTTTAGATGGAAAAACATTAACGGTAGAAAAGCTAGTCCTTATTTCACGATCATATGAAAAAGTATCTCTTCATGGAAAGTCTGAAGAAAAAATAGTGAAATGCAGAAAAGTTGTTGAAAAAAAAATAAATAATAAAGAAATAATTTATGGAGTCAATACTGGAATAGGAGAATTTTCAGAAATAGTTTTAGATGATGATAAGTTAGAAGATTTTCAAAAATTTTTAATTTATAATCATTCAGCTGGAATTGGAGATGCTGCACCAGAAGATCACGTTAGAGCTGCAATTGCTAGTAGAATTAATGTTCATGCAAAAGGGCATTCAGGGTGTAGACTTGAAATAACGATGACCATGATTCAGATGCTAAATAAAAAATTGACACCTTTTGTTTGTGCTAAAGGGTCAGTAGGCGCTTCAGGGGATCTTGCTCCTATGGCTCAAATTGCTTTATTGCTCCTTGGGAAAGGTAAGGCTTTTTATAAAGGTGTACTTTATGATGGGAGAAAAGCTATGGAGTTAGCTGGAATCGAGATTCCAGGATTGAAAGCAAGGGATGGCTTGGCCTTGATTAATGGCTCGAACTTTCTGACAGGCATGAGTGCTTTATTTTTAAACGATGTTACAAATTGGTTAAAGCAATCTGAAATTGCCGCTGCAATGTCTTTAGAGGCATTAACGGCAAACCTTGGGCCCTACGATAAAAGGATTCATCAGGCTAGAGGATTTAATGGTGCTGTAAAGACATCTGACAATTTAAATTTACTACTGGAAGGAAGTGACTTGCTAACAGGAAAGTTGAAAACAAAGGTGCAGGACGCATATTCAATGAGATCAACACCTCAGGTAATTGGATCAGCAAGGGATGCTGTGAAGTTTGCAAAAGAACAAGTCGAAATTGAGCTTAATGGGGTATGTGATAACCCAATTTTTTTTCCAGATGAAAATATTCATTTATCTGGAGCAAACTTCCAAGGTACTCCTGTGTCGCTTCCAATGGATATGATTGGAATATGTGTAACAATGGTATCCGTTTTATCTGAAAGAAGAATGAATCGTTTAAACAATCCAGCTTTAAGTTGTGGTTTGCCTCCATTTCTAAGCAAAGGCGCTGGAATGTTCTCAGGTTTAATGTTAAGCCAGTATACAGCAGATACATTGATAGTTGAGCAACGAATACTTTCAACTCCAGCTTCAATTCAATCAATTCCAGCCGCAGCGGATCAAGAAGATTTCGTTTCAATGGGAATGAATACGGCTTTGAAAAATTTTCAGATTATTGACTGTGCTTATGGGGTTCTTGGTATAGAATTTTTTGCAGCAACCCAAGCATTGGATTTTAGATCTCATAATTTTGGAAGAGGTGTTAAAATTGCTAAGAATGAAATAAGAAAATACATTCAATTTCTTGATGAAGATAGGCCTCTGTATGATGACCATAATAAAATAAAAGAAATTGTTAAATCTTGTCAGATATTAAACAAAGTAATCAAGGAGTGTGATCTAAGTTAATATGAAAAAAGCACTTACATTTGATGATGTTTTGATAGTTCCAGCCAGTTCTTCTGTTTTACCAAATGAAGTTAACATCAAAACTCAACTAACGAAGAATATAAACTTAAATATACCAATTATTACTGCGGCAATGGATACAGTTACAGAAAGTAATATGGCAATTTCAGTAGCTAGGCATGGCGGTATAGGCGTGATTCATAAAAACCTTTCAATTGAAGATCAAAGTAGGGAGGTAGATATAGTTAAAAGATCTGAAAGCGGTATGATAATGAACCCTGTAACAATTCATTCCAATGCCTCCTTGCATGAAGCTTTGAATATAATGGAGAAATATAGTATTTCTGGTATACCTGTAGTTGATCAAAAAGTTTTGGTTGGAATAATTACAAATAGAGATATTAGGTTTGCAACTAACCTCAATTCGAAGGTTAAGAATAGTATGACTTCTGAAAAATTAGTAACTGTTTCACCTGGTACTACTTTAGAAGAAGCAAAAAAAGTATTGCAAAAATTCAAAATAGAAAAGTTGCTTGTTGTAGATTCAAAAGGCTCATTAACAGGCCTGATAACTGTCAAAGACATTCTGAAAAAAGAAAATTATCCCAATGAAGCTATTGATAAACATGGTCGACTTCTTGTTGCTGCAGCTGTTGGGATTACTGATGATGTTATTGATAGGGTCTCGTCATTAGTGGATCGTTCTGTTGATGCCATTGTAGTTGATACTGCTCATGGACATTCTAAAGGTGTTGCAACAGTTGTTTCAAAAATTAAAAACAAATTTGAAAATTTAGATGTTATTGCAGGTAATGTTGCAACATTAGATGGCATGAAATCTTTAGTTGATGCAGGCGCTGATGCAGTAAAGGTAGGAATTGGAGCAGGATCTACTTGTACAACTAGAGTTATTGCAGGAATTGGCGTTCCGCAGCTAACAGCAGTTTTAGATTGTAGAGATTATGCATTAAAGAATGGAATCTCTATTATTTCTGATGGAGGGATGCGATATTCTGGCGATGTGGCAAAATCTTTAGCTGCTGGAGCTTCAGTTGTTATGCTAGGTAATATGTTTGCGGGTACTGATGAGAGCCCAGGAGAGATAGTACTTTGGCAAGGGAGAAGTTATAAGTCTTATAGAGGTATGGGTTCAATACCTGCAATGAAGCAAGGTAGTAGTGATAGATATTTTCAAAAATATGAATTAAACTCAAAACTTGTACCTGAAGGGATTGAAGGCATGGTTCCGTACAAAGGGAAGTTATCAAATGTTATTTTTCAGCTTGTTGGAGGCTTAAGATCCTCAATGGGCTATACAGGTTCAAAAAATATTAAAGAATTTCAGGAAAAAGCTGAATTTGTTGAAATTACTAATTCAGGATCAAGAGAAAGCCATCCCCATGATATTAATATTACAAAGGAATCTCCAAACTACCAGAAACCAGATAATAGAAATTAGTAAGTTATTTATTTAGTACTTTTGCTAATCTAGATTTTTTTCTAGAGGCTTTGTTTTTGTGGATTACACCCTTGCTGGAAACTTTGTCAATAACAGATACTGCTTTTTTATATTGATCTTGTCTATTTCCTGATGGAGCTTCTTCTACAGCCTTAATTGCATTTTTAAGCATGGTTTTATAATGCTTATTTCTAGCATTAGCTTTTCTAGATTGTTTGACTCTTTTTAATTCTGATCCTTTTGCACTCATATTTACTTTATGTTTAGTTGTATTTGAGCAAGCAATTTAATATAATTATTTAAATATTTATAATAATAGTTTTTAAAAATTTATTAGTATAAATTTAATTTATGCTAGATTTGATAAATTTTACTAATTTAAAATAGGTTTTAAATGGATATTGATTTTTCAGATATTTCAATTTTTTCAGATTTAAATGAAAATGAATTAAAAGATATTGAGAATAAATTCACGAATAGAAGCTATCCAAAAAATAGTATGATTATTCTTGAAGAAGAATTTGGAGATATTGTTTTTATCATTATTGAAGGAACTATAAAGATAACAAGAGTTAATGATGAAGGCAAAGAAGTGATCCTTTCCTTGCTTGGAGAGGGTGAAATTTTTGGAGAAATGGCTATAATAGATGGTGAAGCAAGATCTGCAAACGCACTTGCCCAAGAAAGTTGTGAGTTACTTGCTATTCAGAAGAATGATTTTATTGCATTGCTTAAAAATAATTTTAAAATATCTCTTGGGTTAATGAGTGAACTTGCAAAAAGACTTAGGAAATCTGATCAACAGATTGAGGCCTTAACATTATCTGACGCAGAGCATCGTATTGGAGTCTCTATCCTTAATTTAGCTGAAGATAGAGGCGTAATCAGAAAGGGTAATGTTACTATTGAAAAGCTCCCATTTCAGCAGGATATAGCTAATATGGCTGGCACTTCTAGAGAAACTGTTTCAAGAGTTCTAAAGTTATTTGAAGATAAAGCTTTAGTAGCAAAGGTTGGCCATAGATTAACTATTCCTGATTATCCATTCTTTAAAAAGTTGTTTGGCAAATCAAGTAGTTAGTAATTACTTTAAATTGAAAGAGTTAGTTCAAGGAATAAAGTCAAAACAACACATTTCTATTTCAAAAGCTGTTAGTATAGTTGAATCTGGTGGGAAAAACTTTGATTTATTGATTAGCAGTCTTTTTTTTCAATCTGGCTATTCTTATAAAATTGGGGTTACTGGCCCGCCAGGTGCTGGAAAGAGCACTTTGATAGACAGCTTGATTTCTAGGTTTAGGAGAAATAATCTTACGGTGGCAGTTTTGTCTGTTGACCCTTCCAGCCCTTTCTCAGGAGGCGCAATTCTGGGTGATAGGATAAGAATGAATAACTATTTTGATGATAACGGTGTATTTATTAGGAGTGTGAGTTCAAGAGGTAGTCTTGGAGGTATTTCAGAAAAAACTGAGTTAATTCTAGAGGTTTTTGATTCATCAGGCTTTGACGTTGTTATTGTTGAAACTGTGGGTGTTGGGCAGATAGAACTGGATGTTATGAACTGTGTCGATTGCTTAGTACTTTCATTGGTGCCTGAATCTGGTGATGATATTCAAACAATGAAAGCAGGTTTAATGGAGGCACCTGATATTTTTGTAATTAATAAATCTGATAGATCAGGTTCAGGTAAGGTTGAACTTTATATAAAGTCAATGCTAGAAGACAATATAAATCAAATGGGAAGACTCCCATCCGTCATTCAAACCAGCTATAAAGATCTTAAATCAATTGATAAACTATACAAAGAGATAATTTTATTTTGGGACTGGCAAAAAAAAGAGGGGTTTTTGAAAAAAAATATAAATCAAAGATATAAAAGTATAATTAAGAACAATATAAAAAATATTTTTGAAGAAGATTTTTGGAATGAACAAAATAAAAAAGATTTAAAAGAATTTGTAATATCTTCAAAATCAGAACACAGAGAGCCTATATCGTTCTCTAAAAAACTTTTTAAAAAGTGGAAAAAATAACTAAAATGTCATTTTGGGATCATCTGGAAGATTTGAGATGGTGCTTCATAAGGTCTATATTGGCTGTCATTGCTTGTTCAATTTTCTGCTATTATTTTAATGAAAAAATTTTATCTTTTCTTTTGGCCCCATCAGCTTTTGAAGGATCTAGAATCAGCTTTCAAATTTTAAAGTTAACAAGCATGTTCAATGTTACTATGTCCACTTCAATGCTTGGGGGCCTATTTATAAGCATGCCTTATATTTTCTTGCAAATTTATCGTTTTGTTTTACCAGCATTAAATGCTAAAGCAAAAAAATACACCTTTTTATTATCATTATTTTCCTCGTTATTTTTCCTGGCAGGATTTTTATTTTCTTATTTTGTATTAATTCCGTTTTCTGTTAAATTTTTTTCAGCCTTTAATTCAAACTCAAATGGAATTGAAAGTAATATTTCTCTTATAGGGTATTTGTCATATATTGTTTGGATCATAATTTTATCTGGGATTATATTTCAATTTCCAATAATCACTTTACTTTTTACTAAGCTAGGTATTTTTACATCAGAATTTTTAAGGCAATTTAGAAGAATTGCTATAATGGGGTTTTTTATTTTTGGAGCAATTTTAACGCCACCAGATGTTGTTAGTCAGATTATATTTGTAATTCCAATGGTGATTTTATATGAAATTAGTATTTTTATTTGCAGAATAGCAGAAAATGATAAATAAGATTTTTAATACAAAAAAAATCCCTGATTATATTAATCAAGATATTGAAGCTTTTAATAGAGTAATTGAGAAATCTTTAACTACAAATGTTAAGCTAATAAATAAAGTTATTGCCTATGTTTTAAAGAAAAAAGGTAAACAGCTTAGACCTTTGCTGTGCTGTTTGTCAGCAAGATTAAAAGGTGTTGCAAATAGCAAAACATATTTGTCTTCAGCATTGGTTGAAATTATCCATATTGCCACATTATTGCATGATGACGTTGTAGATAAGTCTGATTTTAGACGAGGATGGCCATCTGTCCATAAGGTTTGGAAGAACAAGGTGTCTATTTTAATTGGAGATTATATGTTTTCTCGCTCATTGATAAATATGGTTAATCTTGACAATATTAAATCATTAAAACTTTTTTCTAAGACAGCTAAGAGATTAAGTGAAGGTGAAATATTGCAAATTGAAAAATCTTTATCATCAAATATGGATGAGGAAACTTACTTTATAATGATTCGTGATAAAACAGCATCTTTATTTTCATGCTCATGTGCATTAGGGGGGCTTAGTGCAGATTGTACTGTTGAAGAATATAATGCACTATATAGTTTTGGAGAGAAGCTAGGTATGGCGTTCCAAATAAAAGATGATTTGTTTGATTTTATTGGAGATAAAAAAGTTATTGGAAAGCCAGTAGGATTTGATGTGAAAAAGAATATGATTACACTTCCGGTAATTCATTTGATGTCAAAACTTAGTAGAAGTGAATCTAAAAAAGTTTTAAAGAAGATTAAAAGCAACAAATTAAATCCTGTTGAAATTCTTGAAAAACATGGCTCAATTGATTATACGATAGATACTCTCAATAGGATCTCACAAGAGGCTCATGATGAGCTAAATATTTTCCCCGATTCTAATGCAAAAACATTACTTTTGGAGTGCTTAAAATTTAATTTAAATCGAATAAAGTAGTGAAATGTCGAAGTTTATAAAAAGAATAACCATTAAGAGATTTCAGTCAAAGAGGGATAGAATATTTACATTGGCAAATTTGATTAGTTTATCACGAGTGTTTTTATGTTTCCCTCTGATATTTTATTTAGAGAAAATAGATCATTTAGATAAATTAACTTATGTAGTTCCTACTATTATTATAATTTTAATGGTCTTGTCGGATCTTCTTGATGGTGTTATTGCCCGATCTATTGATGAAATCACAAATATTGGGAAAGTTATTGATCCAGTTGCAGACAAAATTTGTTTGATGGTTGTTATAGTTTTTTTAACAATTAGTAATCCAATTTTATTTTTAACTTTTTTTCTTTTATTAACTGTAAGAGATCTTATAATTATATCAATTGGTATATATTTAATTCAATTTCAAGAAGAAGTTTTCCAGTCAAATGTTAGTGGGAAATGGTTCGTAGGCGTAACATCTTTAATGCTATTTTCTTTCGTATTTAATCTACACGTTTATTTTCAGTATTCGTTATATTTTATCTCTATTGTACTTATGATCGTTAGTGCTGGAGAGTATATAAACAGATATTTCAATTACTTCAAGATAATTGAGGATCAGTATGGGATTGATTGAGTCAGTATTTAATAAACTTTCTAATACAAGAAAAAATGTAATTCAAGTTTTAGAAAAGCTATCTAGAGCTACTAAGATTGAAGATGAAGTCCTTCAAGAAATAGAATCAAGATTAGTTCAAACTGATATGGGATTAGAATTAGCTGAAGATATTATATCTCATATAAAAAAAATTGACACTGAAGATTATTCGTCGGTATTGTTTGATTACTTATTAGATCGCTTTGAGAATTTTGATAGAGAAAGAATACTGAAAAAAGTAGTATTGGTAGTTGGAGTTAATGGTTCAGGTAAAACAACTTCAATTGCAAAACTAGCAAATCACCTAAATGATGATAATGATATTTTATTAGTTGCAGCTGATACGTATAGAGCTGCAGCTGTTGAGCAACTTAAAAGATGGTCTGATAGGATAAATGTAGATATAATTTCAAATCCAAATTCTAAAGATCCTGCTTCTGTTGCTTTTGATGGTGTGGCATCAGGCTTGAGAAATAGTAAAAAACATATTTTTATTGATTCCGCTGGTAGATTGCATTCTTCTGACAATCTAATGAGAGAACTTGAAAAAATCTATAAAGTTATCTTAAAGCAAACTGATCAAGTTGAGGTATTGATTGCTATAGATTCTACCCTTGGTCAAAATTCATTAAATCAAATAAAAGAGTTTTCAAGATACACGCCAATTGATGGAGTGATTTTGACAAAAATGGATGGAACTTCAAAAGGTGGTATAGCTCTTCCTATTATGCAAAAGTTAAAGGTGCCAATCTATTTTATTGGTGTGGGTGAAGCTAAAAATGATTTAATTAAATTTGATCTTAAAGATTATTTAAAGTCTATTACGTCATCAGAAAAATAATTATCATCATAGATACTATAATAGTAATAAATTTTAGAAATTATGAATATTACACTAATTAGTTTAGGCTGTTCTAAAAATCTTGTAGACTCTGAGATCTTGATTGGAGGTTTGAAAAAACATGATTGCAAGGTTGTGCCGTCAATAGATGGTGCAGATACTGTAATAATAAATACTTGTGGATTTTTAGATACGGCTAGAGAAGAGTCAATTAATCAAATTCTTGATATAGTTTCTCTTAAAGAACAAAATAAAGTTAAAAAAATAATTGTAATGGGCTGTATGTCAGAGAGATATGCAAATGATATGAGGAAAGAGATTCCAGAGGTAGATGCTTTCTATGGGACTACAGATCATAATGAGATAATTGGTTTTATTACTGGAAAACCATTCTCAAAGTTAGACCCAGATTATAATAGATCAGTTCTTACTCCCAAGCATTATGCATACTTAAAAATTGCTGAAGGATGTGATAATGGTTGTACTTTCTGTTCTATACCACTTATGAGAGGACTGCAGAAGAGTCAGCCAATCTCATGGAACCACCAAGAAGCTTTAAGATTGGCAAATCAAGGCGCAAAAGAACTTTTAGTAATAGCTCAAGACTCTACTTCATATGGATGGGATCTTAATCCTCGAGTTGGCTTGCATGATCTAATGGATGAGCTCAATACTATTGAATCATTAGAGTGGATAAGGCTACACTACGCGCACCCAGCTCATTTGCACACAAAAATGATAGATAGATTTAAGATTTTGGATAGACTTATTCCATATATTGATATGCCTGTTCAGCATGGGTCTGATCGGATGCTTAAATTGATGAGAAGAGGATTGAAGACTGAAGGCATTTTAAAAAAAATTGATGCTCTTAGAAATGCTAATGATCAAATTGCCATACGTACATCAATTATTGTTGGTTTCCCAGGAGAGTCAGATCAAGATTTTGAAGATCTTTATAGATTTGTCGAGCAAAGTCAATTTGACAGGCTAGGAGTTTTTACATACTCTGAAGAAGATGGAACATATGGTGCGCAGCATTTAAAAGATGATGTTCCGAAAAAAATTAAGAATCAAAGAATGGATGACATAATGCTACTTCAACAAAAAATAAGTTTAGAAAAAAATAAGCAACTAATAGGGACATCTCAAAAGATTCTAGTTGACGCTACGACAGAAGATGGCTATAGTATATGTAGAACTTATAGAGATGCTCCTGAAATTGATAATTATGTCAGAGTGGATGAGATTCTTGAGCCTGGAAAGTTTTATGAAGTTGATATAAAAGAAGCCTATCCTTATGATCTCCTAGCTAAGGTTAAGAATTAAGAGAAACTTTAAAATATTAGGACTTGAGCATGTTGCTGTAGCAGTAGAGTCAAATAAAAAAATACATAATTTTTTTACTGATATACTTAATATTGACTTTTTGGGTTCTGAATCAGTATTAAGTGAAAAAGTTGATACAAATATATATGATGTTGGTAATGCTAAAATTGAAACTTTAAAGGCAACTAATGAACAATCAGTTATTAATAAGTTTATTCAAAAAAAGGGGCAATCCCTTCATCATATAGCATTATTAGTTGATAATATTTTTGAGGCAATAGTATATTTAAAAGGAATGAATGTAAAGTTAATTTACAATGAGCCTAAGATCGGTGCAGATAAAAAAATTATTACCTTTATAGATCCGATCGAAACACCAGGGTTATTAATAGAATTATGCCAAGATAAGTAGAAAATAGTATGAAAGGAGGTTTAATATTAATGGATAAAATTAATTTAAATGAAAAATACTCAAAGTTTACAAAGCATTGGTCTCCAAGAATAATTGCAGAGATGAATGATTACCAATTTAAAATTGCTAAGATTAAAGGTGAGTTTGTTTGGCATGATCATAAGAATACAGATGAAACATTTATTGTAATTGAAGGGCAAATGACTATGAAGCTTCGTAGAGGTGATGTTGAACTTTCAAAAGGAGAGATGTTTGTTGTTCCCAAAGGAGTAGAGCATAAACCTTGCGCAAAAAATGAGTGTAAGATACTAGTAGTTGAGCCAAGAGGGGTTGTGAATACAGGGGATATTATTGGAGATTTAACAATTACTAAAGAGCAATGGATTTAGAAGTTTTGCATTTAATATAAAATTAAATATTTTTCAAAAAAATCAATTCTAAATCAATTGTTTAAGTTAAAATTCATATTTCATAGGTTCTTTTTAAAAAGACAAATATTTATTTTTTTTCTATTTTACTTTTTTGCTTCAAATGAATCAATAATTTTACAAGCAAGAGATACAGATTATAGGCCTGCAAAATATCGACAACAACTCGGTAGAGATAAAGACCCTAAAATTAAAAGTGATATTGGACCTGTATCACTATGGTTTAGAAAATTTGCATGGGAGGCTTTAACGTTTCCAGGTCTAAGGAATTTAACAGCCTTATATTATCCATCTTCAACAATTTCCTTCATGGATGGAAAAGAATCTGTAGCTTTTACTATTGATGATGGATTTTGTGGCTTAGATAACCCAGATGGATGTATGGTGGAAGAAGTCAGAACATTGTTTAAAGAGTTTAATGCAAATGCAACATTTTTTATTTCAGGGTCACATTGCAAGTATACATCCAAAACGGAAGTAGATAAGCTTATTAAAGATGGGCATGAACTTGCAAATCATAATATGATGGATTGGCCATATACGGATTATTCAAAAATAGATTTTGAGAATGATTTGCATGAAACTGAAAAGATTCTATCAAAGTACATTGAAACTTCAAATTTGTGGTATAGAGCTCCTTTTGGCCGAATTAATGAAACTATGCAAAAGGTTCTTAATGATAAAGGTTATATTAATATTATGACAGATTCATTTGCCCATGATACTGCTATCCCTGATCCTGAATGGATAGCTGGATATATTCTTGATAGAGTTAGGCCTGGATCTATAATATTAATTCATATGCCTGAAAGGGGTGTAAGAGAATGGAATTATCAAGCAATGAGATTGACTTTGCAAGGCCTGTCTAAACAAGGGTTCAAAATCTTAACTCTTACAGATCTTTATAATGAAAAATAAAAGAGAACTGTGAGCCTAAAAAGCAAAACCTTGAATTTGCCCAATAAGCCTGGAGTATATTTTTTTAAAAGATTAGATGAAATTATATATATTGGAAAAGCAAAGTCATTAAAAAAAAGAGTTAGCTCATATTTTAGTTCTTCAAGCAGGAAAAACCCTAAAACTAATATTATTGTTTCAAAATCAACTGATATAGAATGGTTGGTGGTCAATAATGAAATGCAAGCTTTAATAACTGAAGCTAATATGATTAAAGAGTATCATCCTAGATATAATGTATTTTTGAAAGATGACAAGTCCTTTCCATATATTGCTATTTCAAGTGAGCCCTATCCTAAAGTTGAAATAGTAAGAGTTAAAAAAATGGAGAAGGATTCAAATATTTATTTTGGTCCATATACTGATGTTACGTACTTAAGAAACTTAATGAAATTTATTCATAAGGCATTTCCTGTTAGGACATGCAGCTATTATATAGATGAGAAATCTATCAATGAAAAGAAAGTGTCTATATGTTTAGATTTTCATATTGGTAAATGTAAAGGGCCTTGTGAAGGGTTGATTTCTGAAAGCCAATACAATGAGTATATAAAACAAATTATAGGTCTTTTAAAAGGAGATGATAAGCAGATTATAAGTGAGATAAAATCAAAAATGCAAATAGCAAGTGAAAGTCTTCAATTTGAAGTTGCTGCGGGTTATAGGGACCAACTTAGGATAGTAGAAAAATTTATGAATCGAAGGAGCAGTAAGGTTAGGAATTTTTCAGATCAAGATGTTATTTGTGTTGTAGAATTAGGAAAAAATGGTATTGGCTTAATTATGAAAATAAGAAATGGAAAATTAATTGGAAGGGAAAAATTTAATTTAAATATTTCAAAAGTTTTCTCAAGAAATGAGAGGATGTATGAATTTTTATTTGGTTATTACTCTTCAACTTCAGATTTTCCAAAAGAAATTATTATTGAAGAGACTATAAAGGAAGAAGGGCCTTTTAAAGATTGGCTTTTACATATAAGTGGAAAGTCAATTAAAGTTATAAATCCAAAGAAAGGTGATAAGAAGTTATTTTTAGACTTATGTAAAAAAAATGCAGATTTGCTGATCAAGGAATATGAACTGAATAAACAAAGAAGGGGCGAAGCTTCTTCAAAATCAGTAGTACAGCTTGGTATTGACCTTGGGCTTAATATTAATCCTAAAAGAATACATGCATTTGACAACTCAAATATTTTCGGTTCTCATGCAGTTTCAGGTATGGTTTGCTTCTTAGATGGAAAGCCATATAAAAGTGAATATAGAAGATTCAAAATTAAAACAGTTAAAGGTATAGATGATTTTGCGAGTATGCGTGAAGTAGTTTCAAGATGCTATAAAAGAGTAATTGATGAAAAAAGAAGTTTGCCAGATCTTATTGTTATTGATGGAGGTAAGGGACAGTTAAGTTCTGCCAAAAGTAGTTTGGATAATTTAGGACTTGGTTATATACCTATCGTTGGACTAGCAAAAAGGCTTGAAGAAGTTTATATACCTCAATCAGATAAACCTCAAAATATTTCAAAGTCATCTCCAGGCATTTTTCTTCTTAGGAGAGTAAGGGATGAGGTTCATCGTTTTTCAATTCTTTATCATAGGGAACTAAGAGCAAAAAGTACAAAGAAATCTTTATTTCTTGATATTAAAGGTATTGGGGGGCAGACTATAAAGAAAATTTGGAAAAAATATTCATCAATTAAGGAAATATCAGAAATAGATCCAGATCAAATTTCAAAAGATATAGGAGTATCAATTGTTATTTCCAGGTTGATTGTAAATAGAGCTAAAAATTTCCTTTTAAATTAGTTTTGCACCTTTCTTTTGTGTTTGCAATTATAGATTCAACAGTTTTTTTTGTAAATGAATTAACAAGCCATCCCAAACCCCAAGGCACATGCCCTGCATCAAGGTATGCTGAGTATACTACAAAAGTTCCACTGCTTTCTGCATCTTTAATGAGAATCCATCGACCATCAACATCATTTAAAGTTTCTTCTTTATTGATTTCCGGCCAATCTACTTTTTCCCAGTTAAAAGTAATTACATCTTTAACTGTAGAAACTTTGTGAATTAATCGATATTTTTTTTTAATTCCAAAGGGTAGCGCTGTAAAGTAATTTGCTTCAATACCGATTTTACTAACTTTATAAATTTCAACTTTTTCGATGTTTGGCATAAATAAATGATAGTTCTCTAAATCTTTAACTATTTCCAAGATTTGTCTAGGGTTAGTATCAAAGAAAGCTAATCCTGTAATGTATGCTTTAGTTTTAGGGTTGGAGGAATTCTCTTCAACCATAGTTATTATTTGTCCGTTTTTTATTTCTTTTTGATTCTTTTTTATTTCATCAGTATAGTTATGCTCAGATTGCATACATACAGCTGAAAAAAACAATAGAATAAACGTAATTTTTTTTGGAAAAAATGTCATCACATCTAAGGTGGAAAAGTATTAAATTTATAAGTCATTATGTCAGCATTTAATATTAAATCAACATTCTCTCCATCAGGAGATCAGCCTAAAGCAATTAATGAGCTTTGCCTGGGCATAGAGCGTGGAGACTTATCTCAGGTACTTCTTGGCGTTACCGGTTCTGGAAAAACATTCACAATGGCAAATATTATTCAAGAAATTAACAAGCCTACACTTATTCTGTCACATAACAAAACATTAGCTGCTCAGCTATATGGTGAATTTAAGAGTCTATTCCCAGAAAATGCAGTTGAATTTTTTATTTCGTATTATGATTACTATCAGCCTGAGGCCTATTTGCCTGTAAAAGATACATTTATAGAAAAAGATTCTTCAATAAATGAAGAAATTGATAGATTAAGATTAAAGGCAACAACCTCTTTGATGTCAAGAAATGATGTTATTATTATTGCCAGTGTAAGCTGTATATATGGTATAGGCTCACCTAAAGAATATAAAGATATGTTGGTATCATGCAAAATCAAACAAGATATAGATGCCAAAAAGTTCATGAAATCTCTAATTGATATTCATTACGTCAGAAATGATATAGTGCTTGAGCCGGGCTCTTTTAGAATGCGTGGTGATATTATTGAAGTATTTCCTATTTACGAAGATATGTGTATCAGAATTGAGTTATTTGGTGATGAGGTAGAAGCAATAAAGACATTTGATGTTTTGACTGGAAAGATTGTAGCAAATTTAGATGCAGCGTTTATTTATCCTGCAAAACACTTCGTAACCTCAGAGGATAATTTGAATAGATCGATAGATGATATTAAGGACGAGCTTTTTGATAGAATTAGAGATTTAAATAGTCAGGGAAAACTTCTTGAAGCTCAGAGACTTGAGCAAAGAACCATGTTTGACCTAGAGATGATGTCTGAAATTGGCTATTGTTCTGGCATAGAAAATTATTCAAGGCACTTAGATGGAAGAAGCCCTGGGCAAAGGCCTAGCACTCTTATAGATTTTTTCCCTAAAGATTTTTTATTATTTATTGATGAGTCACATGTAAGTATACCCCAAGTAAAAGCAATGTTTAAGGGAGACAAATCAAGAAAAGAAACACTTGTTGAATATGGTTTTAGGTTGCCATCTGCATTAGATAATAGACCGATGACATTTGATGAGTTTGAAAGAACTGTTGGTCAAACAATATTTGTTTCTGCAACTCCTTCTGAGTATGAGCTTCAGAAAACTTCTGGCGCGTATATTGAACAGATTATTAGGCCAACTGGATTGCTAGATCCACCTGTAAGTTTTAGAAAAACTGAGGGTCAAATAGATGATATAATTTCTGAAATAAAGTTAAATATTTCCAAGAATGAAAGAGTTCTTGTTACGACTTTAACAAAGCGTATGTCAGAGGACCTTTCTGATTATTTAAAAGATGTTGGCATAAAGGCAGAATATTTGCACAGCGAGATAGATTCTATTGAAAGAATAAAAATTTTAAGAGGATTAAGAATGAAGAAATTTGATGTCTTAATTGGAATAAATCTTTTAAGGGAGGGTCTTGATTTGCCTGAAGTTTCTCTTGTAATAGTTTTAGATGCAGATAAACAAGGATTTTTAAGGTCAAAGTCTTCTTTGTTGCAGGTTGCTGGAAGGGCTGCGCGTAATGTGAATGGTAGAGTTGTTTTATATGGCGATACAAAAACAGATGCAATAAACTATTTGGTAGAGGAAACTAATCGAAGGAGAGAGCTGCAGAGCAGCTATAACTTGAAAAATGGTATTACACCACAGACAATAAGGAAATCTTTAGATGAAATTAAGTCTTCAACTGTCGTAGCTGAAAAAAAAGAAGAGTTAGAACAAGAAAAGCTGGAAAATGAAGAGCTTAATTTAGAAAATTTGACTAAAGCGGAAAGAAATCATGCTCTTGAAGTACTTAGAAAAAAGATGTTGATTTTTGCTAAAGAACTAAGGTTCGAAGACGCTGCAATTATTAGAGATGAGATGCAAAAAATTGAGAGGATTGTAAATGAAGAAGTTTAGAGTTTTAATCATTGGATCGGGAGGAAGGGAGCATGCGATTGCATGGAGTATTTTCAAAAGCAACCATGTAGAAAAAATATTTTGCTGTCCAGGAAACGGTGGCACTCATGATACATTTGTAAATGTTGAAATAGATGTAAAAAATCATGCTGAGGTAGTTTCTTTTATTGAAAATAATTTGATTGATCTTACGGTTGTTGGACCGGAAGACCCTCTAGCTGATGGAATAGTTGATTCTCTAAAGTCTAGAGGTTTAATTGTATTTGGACCCTCACAGTACTGTTCACAACTTGAGAGCAGCAAACTGTTTGCAAGAAACTTAATGAAAGAAGTTGGAATTCCTCATCCTAAATTTTTTGAATGTTCAACTAGACGAGAAATTTTAAACACCAGGAAAATTTTAGGTCTTCCAATTGTTTTAAAGGCTGATGGATTGGCGGCAGGTAAAGGCGTTATAATATGTAGTTCAGATAAGGAGCTTGATGATGCGATTGATCTTATGTTAAATCAAAAAGCATTTGGCTCTGCTTCTTCAAAAATTTCAGTTGAAGAATGCTTGAGGGGTGAAGAAGTTTCTGTTTTTGCGATTTGCAATGACAAAAATTATCAAATACTTAATACAGCTCAAGACCATAAAAGAGCTTACGATGGAGACCTTGGTCCCAATACTGGAGGTATGGGCGCATACTCTCCAACATTATTAGTAGATGATATGATGATGAATGAAGTAAAAAAAGAAATTATAGAGCCTACTTTGCATGTTCTTTCTGAAAGCAATAATCCATTTTCCGGTTTTTTATATTGCGGCTTAATGATAGTTGAGGGTAAACCTTATGTTATTGAATACAATGTACGCATGGGAGATCCTGAGGCTCAGGTTGTAATTCCTCTTCTAAAAGAAAGTATCTTTGATATTCTCTGGTCTTGCGCTAACAATAAAGGGTTGCCTCCAATATCTAGAGAAGAAAGTAAAACAGCAGTCTCAGTTGTAATCTCGTCAGATGGATATCCTGGAACCTATGATACAGGAAAGATTATCAAGGGTTTAAGCGAAAACAATGATAATCTTATTTTTCATTCTGGCACTGTTAAAAAGGATGATGGCATATATACCAATGGCGGACGCGTCTTAAATGTAGTAGGGTTTGGTGAAGATCTTAAATCTGCCATAGATGACGTCTATGAGGCAATTGAGCGGATAGATTTTTCTAATAAATTTTTTAGAAAAGATATAGGATTAAAGGGTTTAAACTATCAGAGAGTTAAAGATGACAAATAGTATTGAAAAAATAAGAAGATCTGTTGGGTTTATTGGAGAATCAGAGCCAGTACTAGAAGTTTTAAATATAATTTCACAGGTTGCAGTAACAGATATTACGGTTCTGATTGGGGGAGAGTCTGGGTCTGGTAAAGAAATTATAGCTCAAGCTATACATAAAAACAGCAAAAGAAAATTTGAATCATTAATTACTGTAAATTGCGCAGCTATTCCTTCAGGGATTATTGAAAGTGAATTATTCGGTCATAAAAAAGGCTCATTTACAGGAGCGCATGAAACAAGAAAAGGCTACTTTGAGTCTGCAGATAAAGGTACTATTTTTTTAGATGAAATTGGTGAGCTTCCGCTTGAGACACAGGCAAAGCTTTTAAGAGTGATAGAACAAGGTGAGTTTATTAAGGTTGGGGGGACAAAATCTGAAAAAGTAGATGTAAGAGTTGTAGCAGCAACAAATAGAAATTTGACTGAAGAAGTAAAGAAAGGAAACTTTAGGCAGGATTTGTATTATAGAATTAAAACTATAACAATAAATTCACCTTGCCTAAGAGAGCGTCTTAGTGATTTACACCTTTTTATTGAAAGGTTTGGCTTAGAGTTTTGTGCTAAAAATAATATTATTTTTAAGGGCTTTAACTCAGAGAGTCAGCAAGCAATGCGTAGATATTCTTGGCCAGGAAATATAAGAGAATTAAAAAATGTTATAGAGAGCCTGATAGTAATGAATAAAGGTCTAAGAATTACAGAACAAATGGTTAATTCAACGCTTAATTTGAGTATTGATAAGCAAAACCCTAATTTGCCTATAAATATTAATGCTAATTCTGATAAAGTTGAAAGAGAGTTGATTTTAAAACAGTTGCTTATCCTAAGGCAAGATGTTTCTGAAATAAAACAGCTGATTTTCAATGATATGGGTATTCAGCATAGCCAGGAAGATATTACAGACTCTGCTCTTTTTTTGCCACCAAAAGAAAAAGAATATAAATCAATTAAGGATGGTCAAGTTAGTGGCTTAAATGAAGAGGCAATAGGAGAAATGTCAATGGAGGAAATTGAGTCGGAAATGATTGAAAGAACTTTAGATAAATTCAAGGGAAATAGAAGGAAGGCTGCAGAGGTTCTTAATATTTCCGAAAGAACACTTTACAGAAAAATAAATGAATATGAAATTAAAAAATAGAATCTTATTAATTATCTATTTATGTAGCATTTTATCATGTGGCTATTACTCTACTAAGGGATCTATCCCTTCTCATATAAAGAGTCTAAGTATTGATTCAATTATAAATGAAACGCCCGAATACTACATCGAAGAAAGTTTTGAGGAAACTTTACTAAATATGTTAATAGAAAAAAATATTCTTAAAATTCAGAATTCCAATCTAGCCCATTCTCATCTTTATGCTTCAATTAAGACTCTATCAGATGAGCCGTTTAGTTACTCATCAGCAAAGAATAGTTCTTATGAAAAGGTTGAAGAGTATAGAATTATGGTTGAAATAGATGTAAGGTGGTTCGATAGAATTGATAATTTAGTTTTGTTTGAAAAGAAATTTAAAGATTGGGGGATCTATGTTCCCAACAAAGATATTAGTAATGATAATATAGACAATGATGGTGATGGTAAAATTGATTCTGAAGATTTAGATGAGTTTGGATCTCCGCGAGAATCAGCGATTAGAATTGCTGTAAACAAAATAAGTGAAGATGTGATAGATGAAATACTTTTAACTTGGTAAATGTGAGGAAAAAATGAAAATAATAAAAATCAAGGAAATCAACAAATTTGAAAATAAGTTAGTTAGAATAAATGGCTGGGTGTACAATTCTAGAAGAAGTGGAAAAATTGGATTTTTAACAGTACGAGATGGATTTGGATTGATACAATGTGTAGTTGTTAAGGATGACATAGGAGATGAAAGCTTTGAAAGCTTTAAGCGTTTGACTCAAGAGTCCTCTATTACTGTAATTGGCAAAGTTGTTAAGAATGATAGAGCTATTGGAAAATATGAGATTTTAGTTGATAGTTATGAGTTACACCATCTAAGTCAAGACTATCCAATTACGCCTAAGGAGCATGGAACTGAATATTTAATGGCAAATAGGCATTTATGGCTAAGGTCAAAAAGGCAGCATGCAATTTTAAGGGTTCGGCATGAAATTGTAAAAAGTATAAGAGATTTTTTTGATATGAATGATTTTACATTAGTTGATACTCCAATTTTTACGCCAAATGCAGCAGAAGGTACATCTACTTTATTTAGAACAGAATATTTTGGGAAAGAAGCATTTTTAGCACAAACTGGGCAGCTATATGGAGAGGCCTCTGCCATGGCATTTGGGAGGCACTATAATTTTGGTCCATGCTTTCGTGCTGAAAAAAGTAAAACAAGGAGGCACCTTACAGAATTCTGGATGGTTGAGCCTGAAATTGCTTATTGTGACATTGAGGAAGATATGATGTGGGCTGAGAATTTGCTGATTTATATCGTTCAGCAAGTAATAAAAAACAAGTCAAATGAGCTTAACATTTTGGAAAGAGATATTGATGTTCTAAAAAAAGTAGCAGGGCCATTTCCAAGAGTAAGTTATACAGATTGCATTGAAATTTTAAATAAGGCTGACTTTAATATTAAATGGGGTGAAGATTTTGGATCTCCAGAAGAGACCTATATTGCCAATCAGTATGATTCTCCTGTAATAGTCCATCGTTTTCCTTCAAAAATAAAAGCCTTTTATATGAAAAGAGACCCTGAAAATGAGAAAGTTGTCCTTGGGATGGATATATTGGCACCAGAAGGCTACGGAGAAATTGTGGGTGGATCAGAGAGAGAAACAAATATTGATATTCTAATAGACCGAATTGATGAAGAAAAGTTAAATAAATCAGACTATGATTGGTTCTTAGATTTAAGAAGGTATGGCTCAGTCCCGCACTCAGGATTTGGCATGGGCCTAGAGAGAGTTGTAGCATGGGTTTGTGGTCTTTCTCATATAAGAGAGACTATTCCATTCGCAAGAACAATGTCAAGGTTGAATCCTTAGATGACTTTAGAGAAAAAAATTTCTAATTGGATTAAAAATTATTTAAAGAATAATAATTTATCATCACTCGTAGTCGGAGTCTCTGGAGGTATAGACTCAGCTGTAACCTCTACTCTGTGCGCCATGACTGGCTATAAAACTAATTTAGTAATTATGCCTATTCATCAGAAAAAAAATGAAACTTCTAGAGGAATTGAACATTGCAAATGGCTTAATGAAAATTTTTTAAATGTAGAAGTTTTTCAAATTGATTTAAGTGAAGCTTTTGATCAGTTTTGTCATATTTTTCCTGACCAACTCAATGATAGTTTGACTCTAGCAAACACTAGGGCAAGAATTAGAATGACTTCTTTATATTATATTGCGGGGAATACAAATGGAATTGTAGTTGGAACAGGAAACAAAGTTGAAGATTTTGGTGTTGGGTTTTTTACTAAATATGGAGATGGAGGGGTGGATATAAGCCCTATAGCAGATTTAATGAAGTCTGAAGTATATGAGTTAGGAGAAAAATTAGGAATTCTTAAGTCTATAATGTTAGCTGCTCCTACAGATGGATTGTGGGAGGATGAAAGGACGGATGAGCAGCAACTAGGAGTTACTTACGATCAGCTAGAGTGGGCAATGAGGTTTGATGGAGATGAATTCAGTTTAAATGATAAACAAAAAAGCATATTAAGTGTATATAGAAAGCATAGAAATAAGAATTTTCACAAAATGAAGAATATTCCCATATACAAGAATGAACAAAAATAATAAAAAATTATTTTTAATTGATGGCATGGCAATTATTTACAGGTCACACTTTGCGATGATAAAAAATCCTTTAATTAATAGCAAAGGGCAGCATACATCAGCTATTTTTGGTTTTATTAATTCAGTTAATAAAATTATTAAGGATAACGAGCCCGATTTCATTGCAATGATTCTAGATTCAAAAGAACCTACATTTAGACACGAAATTTTCCAGGATTATAAAGCTAATAGAGAAAAAATGCCAGATGAATTAGTATCTCAACTTTCTTATATAGATAAAATTATTGATGCTTTAAATATAGTTTCAGTTAGAAAGCCACGATTTGAAGCGGATGATATAATTGGAACAATTGTAAAATCAATGAAGGGCAGGGAAATAGATACATATATTGTTTCATCAGATAAAGACCTTATGCAGCTTGTAGACGAAAAAACTTTTGTTTATGATTTAGGTAATAGGTTTAAACCTCAGACAACATACGATATTGATAAAGTAAGAAATAAATGGGGCGTTGATCCTAAGGGCATTATTGAATTCTTAATGCTTGTGGGAGACTCATCAGATAATGTTCCAGGAATTGAGGGGGTTGGGAAAGTAACAGCAGCTAAATTGTTGAACAAATATAAAACAATTGATGGGATTGTTGAAAATGTTGATGAAATAAAAAATAAAAGAGTTAGAAAGGGTTTTTCTGAAGGAATAGAAAAGTTAGATTTAATAAAAAAATTAATTACGATTGATAAAGAAGTCCCAATCAAAGTGGATTTAGAGGAATATAAGTATAAAATTTCTAATAATGAAAGCCTGTCCAAGATTTACCAAACCTTGGAGTTTCATGCTCTTTATAAAGATTTAAATAAAGGGAGTAAAGCTAATCCGAATGAAATTAAAAAAGTAAAAAAATATAAAATAATCTCAAATAAAAATGAGCTTAGTAACTTAATTCATTCTATTAAAAAAGAGCCATTGATATCATTGGACCTAGAAACAACTAGTTTAAATGCAATCGAGGCAGAAGTTGTGGGCGTTTCAATTACATTTGATAATGATTCAGGTTACTACATTCCAGTTAAATACCCAAAAGAAAGTCAACAGAATTACAATTTAAATATAGAGGAAGTTGTTAATGAATTATTTTTTACTTTAGAGGATGAAAAGATTCCTTTGTGTGGTCAAAATTTAAAATATGATTTACTAGTTCTCAAAAAATATGGGGTAAATTTAGGCAGCATATATTCTGACACTTTAATTGCTGAAAGTCTAATTTCACCATCATATAATTCATATAAATTAGATGTTTTAGCTCAAAATTATTTGGGTTATCAGATGCAACCAATTGAGAGCTTAATTGGTTCAGGCCCTAATCAAATCACAATGGATAAAGTTAATGTAGAAAAAATTTCATTTTACGCATGCGAAGACTCAGATATAGCATTTCAAGTTTGTAATAAACAAATAGAAAAAATAAGAAATGAAGGCCTTGAAAGAATTTTTTCAGATATAGAAGTTCCATTGATACCTGTTTTAGTTGAGATCGAAAACAATGGAGTATTTATTGATTCTTCTCATCTAAAAAAAGTTTCCCTTCAAGTTGAGAAAAAAATAAAGCTCTTACAGGAAGAAATATTTAAAGTATCAGACTGTGAATTCAATATTAACTCTCCTAAACAATTAGCAGAAATATTATTTGATAAGATCGGATTGAAAACTATTAAAAAGAGAAGTACTGCAGTTGAAGTTTTAGAATTTTTGAAATCAAGCCATGAAGTACCTAGTTTAGTATTAGATTTTAGACATCTATCTAAAATTAAATCAACTTATTTAGATTCAATTCCAAAGCACATTGATAGTAGAACAAAAAGAGTACATACATCCTTAAACCAATTTATTGTTTCATCTGGCAGGCTTTCTAGTACAAATCCCAACTTTCAAAATATTCCAATTAAAACTGATTTGGGAAAAGAAATACGAAAAGCGTTCGTTCCTGAGAAAAGTGACTGGTTGATAATGTCCGCAGATTATTCTCAAATTGAATTAAGAATTTTAGCTCATTTCTCAAATGAGCCTGAGCTTGTTAGATCCTTTAAAGAAGGTCTAGATGTCCATGCAATTACAGCATCCTCCGTTTTTCAAATTCCTGAGAAGTGGGTAACAGAAGAGCAAAGAAGAACTGCAAAAGTTGTAAACTATGGAATAATATATGGTGCTGGTCCTTATAGAATGAGCCAAGAGCTTGGGATAGGAATTAAGGATGCAAAAAAAATTATTGAAAGATATTTTGATAAGTACCAAATCATTAAGGAATATATAGATAATACGATTGCAGTTGCAGCAAAAACTGGCGAAGTAACGACTTTATTTGGAAGAAAGAGAAAATTATATAATATCAATTCAAAAAATGTGAACCTACAAAAAGCAGATAAAAGAATTGCTATTAATATGCCAATTCAAGGAACTGCAGCTGAGTTGATTAAAATAGCCATGATTAATATACATAATCAAATAAAAGAAAGTAACTTAAAATCAAGAATGATATTGCAAGTGCATGATGAGCTTTTGTTCGAGGTCCCAAGTAATGAGGTGGATTTAATGTCAAAAATGGTGGTAGATGAAATGGAGACAGCAGTACCATTTAAGGTGCCTATAAAAGTTGATTGTGGGCATGGAAAAAACTGGCTTGAGGCTCATTAGAAGATATGGCTTCATCCATCACATTTAAATCAGTAGCAAAAAAAAGTAAAGGCAAAACAGTTCTTGCTGATTTATCTTTTGGAATTGAGGAAAGGTCCGCATTCGCTTTAGTTGGAAGGAATGGCTCAGGAAAATCATTGGTCCTTAGGCTGTTATCAGGTCTATCAAAATCTAATAAGGGTAATATTTATATTAAGGGCCAAGATATATTAACTAGATCAAGTGAAATTCAATCAATTATTGGCTATATGCCTCAATCAAACTATTTAAATGAGTCTTTAAAACCAATAGATAATTTGATGTATTTCTGCAAGATATGTGGGATGCAAAAAAAAGAATCTGAGGGAAAAATAAATAGTTGGGCAGATAGACTTGGATTGACGGAAAATGATTTAAATACATATACCTCGAGGCTTTCTTTCTCCACAACAAGAAAAATAATTTTTGCAAGATCAATTATACATGACCCGGAAATACTATTATTTGATGAGCCCACAAGAGGTATGGATTCAATCAACGCATCAAATTTGTGGGATATAATTGATAGTTTGAAAAGAAGTAAGACGATTATATTTTCCACTTCTGATCTAAGTTCAGTTGAGAGGTATGCAGATAGAATAGGTATTATAAATAATGGGTCAATGAGAATGCTTGGAACAATGGATAGCCTTATTAACTCCACAGAAGGCATAGCATTATTTGAAATTGATTTAGAAGGTGAAGTAGATAAAGAGTTAATGGATAGGTTTAATGAAAATAAGAAAATACTAAAACCCGAATATAAAGGACATAGACTTTCTTTTTACTCTAGAGAGAAAAAATATTTTTTTATGGTTCTTAAAGAAATTATCCATCTTGGTGTTAGAGATATTAAATTAAAAAAATATAAGTTAAGGAATATAATAGAAAATATGGTGGGAGGTTAATTATTTTAATATTGTTTCAAAAATATTTATTTATGTATAGAAATAATTTTGCTCAGCTTTTGTTTTTCAGCATACTCATGCCAATAAGTATATATCTTTTTATAATGGTTCCTTTTTCTTCTTTTGTAGATCTAAGTCTAATTGGTAACATAAATTTCTTTGTTTGGGGATCTGTAGGGCTAATGATTTTATCAACTTTAATTATGTCAATTTTTATAGCATATATAGAGTCGGGAAGGTTGTTGATGAAAGATTATTTCGCCTCAATTTTTGTTTCTAGAATTACAATGGTAGATATTGTTGGATCTTTAATTTTATGGACAACTTTAGCCTCCTTTTTACAGTTTTTAGTGTCGATGTTTATTGTGAAAGGGTTAGTGCCTGAGTTTTATATCACACTGATTGATTTTTTATATTTTATACTTTTGGCATTAAGTACATGCTTTTTTTTATCATCTTTTTGGGTTGCAGTTTATATTGCATTAGACAAGTCATACTTCACTAAATTAATTATAACAATTTTTTTCGTTCTATTCTTTTCATTTGGTTTAGGTTTGTTTGTACCAGCTTTAGAAAAATATTACACTATAGAGTATATAGCTATTATAAACAAAATTCCATTAAGTTCATTGATTCAGAATTTTCAAAATATTGTTCTAAATAAAGGCATAAACTTTTTAAATCTTACGATTGTATTATTACTTGCTATTTTTTTTAGTTTTGTATCAGTTTACATTCTAGAAAGGAGAAACATACGTTGAAGTACTTCATTGGTCTTGATGGGGGAGGGTCAAAGACTAGGGCTGTTTTAGTGGATTGCTTCACATCTAGAACTATTGAGGAAATTACAATTGATAGAGGATCAAATTTATCTGACAGCCCTGAGGCTGTTCATGTGTTGTATGAACTTGTAGTGGAAATAATTGAAAAGTCTTCAGTTTCTAATGATTCAATAATTGGGATTGGCATAGGTGTCGCAAGCTCAAGCAATAAAAAAAGGAGAGAGGAAGCTTTTCAAAAGTTTAAATCTATTGGCCTTTCTGGTAAAGTTATTATTTTAAATGATGCTGAGGCTGCATATGAAGTATGTTGCTTATCAAAGAAGCAAATATTAGTTACTATAGGTACAGGAATTATTTGTTTGGCAAGGGGTGATGGAAATAAGTCTGTAGTCACAGCAGGCAAAGGTCACCATAATGGGGATATTGGAAGTGGATATTGGATTGGAAATAAATTGCTTATATCCATTGCAATGAGAGATAATGATGTACCATATGAAGACTTTCAAGCTTGCAGGGAACTTGTTTGTGATTTTTTCAGTTCAAGCAATATAGATAATATAATTATTGATTTGGGAAGTGATAAAGATAAGGTTAAAAAAGTTGCATCGATAGCCAAGGGGGTTATAGGCTTAGCAAAGGATGGAAATCAGTTGGCACTTAATATTCTCCAAGAAGCGACATTTAATGTATCTGAATATATTATTCAGTTGGCAGATATATTGCGTTTAAGTAAAGAAAGAATTGTATTGGCTGGTAATGGCAGTATTATTAGCTCAAATTTTTATAGAAAACTTCTAAATGAATGCTTAGAGTTTAATTTTTCAGAAGTTATCTGGACATTCTCTTCTATTCCAGCTTCATATGGAGCATGCATTGTATCTGCACGGGTTAATAATAAACATCTTCCATTAGATAAATTAATTAAAGGAAAAGATGCTTAGTCCTATTGCTAAAATAAGTTTAAAAAATATTGAGAGTAATTGTATTTATCTAAAGAGAAAAGTTAATAATTCTAGAATTATGGCTGTAGTTAAGGCTGATGCATATGGTCATGGAATTGTGGAAATTTCAAAGTTTTTAAGTAGCCGTAAACTTGCTTATGGATTTTGCGTAGCGCTATCATCAGAAATAGATGAATTAATTAAAAACAAAGTTTTATCTCCAATTTTACATTTAGGGAGAATCGATTTACATTCTTT
>MDTB01111912.1_pt1 | contig 37219 bp, 45 predicted proteins | sample 811161 | NCBI WGS metagenome assembly MDTB01 (sample SAMN05326650, study PRJNA326480) | marine metagenome | isolation source: seawater | place: Mediterranean Sea | collected 2009 | reverse complement strand
TCCCAAAGACCAAAAAAACCTACCCAGTTGACCCCTGAAAATCTTTTTACACCAATTTTATATTTATTTTTTAGCTCAACCATAAGTTAGTTTATTATCTTTTTTATTGAATTCTGTGTAAAAAACAAAAAAATTGCTTGTTTTTTTTAAATTTAACGTATTTACTCAATATAGTGTATAAATAATAAAATAACACTAAATATTGTATGTATGAGCTGGACACCTGAAACCGTTGAATTACTAAAAAAAACTATGGGGAACTGGTAAAACAGCTAGTCAAATAGCAGAAATTATTGGTGGAATTACCCGAAACAGCGTTATAGGAAAAGCTCACAGATTAGGATTACCTTCAAAAATTAAAAAACGTGTTTCTTTAAACTCACAGAACGAAAAGTTATCAAATAATAGCTCAAAACCAATTAGTAAAATTAGTAGAAGAAACAAATTTAAATCACTTTTAATTGAAAAAGATTTTGAACCTGAGAATCCAAAACAATTAGAAGAACTCGATGAAAACTCATGCAAGTGGCCAATAGGACATCCTAATGAAAGTTCTTTTTATTTTTGTGGAAGAACATCCTTGAAAGATTTCTCATATTGTAAATTACATTTGCTGTACGCTTTTCAACCAAAAGGTAAAAAAGATGATGTGATTGCAAAAGACGATTATGTTCCAAAATTTATAGAAAAAAAAATCAAATCTGCCTAATTTACTATTTTAAAATTTTTTCTTTAGCTTTTAAAAACTCTTCATCGCTAATAGAACCGCTTTTTCTAAGATTTTCTAATTTTTCTAATTCAAAAACTATTCTAGTTTCCTTATTTAATTTTTCTTCATCAGTCGATTTTTCTTTTTTTAATCTGTCCTTTTCTTTTATTCCAATTGATGCAAATTTAACTGCTGTACGAATTACAAATACAAGAATAATAAAAACGATAATATAAATAATATAGCTTATCATTAATTTTTTGTGTTAAAATTTACTGAAAATTGTCCACCCTTTTTCCACATATAACAATATTTTGATACCTCTTTTTTAAAATTAGAATTAGCATATAGTTTCATATCGAAATTTGTTTTATAATTTCCTGAAGGAATACTATCATATTTCAAAAGTTTAAGTTGGTCAGTAGTAAGAATGGGATTTGGTAATAATTGAAAAAAATGAGCTGAAAGTTTTGCAAAAAATATTGGTAATGGAATTAAGATATTTTTTTTATCAATTAAATCACTTAAAATTTTAATTATTTCCTTAAAAGAAAGCTCCTCAGGTCCCACGCATTCTATAATTTCGTTCTTAATATTTTTGTCTACAATCTTAAATATAATCTCTGTTAAGTCTGAACATAGAATTGGTTTAAATTTTGTTTTCCCGTTATAATAAATTGGAAAGAGAGGTAGAAAGTTCAATAGGCTCATAAACCTAGTTGTGAAACTATCCTCAACCGAATAAACTAAGGAGGGTCTTAAAATTGTTGCATTTTCAAAATTTTTTAAAATTTCTTTTTCTCCTTCTAGTTTACTTTTAGAATATTTGCTCTCTATTGAGCTTTCGATTCCTAAAGCTGAAACATGGATAAGTTGATCAATTTTTTTTTCTTTACATAATTTAGATATTAAAAATGGTATCTTAGTATGAATATTTTTAAATGAATTAACTTTGCCGGACTCAAATAGAATACCTATCAAATTAATACAAATATCTGCCTCTGAAATTAAACTTTCAATTTGAGAACTATCAAATATGTTGGCCTCTTTTACATCTATATATCCAGCATTCCCCTGGGTTTTGAGGATTAGTCCTTTTTTATGATAATTTCTCGTAATTGCCGTGACCCTATAATTGCTTTGGGTCAAACGCCTTATTAAAGATTTACCAATCTGTCCACTAGCGCCAAAAATTAGACAATTTTTTGGTTTCATACTATATATAAATACAAATGAGCGTTGAAATTAAACTTCACAAAAAAGATTTACCAGATGATTTAGAATTAGGCAATATGATTGCAGTTGATGGAGAGTTCATGGGGCTTAATTTCGCACGTGATCCTCTGTGTTTAATTCAGATTTCTTCGGGAAATAATGATGCACATATCATTCAGTTAGATAGAAAAACCTACAAGGCTCCTAATTTAATAAAATTGCTAAATAATAAAAATATTACTAAGATATTTCACTACGCTCGAGCTGACTTATCGTTTATAAAATATTATCTAAAAATAGACGTGGAAAACATTTATGATACAAAAATTGCTTCACGTCTTGCAAGATCTTACTCGGATAATCATTCTCTTAAAACTTTAATTAAAGAATTTGTTAAAATAGATATTAATAAACAACATCAAAGTTCAGACTTTGGGGGAGAACTAACAGAATCACAACTTAAATACTGCGCAAATGATGTTATTTTTTTACATAAAATACATAATAATTTAATTAAAATCTTAGAGAGAGAAAAAAGAATAGATTTATACAAGGATTGTTTAAAATTTGTAAACACTAGGGTAAACTTGGATCTTGCTTCCTTTAAGGAAGATATTTGGTCACATTAATGAAAAAGTTCAATTTTAAAAATATTGCAAAAGACGTTATAGACACAGAAATAAATTCTCTTAAAAAATTAAAGAGAGGTATAAATATTACATTCAATAGAGCCGTGGAAGCAATCTTAAATTGCAAAGATGGAAAGATTATAATATCTGGTGTTGGTAAATCAGGTTTGATTGCTAGAAAAATTGCTTCAACACTTGCATCCGTTGGTACCCCATCTTTTTTTGTAGATGCAAGTTCTTGTTCACATGGAGACTTGGGGAAAATAAGCTCAAATGATGTTCTTATTCTTATTAGTTTTAGTGGAGAAACTGAAGAACTTAAAAATATAATTCAACATTCTAGTAGAAATAAAAAAATTACCTTAATCGGAATAACGTCAAAAAAAAATTCATTATTATATAAAGCATCTGATATAAAATTATTAATTCCAGAGGTTAAAGAAGCTGGTCCAGGTTCTATAGTACCTACTTCATCGACAATCATTCAGTTAAGCATTGGTGATGCTCTCTCAATAGCTACCATGAAATATAAAAAATTTGGGAAATTAGATTTTAAAAAATTACACCCTTCGGGAACTCTTGGAACAAAATTAAAAACTGTCGAGGATATTATGCTCACTGGTAATAAAATTCCTTTCATAAATGAAAATATCGGAATGAAAATGGCATTAAAAATAATTACAAAAAAAAAATTGGGGGTATTAGTTGTACGTAATAAAAGGCAAACAACTGGAATAATTACTGATGGACAGATTAGAAGGGCTTCGGAAAAGAATAAAGATTTACAGAGTCTGACTGTCAAAAAAGTTATGACAAAAAATCCAATTTCAATTAATAAAGATGAGTTAGCAGCAAAAGCTTTATCTACTATGAATATCAAAAAAATAACAAGTTTGTGTGTTTATGATCATCCTAATAAAAGAAAAACTATAGGTATATTGCATATTCACAATATTTTAAGCGCTAATATTAACTAATGATAAAGAAAAATTTAATTCAACTATCATTGATTTTTACCATCGTTGTTCTTTTAACGCTTACTTATTATATGGTAAATAAAAATAAAATTGCAGATAACAATTCCGAAAATAAATTAACTTCTAAAAGTACTATTGTTGAAACAAAAGGTAATTTGATTGAGAACATATTTTACCTGTCTGAAGATAACAGGGGACAAAAATACGAGATATTTGCTGAAACAGGTAATATTAATGAAAATAAACCAAATTTAATAAAAATGCTTAATGTAGAGGGAATAATCACGCTTTCAAATAAGAAAAGGGTAAGAATAATTTCAAAAAGAGCTCTTTATAACAATAAAACTTATCATACAATATTTGAAGAGAATGTCGTTTTATTATATCAAGATAATAAAGTGACCGGGGAAAAGCTAGAGCTCGAATTTGAAAAAAATAAAATTTTTATGTCGGAAAACGTAAAATTTTTTAATCCTAATTCTCATATGTTTGCAGATAGGGTCGAGGTAGATTTAATCACTAAAGCATCTAAAATATTCATGGATAATACAAACGAAAAGATTTTAGCAAAATATTGGGAATAAATTAATATGGCATTGATTAAAAAATTTAGGATTAAATCTTTTAAAAATAAAAAACCATTGGTAAAACTTAAAAATATTACTCTTTCTTTTGGAAGCAGAAAAATCTTAGATAATATAAGTTTTAATATTAATCAGGGAGAAATTCTTGGTATGTTGGGACCTAATGGGGTAGGTAAATCAACAATATTTAATTTAATAACTGGATTAATAAAACCTGATTATGGTTCAATTTTTTTTGATAGTACTGAAGCAACCTCTTTTCCAATTTATGAAAGATCAACAAAATTTAAAATAGGTTTTGTGCCTCAACATGGTGGCTATTTTCATGACCTAACTTTATATGAAAATTTGAATGCAATAGGGGAAATCCTTGTAAAAGATAAAAAAGAGAGAATTTCAAAAATAGATAAATTGATATCTAAGTTTGAGATGGATCCTGTTAGAGATATAAAAGCTAGATTACTATCAGGAGGACAAAAAAAAAAGTTAGTAATTGCTTTAGCTTTGCTAGGTGACCCAAAAATATTACTGTTAGATGAATGTTTTGCAGCTTTAGATGTTTTGACTATCAAAATGCTTCAACAAATAATTGTAAATCTTCAAACTGAAAATAATATTGGAATTTGTATTTGTGATCATCAGGCAAGAGATTTATTATCATGTGTTGATATAGCTATTGTACTATCTAACTGCAAAATAGTTGCTCAAGGATCTCCATCGAAACTCATAAATGATGTCAATGCTAAAACAGCATATTTTGGTGACTCGTTTAAATTCAACTAATCAAAAAATTATGGTTAAGCCAATAATAGTTAAAGATAAAATTAAGGATTTTAATAAAACAATAAATATTAATGGTGATAAAAGTTTATCTATTAGATGGGCTTTATTGGCTTCGCAGGCTATAGGAAAGTCTAGAGCCTATAATATTTTAAGATCAGAAGATGTTTTAAATACTCTTGCTTGCCTTAAAAAACTTGGAATAAAAGTTGTTTTAAATAAAAAATATTGTGAAATTTATGGAAGAGGGATTAATGGTTTTATAATTAAAAAGAATACAGTATTAAATGCTGGAAATTCTGGAACACTAGGAAGATTGATACTTGGACTTTTGGTCAAATCTGAACATTGGGTTAAGTTAATAGGAGATAAAAGCTTATCAAAAAGAGACTTCTCAAGGGTAATAGAGCCCCTAAAAAGATTTGGGGTAGAATTTTATCCAAAAAATAAAAAAACTCTTCCCTTATTTATTAGAGGAACAAAATATCTAAAACCTATCAAATTTATAGATGACATTGGTAGTGCCCAAATTAAAACGTGCATATGCTTTGCGGCTTTAAATTCTCCAGGGCAAACTTTAATTAAATCTAGAAGATGCCGTAACCATACTGAGATTCTTTTTAATTATCTAAAAATACCTATTAAAATTAAAAAAGAAAAAAAATATGACATCATAAAAGTAGAGGGTCTTAAAAATTTTGCTAGTTTTGATTACAAAATACCGTCGGACCCTAGTTCAAGTGCATTTTTTATAGTGCTTACGATTTTATCAGATAAATCAAAAATTCTGATAAAAAATGTTAATATTAATATAAATAGAATTGGCTTTATAAAAATTTTAAAAGAAATGGGTGCAAAAATAACTTTTAAAAACAAAAGGATTTATAAAGGTGAAGTTGTTGCAGACATATTCTGTATTAGTCAAAAAAATTTAAAATCAATAACTTTACCTAAAAGTTTTAATAATAGTTCAGCAATTGATGAATTTTTATTGATATTTATCTGTTGTGCTTTTGCCAAAGGCATAAGTAGTTTTAATTATCTTCAAGAGCTAAATAAAAAAGAGTCTCGAAGATTAGATTGGGCATTTAAGATACTAAAAATTATTGGAGTAAAAACCCAAAAAATTAAAAATCATGGAATTAAAATTTTTGGAGATCCTAAGCTACAACTAAAAAAAAATTACGTAATTAAAAATTTTTTAAAAGATCATAGAATAGCAATGGCTACTACTATTTTGGGACTTGCTAAGGGTGGTAGTTGGAAAATTTCTGATCCAGATTCTGTGAAAACATCTTTTCCAAACTTTTTCAAAATTACAACAAAAATTGGAGCAAAAATTAATTGAAAAAAAAATTGATAACAATTGCAATAGACTCTCCTGCTGCCGCAGGAGCAGGTACACAAGCTAAGATGATCGCAAAGCATTATAATTTATTTCATTTAGATACTGGAAAATTATATAGATATATTGGACTTTTAAAATTGGAAAATCCTAAAAAATTTAGTTTAAATTTTATTAAAAAAAAAATTAAAAAATTAAAATTAAAAAAATTATCTACTAAGAAATTACTGTCGGATGAAGTAGCGGTATCAGCTTCTTTAATATCAAAAATTCACTACGTGCGAAAAGCAATTCTAAGTTTTCAAAGAAAGAGTGCCCACTCGCCTCCAAAAAAATTTGGTGGTTCAGTTCTTGATGGTCGTGACATTACACATCGAGTTGTACCTGATGCTTTTATTAAGCTTTATATAACTGCAAGAGTTAACCAAAGAGCAAAACGAAGATTTAAAGAGCTCAAAAAATTAGGAAAGAGAGTAAATTATCAAGAAATACTAAAATCAATCAAAAATAGAGACAAATCAGACCGTATGAGGCCTTTAAAATTAGGCAAACTAATCAAAACTAAAGATTCAATCTTGATTAATACTACAAATTTAACTAAAAAAGTCTGCTTTTTAAAAATAAAAAAAATTATCGATAAAAAGCTTAATAAATGGAAATATATAAAGACTTAAAATCACCTGCTTCAAAAGAGTTTGAAAAACTCTTAAATACTCAAAATTCCAAAACAAAAAATCTCGTGGAGGGGAAAATAATAGAAGGAACTATTACGAAAATGTCCGAGAAGTTTACTTTCCTTTTCATCGAGGGTTTAAAAAGTGAACCTGTAATAGATATGAATGAACTGAAAAGTTTAGGTGTAGCAGATAAACTTAAAGTAGGAGATAAAATATCAGTTTTGTTGGAGCGGATAGAAGACCGTAATGGAGAAGTTGTAGTTTCAGCTTCTAAGGCTCATCAGATTAAAGGATGGGATAAACTTGTAAAAGCTTATGATAAGCAAGAACCTATAATGGGTAAAATCACCTCTAAATGTAAGGGAGGGGTTATAGTTGAACACATTGAAACTGGTTCTTTAATGTTTTGCCCAGGCTCTCAAATTTCTGATAAACCCCTTAAAGATATTTCTCACTTAATGAATGAGCCACAAAAGTTTGCATTAATTAAACTAGATAAAATTAGAGGTAATGCTTGTGTATCGAGAAGAGAGATTATTTCTTCAGGTAAAAAAGAAGATAAAGCAAAAATAATTGAAAAATATAAAGTTGGAGACATAATAAAAAATGCTGTTGTAAAAGGATATAGTTCTTTTGGATGTTTCTTTGACGTAAACTCAGAACTTGATGTTTTGGTTCATCTTCAAGAAATAAGTTACTCTAGAGTAAATCACCCTGACGAAATTTTCAATATAGGTGAGAAACATGATTTAAAAGTGATCTCTGTAGACAAAGAAAAATTACAAGTTGGTTGTTCTATTAAGCAACTTTCGCCTGATCCTTTCGAACACATTTCAAACTATAAAAAATTAGAAAAAGTTTATAAAGCAAAAGTGGTAAAACTAATGGACTTTGGTGCTTTTTGTGAATTAGAACCAGGACTAACTACTTTATTACACTCAAGTGAGCTTAGCTGGACAAAAAAAAATCCCTCGGCAAAAAAAATATTTAAGGTTGGAGATGAAATTAATTGTATAATAACAGAAATAGATAAAGAAAAAAGAAGAGTTGCTATATCCCACAGATTGACACAAGAAAATCCTTATGACTTACTTAAAAAGAAATACGAAATAGGTTCTGAAATAGAGGGAAAAGTAAGTAGTAAAAACGACTATGCAATCTATTTAAAAATTAGCGAATTCGATATAGATGCTTTTTTGCATTGTAACGACTTAACTTATAAAAATGACCCTGAACAAGAGCTGCAAAGATATAAAATAGGTGATACTCTAAAAGTTAAATTATTAGAGTTAAAAGTTGACCAACAAAAAGTAAGGGTTGGATTAAAACAATTATCCCCAGATCCTTTTGATTGGTTTAAAAACAAAAAAGTAAACGATACAATTACAGTTAAAATTGTAAGTTCTGAAAGTAAAGGGTTAAAAGTAAAACCTGAAGGAAGTGAAATGGAATTCTTGATTAAAAAATCCCAGATAGCAATAAGTGCTTCTGATGCAAGACCATCGAGATTCACTGGTGGTGAAAGAATTGACTGTGCTATTGCAGAATTAGATATTGAGAAAAGAAAGGTTTCTTTAAGTATAAAACTATTAGAGGAATTACAAAATAAAGAAGCTGTATCTAAATTTAGTTCTCCACTTTCTGGAAAAAACCTTCCATTTTCGTCCTTATCAGATAAGATGAATAAAAATAAAAATAATAAATAATTTAAATTGGCTATTGTAAAATCAGAGCTACTAAAAAAATTATCTAAAAACTACCCAAATTTTTTAAAAAAAGATTTAGAGAAATTCGTAGATATATTTTTATATGAAATTAAAAATTCTTTAAAAAAGGGCAATAGAGTAGAATTAAGAGGTTTTGGAACTTGGAAAACTAAAGTTCAAAAAGAAAGGATCTCTAGAAATCCAAGAACTGGGGAGAAAATCAAAACGAAGCAGAAAAATACAATAAATTTTAAAATGTCAAAAGATCTATTCAAATTAATAAATGAAAAAAAATAAAAAAGTATTTTTAGCAATTGATACCAACAATATCTCAATTGCAAAAAAAATAATTTTTGATTCTAAAACTAGTAAACTTAAAATTGGATATAAATTTGGTCTTGAATTTTTTAATTCAAAAAAAGGTCGTAATTTCATATCTAAATTAAAAAAAAAAACAATTTTCATTGATTTAAAATTAAATGACATACCAAAAACTATGTCGGCAACTTTAATGGCTTTGAAAGATCTTAGAATTAACTACTTTACAGTACATATTAGCTCTGGCTTAAAGGCTTTAAAGGAAGTAAAAAAAATATCAGGTAAAACTAAAATTGTAGGCGTGACGACTCTTACATCACTTGACTCTAAAGATTTACAAAGTATTGGATTTTCAAGATCTGTAAAAAGTTTGGTTTTATATCAAACAAAAATAGCAAAGAAAGCAAATTTGGATGCTATTGTTTGTAGTCCTCATGAGGTTGAAAACGTAAAAAAAATTTTTAAAGGTGAAGTAATCACTCCTGGTATAAGACTTAACGAAAATAAAAATGACCAGAAAAGAATAATGAGTCCATATCGGGCATTTCTTAAAGGAAGTGATTGGCTAGTCATAGGAAGGTCAATTACTAAAGGAAATATAAAAAAAAATTTAAAAAAATTACTAGATAATCTTTATTTATAATGCGTTGCAAAATATGTGGGGTATCTGACTTTGACACCCTCAACTATATTACAGAACATCCTTTCAAACCAGATATGATAGGTTTTATTGTAAATTATCCTAAATCAAAAAGATATATAGAGTTGAATAAACTTGAAGATTTAATCAAAGTTAATAGAAATAAAATTTCTTTTGTTGCTGTTATGGTAAACCCTTCCGAGGTATTTATAAAAAAATTAATGAAATTTAAATTTGATTTTTTTCAATTATATGATGTTTCGCCAGCTAAAACTATTAAAATCAAAAAAAAATTTAAGACTAAAATCATTACTGCTATAACAGTTAAAAAAAAAAATGATGTGAAAAAATATCTCTTATATAAAAATATTTCAGATATTTTGCTTTTTGATAGTAAAGGATACGAAAAAAGTTTAAGTTTTAATCATGAATTAATAAAAAATGTTCATACTAATTCAAATATTATGCTAGCCGGGAATATCAAATACAATGATAAACTTGAAAAGTTTATAAAAATCGCTGATATTATAGATATATCTGGGGGGCTAGAAACTTCAGGAAAAAAAGATAAAAATAAAATCAGTATATTCTTAAAAAATGTGAGAAAGCTTTAAATGAAAATTAAAAAAGGTATTCCGTTAATAGATCAACACGATAGATACGGTTTTTGGGGTGGAAAGTTTGGTGGAAGTTTTATTCCTGAAACATTAAAAAAACCAGTTGAAGATCTTACAATTCAGTTTGAAAAACTAAGGAAAGATAGGGAATTTCTAAAAAAAAAAGATTTCTATTTTAAAAATTACATTGGCTCTCCAACATCATTCATAAAATTAGAAAATCTATCAGCACATTTGGGGGGTGCTCAAATTTGGGCAAAAGTTGTATCTGAGGCTAATGGAGGTGCACATAAAATTTATAATGCAACAGTTCACGCTTTAATTTGTAAAGCCATGGGCAAAAAATACATTGTTGGAGATACAGGGGCTGGTTACGCAGGAAAAATGCTCAGTATGGCAGCTAAAAAATTTGGTTTGAAATGTAAAATTTTTATGGGAGCAAAAGATATCAAAAGACAGAAGCCTAATTGTGAAGCGATGAGGAAAAATGGAGCTGAAATAATACCTGTTTACTCTGGAAGTCAAACCCTAGTAGATGCTGTTAGTGAATGTATGAGGTATTGGGTCTCTAATTGTGACAATACTCATATGGCAGTTGGGAGCACAGTTGGACCAAATATATTTGTTAAAATTTGTGGATGGAGCACTACACAGATTTCAAGAGAGTTAAAGGTACAGCTTAAGAATGAATTCATAAAGATTCCAAAGAAAATAAAATTAATTAATTGTGTTGGTGGGGGAAGTTCAGCTTATGGATTTTGGAGTGAATTTATTGATTATGATAAAAAACAAATTGAATTAGTGGGAGTAGAAGCTGGGGGACCAAAAAAATCAAAATTACACGCTGCTCCTTTAAGTAGAAATGAAAAAATTGGAATTTTACATGGTGCAGCCTCTTATGTTTGTCAAAATAATGAGGGACAAATTCATGAAACCGAGTCAATTAGTGCTGGGTTAGATTATCCGGGAGTTAGCCCTATCCATTGTTTTTTAAAAGATGCTAAAAGAGCAAGATATACCTACGCTACTGATGAAGATGCTCTTAACGCTTATAAGATGGTAACTAAATATGAAAGACTTAATCCAAGTTTAGAACCGTGTCACGCTTTTGCTGAAGCTATAAAAATTGCTCCAAAATTAAGTAAGGATACATTGTGCATAGTTAACAGCTGTGGAGACGCAAAAAAAGATAGGGATATTTTAAAAAAGAGATTGGGAAAATTTAGATGAAAATTTCACTGATAAATAAATCATTTAAAAAAGCTAAAGAAGAAAATAGACCGGCTCTTCTTACTTATACAGTCGCAGGTGATAATACAAAAAAAAAGTCGCTACAAATCTTAAAATCAATCTCAAAGTATGCTGATATTTGTGAATTAGGATTTCCTCATAACACTCCTATTGCAGATGGCGGACAAATTCAAACTAGCTCTTACCGTGCTATCGAGAATGGGATTAAAATTAATGATGTATTTTCGATAGCAAAACAATTCAAGAAAAATAAAAAAAATAAACCAATTATTTTAATGGGTTATTATAATATGATTTATCAATATGGTGAAAATGAATTTATTCAAAAATCGAAAGTCTCTGGTGTGGATGGCCTAATAGTGGTTGATTTACCCTGGCCAGAAAATAAAGGGTTTGCTAAAAAATGTAAGAAGAAAAATATTATTTTTGTACAGTTAATATCCCCAACCACAACATATAAGCGAGCTAAAAAAATCATAAAAGACTCTAATGATATGATTTACTATATTAGTATGCTTTCAACTACTGGCGGAAAACTTAAAGTTTCACCTGGTCAAATTTTAAAAAATTATAATAAAATAAAGAAAATTGAACCTAGAAAAAATTGTGTTATTGGATTCGGTATTACAGAAAAGACAATTTCACAACTCAAAAGTGCCGATGGTTTAGTTGTTGGAAGTGCGATATGCAAAGAAATAACTAATAGTTTAAAAAAAGGACAAAATCCTGTCACAAAAGTAGAGAATATGGTAAAAAAACTTAAATATAAAATTTTATGAATTGGATTTTAAAAACTTTAAATATTGGTAACAAGTTAAAAAGAATTTTTAAAAAAAGACCTTCAAAAGAAGAGATTGAGAATAGTAACTGGACATCTTGTTGTAAAGGTCCAATATTAAAAACACAACTTGAAGAAAATTTATGGGTTTGTCATGATTGTGGTAAACATCATAGAATCTCAGCTAAAAAAAGATTGGATATTACATTTGGAACTGGGAACTATGAAATAATTAAAACACCGATACCAGTAGACGACCCACTAGAATGGGTAGATGCTAAATCTTATAAGGACCGTCTTAAGAGTGCGAGAAAGAAAACAGGATTAGATTGTGCTGTTTTGATTGCTAAAGCAAAATTAAATGAAATAGAAATTACCGTTGGAGCGTTTGATTTTAACTTTATAGGTGGATCAGTTGGTCAAGCTGAAGGTGAAGCATTAATATGTGGTATTCAGAATGCAATAGATAACAACCAACCATTTTTGTTATTTACAGCCTCTGGAGGAATGAGAATGTTTGAATCGTTAATTGCCCTATCACAAATGTCCAGAGTAACCTTAGCAGTTAATGAACTAAAAAAGAAAAATTTACCTTATATTGTTATTTTAACGGACCCTACTGCAGGTGGTACAACAGCATCATTTGGTATGACTGGTGATATAACTTTTGCTGAACCTGGAGCATTGGTTGCATTTGCTGGAAAAAGAGTAATTCAAGGGACAGTGAAAGAAGAACTTCCATCAGATTTTCAAACGAGTGAGTATTTAGAGAAGAAATGTGGATTTATTGATTCTGTAATTGAAAGAAAAGATCTTAAAAAAAAAATAGGTTCAATACTATCAATATTGCTTAAGAAAAATTCTGAAGTACACTCAAATTTAAATGAAACTTCAGAAAATGATAACAAAGCTAGAGAGGCATCATAAAAAAAAAATTGATCTAACTCTAGAAAGAACATTTAACCTTTTAAAAAAACTGGGGAACCCTCAAGACAAGCTTAAAAATGTAGTTTCAGTAGTTGGGACAAATGCTAAGGCAAGTATGTCTTATGCTCTTAAATCTGTCCTTAATCAAGCTGGATTAAAGTGTAATATGTATACCTCTCCACACTTACAATCCTACTCAGAACGTTTCGTATTTAATGATAACGAAATTGATGAGAGAAATCTCTTGGAATTATTAATAGATACAAAAAAAGTTTTAGGAGATGATAGTGCAACCGTTTTTGAAATACTTACTTGTGCTTTTTTAAAATATGCTGAAAACTTTAAAGATAACATAAATATAATCGAAGCTGGTTTATTTCATCAATTCGATAGCACTAATGTTTTTAAAAAAAATTTAGTAACATTAATAGGTGTAATACATAATGATCATTTTCATTGGTTAACAAATAAAAGTATAGATGGTGTTATACACGAAAAAACCACAAAGCTTTTAAATTCAAATATTTTTGTCAACAAGCAAGTAACAAAGGAAATAAGTGAAAAAGTAGAAAAATCCTTAAATCAAAATACTTCAAATAAATATTTTTTTGGAAAAAACTTCAATATTTCAAGATCAGATAATAACTGCATTCAATATCAAGATGATATAGGTGAATTGATATTGCCGGAGCCTAATATTTTAGGGGATCATCAACTTTACAATATTAGCACTTCCATTGCCGCGTCTAGAAAAATATTTAACATTAAAGGTCAGGATATTAAATTGGGTATTCAAAATATTTCTCTTAAAGGTAGGTTGCAGGAAATAAAGTCGGGAAAGCTAAAAAATATTGCTGGTAATAATAGACTGGTAGTTGATGGAGGCCATAATATTTCAAGTAGTTATGTTATTGCGAATTGGATTAAAAATCAAAATCAAAAAGTTAATCTTATTGTAGCTATGATGAAAGATAAGCAACATCAAGAATTTATGAAATCTTTTGAAGGTTTAGTTAATTCAGTAACTCTAATTGATATTCCCAATCAAGATGGGTCAATGTCAAAAATGGAATTAAAAGAAAAAATAAGTAATCTCAATTTTACGTTAAAAATTTCTGATAGTATTGAGGGTGCAATTAAATCAAACGCTAAAAGTGCAGATACGATTACACTAGTGACAGGATCACTTTATTTAATCGGTGAAGTTTTAAATTTAAATTAAATATTTTCTTTAATCCAGGAGACAATATTAGATTTAGTAGTCGCCCCAACTTTTGTAGCTTTTAACTCTCCGCCAGAAAATAAAAGCATGGTCGGTATTCCTCGAATTCCATATTTTGTTGGAGTGTTAGGCTCGTTATCAATGTTATGTTTTGCTATCACTACATCAGACATCTCGTTAGATATTTCTTCTAAGATTGGTCCAATTTGTTTACAAGGTCCGCTTGGGTTTATGTCGATAGTCCCTCTGACATATAATCAGAGGGACTATCGACACCATTCGGCCCAGAAGTCAACAATCACTGGTTTTCCAGCTTTAATGACTTCCGTTTCAAAATTCTCGTCTGTTACATTTACTGTAGCCATAAATTTCTTATATAATCTTATTTAGGTATTTCAACTTTAAAAAATAATTTTTTTAAATTATCCACATTAAGAATTTTCATATTTTTTTTGTATTGACATAACATGGGTATTGAGTTCTTCCAAAAATTTTAATTTTTCATGATCATTTTCATTAGAGTACTTTTCTCTAAGATTGTCTATCTCATTGTAACAAGTTGACACAGTCCACCATTTTTCTTTTTTTTCACTCAAAATTCTCTTTGCGATACCTCTTTTTATTTCTTTAAATAAGTCAGAGGGTAAAACGTCTGGTGCTTCCTGAAAAATTATTTTTTTTCCAAATCCTACTAATCTCTTATCCTCAAATTTATCTAATAATTTTAATTTGTCTTTCCAAGGAGCTGCATGCCAAGCTGTAAAAAGAGCTGTATCTTTATTTGGTGTAAATTCCCTGTAAATACTCTCCTCTGCATAAATGTCCTCTTGAGATTTCGATTGCTCTTTTTCCTCAGCTATTTCCCTAAGTGCAACCAAAATATTCTGAGAAAATTTTTCATTTTCTCTTACAAGTTTAGCTCTTGATTTAATTAACATTGGATCTATTGTATTATATGGTTCTACTTTAATTCCATATTTTGCATCCATAATTATTGCTGCTTTATTAGAGCGTATTGTTCTTAAAAATTTTGGAGTTTTTTTCATTTCTAATTTTAGTTCATTAATTGACATTTTAATTAATGGTTCAACATTTACTCTTAGATCAACAGCTTGTCCCCATTTATAAATGGGATGTGTACAATGTTTTGGGTGTAATGGAGCACACAAATATAGACGACTTCGACCATAAAAAAATTCATTCAAGGTAATAATATCCTCTTTTAGAAAAATTGTTTCAGTATCTGCTTTGCTAGAAGTTCTTAAAAACATATCCCAACTATATGATTGGTTTGTTTTAATTAATTTCAATATTTTCATAGTTAAATTTGCATCAACAAAAGCAGAATGAGCATCACTAGAGTCAATTCCATTCATTTTACAAAGAGATTCTAGTTTAAAAACAGGATTATTTTTTTCATTAATTTCTGTTTTTAAAATATTTGGATCAATAGCATACGCTGCCCTAGCGATATTTATTCCATCATGCCGTTTATTTGGAGATTGATTTGTAATATAGGGATTCCTAATACCTTTAAAAAACTGCTTCCTAAGCATTTCATCATCAAATCCAATATTCGACCATCCAAGAAAAATGGACGGTGACCAACGTTTGAAAATTTTTTCAATTTCTCCAAGCATTTGATAGTGACTTAAATTTACTTGGGTAAGCTGTTTGATACTTGTTTTATTAACTATTAAAGCCATTGCCTGCGGAATTTCACCTTCAGGCAACCTACATCTAAGATTAAATCTATCTTTTTCAACAAAATTTTCATCAACTAATATACCGCCAATTTCAATAATACTTCCAAAGTCAGTACTTGCTGATGACGATTCTATATCCCAAATAGCTAGATTCATTTGTTAATTCAATTTATTTGGACTATCTGTTTCTTTTTGATTTTCTTCACTTTTTTCATCTAAGTCTAATTGTGCAATTTTTGAAGTCCTTTTTTGAATTTTCTCCACAGATGTCCTTGCTTGACGAAAAAGTTCAGAAATTTGATTATGTTTCGTATCAGCATCAGCAATTCGCTTTGAAAGTCTTGTTACATGCTCATCAAGATCTGCTACTTCTTTTTGAATAATGCCAGACAGCATATACATCTCTCTATTTTGTATAAGCAATCTATAAGTTCTTAGGAAACTAAAAATTGTATCTGGAGATACAATTACAACATTTTTTTCTCTAGCTTTTTTAATAAAATTGTCAGGATGTTTTGCTATATCCCTAAAAACACCTTCAGATGCAACGAACATAAGAGCTACTTGAGCGGTTTCTCCTGTTATAATATATTTTTCTGAAATATTTTTTATATGTGATTCAATATCCTCTTTGAAAGATCTAGCTAAGTTTTTTCTAACTGATTCATCTTTTTCTTCATGCATTTTTTTGTAATTTTCCCAGCTAAATTTGGAGTCAATACAGATTGACTCTTCTGCTGAACCAAATGTTAAAAAACAATCGGGTCTTTTACCATTACTCAGTGTATGTTGAAATTTATAATGTTTTTTATTAATTGCATCCTTGACTATATTTTCGAGATACTCCTCTCCAAATTTTCCTCTTTCAGTCTTATTATTAAAAAGATTTTTGAAATCAACCATATCTCCTTGTAATTTCTCAATTTTTCCCTTTGTTTCTGTTATGGTTTCAAGTTTTGAATTTATCTCTCCTAAACCAGTATTTACTGCTCTCTCAACGCCTAAATCACTTTTACTATTAATCTTAAAATATATTAGGAGGGCTAATAAGAATAAGACACCTAAAAAACCAATAACGATGTATTCAAACATAAAAATTCCTCTAAAAATAATTTTGTTTAGTGAGTTTAGGAATTTTTTTTAAAGATCTAAACATCAGCATCTAAACAAGTAGCATTTATTTAGTAAATAAACTTATAAACATTAAATTATAGATGTCAAGATAAGTTTTTTAACTCATTAAATTTTTTTAGTCTTCCAAGAAATAGGTTTTGGTACATTAGTAATTCATCTCCTTCTATTTTAAATTCTTGAAACAAATTATCTACTGTACACAACAAAATTACACCTAAGCTAATATTGCTTTTATAAACTATGTTGTGAGCGAGTGTATATGCGCCTAGTTGAAGGAAATAATCTTGTACGTAATCGTTTTTTTTTGGTTTATTTGCTTGCTTAAAATCAATTATCGCTTCACAGTTGTTATAAATTCCAACTAAATCACATGTTCCTGCATATTTATTTGGATAATATAAAGTTGTTTCAGTGCCCCATATCTCTGAAAGTTTATTTTTAATTCCTTTATCAATAATTTCCTTAGCCATATTTTTATATTTTTCATTACTTTCAAAAAAACTTAGGTTTAACTTTCCTAATAGAAATTGCTCTAAATATGAATGCATTTGAGAGCCTCTGTTAGTTGCGTCTCTTTTAATTTTATCTGCCTCAATGTGTCCTACTCTATCTCTCCAATTTTTTAATGAGGCTTTTTCCTCCTCAGATTTTGTAGCTGAAAGAATTGTTGTTACACTTGGGAGTTTTTCATTATTGACTGAATATTGTCTTTTACCGTCCAAATGAAATTTTGTTGATTTCGGATATTCAAATTTTTTTTTCCATATCATTTTTAAAAGACTACATGAACTTTATTAAATAGTATATTGTGATTTATATGAAAATTATATTTATTTTAACAGTAGTTTTTGGTCTTTTACTTTTGTTAGGTATTTTAATTATAGTCAGAAACTTTGATATTATAAAAATTATTTTTAAATATTTCAAAGATAAATTATTTGGATAATAGATTAATTATTTTTTTTAAACCATCTTTTTTTATAGATTTTTTTGATATCATTAGACAAGCTTCAGAATTAAGTATTTTACCATCTGACAAAACCCTCAAATTATTAGCCTTTAAGGTTTTGCCTGAGGAGGTTATATCTGAAATTATTTCCGAAGATCCTGTAAATGGATAAATTTCTGTTGCGCCTAAACTTTTTACTAGCCTAAATTGTGTAACACCTTTTAAAAATAAAGCTTTAGTCGTCAGATTTGGATATTTAGTGGCAACTCTTAAATTTCGTTTATATTTATCCCTATAAATAAAAGCCACTTCCTCTAGGTCTGCTATTGTTTGAACATCTATCCATTTGTTGGGTATAGCAATTACAAGCTGAGCTTTTCCAAAATTTAACTTTTTTTTTATATAAATTTTCTTTTGGTAATTGACTCCAGCTTCCATAAGTAAATCATAACCTGATATGCCTATGTCTAAAGAATTTTCTGATAATCTCTCAATGATCTCTCTAGCATGAAGGTAAACAATTCTTACATCATTTAAATTTTTTATATTAGCAAAAAGATCTCTTTTTCCCTGTCTAGATATTATCTTTAATTTTTTTTTTACAAACAAATTAAGAGAATCCTTTCTTAATCTACCTTTGCTCGGAATACCAATATTAATCATCTATTTCATAACTCCATTTTTTTAAATCTTCTTTAAAAATAAGGTTCATTTTTTTTTTAGTCTCATTGGACAAGAGTTTTCTGTAATCATTGTCTTTACCTAAATTAAAAAAAGTTTTTAACTTGCCTGTCTTTTGTCCTACTACAGCCTCTTTAAATCCTTCTTTAATTTCTTTTTTTTTTAAATTTTCAAATTTACAGGTTTCAACCACCAATTTTCCTTTTTTTTCGTTAAATTTAGTTTTCAAGTTTCCAACCTTGATAAGAAAATTAACTACTTTTTCTAGACTTACCAAAGCATCATCTTGTAAATCTTCATACTTAACTATCAGAACAGGAAAGTCTTTATTGTAAACCCATGATTTATAATGATTTTTCCAAGAACTTGTAAGTTGAAACCTGAAGTATTGTCCTTCATCTTTTTTAGACAAAAAACTTTTTTGACTTTCCATAAAACGTAAAGCTTCTGCCTCAGTGTTTTCGTAATGATTCATAATTGAAGTAATTACGTTTCTTGGATCTCTAATAATATATACACATCCATTTGTATTATTTTGGTCTGTAAATTTATTCCCATTGACAGGTATATTCGCATTGTGAGTTTTAAATAATCGAAACTCATTATTTTTATTTATTTTATTTTGAGCATCTATCCAAAATTTAGCTGAGTCAGCAACATTTAAAAATTTTTTTTCATATTTATCTAAAAAAGTTTTTTCTGGAAATTGAAAAATTTTTGGCAATAATTTAAAATCAAATATTCCGTCCTCACTATAAAAATAAGTAGTTAACAGTGCTCTAAGCCAAGTATTTCCACTTTTTGGATATGATGCTAACCAAGTAATCATAATGCTTTTAAATTTATTGCAGCCCCAACAGCCTGAATTTTTGACTTTGAACCAAGGTCTCTTAACAAACTATCGTATCTTCCTCCTGAGCAAACTTTCTTCTTTCCTATATTAATTTCAAAAACTGTACCAGTATAATAATTTAATTCGCGACCGAGGGAAGACGAAAAATAAACTTTTAATTTAGATATATTTCTTTTGTTGATTGGAAAATAAGATTTTTGTACTCTTAAATTAATTTTATTCCTTTTAAAAAAATTATTTAGCTTTTTCTCAGCAATATCTATAGGACAACTTATCTTTAGAAAATTTTTGATAATTTTTACTACTTTTTTTCCTTTTTGTACTTTTCTAGGATCAATCATTTTTTCATTATACCTGGATAATATTTCTCCAAGTGTTCTTCCTGCAATTAACTTTTTTTGACTCTCTTTTTTCATTTCTAAAAATTTTTTATTGTCGGTATTTACTATATTTGTGTTGAAATCAGAATTGTTTGATAATCTTAAAAGTAAATCATTAAAATATTTTTTTTGATAAAAATGTCTTTTTAATCTAAGTTTCCATCTCTCTGGTAAATCGAGGTGAGAAATCAACAAGTTAAAAATTTCAATATTTCCAATTTTTAAAATTCCAGAGGGATGTTTGATTTTCGAAATACATTTTATAGAGGTATTTATAATTTCTTTATCTTCGTCCCTTTTATTTTTTTTTCCTCCGATAATTTCCCATCCAATTTGGCTGTCTATCAAAAGCTTTGAATCAAGATGAGAGTTTCTGTAAATTTGGCCACTATAAAAAATTTTTTCTCTTAATTTTTTGTTTGTCTTAAGATATCTTAAACAAGAAACAGTGGTTAGATCGGGTCTTAAACAGTACTCTTTTCCGTCATAGTTGCTAAATGAAATCATTAATTTTTTAAAATTTTCTCCAGATCTTTGAATAATGTGCTCAGACTCCAAAACTGTATCAAGTTTTACATGCTTAAATTTTTGGGATTTGAGAGTTTTAATAATCTGATCAGATAATTTTTGTAATTTCATTTGATAAATTCTCAATTTTAATTAAGTTTTCTTTTCCGTTAATTAAATTTCTTAACTTTACTTTTCCAGACTTAATTTCATCTTCACCATAGAATATAACCGCAGGAGCTCCAATTTTATTTGCATACTCTAATTGTTTTTTCAACTTTCCCTCTCCTGAATAAATTTCTGAGCTGATATTTGAATCTCTTAATTTGTTTAATATTAGTACATAATCACTAAATTTATTCTTATCAAAAATACATATTACAATTGGTTTTGTTGAATTAATTTTAAATTCTTTTTTTTGCATCAATGCAAAAACGAGTCTGTCTATCCCTATTGATATTCCAGTTGCAGGACAATCGAAATTTCCAAATTTACTTACTAAATCATCATATCTACCTCCTCCACCGATTGAACCAAACTGAATAGTTTTTCCTTTTGAATTTTTAACCTCAAAATTTAAATTTACCTCAAAAACTGGTCCTGTATAATATTCTAATCCTCTTATTATAGCTGGATCAAATTTATTATTTTTTAATCCAAAAGTCTTCATAAAATCTTCCATATCCTTAATGTCTTTAATTGAAGCATTTTTAAATTTATCTTCCCTAGTATTAACCTCCTTTTTAAGGAAAGTTTGATAAATTTCTTGAATTTGACTAGATGATAATTTAGCTCCTTCGGTAAAATCGCCTGATTGATCTTTTCTTCCTTCGCTCAACAACTTTTTTACTTCTTCCCAACCAAGTCTATCAAGCTTGTCTAAAGATCTTAAAATTTTCAATTTTTTATCAGACGAATCAATTTTTAATCGGTCAAATAAAGCATCGGTCAATTTTCTTGTAGACCATTTTATAATATAATCATTTTTGTTTAATCCACATTTTTCTAAAATCTCTGAAATCATCAAACACAGTTCTGCGTCTGCCATTAAATTTTTTGTTCCAATAAAGTCAGCATCAAATTGTAAAAATTCTCTAAATCTACCAGGGCCTGGTTTCTCATTTCTCCAAACAGTTCCTAATTGATAACGTTTAAAAGGCTTAGGGAGTTCCATATAATTTTTAGCAACATATCTGGCTAGAGGAGCAGTCAAATCATAACGAAGTGAAAGCCAATTTTTTTCATCTTTAAAAGAAAACACTCCTTGATCAGGCCTGTCGTTGTCAGGCAAAAATTTTCCAATACTTTCTGAATACTCAAAACTTGGTGTCTCAAGATATTGAAAACCATATTTAACCATGACTAATTTTATATTAGAAATTATAAAATCACGGATTAATAACTCTTTTTCTTGCCTATCAACAAAACCTAAAGGCAGTTCCTTGGAGGGTTTTGATTTATCTTTTTTTGTCATTTTTTGGTACCGCGACTTGGAATCGAACCAAAACTTAAAGTTCCACAAACTTTCGTGCTAACCGTTACACCATCGCGGCGTATCCTCTCTCTTTTTATACTAATTATTGTTTATTTTAAATTTATAAAATGATTAAATTGCTAGCGTGCAGCCAGCATGTGAATGTTGTCTGTGAGAAATGTTTAATATTTTTAGTTTTTTAATCATTGAGGTTTAATTAACATTTTTTTTTATAAATGCAAGGGTGAATTGTATAGGGAAATATAAAGCTTAGTAAAAAAGCTTAATAAATCCCTATACAAATATGTTTAGATTAGAATTAATTGGTTTTTTGCAGTTTTACTGCGGCAGGACCTTTATCTCCATCTTCAACTTCAAAAGTTAATTCGTCTCCCTCGTTTAGATATCTCAAGCCTGCGTCTCTAACAGCTGAAGCATGAACGAATACATCTTTTTCTTTATCTTCACGTTCAATGAAACCATAACCTTTTTTTCCATTGAACCATTTTACTTTACCTTTTAGACTCATTTTACTCTTTCCTTTTAGTTTATTTACTATAGCTAAATTTTAGCTATCGATTAGTTATTAGATTTTAAAATTTATTGCAAGCTTATTAAATGTCTTTTATCTGTATTTTGGGTGGTGGCCTTGGTAAGAATCGCACTTACGACACATACCTTTTCAGGGTACTGCTCTACTACTGAGCTACAAGGCCTTAATACCTGAAAATTATACGACAACGTTTCAGGTCATATGGTGAAATCGAGCAAAGTACATCATCACCATCGAGAACTCTTATTCTATTTTTTTTTAATTTTCCAGCTGTATATCCTATTACAGTATGTCCATTTTCAAGTTTTACCTCAAACATTGCATTTGGTAGACTTTTAATAATTTTTCCCTTGAACTCTAAAACTTCTTCTTTAGCCAATTAGTTACTCCTTAACCGTGATTTTATACTTTGAGAATGACCTTCTAAATTTTCAAACTCGGAAAGAGTTATAGCTGGATTTGCAATTTTTTCTACCCCAAATTTATTAAGAGTTACAATAGATATTTTTTTTACAAATTCACTGATATTTAAACCAGAGCTAAATTTTGCTGATCCAGATGTTGGTAAAACATGATTTGTTCCAACAGTAAAATCACTTACACACATAGGAGAGTATTTTCCATTACAAATACTTCCTGCATTAGTGATCTTTCCTAAATATTTCTTGTAATTTTTAACTAATAATTCTAAGTGCTCAGTACTTATCATATTAATTACATCTATTATTTGTTTATCATTTTTAACGTTAATTATTAGTCCATGTTTTTTTAGAGACGTATATGCTATTTTCCTCCTCGGTAGTATTTTAATTAATTCAGAAATTTTATCTTGAACTCTTTTGATTAAGTTTTTATTTTTAGTAATCAATATACATTGACTATCGATATCGTGTTCTGCTTGTGAGATAAGAGACTTTGCAACTTGATCTACGTTTGATAACCTGTCAGCTAAAACGCATATTTCAGATGGACCTGCAAACATTGACTCGGTCCCCACAATTTTACCTGAAAGCTGTCTTTTTGCTTCGGCTACATATTTATTACCAGGTCCTACTATTTTATTTACATTATAGATGAAGGCTAAACTTGCTATCGCCTGTGCACCACCTATAGAATATATATCTTTAATTCCAACTTTTTTTGCAGCGTAAAGAACCCCAGGATTTAACTTACCATTTAGTTTAGGCGTTGCTAAAATTATTCTTTTTACCTTGGCTAATTTTGCGGGTACAGAATTCATTAGTAATGTTGATGGTAAATTTCCAGGTACATAAATACCTACAGACTCAATTGGAATAGTTTTGTACTCCATTTTGTTTTTGTATTTATCAATATATTTAACATCTTTAAGAGTTTTTAGTTGCGCTGCGTGAAATTTGACAATTCTTTCATAGGCAAAATCTATAGCCTTTTTTACTTATGGATTAAGTTTTTTTATAGAGTTTTTGATTTTTGTTTTTGAAGGTTTTAATTCTTTGTTTTTACTAAACTTTTTTTCATATCTTAACAAAGCTTTTAATTTATTCCTTTTAATATCTTCAATAATTTTATTTACTTTCTTTACGTTTTTTAAGTCTATCGAACGTCTATTTTCTAGGAATAGTTCAAGTTTTTTTTTGTCCTTTTCAGTAAAACAGTTAAAAATTTTTATCATCTAATTATTTTGATCCTCTAAAGTAGCCTCAATTACTTCTGTAGTTAAAGTTATAATTCTATTTTTATTAAATAAAAGTGTAATACTATAATCTTTATCTTTTTTCAAAGGATTGATAGCAATTAATTCAAGAATTTCCTCAGGATTTTCCTGATCAACATTAATAGATTTTACATTTTCAATAAATTCAAATCTACAAACACTTTTTATCAGTTCTTTTCCATTTTTTTCTTTATTAATCCTATTCATTGAAAATAAAAAAATTTTGTTGTCCTTTAAAAATTTAATTTCCGATGACTTTATTTTTGCTTTTTCGCAAAATGCAGAAATAAATTGGAGACTTTTTCGATCTTTTGCGATTATTTTTGCAAAAAAATTTTTTTTCATCAGCTTATTTTTTTAATTTTTACACCAATTTTTTTTAATTTTTTTTCTGGTTCAGAATAACCTCTTAAACCATGATATATTCTATCTACCTGGCTTTTACCTTTTGCAGAAATACAACCTAAAATTATAGAAAAAGTACTTCTTAAATCACTTGAAATACATTGTGCAGCGTACAATTTTTTTTTTCCACTTATATATGCTTTATTGTTTTTAACTTCAATGCTCGCACTTAATCTATTTAGTTCTGGAACCGCCATAAATCTGTTTTCAAATATTGTCTCTTTAATCTGGGATCTGCCATTTGCAATACATAAAACAGACATTAGCATTGGCATATTGTCAGTAGCGAATCCTGGGTAAGCTGATGTTTTTAAATTAACTGGTTTAATTTGTTTGCCGCCCTCGATAATTATAGAATTGTTGGTAGAATTAATTTTACAACCTATTTTTTTTAATATTTGAATTTCTCTTTTTAAAAATTTTGGATCTATATTTCTCACTTGAAGCTTTCCTTTTGTAATTGCTGCCACACATAAGTAAGAAAATGCTTCGATTCTATCTCCCACTACAGAATGATTTACACTTTTTAAAGATTTAACACCTGTAATTTTAATAGTTCTTTTTTTTAAGAAATAAATTTTAGCCCCTCCTTTTTTTAAAAAATTAATAAGATCAATGATTTCTGGCTCAATCGCAATATTTTTTAATATAGTTTCTCCTTCAGAAAGAACTGCTGCCATTATTAAATTAGATGTGCCAGTAACTGTAATTTTGGGGAAATTATAAACTTTTCCTTTTAACCCTCTCCTAGCAGAAATATTAACATATCCCTTATTTAGTTTATATGTAGCGCCCATTTTTGAAAAACCTTTTAAATGAAAGTTTATTGGTCTAACGCCTAAAGCACATCCTCCGCTTAAAGCAACTTTGCATTTGTTGAGTTTTCCTAATAACGGACCCATAGCAAGTACGCCTGCTCTCATAGTTTTCACAAGATCATAAGAAACAAATGATTTTAACTTTTTTTTATTATAAATCTTTAAAAAATTTTTTTTTTATTTATTTGTACTTTTGATCCAAGAGACTTGAGTAATTTTATCATTGTAAAAACATCTTTTACAAATGGCACATTTGAAAGAACCACTGGCTTTTCAAATAAAAGTGAACTAGCTAACAATCCTAAAACAGAATTTTTAGCTCCTGAAATATAAACTTCCCCATTTACCCTTTTTGAAGGACCATAAATAATAAATTTTTCCATAAATTATTTTGATTTTGCTAAGGTAATGCCTCTTTGTCCCTGATATTTTCCCTTGCGATCACTATATGATATATTTGGCTGCTCTCCTTGAAAAAATAAAATCTGAGCAGCACCACTTTTAGCATACAATCTAATTGGAAGATTGGTATGATTTGCAAACTCCAAAACCAAATTTCCACACCATCCCCCTTCTAAAACACTAGATGGTGTTCCAAGTCCGCATCTAGCATAACTTGATTTAGCAGTCACAAGACCTGTTACGTTTCTAGGCATTTTAAAATATTCTAGACTTCCAGATAATGCGAAAGAATTAGGAGGAATTAAAATTGAAGATTCACCCTTTATTGTTACAAAGTTATCTTCTGAAAAATTTTTTGGATCAGCAATACTTGAATTTACATTCGTAAATATTTTAAATTCATCTCCACATCTTACATCATAGCCGAAAGTACTTAAGCCATGACTAATCCCTTGTGAGACAAGCTTATCAACAAAAGGATTGATCATGTCCTCTTCTTTAGCAAGTTTTGTTATTTGTTTATCGCTTAAAATCACTTATTTTGATTTCTTATTATTATGTTTTTTTTGAAATATTTTTCTTTTTTTTAAATTTTTTTTTAATGCAATCTCTAGCTTTAAATTCTTATTTTTATTTGTCATTTTTTGGATTCGTCAGATCTTCCAATGTAATTGGTTTTGTAACGTCAATAATAGGTTCGGGCTTAATTTGATTTTTTCCCGACTTAGCTTCTCTTTTGGCTTTTCTCTCAGCGAGTTTTTTCTCACGTTTGGCCTGTTTTTCCATGGCCTTAACACCTCTTGTTGATTTATAATCGTAATGAATTCCCATAAAAGCCTTACTAATATAGTATCGTTATAAAGTAAAACTCTAAAAAAATTAAGGCAAAAATATTATTTTTTTATAAATTGGCCTATATTTTTTAAAATGCCCTTATAGTTAAATGGTATAATACGTCCATGGTAAGGATGAGTTTCCAGTTCAATTCTGGGTGAGGGCACCAAATACGTCAGTTTAATTTGTTTTTAAATGTTAAAATAATTAAGTTTGTGATTGTTCTAAAAATTTCAATTTTTGGGATTTTAGATATTCCTTTCTCTCTATCTTTAAAAATAATTGGTATTTCCTTAATTTCAAATTTCATTTTCTGTATCACAAACATTGTACCCATGAAGAAAGAATATCCTTTAGTTGTCACAAGATTAAGATGAAAACCCTTTAATTTATCTAAGTTAAATCCTCTATAAGAAGTTGTAAATTCATTACATTTTATGCCCGAAACATATTTGATTAGTTTATTTCCAATTTTACTCATCACAAGTCTTGAACCAGTCATTAAACACTTTCCACCTTTAACATACCTTGATCCAATTACAAAAGGACTATCCTCTAATTTTTTAACAAAATTATTTAATTCGGATGGATCATGAGAAAAGTCCGCATCCATAGTTATTAAATAGTTATAGTTTTTTTTAATTGCATAGTCATAAGCCATCTTATGTGCACTATCTAATCCTTTTTTATTATCTCTTACTATTAGTTTAAGATTTTCTATTTCTTTTTGAAGATTTCTAATTTTCAAAGCGGTATTATCCGGGGAATTATCGTCAATGATTAAAACATCTAAATTTTTAGATTGATTTCTTACAGAGTTAATAAAATCAACGATATTATCAACTTCATTATAAGTTGCAGTAAAAACTAATATTTTTTTTTGTGTGTTCACTGTATAAATATACCAGTGAAAAAATTAGTTTCAATTATTGTTGGTGGAACTGGACAATTAGGAGTCTGTTTATCTCAAGAATTGCTAAAAAATAATAACAAAGTAATTATCACTACAAGGTCTTTTTCAAAAAAAACCATAAAAATTGATCCAAAAGTCAAAATTTTAGAACTAAATATCTATAACAGAATTCAAATTAAAAATTTAATAAAAAAATATAAACCAGATTTTATATTTTATTTTGCTGGACAAAGTTCACCTGGTAAATCATTTTTTAAATTTAAAGAGACGTTTAAGAGCAACTTTCTTGGATGTAAAAATTTTCTTGATATAATAAAAAAATATAAAATTAATTGTAAATTTATAAATGCTTCTTCTTGTGAAATTTACGGAAAAGTAAAAGGAAAGATAAGTCTCGATACAAAAAAAAAACCCGTAAGTCCTTATGGAAAAGCAAAGCTAAAGTCATTTTTACTAACAAAAAAATATAGAGAAAAATTCAATTTGAAGAGCTACAATGCTATAATCTTTAACACAGAGTCTTTTTTTAGAAATAAAGACTATCTTGTCCCCAAAATTTGCTTAGCTGCGATAAACGCAAAAAAAAATGGCATAATTACAGAATTTGGAAATTTAAATATTTCACGTGAATGGAATTGGGGTCCAGAACAATCAAGCTATTTATTTAAATTCGTAAAAAAAAAGCCCCAAGACTTTATTTTGTCTAATGGAAAATCTTTTACTGCAATTAAGATGATAAATTTTGCATTTGATTATTTTAATCTTAATTATAAAAAATTTATAAAAATAAATAAAAAATTTATGAGAAAAAAAGATATTGCAAAAAATAATTCTAATTATTTACACTGTTTAAAAAGAAACGGTATTAACAGAATTTCAAAAGTTTATGGTAAAAAATTAATTATTAAAATGATAAGGTATTATTTGAATGGAAAATATTAATCTAAAAAAATTTTTTTTACCATATATTCTAGTATTGTTAATTTCATCAATATTTTTTTTATATATTAAACATGATGTGGCAAATGATTCCTCTATTTCTGAATGGCTTATAAATTATAAAGGAGGCTTTACTAGACGGGGTATAGGAGGAGAGTTAGCAATATTTTTATCATTTTTATTTGATATAGCTTTAAGAGATTCAATTTTTCTAATTCAAACCTTAATTCAATCATTATATCTAATAACTATTTATTTTATTTTTAAAGACCTTAAAACAAATAAAGTTTTATTGTTAGCAATATTTGCTCCGATTTTTCTATTATATCCTATTGCTGAACTTGAAGTTCTTGGCAGAAAAGAAAATTTTTTATTTTTGTTGTTTTCTGTTTCTATTTTATTTTCTACGAAAAATTTTTCAAAATTAACATTAAATATATTCTTATTTTTTTCTCTTCCAGTTGCTTGTTTATTATGGGAACAAGTGATTTTATATTTTCCTTTTTTTGCAATCGTTACAATTTTCAAAAATAATTTAAAAAATTTTAATGATGTTTTTAAAAAATTATTTTTAATTTTTAGTCCCTCAATTATTGTAATTTTGTTAATTTGGTTTAGCCCTCTTACTTTAAGTGAGAGAGATATTATGTGTTCCTATTTAGAAACTAAATTTTCTGAAAAGTGTTATATGTCAGCAATCTTACTCGTCAATAATGATATATATTTTTCTACTTTTGATGTTGTTCACAAAAATGCCACCCCTATTCACTATATAAGATATGCTTTGATTTTTATAATAGGATTTCTACCTATTAATTTTTTAATTTATAAAAATTACTTTTTAAAAAAAGAAAATTATATAGAAAAAAATTTTTCTCTAAAAATACTTTTTTTAATTCTTTATTTACCTTCAATTTTATTATTTATTTTTGGTTACGATTGGGGAAGGTGGATAAACATTACATACTCTTTTACAATTTTGCTTTATATATTTTTGTTTTCAAATTCTTTAGTCTCAGATAAGGCTTACTCTAAGCAAAAAATTTTAAAAAATTTTTTTAATAACAAAACTTTATTTTTAATACTTTTTATAATATTTTCATTTGGATGGAATCCAAAAACAGTAATAACAGGGGATATAGCCTCATTTCCAGGTTACAGAATTCCAGTGAAAATAATTAATTATTTTAGTTCGGGTTATTTTTAAACTTTTTGAATAAAAAAGTTAAAATAATAAAAAAAACAAAGGCTAGAATTGGTAAATATATATCTGGTTGAGTTATCAAATTTATTAAACCAGGCGCTTTGTCGTTCATATCGATAACTTTTTCTATACCACTTCCTAAGGAAACGATAATAAATAGTTGAGGGGTAATTCCGATAAAAGTCCCAAAAAAATAGTTTTTTAATTTGACATTAAAAATAACAGGCAAAATATTTTGAATTACAAAAGGTATTCCGCCAATCATACGATAAATTATAACATAAATAAATTCATTTTTTTTAAATTTTTTTTCAAGATTTTGATATTTTTTGGAAAATTTTTCTTTTATAAATTCATATAAAACATATTTTGAAATTAGATATAAAAGTGTTGCTCCTATAGTGCCACCCATCACAACACATATTGTTCCTATCCATTTTCCAAAAACAAATCCACTTACAATTGCAACGGGACTCATAAAGCCTGCCATCAAAACCCAAAAAACTATTAATAAAACTGATATGATGAATACACCGTACAAGTTAGAACTTTTTAACTCCTCAAAAATATCTGAATATGATTTAATAAAATCATAACTTTTTATTTCGTTAAAGCTGAATTTTGAAAATAATATGGTTAAAAATGTAATTAGTACAATTGTGTAGATTGCTACTAAAAAAAATTTTATTTTTTTTGAATTTTTCATAGTTATTATAAATATTATAAAATTAACTGTACTTATATATATATATTTTCTATAACTACCAAAATTATTAAATATTAAACTACCTATGAAAAGAACATATCAACCTAGTAAAAAAGTAAGAAAAAGAAGACATGGCTTTAGGTCTAAAATGAGGACTAAAGGAGGAAGAAAACTACTTAAAAGAAGAAGAGGAAAAGGTAGAAAAAAATTAACTGTTTAATGAAGAGTATTATAAGAAGCCTATCAAAAAGTAATGACTTTAAACAATTAATTCTAGGTAAAAAAAAGGTAAATAAATATTCCACTATTTGCTTTAAGAAACTTTCAAATAAAGATAATAGAAAATTTAATATAAGTTTTGTAGTTAAAAAAAAAATTGGAAATGCAGTAATGAGAAACAAAGCAAAAAGAAGACTTAGGAACATTATACATAATATTTCTAAAGACTTAAAAATTAACTTGAATTACTCATATTTGTTGATAGTAAAAAAAAATTTAATTCAAGATAAGTATCAAAATGTAAAAAACATCTTATACGAAGAATTTAACAATATTAAATAATGATTTTTATTAAAAAAATATTTATTAGAATAATCAAAATTTACCAATTTTTAATTTCTCCGTTGTTGGGTAGTAATTGTAGATATCTACCAACCTGCAGTGAATATTTTATCGCTTGCTTAAATGAACATGGATTATTAAAAGGAATAGCCCTTGGTACTAAAAGAATATTGAGGTGTCATCCAATTAAATTTTTGGGTGGTGGAAGCGGATTTGATCCTTTAAAGAATAGGAAAGATTAATGGATACAAGAAATGTAATTGCAGCTATTTCTTTAAGTGCAGCAGTAATAATATTATATGGTCTTTTTTTTGCACCTGAAACAAAAAAATTATCCCAGAATCAAGATACAATTAGCAAAAATGAAATTGTAGTGGAGGATGATGAGTCGCCAAAAATTGAAGAAAAAATTAAAGAAAATATTTTAACTAGATCTGAAGCTGTAAGATTAAATGAAAGAATATCTTTTGAAAATAAAAATATAGTCGGGTCTATAAATCTAACTGGTGCAATAATAGATGATTTAACTTTTAAAAATTATACTTTGACTTTGAATGGCATGGATAATGTCATTTTATTAAATCCAAAAAATGTTGATGAAGGTTATTATATTGAAACTGGCTGGGCTATTAACAGTGATATTCAAGTTCCTGACTCTAAGTCTGAGTGGAAAATTATAGGTAATAATAATTTAACACCAGGAAATCCTATAACTCTACAATGGGAAAATAAAAAAGGAATTAAATTTAAAAAAAAAATTGAAATAGATAATAAATATTTATTTAAGGTAAAACAAATTATCGAAAATAAAACCGAAAATACTTATAATTTTTATCCTTATGGTCAAATTATAAGAAATCAATCACCAAAAATTCAAAATTTTTATATTCTTCACGAGGGTTTGATAGGGGTGTTTGACGATCGTTTAGTCGAGAAGGACTACGATGATATTGAGAAAAAAAAATACTCAGTTACTGCAAAAAAAGGGTTTACAGGTATTACTGATAAATTTTGGGTTGTTTCAATAATTCCTGAGGAAGAAAAAGAATTTAAAAGTGAATTTGTATACAAAAATAAATTTAAAGCTAATTTTATTGAAACTAATGCCACAATAATTGGAAGTAATGAGATTAAATCTAATGAAATAAAAATAGTTGTTGCAGCTAAAGAAGTAGACGTAATAGACAATTATGCAGAAACATCTAATATAAATAAATTTGATTTGGTAATTGACTGGGGCTGGTTTTATTGGTTAACCAAACCTTTTTTCTTTGCATTGCACTATTTTTTTGAGTTAACTGGAAATTATGGTTTAGCAATTATTTTGGTAACTATATGTATAAGAATTCTTTTCTTTCCTTTGGCTAATACATCATTTCGTTCAATGGCTAAGATGAAAGTATTACAGCCAGAGATGTCCAGACTTAAAGAATTACACAAAGATGACAAAATGAAACTCCAACAAGAAATGATGGCGCTGTACAAAAAAGAAAAAGTAAATCCTCTTTCTGGATGTTTACCAATTTTAATACAAATTCCTTTCTTTTTTGCTATTTATAAAGTTCTATTTGTAACAATTGAATCCAGACATCAGCCATTTTTTGGTTGGATTGTTGATTTATCGGAGAAAGATCCAACTTCAATTTTTAATCTTTTCGGTCTAATACCTTGGGACCCACCATCTTTTTTAATAATTGGAATATGGCCTTGTCTAATGGGGTTGACAATGTATTTCCAACAAAAATTAAACCCTACACCTCCAGATCCAATACAAGCAAAAATATTTATGTTTTTCCCATTGTTCCTGACAGTAATTCTGGCTCCATTCCCAGCGGGGTTAGTAATTTATTGGACCTTCAATAATCTTTTAACTATGGCCCAGCAAGTTATAATAATAAGAAAAACAAAAGTAAAAACTGTCCAATAATAAAGAATGCAACTAGAAAAAATTTTACCTACAACTGGTCCTGATAAAAATGAAGTATTAAAATATATCGAAAAATATTCGAGTGATATCATTGTTATAAAATATGGTGGAAATGTATTTATTGACAGAAATATATTCAATAATTTTATAGAAGACATAAGTGTATTAAATAAATTAGGACTTTCTATTGTTGTAGTTCATGGTGGTGGACCAAGGATAAAGAGAGAGTTAGACAAATCAAATATTGAGACAAAGTTTATTAGAGGTTTAAGAGTAACAGATAAAAAAGTTATAAACATAGTTGAAAATGTTCTTATTGATTTTAATCAAGATATTGTAAATTCTTTAAAAGAAAAAGGATCAGAAGCTGTCTCAATCAATACAAAAGAAAATAATATAATTGAAGTTATCCCAGAAAAAGAAGAGCTAGGCTTTGTAGGAATCCCGAATAAAATTGATGTAACTAAACTCAAAGATATAATTAAAAATAAAAAAATTCCTATTATTTCTCCCCTAGGCCTTGGAAAAAATAATCAAACCTATAATATCAATGGTGATACAGCCGCAGGTGCTATAGCTAAATCCTTAAAATCAAGAAGACTGCTTTTAATGACAAATGTAGAAGGAGTATTAAATAAGGAAAAAAAACTAATAAGTGAAATTTCTTCGTCAAAAATTTTAGAAATGATAAAAGACCAGACGATTACTGAAGGAATGATACCAAAAATAAATACGTGTTTAGATGCTGTTGATAATGGAGTAAAAGGAGTAGTTATAATAGATGGAAGAAAGCAACACTCTATTTTAGATGAGATATTTTCTGACAAAGGTTCAGGGACACTTATCAGAAAATGATTAATATTAAAAATATCAATAATCTTTTATTAGACTTAGATGGAGTAGTATACGGTGAACATAATAATTATTCATTGGAAGCAGTATTTGGACAAGTAAGCAAAAGAATGACAAATTTTATCTCTGAAAAACTTAAAATTAATCATAATGAAGCTAAAGAATTACAAACGAATTATTTTTATAGATATAACACAAGTTTAAATGGTTTAATGATACACCATGATATTCCACCAGATGAATTTTTAAGTTATGTTCACGATATTGATTTATCCTTTATGAAGGAAGATAAAGTTATGAGGACTGAGCTCGAGAAATTAGATATGGAAAAATTTATTTTTACAAATGGTAGTGCAGAACACGCTAGAAATATTTTAACTCATCTTGGTATATACGATCTCTTTGGAAGAGATAAAATTTTTGATATTAAAGATGGTGGATATGTGCCTAAGCCTGAGGCAAAAACTTTTGAATTAATGATCAAAAAATTTAATATTAACCCCAAAGAAACAATCTATATTGAAGATATTGCTAAAAATTTGAGTATTGGTTATGAAAGAGGATGCACAACTGTTTGGTTAATTAATGATGAACATTTTGGCAAGATAGACTCTGATAAAGATTATATTTCACATAAAATTGAAAATCTATCTTTATTTCTTAAGGAAATAAGGTTATTAAAAAGTAAGTAAATTATGTCTGTAGAAAAAATTATAAATGATGCCTGGGAAAATAGAGATCAAGTAGGTCAAAACTCGGATAAATCTTTAAAAGACGCTATAAACCAAGTTATTGGTGATTTAGACAGTGGTAAATCACGTGTTGCGGAAAAAATTAATGGTGAATGGAAAACTCATCAATATCTTAAAAAAGCTATAATGTTAAGTTTTAGAATATATCCAATGGATAATTTAAGTGGGCCGTATAGTAGTTGGTATGATAAGGCACACTTATTAAAAGGTAAAACTGCAGGTTGGACAAAGGAACAACATGAGGCTGCTGGATTTCGAATGACACCAAATAGTCCAGTAAGACCAGGATCTTTCATTGGTAAGAATGCTGTGCTTATGCCCTGTTATGTAAACATAGGCGCATATATCGGGGCAAATACAATGATGGATACATTTAGTAGAGCTGGAAGCTGTTGCCAAATTGGAGAAAATTGTCATATATCTGCTGGTTCAGGTATTGGTGGAGTTTTAGAACCTGCACAAGCACTTCCAACTATTATTGAGGACAATGTCTTTGTTGGAGCAATGTCAGAAGTTGTAGAGGGCGTTATAATAGGAGAAGGTAGTGTTCTTTCAATGGGATGTTACATTGGGCAAAGCACAAAAATTATAAACAGATCAAATGGCGAGATCACAAAAGGCCGTGTTCCACCTTATTCAGTTGTAGTGCCTGGTACTCATAAAGATCTTTATGCTGTTCATATAATAAAAACGGTGGATGCAAAGACGAGGTCAAAGACATCAATTAACGATCTTTTAAGAGAATAATTATGCAAAAAATAAATGAATTACAATTAGCAAAAGAGCTAATTAAATTCCCATCAATAACACCTAATGACGCTGGTGTTATGAGATTCTTAGAAAAAAAACTTAAAAAAATGGGTTTCAAAACTAAAATTTTAAATTTTAAAGAAAAAAACTTTCAACCAGTGAAAAATTTATATGCCAGGCTTGGAAAAAAGGGACCGAATTTTTGTTTTGCGGGCCACTTAGATGTTGTACCCCCTGGAAATATTAAAGACTGGACGGTTAATCCTTTTAAACCCTCTATTAAAAAAGGTCATTTAATTGGCAGAGGTGCAAATGACATGAAAGGCTCAGTAGCTGCTTTCGTATCAGCTGTAAGTGTTTTTTTGAATAATAACAAAAGTTTCAATGGATCAATTAGTCTTTTAATAACAGGTGATGAAGAAGGAGATGCGGTAAACGGTACAAAAAAAGTTGTAGATTATTTAAAAAAGAAAAAAGAAAAAATAAATTTTTGTTTGGTTGGTGAACCAACAAACCCCGATACTTTGGGAGAAATGATAAAAATTGGTCGAAGAGGAAGTATAACCGGAGCACTCAAAATTATAGGTGAGATGACTCATGTAGCTTATCCCCATAGAGGGAATAACCCATCAACCACATTAGTTGAAATTCTTAACGAAATAAAAAAATTAAAATTTGATAAAGGTAATAAACACTTTCAACCAACAAATTTAGAAGTAACTAAAATAAATATAAATAATGATGCTGATAATGTTATTCCAAAAGCTGCTGAAGCAACTTTTAATATAAGATTTAATAATAAACATACTTCAGGTTCAATAAAACGAAAACTTAATAAAATTTTTGATAAAATCAGCAAAAAAAACAAATCTAAATTTAAAATAGATTACAGAGTTTCAGGTGAAGCCTTTTTAACTCCGCCCAACAAAATCACTGGTATGATTCAAAATGTAATTAAGAAAATTACTAAAATGAAGCCGAAACTTTCAACAACTGGTGGAACTTCCGATGCCAGATTTATTAAAAATATTTCCCCATGTTTAGAATTTGGTCTTGTGGGTCGAACCATGCATAAACGGGATGAGGCAGTATCTCTAAATGATCTAAAAAAATTGACAAAGATTTATGCTAATATTTTAGATAAATATTTTTCGTGAAAACAGCAATAATATCTTCAAAAACTTCAGTAAATCATTTAACGGGTGATGGTCATCCTGAGCAACCTAAAAGAGTAACGGTGATAACTGAAAGACTTAAAAAAAATAAAAGTTTAATTTGGGATAAGCCAACTGCTTTTGATCATAACATACTAAAAAAAGCACATGATGAAGATTATGTTAGTATGGTTGAAAAAAGTTTTCCTAATAAAGGGTTAAAATTTTTGGATGGCGACACTATAATTTCACCTGGAAGTAAAGATGCAACAGTAGATGCGGTAGGATCTGTAATCAAAGCAATAGACGGCGTTGAACAGAAAAAATTTAAAAATGCTTTTTGTGCGGTTAGACCGCCTGGGGGCTAGCGCCCTCACTTTGATGGGGGCGCTAGTCAATATTTGGACATCATGCAGAAAAAAATAAAGCGATGGGTTTTTGTATCTACAATAATTGTGCGGTTGCAGCTCATTACCTAATTGAAAAGTATAAATATAAAAAAATTGCAATTTTCGATCCAGATGTTCACCATGGAAATGGAACACAAGATATTTTTTATGATAATAAAAATGTTTTATACTTGTCTACACATCAATATCCATTTTATCCAGGTACCGGAAGCGAAAAAGAAAAAGGTAAGCATAATAATATTTTCAATGTGCCTCTTCCTGCTGGGACTACATCAGAGAAATAT
>MDTB01042969.1_pt1 | contig 37234 bp, 35 predicted proteins | sample 811161 | NCBI WGS metagenome assembly MDTB01 (sample SAMN05326650, study PRJNA326480) | marine metagenome | isolation source: seawater | place: Mediterranean Sea | collected 2009 | reverse complement strand
GGGCGAGCATGGTATTGGTCAGGGCAAGATAGATTATCTGAGACAGGAAATGGGGCCAGCCGTCGATGTGATGATGGCTGTTAAACAGGCGCTTGACCCGCATGATATTTTAAACCCGGGCAAATTATTCAGCAAATGACCTGCCGATAAAGCAGTAAAGGCCGCCTTCAATGGCGTCATTAATCACTGCAACCCGGCAGTGACAGCTTGTCAGCAACGCCATGTGCCGCAAGCGAGGCGGCGATAAACCCATCTTGTATCGCGGTGGCAATCAGATCATTTAAAAATTGCAAAACAGCCGGATCCGTTTTTTTAATGCCAACGGCCTGTTTGATGGTGGTAAAGCGCGGTTCTATCAACCGGTGTTGGCCGGTATCTAGTTCCATTTGTAATCTAGGTTTCAAACTGGCCAAAACATCCACCTCACCGCGCAAAAACAAATCATGTGAATGTTGGATCGAGTCGGCGGCAATCAAGCTGGCATGGCACAGATTATCCTTTAGCCACAAATCATATGCACTGCGATTAAAGGCGGCGATGCTAACGTCTTTTTGATCAATATCGGCATTGCCGGTAAAGGCTGAGTCAGCATGCACCAGAAAATGCGCATCGATCAATACATAAGGCCGGCTGAAATCAATTAGCCTCGCCCGATCAGGTTCATGCGCGATATTGCCAATATCCCAAACATCATTTTCCGCCGCATCAGCCAGCTGGCTGGGCGTTTCAAAGGCAACAAATTCACAAGGTACGTCAAGAACCCTGGCAATATGGCGTGCCAGATCAGGTGATACACCGGCGGGTGTGCCATCTGCGTTGTGGCCTGATACCAGCAAAAAATTGCTGAGATTTATGCCGGTACGCAAGACCCCGGTCGGCGCAAGTGCCTTGCGGATTTCCTGACTAATCAAGGCCAAGAACCTTTTTCTTGGCTTCGGCCCAGCTTACCAATGTCATGTCAAATGTCAGCTCAATTAACGCCACTCGGAGCCCTGGTACAAAATTTTTTCCAATGCTGGCAGCACAGTGACTGCATCGTTACTCAGTACCAAGGTATTTCGTGCCGTTAAATATAGCAAGAATGAATACAAACAAAACTAACGCCATCAAATACAAATTCACTCTTGCTGGGCCAATCATTTTGTCTTTGCACCGCAGTGAGCTCTAACATTATTCGAAGACTGGAAAAAACCTCTTGCTACAACAAACATCACCATAGTTATAGATTTCGCGTTTTGGTGCAGGGCTCTCTTTTTTATGAACTTGAGTTAGGAGCGTTAGTTTTAACCACCTGATTATGCCAGCCTGAAATGGCCGTCATGTCGTTTTTTGGCATATACACGTCTAAATAGACCTTTTTTTCCTTGCTGATTTTCGTCACTGTTGCCGATGAGGAAGTCGGATCTATGCGTTTTTCAGGATTTAAAATCATCAGCGAAGCGCTTCGCGGCCATAAAGGGTGGGATGCCAACTGGCGTGATGCCACGCCAAAATTGCGTTATGACTATATTATTATCGGCGGCGGCGGTCATGGGCTGGCGACAGCTTATTATCTGGCGCGGCGGTATGGCAAAGCGAACATCGCGGTTGTCGAAAAAGGCTGGCTTGGCGGCGGTAATGTAGGGCGGAACACCACAATCATTCGGTCAAATTATATGCTGGATGGTAACGAGCCATTTTACGAATTGTCACTGCAATTGTGGGAGGGTCTTGAACAGGACCTGAATTACAATGCTATGGTCAGCCAGCGCGGCATCTTGAATCTGTTTCATACTGATGCCCAGCGTGATGCCTTTATCCGTCGTGGCAATGCCATGCTGTTGAACGGGGCTGATGCTGATCTTTTGACGACAGCGCAAATCAAAAGCCGTTATCCGTTTTTGAACACGGAAGATGCGCGTTTTCCGATTAAGGGTGGTCTGGCCCAGAATCGTGGGGGCACGGTACGGCATGATGCGGTGGCGTGGGGATATGCGCGGGCGGCAAGCCGTCTTGGGGTTGATATTATCCAGAATTGTGAAGTCACTGGTCTTGATATCAAAAAGAATAAATGTGTCGGCGTAACAACCACACGTGGACCGATCAAGGGCGGCAAAATAGCCTGCTGTGTTGCTGGGTCATCAAGCCGGGTGATGGCGATGGCCGGTATGCGCCTGCCGATTGAAAGCCATGTGTTGCAAGCCTTTGTGTCTGAAGGATTAAAGCCGCTGATTCCCGGGGTCATCACCTTTGGTGCCGGGCATTTTTACTGCAGCCAGTCAGACAAAGGCGGTCTGGTATTTGGCGGCGACATTGATGGCTATAATTCCTATGCGCAACGCGGCAATTTGCCTGTTGTTGAAGATGTATGCGAAGGCGGCATGGCGATTTTGCCGAATCTTGGCCGGCTGCGGTTACTGCGGATGTGGGGCGGCATCATGGATATGTCGATGGATGGGTCGCCGATTATTGATAAAACGCCGATTGAGAATTTGTATTTCAATGGTGGCTGGTGTTACGGCGGCTTTAAAGCCACGCCGGCGTCGGGTCTGTGTTACGCGCATCTTCTAGCCACTGACACCCCGCATGAAACCGCTACAGCCTATCGGTTCGATCGCTTTGAAAAAGGCCTGATGATTGATGAAAAAGGCCAAGGCAACCAGCCAAATCTGCATTAAAGAAGGGCGATGACATGATTATCAACCACCCCCTTTTAGGGCCAAGAGATGCCGCTGAATTTACCTATCTTGGTGACGCCAGCCTGATCGACCGGCCTGACGGCATGGTTGACAACGCTCTACCAGCTTTTATTGATTATAGCTATCTACGGGATAATGACGCCGGAGAACATCGCGAATTATGGTTCCATGAACAAGGCGACAGATCATGGCTTGTGGTGACCAGACACACCGTAACACACGAGATTACTAACGTTGAGCTTGCGAGTGACGTGGCGCGCGAAAGAGGGCGTTCAAAATGACCCAAACACGCAGATTAACCGGCGGGTTGATTGACCGGCAACGGCCGCTGAATTTTGAATTTGATTGCAGGAAATATACTGGCTATCAAGGGGATACGCTGGCCTCGGCCCTGCTGGCAAATGGTGTCCAGCTTATGGGGCGGTCATTCAAATATCACCGCCCGCGCGGACCGTTTAGCTCTGGTTCGGAAGAACCAAACGCCATTGTCGAATTACGTGAAGATGCGCGCAAAGAGCCAAACACCCGTGCCACTACGATTGAGCTTTATGATTATCTGATTGCCAAATCGCAAAACAGATGGCCATCACTTGGTTTTGACATGATGGCGGTTAATGACCTGTTTTCAAATTTTCTGACCGCTGGGTTTTACTATAAGACATTCATGTGGCCAGCGGCATTTTGGGAAAAATTATATGAACCGATTATCCGCCGTGCCGCGGGGCTAGGCTCAGCCAGCCTTGAGCCAGACCCAGACTGTTATGACAAGGGGTTTTTACATTGTGATCTTTTGATCATTGGCGGCGGGCCAGCCGGTTTGGCAGCGGCATTGGTGGCAGGCCGGGCGGGTCTGGATGTCATTTTAGCGGATGAGGATTTTCTGATTGGCGGCCGGCTTAATCAAGAGAGCTTTAGCCTTGATGACCAGGCCGGATCTGTCTTTGCCGCCTCGTGCTATGAAGAATTGACCAGCCTGCCCAATGTAAGAATCATGACAAGAACCACTGTTATTGGGGCGTTCGATCATGGCATTTATGGTATGGTTGAACGTGTGGCTGATCACCTGAAAGTGCCGGCTGATGGTCAGCCGCGTCAGCGTTTATGGCGGGTGTATAGCCAGTTTGCATTATTATGTGCGGGGGCGACGGAACGTTCGATTGCCTTTGAAAATAACGACCGGCCTGGAATTATGCTGGCTGGGGCTATGCGGGCCTATGCCAATCGCTGGGCAACTGCTGTTGGTGATCGCATTGCCATCTTTGCCAATAATGATGATGCACACCGCACGGCGCATGATCTGCATCAGCTTGGCGTTGAAATTGCCGCGGTGATTGATAGCCGACCAGAGGCGCCAAAAAGTGATAATTTTGAAGTGTTGACGAAATCTAAAGTGGAGAATACGCATGGTCGGCTTGGGATTAATTCGATTGATGTGAAGACCCCGCAAGGCTTGCGCCAAATTCAGGTGAGCGCGCTTGGGGTGTCAGGTGGCTGGAACCCGAATATTCATCTAACCTGCCACCAACGCGGGCGCCCAGAATGGGATGCCGCGCTGTCTGCATTTGTGCCATCTTCTGACCTGCCGAAAGCGCTTTATGTCGCTGGGGCTGCCAATGGCAAAATGACAACCGCCGCCGCGATGCAGGATGCGGTGACAACAGCGATAAAGATCGTCAAAGATTGTGGCCGCAAGCCAACATCGCTGACGGTGCCGAAGACATCAGATGAGTCGGCATCAGTTACACCATTCTGGTATGTGACAGGGACCGAGCGTGGCTGGGTTGACCAGCAAAATGATGTGACAGTCAAAGATATCAAGCTGGCTTATCAAGAAAATTTCCGCTCGGTCGAACATCTTAAACGATACACCACATTGGGAATGGCCACAGATCAGGGCAAAACATCGAATGTTTTGGGGTTGGCGATTATGGCGCATACAGCTGGCCAGTCTATCCCTGAAACCGGCACGACAATTTACCGTCCGCCTTATAGCCCGACGGCCATCGGGGTGTTGGCGGGGCGTTCGCGTGATATGGATTTCCGGCCGATACGAAAGACACCAAGCCATAAATGGGCAGAAGAACAAGGCGCGGTATTTGTCGAGGTTGGTATGTGGTACCGGGCGCAATGGTTTCCGCGGGCTGGCGAAACGCATTGGCGACAGTCGGTCGATCGTGAAGTTGAAACAACCCGCGCGTCGGTCGGTGTCTGTGATGTCACAACACTTGGCAAAATTGATGTCCAAGGGGCTGATGCCGCGGCGTTTTTGAATAAAATCTACTGCAACGGTTTTGCCAAGCTCGATGTTGGTAAAACCCGCTATGGCCTGATGTTGCGTGAAGATGGAATCGCCATGGATGATGGCACCGCGGCGCGGCTGGCCGAGGACCATTTTGTTGTCACAACAACAACGGCGAATGCGGTCGGCGTCTATCGTCATATGGAATTTTCTCGGCAGGTTTTGTGGCCTGATCTGAATGTGCAATTGATTTCAACAACCGAATCATGGGCGCAATATGCAGTGGCTGGGCCGAATGCGCGTAATTTATTGCGGAAAATTGTCGATGCTGAATTTGATATATCAAACGAGGCATTCCCCTTTATGGCCTGTGGGGCCATCACTGTATGCGGCGGACTGCGTGCGCGGTTATTCCGTATCTCTTTTTCGGGTGAGTTGGCCTATGAAATTGCCGTGCCGACCCGCTATGGTGACGCCATGATGCGAGCCCTAATCAAGGCGGGCGAGGAATTTGGTGGCTGTGCATACGGCACTGAGGCACTTGGCGTGATGCGTATCGAAAAAGGGCATGTGGCGGGCAATGAATTAAATGGTACCACCACAGCCTTGAATTTGGGAATGGGCCGGATGGTGTCAACGCGTAAAGATTCCATCGGTGCGGTATTGTCACGTCGTGACGGTTTGGTGGCAGATGATGCGCTTAAGCTTGTCGGGTTCAAGCCATGCCGTGACAGTGACTCGGTGCCGGCCGGATCGCATCTGATGACCAAGGGTAGCCCGGTCGATGCCGCGCATGACCAAGGCTATGTGACATCAGCCTGCTATTCGCCAACGCTTGGCCACCATATCGCCATTGGATTTTTAAAATCTGGCGACCAGCGCCTTGGCGAGATCATCCGTCTTGTCAGTCCGCTAACCAATATCGAACATGATGTCGAAGTGGTATCAGCCCATTTCGTCGATCCAGAAGGAGATAAACTTCGTGCCTAATTTAACTGCTCTATCACCTCTTGAATTTACCGCACCGCATAAAGTCGTTGTTAGTACTTATACTATCAGCGAGGTTATCGATCGGGCGATGATATCAATAACTGCCCGCAAAGGGTCTGCTTCCGCAGTAAAAACCATTTTGACCAAAATTTTAAACCAGCCGGCACCAGAGGTTGGCGGATATTGTGCTGGCGAGATTGAGGCTTTTTGGACCGGACAGGGGCAATGGATGTTGACCGCGCCCTTCGATGATCATGAAGACATTGTAGCCAGCTTTGTTGGCACTTTCAAAGGTAAGGCGTCGCTTACCGATCAGACTGATGGATGGTGCCGCTTTGCCATTGCTGGGCAAGATATTAACCGGCTATGTTCACTGTTATGTAATATAGATATGCGTAAGCTGATAGACGGAAAGGCCAGCCGCACATCGATTGAGCATATTGGCTGTTTTCTTGTACGTATTGCTGATGAGTGTTTACACATTATTGCGCCGCGTTCGAGTGCAGGATCTCTTTATCATGCTATTTCTGCAGCCGCCAAATCAGTACGTTTTTAGGCCCTTGAACCCCTAAACTGAACAGAACTCACTCATTTTTTGATGAGGATCTTTGGCAAAACTTATCAGTATTGATGCCGATGAGACTGGCTCGGCACCTCAATAATTGCTCAACAATGTCTAAAATCACCGGGTTACCATAAATTTTCATGATTTATGTGTCTGATTTACCACAAAGTCTGGTAGTCTTTTGTGGGGCTGATGCCTTTAATCTGGAACGCAAACACTTTGGTGGGACCGTACATGGATCAGGGATTGAACAAAGCTAGGATAGTTATTGGCCATGGGATCGACTTTGAGATTGTTTGGGTCGAAGATCTTACTAGTCTCTCAGAGATTGAGGGTTTGCTCAAGACCATGAATGCCGCCTCAGGTAGCTTGTCAAAAGAAGCAATTCTGGCAATGCTTGATCCAAAAGTTCATTACTGTTTGGACAGGTGTGACAGTTCAATTCAGTCGGTCGCTGAACTTATCGAGAATTTCACTTTTTTGGATGCAACAATTTTCCACAACAGGGAAATGCATGCGTCATTGCACCAAAAAATTTCCATTCAAACAGATCGATTTGCTGAATTTAGCTTGTATCTATCTTGTCTGCGCGATGCACTCTCAACACTGCATAGTGCTAAGCGTTGTTAGGCTAGCCCAATTCAATGATACAATATAGACTGATGATCGATGAGACGTCGAGGCTCATACTTTTCTCACGTGAAAATTAGGAGTTATCATCATTGTCGAACATAGAAAATCATGATGCCAGACGAGAAGATCAGACTTTCAAGACGGTTTGTCCACATGATTGCCCATCAGCTTGTGGGCTGGAAGTCACACTGGATAAATTTGGCAAAATTACGAAGGTACGTGGTGGCCAAAATCACAGCTATACTGATGGGGTTGTTTGCGCGAAAGTTGCGCGATATGCGGAGCGTATTTATCACCCAAAAAGGCTAACGGTTCCGCTTCGTCGAGCGGGCAAAAAAGGCAGTGGCAAATATTACGAAATTAGCTGGGATGAAGCTTTAGAGGAGATCGCTTGGCGGTTTGATGAAATATCTACACGCCATGGTAGTGAGGCGGTGTGGTTATACTATTTTGCTGGAACTATGGGTTTATTAATGAGAGACGGAATCAACCGTCTCGCGAGAGCCAAACAATACTCTGGTATGTATGGCACCATATGCGTCAATCCTGCTTGGACTGGCTTCATGGCTGGTACAGGTTTAATAGCTGGTGTTGATCCGCGTGAGATGGCGCTCTCGGATTGTGTAGTACTTTGGGGCACCAACCCAGTAAATACACAAATAAACGTTATGCGGCATGCAACGAGAGCTCGCAAAACGCGAAATGCCAAAATTGTTCATATTGACATTTACCATAATGCAACTTCAAAGCAGGCAGACTTAGCTTTGATCATAAAGCCAGGCACAGATGCAGCACTCGCTTGTGCGGTTATGCATATCCTGTTTCGTGATAAACATGCAGACCTTGATTATCTGTATGAATATTCTGACTGTCCAGATAAACTACGAGACCACCTGGCAGCCAGGACACCTGAATGGGCGAGTCAGATAACGGGTCTATCAACTGGTGAAATTGAGACGTTTGCGCAACTTCTGGGTAACGCTCCTCGAAGCTATTTTCGTCTTGGTTATGGTTTCACCCGTCAACGCAACGGAGCTGTCAACATGCATGCCGCTTTGTCTGTCTCTACAGTTCTGGGTGCATGGAAATACGAGGGTGGTGGCGCCTTCCATAATAACACTAATATTTATCGATGGAATAAAACTTTAATTGAGGGCTTGGATATGGACCCACCTGCTAGAATGTTGGATCAGTCGCGCATTGGTGAAATTCTTTGTGGAGACCATGAAGCTCTGCGCGGCGGTGGTCCAGTCAGGGCAATGTTGATCCAGAATACTAATCCAGCAGTTGTTGCACCTGACACTAATAAAGTCCTGGAAGGCCTAAAAAGAGACGATTTGTTTTTAGTAGTTCACGAACAATTTATGACTGAGACAGCCAGTTTAGCTGATGTAATATTACCTGCCACCATGTTTCTGGAGCATGATGACCTCTATCAAGGAGGAGGGCACCAGCATATCATGTTGGGGCAAAAGCTCGTGGATGTTCCGGGCGATTGCCGATCCAATCATGAAGTCATTTCAGAGCTTGGACAGCGATTAGGGGTTTTTCATGACGAATTTGATGTTGATGAAGCTGATTTTCTGCGTCGAACACTACAGGATTCGGAGCGACCATCTCTGGACAAGTTTCTGGAGGATCCATGGCTCGATTGTCAGCCAGATTTTGAGCAATCGCATTATTTAAAGGGCTTTTCGTTTGAAGATGGAAAGTTTCGCTTCTCGGTTGATTGGAAAGCGTTATTGCCCAAAGGCTACATCAGCAATGAATTATTGGATAATATGCCGCAGTTGCCTGATCATTGGAGTGTATTGGAGTCCACTGGGTCAAACACTGGATTTTGCCTCGTTACTGCGCCAGCTAGACATTTTTTAAACTCCAGTTTCACTGAAACTCGGACCTCACGCAGGTTGGAGGGACGTCCGTGTGTGCTTATCCATTCTCTTGATGCAGCAAAATTAAATATAGAGGATGGAAGCGTTTGTGAGATCGGTAATAATCGCGGACAAGTCATTATTCACGCTAAATTATTTGATGGGTTGAAAAGAGGTGTCTTAGTGGTTGAGAGCCTATGGCCAAACAAAAGTTATATTGGAGGTGTTGGGGTAAATAGCCTTACAGGTTCCGATCCTGTTGCTCCAGTAGGTGGGGTGGCGTTCCACGATAATGCAGTTTGGATTAAACCACATGAAAGATGACCGCAAGACCATGATTGAGCCCCAACGTGAAGCTAGAATGGCACATGATTTAGGTGGCTTTCTTGAACATTTGACGTGCCATGGCATTGACTTAAGTATTTCAAAAGAAGAAAAGCTTAGGCAACCTTACGAGGAACGCACGGACGCCCTTTTGTTGCTTCTTAGCGCTGCGGGCAGAGGGCTATTGAATGTCCATGCGATGCGACGAGTAGCAGAGCAATTTAATCATGAGGATTATTTAAAGTTGTCTTATTATGACAGGTGGTTGAGGGCGATGGTTGCGCTCTGCATCGAGGATGGCGTTTTTTCAGAGGAGGAATGGCTTGTGAAACGTCAGCAGGTGGAGAGGCAGAGCGAGGCAATCCAACGCAGGAGAAGTGATTGAGATATGACTGAAGTGCAGGATCTCCAAATCGGACAAATGGTGAATGTAAAAAGTGTTTGCAAGAACAAGCATCATCGAGTTCCCCTCTATTTGAAGGGAAAAATTGGAAAAGTTACAGAATATTTGGGCCTGGTGGAAAACCCGGAAACAGCTGCTTACTCAAAAGACAATATTGATGTATATCCGTTGTATCGCGTCTGCTTTAAGCAGACAGGCCTTTGGGGCGGTGAGCAAAATGGGGAGATTTATGCTGATCTCGCCGAGAAATGGCTTTCTAAAGTAGAGGTGTGATAGTGCCAACGGAACATAGTCACGGTCATCCGACGGATCCTGATATTGATGCCCACGCTCTTTCAGAGGGGCAAATTCTTGAGATGGCTTTACGAGAGCTGCTTATAGAAAAAGGGGTTGTCACTCAACCTGAACTGAATGAACAGATGAACAGAACTGCATCTCAGTCGGCTTCTTTTGGAGCTTCTGTCATTGCTAGAGCATGGAAAGATGAAGAATTTAAACGAATATTATTAAATAACCCCAAAGCGGCAATCACTGACCTTGGTTATGACGTTTCACAAATGCCTGATCTGGTCATTGTTGAAAACAAGAGTCAAATACACAATGTCGTTGTCTGCACTTTGTGCTCATGTTATCCACGATATATGCTTGGCCCACCTCCCGAGTGGTACCGAAGCGCTGCTTATCGAGCGCGTATTGTTCGTGACCCGCGTGAAGTTTTGCTCGAATTTGGACTCAAACTACCAACGGATATAAAAATCCGAGTCTATGATAGTACTGCTGATTTGAGATATATGGTTATGCCATTGTGTCCTCAGGGAGCTGAGAGTATGCCTGTTGATAAACTTGCGGCGCTTGTCACGAGGGACAGTATGATTGGGGTTGGAACTCCACGATTGCTGTAAAAACTGATAACCAACTTGCACTAGTAATACTTTTTGTAAATTGGTTAAAAGAAAAACATGATTTATTGATTTTCGAATCAATCAAACACTTTTATTGACCGCAATATATTTCAAGAAATTATGATTTTTGCTGCCATTTGTGCTAGATTTCTAAAATTGAAAGGTTGTTAGATGCCAACGTCTGCTTCTGTTGTTAGTATTGGCGACACCGAGCTGCAAAGCGGTGTTGTTCTACCTGACCTAAAGATCTCACATAGTACTTTTGGGACTTTGAATGCCACTCGTAGCAATGCAATTCTGTTGCCGACGTTTTATGGTGGCAAACACTCCGACTATGAGCCCATGATTGGTGTTGACAAGGCACTGGACCCATCTAAATATTTTATTATTGTGGTAGATATGATGTGCAATGGTCTGTCATCATCACCTTCCAATAGTGCATCGCCATTTTCAGGCTCAAATTTTCCTAAAATCACCCATTGGGACAACGTGCATGCGCAACAGAAAATGCTTAAACAGGAATATGGTATTGAGTCGCTGTCACTAGTATCTGGTTTTTCGATGGGTGGGCAGCAGGCCAATCATTGGGCAGCAATTTTTCCAGACCGGGTTGAGAGAATGATCTCATGGTGTGGAAGTGCGGTCACATCTCCTCATAATTGGGTCTTCCTAGAGGGTGTAAAAGCAGGGTTAGTTACTGATCCAACGTTTGCGGGTGGTGCTTATGTAGATCCACCTGAGGCGGGTATTCGTGCCTTTGCTCGGATCTGGGCTGGCTGGGGGCCTTCACAGGCTTTTTATAGGAATAAACTGCATGTAGATTTGGGTCAGGCGACGGCTGCGGATCATATGAGTGAATTCTGGGAGCCTAATTTTTTAGCATTCGATGCTAATGATCTATTGGGAATGATGCACACATGGCAAGTTGCAAACATTGCTGATAATGAGATTTATAACGGTGATTTTGAGGCAGCGTGCAAGGCGATCAAAGCTAAGACAATTTTAATGCCTTGCGAGACTGACCTTTACTTTCCAGTTGCTGACAATGAAATCCAGGCATCGTTAATGACAAATGCAGAGTTGCGTCCCATTCCCTCTGATTGGGGGCACATCGCAGGAGCACCGGGGCTCAATCCAGTTGATAGCGCTTTTATCGACAATGCGCACCGTGAATTGCTCGCATCCTAAATTAGGCACATTCAATTTTGTGCCACAATAATCATATTCAGGAAAATTTCGACATGACCAAAGGTAAAACTGAACAAGGTAGGGCGCTCTTCCGCAGAGATGAGCTGAAATTTGCTTTCGCGGCAACCGATGACTTTGTTGGCACCGTCAATACTGGCCAAATTTTTGAGGTTGAAACTGAAATAAACATAAATGCTGGTGTATTAACAAGTTTGGATAAACAACTCACCGAAGATGACGTCACTTTGCCGTTTGTGAACCCTGTTACAGGTCCTATCAAAGTAGAAGGTGCGAAAGCTGGTGACATGCTTCGAGTTTTTATCCACAAAGTTGATGTGGAGGGCATCGGCACCACAGCATTGTGGCCTGGGGTTGGCATTTTTCCAGATTGGTGTCGTCAGAAAGAATTTGGAATAAAGAATCACAATGTTCGGGTTAAAAATGGGATCGTCCATTGGTCAGATAAAGTTAAACTACCCGTCAAACCAATGATTGGGTGTATCGCAACAGCACCAGTAAATGGCGGGCTTATGACAATCGATTGTGATAAGGTTGGCGGTAATTTGGACGTACAGGAAGTGACTGACGGAAACGTTGTGATGTTACCTGTCCACCATGATGGCGCCTATCTTTATCTAGGCGATTGTCATGCTATTCAAGGTGATGGTGAGTGCAATGGCATGGGAGCTATTGAAATCGCTGCGCACCTGACAGTCGAGGTAGAAGTAAGTCCTCGTCCTCCAGAAATGACTTGGCCACGAATAGACACTCCAACTCACATCTGCACCATAGGTTGTGCTAGGCCTCTTGAAGATGCGATGAGGTTAGCGTTTCAAGAAATGGTGTTTTGGTTAAGTGCAGATTATGGGCTTAGTTATGAGGAGGCATATATGCTTTTGGGGCAGGTTGCAGAGGCAAGATGCACACAAATGGTCAATCCAAAATATACGTATATTTGTAAAGTATCAAAAGATGTGTTGGAGCAATTCTAGTATCAACAGTTGATATATTGACAGCCTTAATTAATAGACCTCAACAAAGGGAGACCTGTTACATGGTGTATACAACCAATATAACCCGTATTAATTATTCGGCGGCAAGCAAAATGATTGCTGCCGCGGTTGCGAGAGCCGATGAGATGAATGTACCTCAATGTATCGCGATCATGGATCCATCAGGCGGCCTTGTTTGTTTCGCCAGAACGGATGGTGCTGCCGATCTGGCTTCTGGTCCGGCCTATGCGAAAGCGCGGGTCGCAGCGGAGCGCCAGCACCCGTCTGGTGCATTACCAAAAGAATTTGAAGTCGGTGTAGCTTTTGCGACTGGAGGTCAATACACCAATCTACCAGGTGGCTTGCCAATCGTTTTGGATGGCATCCATATAGGTGGCATTGGTGTCAGTGGGGGCTCTGGAGATGATGATCTGGATGTGGCGAGGGCAGGGTTGGCTGCCATTGGAGCTACGTAGAGAGCAATCAATTGATTATTACTTGTCTGGGAAAATCCAAGTTTCCGAGTAATAGAGGAAAGCTGTTGAAAGTTCTAGACCCGCTTGCTCACGAGATACTGGATGTCCTTCAAGTTTCCGCCCGTTGACTTCAACAAAACAAGATTTGGAGTCAACAAGTAGGCTGTACATCACATGTTCGCCTGTTCCAGTGAGTTCTGGAGGTAATTCAAGAGCCGTTGGCTTGCCAAGCTCTTCCCAGACTAATTTGATGCTTAACCCGTCACCAATTACAGTTTCGCTGTAAAAATCTCCGCAAGGGTCTCCCTCAGTTACCACTTTGTCAATTTTAAGCTGTGACGAAGCTGAATAAGCGGGCACGTCGCCGAAGGTGCCAAGTTTTTCAATAAAACCCGTTTTGATGTAGTCACGTAACACTTCATTATCGGCCATTATCACATTACAACATTCAGGCATACCCGCATTTTTGTTAGGGTTTTCATACAACAATAAAATGTTACCCGGACCGACGGGTGACCAAACAATTCGGAAAAAAAGCATGAGAACCGACCAGTCTCCCGCTGGATCAGTCTTTAACAGCATCCCGGGGTTTTCGCCAGTCCAATCAACATTTCCGGTTCTTACATTTGGTTTTATTGGCATGGTTTTTTCCAACAATTTTATTTAGGGCTGACCCAAGTTTCAGATAGTGCAAGGAACGCGGTGCTCATTGTCCGACCAAAAAACTGCCGGTTTACAACTTGACCTTGCAATGGAGTTCCATTTATCGATATTCGGGCATCATTTGCTTCCAAGAATACCGCGTACATATCGTGCTCTTTTGTAGCTGACGCATCCGGACCAACTTCAATTGCCATGGGCGCCTGGAGGTCCAGCCAAGTCATTTGCACCGTTAAGTCTCTAGCAGATAGTTCCTCTGTGTAGCTATTAGGCATGTCGCTATTTTTTTGAATATTGCTGGTAACATCAAACCAGCTCATTGCATTAACTGCTGCTTTACCAGCCATGGTTGGAAATTTCGAGGCAAAATTATTAATTAGATAATTCATCATGGGACGATTATTTGTAAGGCAAAGATTGGGGACATCAGGGTAACCAGATGCCTTGTCAGGATCACCAAGAATAATGGCGCCAACGCCCCGCCCGTGTGGTGATAAGACGATCCTGAAGAATAGTGCTACTACCGAGTAATCACCATCAGGATTTTCCTTTAAATAAATGCCCGGATTTTCACCGGACCATTCTACTGAACCCCTATTGACCGGTGTTCTCTGCATGTTGCAACCCCCACTTAACCTAACAATATTTTACAATCCTCGGGCATCCAATTGACGTGCACCTGGTCTCCAGACACAAAACTATTGGCCTTTGGCGGGCATTCCACTTTCATGATGTCACCACCGTCAATGGTCACTGATATTTTCATTACATTTCCTGAGAACAGAGCCTCTGACACAATACCCTTGAGACTGTTTTGTGATTTAGTGGGAGGCTTTGACGTAATTTTGATATCTTCAGGCCTTATTGCTAAATATATTTTAGTTCTTGTTTTCAGTTTATTTGAAGACCTTGTCAAAATTTTATTGTCTTGGTAATTCAGCTCAGTGGTCTCGCGGTCATTTTTTACCACGTGACAATTCAGTATGTTCACTTGTCCGATGAAATTTGCAACGAAAACGGACTGCGGGTTGGTGTATATATCCGTTGGTGATCCGATCTGCTCAATAACACCCGAATTCATAACAACAATTCTGTCGGACATATTCATTGCTTCGGATTGGTCGTGCGTGACATAAACAGCAGTAATGCCAAGCTCTTGCTGAATACGGCGAAGTTCTATTTGCATGGTTTCACGCAGTTTGAGGTCAAGTGCCCCTAAAGGTTCGTCCATTAGCAACACGCTGGGAGGATGTGCAACAGCCCGGGCGACTGCAACCCTTTGCGCCTGACCACCGGATATTTCACTTGGATATCTCTCTGCCGCGTTTTCAAGCTTTATGAGAGCCAATAGCTCATCTACCCGTTCTTTGATAGCGTTTTTCTCGTATTTACGTTCCACTAACCCAAAACTAATATTCTCGCTCACTGTTAAGTGGGGGAACAATGCATAGTCTTGGAACACCATACCAATCTGTCGGTGTTGGGGTGCTATTCCTGTTACATCTTTTTCTCCAAAATGAATGGCGCCGCTGGTTGGTTGGATAAAACCTGATATCAAACGCAAAGTAGTTGTTTTGCCACAGCCTGAGGGGCCGAGGAGAGTAAGAAACTCTCCTTCTTTGATATTAAGTGAAATATCGTCAACTGCCACGGTGGGACCATAACGTTTCACGATTTTATCAAGAGTTACACCGGACATTCTTACCAACCAAACTCAGCGACGTTACATTTAACTTCAACCACTACTTATTTTGTCAGGGTTTTGTTCCATCCATCAATCCAGGCAGTTTTATCAACTTTATTATAGTCTAACCGCAACATAGATGAGATTGCATCTGGTCTCAACTCCATCAATTTAGCGTTGATTTCATCGCCTTTCATCTTCTCGATGGCATCCTTATTTAGAGGAAAGACTCCACTGTTTATCGCGTACTCGTATTGGAAATCGGTTGTCAGATATTCATTTATAAACCAATGAGCAGCTTTAACGTTTTTGCTCGACTTCATGATCCCTAGCCATCCTTCTTTCGCAAGACCTTTGACGCCTGGTTTGATTTCCGGGTGCACGGTCATGACCGGCGAGCCTGCCCGGGCGGCGCGAGTGCACCATCCAGCGTGAACTACTGCAGCGTAAATATCACCAGATTCAAACTGTGTTTTTGTCTCCCCACCGCGGGTCCAGAATTTTGTTGCATTGATTTTTTTCATGAGATCGAGACCCGGCTGGATGTTTTGCTCATCACCACCGGCGGCATAAATAACACCACCAAAGTTTGCCAAACCAGCTCCAGAATTAATATCTGGCAGACTTACTTTATCCTGCAATTCTGGCGCTGCAAGGTCAGCATACGTTTTTGGCGCAGGCAGCCCAAGCTCAGCAAATTTCTCAGTATTGTAGCAGATTGTCTCTTGAGTAAGCCAACTACCAACGTAAGTTGTATTGTATTGAGACGATGGAAGATTAGCTTTGTTTGGAATTAGATCAAGGTTTATGGGTTGGAGATAATCTACCTGTGCGAAATCACCCACTTGCGCGTCAAGAACTTCCATGACATCGAAAGGTGCGCGCCCACGACCCGCGACCAGTTTGGCGAAATTTGCTGCAGGGCTACCAGTAACAAATTCAATTTTACCGCCTAACGCCTCAAATTTTGGAACAATTATCTTTTCCATGTTGGCTTTCCACGAGCCACCCCAAGTCGCAACTTTTAGAGTAACACCATCGAATTCGCCAGCCGTTGCGCTGAATGAAACCCCAAGTGCTAGGCCAAATGCCAAGCCCAAAGAAGCCAATGGATTTTTGTGCTTTTTCATAATTTACTCCCTTTTTCTTAGTGTTGATAAATTGTCATCTTGCACTTCCTCCGCCTGATCGGAGCAAGGTCTCCAAGCCCACTACTTTTTGCACGATCAAGAGCATAGCCAAACAAAAGACAATGACCAATGAGGATGATGCTAAAATACTGGGGTCGAAATCGTTTTCCATTGCGTAGAACAGTTCAACTGGGTAAGTCACAAAACCTGGTGCCGTGAGGAAAATTGACATCGGCACGTCAGCAAATGACACCATGAACGCGTAAAGCCCACCAGAATAAATTCCTGGCATTATTGTTGGAAGTGTAACCCGATATAATGTTCGCCACCTCCCTGCACCGAGGCTGTAGGAAGCCTCTTCTAAGCGATGATCAAAACGCTGTAAAACTGCAACAATGGTTCCGAAGAGAAAAGGTGTAGCTATGAAAACATGTCCAAGCAACATACCTGGTATGGTTCCAGCTAGCATCAAGCCGCTGGTATCAAAGATCAAATAATAAAGCTGTAAAAATGCGATACCAGAGACTATAGCTGGTATTTGAAGTGGTGCTCGAAAAACTGATGAAACCGCAAACTTCAATTTGAAGTTACTTCGGACAAGGCCAAGTGCCGCTGGGATCGCAATAAGAGCTGCGATGAATGTGGCCACGGCTGCGACTATGAGGCTCAAACCGAGGGCTTCAAATTGCTCAGCTGGTATCTTCGAATACCACTGGAAAGACGGTTCATCAGGTGGAAATTTAATCGCTGCAGAAAATTCTCCACCATGCAGCGATGCACCCATAACTACTATCATTGGAGATAGCAAAAAAACGTATGAAAACCCACACCAGATAAACATTATGATTTTTTCGGTCCAAGTTTGCATCAAAACTCCTATGCTACGACGAGCCGAGCGGATCGAAGGCGCCGGATTGCAATCAGAGAAAACAAATTGATTAATATAACAGAGACGAGGAGCACGAAGGCGATTGATGCAGCAGTTGAGTATTTAACCTCCATCATTACAGTACGTTGTACAAGCACGGGAAGTGTCAATATTCTTCCACCTCCCAACAGAGCCGCAGATGTAAACGCTCCCATACACATATTAAAAATCATAAGCCCTCCGACGACAAAACCGGGAGCACAAAGCGGAATAATGACACGCTGATAAACTCTGAACCTTGACGCCCCATGTATTTGAGCTGCGTATTCCAAAGATGGCGGAACCGTTACAACAACGCTGTAAAGGAGCAGAACGCTGAAGCCGATGGTGAAGTGCATTAATCCAATGACAACGCCTTCCTGTGTACCAATTATACTATAAGCTCTCTCAATCAAACCCAAATTTAGGAGTGTCTTGTTAATCAACCCATCAGCTGAAAATATAATAATTAAACCAAAAACTTTTATCACTATGGTAACGAATGTTGAAACCACAATGCCAGCGAGTAGAAACATAGCTAGTTTTGATTTCATTCTTGCCACTACGTAAGCTATTGGAAATCCCAAAAAAAGAGTCAGGAGAGCAGCAATTGCGCTTACTTTTATTGTTATCCAGAAAGTCTTTAAATAGAAGGAGTCACTAAAAAATTTGAGATAATTAGTGAGTGTTAGGTCCGTGCCAGTTCTACCTAAACCAAGGTCTTGGTAAAAACTATTTTGAATGAAGACAAACTGCGATCCCGCCACCAAAAGTAGCGTGATTATGAATGGTGGAATTAAATATGCAATCCAGCGATTTTCCACGACTATCCAACAACAAAACGGTTATCTGATTTAATCTTTTTGAGATTTTCAATTATGAAAGTTTCTCTCTCGATCCCTTCGTAATTGTCGCCTTCGCGAACAATACGCATCACCTCTTCGGCTACAGCGGCCATGAGTTCATCATCGTCCATATCATCCCTTTTCGGAATTGGCATCACCGTGTCTTGAGTGTAAAGATTTTTGATTGGCTTTCCGGCGTCGTAATGCAGGATTCGTTTGCCATTTGCAACATCCCGAATACCTCTTCGGAGTCTATTTCGTAACATCATTACACCTTGGTCGGTTTTTCCAAGATTTTCAGCAGCATGCCGTGCTATTGGTCCAATAGAAACCTGAGCCTCGTAGTCACCGGGATTTCGTTGCATTTCGTCATAGTCACGAGCTTCAGTTTGCCCCTCAAAATCCACAGACTCAATTTTTACCTCGTCGCGTTTGCCTTTGCCATCAGGGTCTATAGCCGGTCCAAAGTGCCGCCATGCGATGATCATGCTGTTTGTATCGTCAATAGGCACAGTCCATTTTGTAATACTTGAACGCTTGAAATATTTCTCGTCTTTACCAGTTTCCCAAAAAGCCCCAACGTGAGAAAAAGTTGGGAATACGGTTTGTTGGGTCCTTACCCAGATCATGTCATCGACCCGGTATGTCAGCGTCGAGTAAAGACCAGTTTCCCCATCATGAAACTTCAGGACAGGTGTTATTCCCCAGGTCTCTTCAAATTGTGTCTCTCCTACTAATGTATGCAGATAAACGGTGTGGATAGGGTCCATCGTGTTTTCAGCAACCTGCAGATAATTGCATGGGTAGCTTAGTCGGTAGGGCACTAGCTCATGACCATCAAGATCAAAAGTGTCATACATAGGGAAATCTGGTATTTCGGACATTGGGCCCATGTAAGCGAACACCAAGCCTTTAAACTCCTGAACAGGGTACGCTCCTTGCTTAACTTTTTCGCACAAGGGGCTTCCAGCAGGTTCACCTGGTGTTTCCATTACCGTTCCGTCGTAATCATACAACCACCCGTGATAAGCACAACGAATTCCACGGTCTTCTATTATGCCGAATTCTAGTGACATGTTTCTATGACTACAATGAAGGTGCAAAAGCCCTAAATTTCCCTCACCATCACGGTACACCACAAGATCTTCACTAAGGATTCGTTTACGAAGCGGTCTGTTTGTCACTTCTTCGGACAAACAGATCGGAAACCAGAAACGCCGCCAATATTCTCCAGCGGGAGTTCTGGGACCGGTTTCAGTTAATTCTGGGTCTGCTACAGGACGGTCGGCCAAATGGTAACCACCGTATTTCTCGTTTGGTCTCTGACGCCATTCTTTTATAACATCACGATAGTCTTCCATCACTAAAACCCTTAATATTGAAGCCAAACTTTTCCAATAGTAAAAATATTTTCACAGGCCGCGGACCCAATTCTGGGTGCGACTTGAGAGTTATGCTCAGACCCTTGTAAGACTAGTTAAATAGAATTCTGTTTGCTTATCAAGAAAATTTGTTTCTTGAAGAGAAAAATTTCGATTACAATTTGTATTAGTAATTCACAATCGTGCTTGGTAGGATTTGTAGCTCTCGGAATTGGCAAAAAGAACAATAAAAATGCACGATAAAAAAATGGTTATTGTTACCGGTGGCAGCCGCGGGATTGGCGCTGCCATTTGCGAGTCCCTAGCAGCAAAAGGTTACGGGGTGATTTCTCTAAGTCGCACTAAACCCGCTCTATCTGATATTTTGCATCTTGGGTGCGATTTGACGGACGTCAATGATCGAAGAGCCAAATTCAAGCAATTGGCTGAGCGCGACGACATCTTTGGATTAGTCAACAATGCTGGTATCGCAACCCCAAACCTTATTGAAGACTTTGATAATGAGATTTACAAAAAGGTTATGGACTTGAATGCCACCGCAGTAGCAGAGTTGACGGCTGCTGTTGTCCCAGTTTTGATTAAAAACAAACAAGGCCGAGTAGTAAATATTTCCTCTGAATTGATTTTGGGATTTGCAACGCGCACAGCTTATTCAGCTTCAAAAGCTGCAGTCTCAAGTTTTGCCAGGACTTGGGCGCTTGAATTAGGTAAATACAACATTTGCTGTAATGCCATTGCTCCAGGTCCTGTGGAAACTGAGCTGTTTTTGCAGAACAACCCGCCAGGGAGTAAAGTGCGCAAAAAAAAGCTGGAAAAAATTCCGCTCAAGCGTTTTGGTCGACCAAGTGATGTGGCTGGCATGGTCGCGTTCCTTATGTCTGACGAGGCTACTTTCATTACGGGACAAACGCTTTATGTTTGCGGTGGTTCGAGCCTTGGCTCAGTGCCAGTTTGATCTCTTTTCATAGTGACAATGAGGACGCCGAGAACAACTAATCCGATGCCAGCTAAATCGGAGTTTGTGTAACTTTCACCAAATATAAAAACACCAATAAAGATGCCAAATGCGACCATCAGATAAGCTGCTAGGGAGTAAATCACTGGTCCATGCTTAGAGATAATTTGAAAGGACAGGTAGTAAGCTACACCCGAGATGCAACAATGGAGTAGTAAGAACAAAAACGACCGGTTCTGTATAGTCTCGGATAAAAGTTCAACTTCTTGAAAAACTATAACGTAAAGCCAAATCGGAATAGAGCCAAAGATCATCATCCACGCCGCTGCTTGCATTCGGGAAAAGTTTTTAGGCAGATGCATCGCGATAAAAACCACATTTGAGGCATAAAGAATAGTTGACAAAAGAATCAGGCTGATACCAATAAATGAGGATGTCAGCAGGGAGTCTTTTGTAATCCCTGAGCCTACAATAATTGCCACACCAACAAGGCCCAACAAAACCCCAGCAAAACGTTGCGAAGTAAAAATCTCCTGCTTACATATCAGCGAAAGCAAGTAAATCATGATGGGAATGCCACTTATCATTGCAGATGCAATTCCAACATCTACAGTTTTAATGCCGTTGAAAAAGATAATATGTGGAATCGTAATGCCAACAAAGCCTCCGATCAGGGAGAATCTGATAACTTGCATTGTAAGTGGTGTGATTTTTCCAATAATTAAGTTTATGGATAAAAGCAGAATACCTCCAGTAAGAGAGATGGTTGCTGCATAAAGTATTGGATCGAGTCCGCTCAGGACCACTACTTTTGAGACTGCAGGCACGCTGCCACGGACTGCGCCGAGCGTAATAACGAGAAACAATGCATAAACGCTGTGAATTGAAATTATTTCTTGAACCCCCATTTACTCAAGAGCATTCGATTGCTTAACGCAATATCCATGATCAAGTCTACCAGAAGTCGAGTCGTGGGCTAAAGAATCGAGCTATGTGGGATTTTGATCTTAGCAAAGGAGCTATTTCAGAATGACGACTAAACAAAGGGTTTTGGTTAGCGCAATGCGATATGAGGCCAAAGGCATATTGAGTGTCGAGATGGTTTCTGCTCAGGATGAAAACCTAGCTCAATTTAGCGCGGGTGGGCATATTGACGTTTTTTTTCGCAAAGGCTTGGTACGACAGTATTCACTGATCAATGATCCAGAAGAAAAAAATCGCTATCAATTTGCAGTTCTATTGGAGAAGGAGGGCCGTGGTGGATCAGCCTTTGTCCACAAGTCGCTTCGTGTCGGTGACGTAATAGAAGTCTCACAGCCTCGGAATAATTTTAAACTGAATGACGACGCGGACTCTCATGTTTTTGTTGCTGGTGGCATTGGAATAACGCCTTTTATTTCCATGGCACACCATTGCCGTCGTCATGCTATACCCATAAAATTGTATTATTGCGCGAGAGCACCCGAGACAACGGCGTTCGTTGAACAGCTGACTGAGATTTTTGGAGAAAATACTGAGGTTCATTACGACGGCGGTGATCCATCTAAATCAATTGATCTAACCCAATTGGTCGCAAAAGAAAAAGGGTCACAACTTTATTGCTGTGGACCACGTGGTTTAATGGACGCATTGTCTGATGTGGTTGACCTGCATGGTGGTTCGCTATTAACAGAGGATTTTAATCCTGCCGGTGCCAAGACACAAACTGAGAACTCAAAAGACAACGGATTCACTGTTGAGCTTTTGCGCTCCGGCGTGAGCGTTGATGTGGTCCCGGGACAAACAATTATCGAGGCCCTTCAAGCGGCAAATATAGAAGTTGAAACTTCGTGCGAGGCCGGCGTATGTGGCACTTGCGTGGTTGATTATGTCGATGGCGAACCCATCCACAACGACGTCGTTTTGATGCCTGATGAGCAGGAGAAATCTGTGGCTTTGTGCGTTGCTGGTTGTAATTCCAAAAAATTGGTCGTGGACTTGTAGTCTGGAGAATTATCTCTTCAATTATCTTTGTGCGGCCTTTCATCGACATTAGAAAAAAAATCGAGTAATGCGGTATTAAACTCATCGGGTTTTTCAACAATCGCTAAATGAGAGGCATTTTCAATTGTGATTAGTTTTGCATTTGCGCATGTTTCGCTGATAAGTTTGGCCTCCGAAAGAGGTGTTGCTTTATCTTCAGCGCCTGTGATCAGTAATAGAGGTGCCTTGATGTTTGAAAGTCTGTCTGTGATATCAAAATCACGCACAGCTATTGTAGCTGCGATGTACCCGTCTATCGGTGTTTTAGATACCATTGTACGGATTTCCTCAACTATTGAGGGATGCATAGCCGGAAAACCATCGGCGTACCAACGGGCATCAAGCTCGGTAAACATTGACTCCAAGCCGTGAATTTTGATGTGACTAATGCGCTTTTCAAAGGCAGTGCTGTCCAGTACCCTTGCACTCGCACCTGCCAAAACTAAGCGCTTGACGCGATTAGATGAATGAGAGCTCAGCCACAGACCAATCATGCTTCCGAGGGATAGTCCTACGAAGTGAAAGGAAAAAATATCAAGGTGATCTAGAAGAGTAAGAATGTCTTTTGCGAGAATTTCGATGGAATAAGGAGTGGTAAAAATGTCTGACTCGCCATGACCACGCAGGTCACAACTAACGATGTGATAGCTGTCCGAAAGTTGTTCAATCTGTCGATCCCATAATGATTGATTGGCTCCAAGTGAATGACAGAAAAAAATTGTTTCGGGATGACGTTTGCCGATAGTTCGATAAACCAAGTTACCGTCGCTCAAAGATAAAATGCTTTTCATGATCGAATTTTATTACTGTGATTTTGCTCAATAATGCATTAGGAGCTCATAAATGACCAGACGATTTCAAAATTTCATTAACGGGCGATCCATCCCACCAAACAGCAGTGATTGGATTGACAGTGTAAACCCAGCTACAGGTGAAGTTTGGGCCCAGATTGCCAGGGGTAATGTTGTTGATGTAAGACTCGCCGTGGAATCTGCGAAGAGGGCTTCTGAGCAACATGATTGGCGGTATAATCCTACCAATCGGTCCAAAATTCTCCACGATATTGCTGACCGGCTGGATAGGGAGCACCAGAAGTTGATCGAAATTGAGATCAATGACAATGGAAAACGGGTCCGAGAAGTCAAAGCTCAAATGTCAGGACTTGGGGACTGGTATCATCATTTTGCTGTTGCAACGGCTCAAATGGAAGTTGAGAATTTAAATCTTAATCTGGATGGTGTTTCCGCCTATTTGGATCTCATACCTTATGGAGTTGTTGGTGCTATCACCGCTTGGAACTCTCCGCTTATGATTGCGGCCTGGAAAGTTGCGCCAGCGCTTGCGGGTGGCAATGCTGTTGTAATTAAGCCGTCGGAGTTTGCCTCTGCCTCCACAGTTGTTTTTGCTGAGTTGTTGTCAGACACTGTGCCAGATGGACTAATTAATGTTGTGACTGGTTATGGAGACGAGGTTGGCACTGCAATTATTGAGTCCGACGAGGTTAAAAAAGTTTCGTTTACAGGGTCGGAGATCGGTGGATCACGAGTTGCCACGACTGCTGCAAAACACGTAAAACCAGTTACATTAGAACTCGGTGGTAAATCACCGCAAATTGTCTTTCGGGATGCAGATCTTGAAAACGCAATTAATGGCATCATGTCTGGCATCTTTTTATCAAACGGACAGAGTTGCGTTGCTGGATCGAGGTTAATCATACACGACGAAATTAAGCACTCTTTTGTGGGTCGATTAAAAGAAAAATTAGAACGACTTCAGTTTGGTGATCCGTTGAGTGAAGACACTGATATCGGTCCAATCGCGAACAAACCACAGTTTGATAAAGTTCTATCAATGATAGATCGGGCAAAACAAGAGGGTGTTAAAATAACTGCAGGTGGTTCCAAAAAAGTTGTTTCTGGATTTGAGGGTGGTTTTTTTGTTGAACCGACAATTTTGGAAAATGTGTCTTCTAGCAATGAAATCTGGCGCCATGAGGTGTTTGGACCTGTGCTTTGTGTGCGTGGTTTCTCCACTGATGATGAGGCTGTCAGCCTGGCTAATGACACAGATTATGGTTTAGCCGCTGGGATTTGGAGTGTTGATGAGGAATTCGCTAACAAAATCGCAGCTAAAATTGACGCGGGCACCGTTTACATTAATCATTATAGGTCAGTCAGTGCATTCGCGCCTGTCGGCGGCGTAAAAAAATCGGGTTATGGTCGGGAACTCGGCCCAAATGCAATCAGGGATTTCATGCAAGAAAAAGCGATTTGGTTAGGCAAGGCTGTTATGTCGGATCCATTCGGTTAACGAAGCTTTTCACGAAGTGATGTGGAATACCAAAATTGACTGTCACTGGCAGTAACGCTATCTTGTTTATGTGACTATTAGCAGGTTTATGCGTAATGCGCTAGCTCAAGGAGTTCAAGATGGAAGACGGAAGGCCAAAATTGGATCCCAGTATGCCGAAGGGCAATTTTAGAGGTCATGCCAAGCAGTATGTCTGGTCTGAAAAGCCTGACCCTTTGCTGGCAGAGGTCGGCCCTGGTACGCCCTGTGGAGAATATCAACGCCGCTTCTGGATGCCGATCGCAATGACTAATCAATTTTCCGATAAGCCATACAGGGTAAGAGTGTTAGGCGAAGATTTAATACTATTTCGGGAAAAAAAGGGTCGGTTAGGATTAGTTCATTTGCATTGCGCGCATAGAAATATGTCGCTGGAATTTGGCATTATAGAGGAAGGTGGCATTCGGTGCAGCTATCATGGGTGGAAATATGATATTGATGGAAGCATCCTTGAAACACCGTGTGAACCACCTGCAAGTAAACTTAAAGAAAAAGTATGTTTGGGGGCTTATCCTGTAATTGAATATAAAGGGTTGGCGTTCACCTATATGGGACCTGCGGACAAGACACCTCCGTTTCCATTTTATGATACATTCGATGAGGATGGTGACGAGATCTTACCTTATTTAATCGACTCCCCCTGCAATTGGCTCCAAGTGATGGAGAATGCCTGGGACCCGTTCCATACTGTATATTTACACACTAAGGCAGTGCGTTCTCAATTTATTGAGGCCTTTGCTGAGTTACCTCGCATTGAGTATTTCTCGACCGAGATTGGAGACTTTTACACGAATACTAGACGAGTTGGAGACATAATTTGGCTGAGAATACATGACAAAGTGTTGCCATCATTTACACAAAATGGTGGGCATTTTCCCACGCCTGATAAATCGCTCTATTTTGGTCGTTGTGGTTTGTCCCGTTGGGTTGTTCCAATCGATGATGAGAATACTCGAGTTATTGCTTGGCGGCATTTTAGGGAGGGAGAAGATCCCCAGGGCCTGACAAATCGTGATGAAGTTGGCTTCGGAAAAACAGATTTTTATGGCCAGGGCCCTGACCGATCTTATGAGCAAATGCAGTCTGATCCTGGAGATTATGACGCTTGGGTTTCGCAAGGTCCGAAGAATATCCATGCTCGGGAAAATTTGTGTTTCACAGATCGTGGAGTAGCAAAAGTAAGACGCAAATTGAAAGAGGCTATAATTGAAGTGCAAAATGGTGGTGACGTTGTTCAACCGGGCCATCATTTTGATAGCCCTATCCCCACTTACGGTGGAGATACAATGCTAAAAATTCCTGTTCAAAAAGATCGAGATGATGAAGCGGTTTTACGCAAGGTAGCACACGATGTTGCCGATATTTACACCAGTGCAGATCATCTCTTGGGTAAAGAGAGAGCGGACTTTATTAAGAAAAAGCTGAAGGCATACGAAGACAGTTGGAATTGATCTCTAGTGATATAATGTCGGCTAATCATCACCCAAGAGATTTGCTGGCGTTCGATAAGATTTCCGTAACTCAACCATTCTGGCGTGGTTTTGAGACAGCCAAAAGTCAAATTGGCATCGAAGACAACGTGTTTCTTCATGCTGGACCGGCTTTCACCACAGTGGATGAAATTTGTCAGCCTATTATTAACTCCGCCGCTGTGGGCGCGGTGTTTGAGGGTTTAGCCAAAAGTCTTGATGATGCAGTTAATATGGTTCGTTCAGGTGAGATCATTTTGAAACCTGCGCAAGATCACAATGTAGTGACACCACTGGCTGCAGTAGTGACCCCGAATATGCCGCTGCACTATGTCTATGATGGAAATCATGGCAATCATTATTGTCTTACACCAATTAATGGTGGCACTGGCCCAGCGATCAGACTTGGACAAAGATCATATGAAGCCGTTGAGCATTTGCACTGGATTAATGGTCCCATGCTAGACTTTATGGCTTCCAGTCTCGGTGAGGGCATTGAATTAATCCCAATAGCTTCATACGGTTTGTCAGAGGGTGATGATTGTCATGGGCGAACAATAGCTGCTACGCAACAACTTTTTTACGAGCTAAAAAGCCGTTTGAAAAGTGGACTTGTAAGCTCGGAAGTAGCAGATTTTTTTCAAAAATCACCAAGCATGTTTTTAAACCTTTGGATGGCCGCAACAAAAACCATTATGCTTGCAGCTAATGGCATTACTGGATCAAGTTTGATTACAGCTATGGGAGGTAACGGGATCAGGATGGGGCTGCAAATTGCTGGCTTACCAGGTCGTTGGTTCACTGAGCTGGCTTCACCCCCAAACGGTGAAATTCAGGAGAATTTGAGTTTGGATAGAAGTCTTGGTGCTATCGGTGACAGTGCAGTTGTTGAAGCCTTGGGGCTAGGTGCAATGCAGATCTCATCTGCTCCTGAACAGTTGAGAGTTTTTAAGGACGTTTTGCCCGACAATTACCAAGCTCGTTGTGATTTCCTCAAGATGGGCAATCACTATGATTTTAATAAAGCAACACCAAAGATTGGTATCGCAATTAGATCAATAAATAATTTCGAGTCGGGTCCTCTCGTCGCACTTGGTATTATCGACAGGGCTGGCGATCTTGGTCGCATTGGTGGTGGAATTTATGATCCACCTCTTAAACTCTTTAAATCAGCCATAGATGCATTGGACCTATCGCATGAGCATTGATCTTTGTTCAATGTCGGCTGCAAAGATTGCTAATTGTATTTCCATGGGTGAATTGACTGCTGAGGCAGTTATGGTCAGTTGCCTTGATCGCATCAATGCGAGAGACAGCGTTGTGAAATCTTTTATAGACTTCGATGCTGATAGAGCTCTCAGTCTCGCGCGTGCATCAGACCAACAAGCCAATAAAGGCATCCTCCGAGGTGTGCCTTTCGCCGTCAAGGATATTTTTGATACTGTCGATTTGCCAACTAGTTGGGGCAGTCCAATATATGCCGGAGTTCAACCTCCAAGAAACTCAAGTTGTGTTGAGTTGCTTATTCGCGCTGGTGCGATTCCAATAGGCAAGACAGTGACAACTGAATTTGCTTATTTTTCGCCCGGAGCAACGAGGAACCCTCACAATTTGGAGCACACCCCGGGTGGATCATCGAGTGGTTCAGCGGCTGCGGTAGCTGACGGTATGGCTGCGCTGGGGCTTGGTTCACAGACCGCGGCATCATTAACACGACCTGCAGCTTATTGTGGTGTATTTGGATACAAAGCAAGTCAGGGATCGATTGATCTACAGGGCGTCATGGGTCTAGCCGCAAGCCTTGACTCACTTGGATTAATGGCCCGTGACATTGATGATTTGATCTTAGCGAGGGCTGCACTTTGTGGGACAGCTTTACCTCACGAAATTACCGGGTATTCACCTCCACAAAAACTGGCGTTTTTTAGGGGGCCGCATTGGCAAGAGGCAGATCATTCCACACAAATTAATTGTGTCACAGTGGTAGAAGCTCTGGCGTCATCTGGTCTTTGCGTAACTGATCTAGATTGCCCACCAGAGCTTTACCCGTTAAGTGAATTCCATAAAACTGTTATGGCGTTCGAAGCGGCACGCGCAAGGTATTTTGAGTTTCGTAACCATCCTAAACTTTTGAGCGATGCATTTTACAGTTTGATTGAGGCCGGGCTTTCCACCTCGCGTGCAGATTATGACGCAGCATTAGCTGCACGCGATGCTGCCGAGTCGGTGCTGACAAATTTACTCCTTACCTATGACGCAATAATCACGTTAGCAGCACCCTCAAGCGCGCCTGCCGGAATTGACTCGACAGGTGACCCTTTGTTCAGTCGAATGTGGACATTGATGAGGGTGCCAACGGTAACTCTTCCTTTTGGTCGTGATAACAATAATTTGCCGTTGGCGTTTCAGCTCGTCGGCGGATTTGGTGCCGATGAGCGGCTGTTGGCAAATTCAAGATATATTGCAGAGCAGCTCCAAATTACGTGCACAATACCGAGGCTTTAGTCTAATTCTTCACTCAATGTTGTATTGTTCGCGGGCCAAATCACCAAGCCCAGCTTTGTCGAGCTTGTCCAGCGGTGCCAAAAAAGTCACCTGAATAACACCTGGTGCGCGGCCAATTTCAATAGCACCGTTTATTGTGGCTCGATTCCGCACCTCTGGGATCCCCATGTCGAGCAGTTTTGAGGCGCGATCAAGCCCATTTTCAATAGCTTCATTTAAGTTGGCGGCTGTGCCAACTACAGAAATGGGGGCAAGTCTCTCAAGTTCCTTGATATCCCAAGATGATGCAAGTCTTGCACCTTTTTTTCGTTCTTCGTTAGTCAACGGTTTGGCGAGAGGTGGCAAATCCTCTTCCAAGGGAAATAACACTGGTCCGTCAATAGCAAAGCGCTTCAACACTTCAACATGCAATGTCACGCTTCCTGAGACATCCATGGTGTGGCCTGCAATTTCGCCGTCACCTTGAGCTGCATGCATATCCCCAAGATAAATTCCGGCGCCCTTCACCTTGACCGGCGCAACTAATATTGCACCTGGCCTTACAGCGTCGATGTCCATGTGACCATCTGTTTTATGTTCTATCAATTCTTCGTACGAGATTGAATAGTGATGTGGTGCGTCCACCAAAAAGCTTCCAAAATCACCTGCGTTGTGAGAGTCAGGCATGGCAATCGAGGGTATCGTTCCCAATTGTCCAAGAAATGGCCTCATTCTGACCAATACTGCAGGCATGTCTGATGGCGCGTAATGCAAAATTGAGTGCTGCTGGGAATTGTCAGGAAGAGCGGCATAGTGATCTGCTTCGGCAGCTACTTTCTCGGCTGAACTTTTGGGAAGTGTGACACCAACATTATTGCTACCGTCAAACGCCACTGTGTATCCATGTAGTATTTCAAACGGTTTTACTGGGTTGTTGCATGCCGTACATTTTACAGAGTCCTGCCCAATACCCTGAATGTACGTCTCGGGCCAAACCTCATCACAAGTTGGACATCTTGCTGCAACATATGGATCGCCTAAACAGTAGCCATCGGGAGAGGTGTCATGGCCGGAAGCGGTAGCTATCGACGTGACAGTGATGTCTCTTATACGAATGATAACTCCGTCACCAGGCTCTGCGCTCTCAACATAAACAGGTTGTGTGACTTCATGCCCACCTCTCAGCCTTGGTGTAATCATTGGCCCCCAACACCCTGGTGCAGTGTTCGCAATAATTGTCCCGCCATTTTCAACAGGTCCGAGCATGGGCTTATTAGGGTCTAAAACACTGTTGGTGAAACCCTCAACGATGAGACTTCGCTTACTGGCACCTGATATTTTTGCCTCATCTGGCATACATTCCTCCCTGAATTCGTGTGTAACAAATTTTTGTTTTTTGAATTTGAGTACTGTTTTATATCAGTCAAAAAATCGTCCACTGTGGTCGATCTGAACAAGGTTAATGAAAAATGTATAGCTCGTCTATGGCTTGATAAGATTTGTCTTAAAAGTCTAATCGTAATCCGCAGAGTGCAAAAATTGCGAGAGTAGCAAAGGTTCATGCGATGCGCTCCATCATCCCACAGTTGACCAAAGCTAGAAGTCTGCTACGAGTTTAAGGCTGTGTTTTCACTTGGTCAGAAAAATCTGATTAACCAACAAAGATGCTCCTATAGCAATTAACAACCAGTTTGCCAAAGTCTTGAACCAACTTACTGGCGCTTTTTTGAATATGTTTGAACCTAGCCAAGCGCCAAATAGTGAAAATGGTAGTATTAGGCAGGAAAGTAATAAAATTTCGTGTTTAATTTCTCCTAAAATACCGAGCGACGATGCTGTCACCAAGCACATAACCCAAATAGGAAATAGTATATTCGCTCTTTGAGCGGCAGCGGTGATAGGCGCGGCTAGGAAATAAACAACAAGAATGGGCCCTGACGGCACTCCAAAACCACCCATCACGCTGCCACAAATCACACCCAAAAATATGCTGGTAGTTCGATTCCTCGGTCCTTGGTATGAAAAACCAGACATCAGAATACAGCCAGATACTAAAACAAAAAGACCGATCCCAAAGACTACAAACGATGGGTCTGCCAAGGTAAGGAATATGACTCCAACCATGTTGGAAGCAATTATTCCGATGCTTAGTGGAAGCGCCTGAGACCACTCAACATCTCTAACTGCTTTTAAGACAACTGGTGACAAACTCAAAACAGAGCACAGCGTCGTGATCGCAATTGCGTTCACAGGGCCAAACAACATTGTGAACAGAGGAACCATGATTAATGCACCACCAAATCCGACATAGCTTGTCAAAGCTGCTGCTGTGATAGCTATACAAACAGCTAAAATCAGCTGAGGATCTATTATTTCGAGCAAGTGGATAACCTTCCATATGTTCTCAAATTGACAAAAAGTTGGAATATCCGTAGCGGGATTTAATCAATTTGATGGTTGAAATTAGTGGATTTGAAATTCAGATCTGGACATTTAGTTAATTCTATTTTTCCATTTTTTAATCGCAACGCTCAATCGTTCGAAGAGAAGATTTATCTCTTGTCTAGATATTATTAGGGGAGGTGCAAGCACAATCGTGTTGCCTATCGCCCTGATGAACAGTGAATGTTTTTGCGCACAATGCATCAACTTATTTCCACTATCTTTATCTAAGACATTTAGGTCAAAGGCTCCCATTAATCCGATGCTGCGCACGTCTGCTATGATGGGGTCAGCTGAAATTTTAAAAAGTTGTGCTCTGAAGTCTTGGCTAACGTCTCGGACATGATCGATTATACAGTCCTCTTCAATTATTTTTAGAGCCTCAAGTGCAACAGCAGCACCAACAGGATGTCCTGAATTTGTAAAACCATGACTAAACAGGCCTATTTTTTGAGAAAGATTGATGAGGCTTTCATAAATCTTTTTGTTCGTTAAAACGGCTGAAATAGGGAAGTAAGCTGCTGATAATCCCTTTGCAACTGTCATGATATCGGGAGACATGCCGAATGTCTCTGACCCGAACATATTTCCAGTGCGTCCGAATCCACAAATCACCTCGTCTGCAATGAGCAAGACACCATACTTTGACAATATTTTTTGGACTTTTTCAAAATAGTTTTTTGGAGGAATTATGACGCCTCCGACACCCATAACTGGCTCAGCGATGAATGCTGCAATTGTCTCTGGGCCCTCCCGTAAAATTAAATCCTCTAAATTTGTCGCTAATCTCTCCACGAAATCTTCTGTGGTCTCCTTCTGAAGTCTTTGTTTGTGAACATCAGGCTCAGTAACAAAAATTATGTCAGGTATTTCTGCGTTTTGGTGCTCGTGCATCATTGGTGAACCAGATATTTGAGCGGAATAAATTGCTGAACCGTGGTATGATTTTTGGTGAGCTATAATTTTTTTTCGACTACTCTCCTCATTAGAACGGTGAAAACTCCAGGCAATTTTTATAGCGCTCTCATTAGCTTCTGAACCCGAACAAGCAAAAAATACACTTGTGAGTTGAGCTGGGCTTAGATCAATCAATTTTTGCGCAAGTTGATTGATTGGAGGTGTGCTTCTTCCACGGAATGTATGACTGAAAGGCAAGATCGACAATTGTCTTTGGGCAGCCTCTGTGAGCCGTTGTTGACTGTATCCAAGCGTTGCGCACCAAAGGCCTGACATCGCATCAAGATATTTAGCGCCCAATGAGTCAAAAAGATAAATTCCTTCACCTTTCTCAATAACAAGAGGATTGGAGCCAGATACCAAATGAAGATCTGTAAAAGGATGAATCTGTGGTCGAGCCTCTAGCTTTTTTTTATTCCTCATGAAATCACACTCCATCTTTGATTATATTCCGACTCAAAATTGTCGCCGTTGAAACTTCGGCTAATGAAACTGTCAAACTTCAGAGACCAATAGAATTATTTAGTAAGAAGGATATGAGAAGTTTGGTGCAACTGGAAGAATGTTCATGCCCTCTAATTTTCTAATAATTTGGCTATTAATTTTGCTACAAAGGCGGCAGCGAAATATTTCCCTCTACACGATATAGATTAATCCGGCCCCTATCATTCTCCGGACTCACATTATGAGTGAGCAGGTAATTACGCCGAAAACTGCGTGTTTGGCTGAATCCAAATTCTCTTGCAATCGTGGATATTTTTTCGTTGGTGTATAATACAAGTTGACGAGCCGCCCTCATGCGTAACTTTCTATAATATGCAAGTGGGCTATGATCTGTTGAAGATTTAAATAGCCGTTCAAGGTGCCGACTAGTTAAGCCAATAGACTCTGAAATTTCTTCAATCGTTATTGGTTCACTGATGTGTTTTTGCATCAAATCAACCGCATCACTCACCAATTTTGGCAGTTTTTCCTTGGTATTAGGGTCATCTGGAAGTGGCGTGATTTGGCTTACCCCTGTTTTTCGCATCATAGGATGTTGGAACCAGCATGCGACTTCCGTTGACACATTGGAACCGAGCTGATTTTCAATCAAATTAAGTGCTACCTCAAAACCTCCAGCAGACCCTGACGCAGTCACGAAAGATGAAGAAATTTCAATAATTCGATTAGATAACAAATAATTTGGAAATTCCCTTTTGAAAGCAGCTTGATAACACCAGTGAACCGACAATGGAACTTTCGCAGCTAACTTGGTTCTTGCAAGTGGAAAAACTCCGCCACTAACCGAGCAAAGTATACAGCCATGACGAGATAGATGACGCAACCGACCAAGTGATTGCGTGTTTTTGAATTTACTTTTTGGCGGTGATAGAAAAACTAAATACTGCGGCACCGATTTAATCGATAAGGCGTCTGCAACATCAAAGGTGATGGCCGCACTGGCAGTAATTGGCAATCCATCTTCTGATAAGAGTTGCCATTTAAATACATTTGAACTTGAGATTTCATTAGCAACCCTAAGCGGCTCTATCATGGAGGTCAGGCATGCCATCGGGAACCCGTCAAAAATAAGAAAGCTAATGTTTGTTGTTTTCACGAATTGATTACCCATCGCCTCTATCATAAATTTGCATAATCAAGTGAAGTTAGGTTATTTTTGATTTTATTCAATTAAACTTTTGGTGAAGTGCTATGCCCGCATCTCGGCAATCCCCAAAAATTAAATTTGGGCAGGATCCGCACGCTACTAGGGAAACCAGTGAGAAAGTGCTCGAGGTTGCTATTGGCCGGGAAATTCATGCGTTTAGGAAACAGCAAAACATTACTGTTGCTGAATTAGCGGCGGAGACGAATTTATCAATTGGCATGTTATCAAAGATTGAAAATGGTAATACTTCACCATCGCTCTCGACCTTGCAAACTATTTCAAATGCGTTGTCTGTGCCCTTGACGGCATTTTTCAGGCAATATGAAGAACAGCGGATGGCTGTTCACACAAAAGCTGGTGAAGGGGTGCAGATAGAACGTGAAGGCACGCGTGCTGGCCATCAATATAATTTGCTTGGTCACATCGGCGGCAATTCCAGCAGTGTTATTGTCGAGCCGTATCTTATAACGCTTGATGATGAGTCAGACATTTTTAAGACTTTCCAGCATAGTGGCATTGAGACGATATTCATGTTGGAAGGTGAGGTTAACTATTTGCATGGTAATCAGATTTACTGTCTTAAGCCGGGTGATACATTGTTCTTTGATGCTGATGCGCCACATGGTCCAGAAAAGCTGGTCAAATTACCCGCGCGTTATTTATCAATTATTAGTTACAAGCAAAAACCCTAAGCGTTTAAATTTTGTAAATTTAGTTCTCATAATTCTATAAAGTTTTTCTCGGCACATCCAGAAGCCACTATATTACAATCGAATATTGAGCGTTATTAACGCGTTCGCCCGCAATATCTTTTGCATTGCATGAAAAAAAGTTTCCTGATAGTTGATATTAAGTCTTATGCATGTATGCGGCACGTCAAACATAGAAATAATACCCTCTAGTGGAGTTGCTAATGTGTGGAATTGTTGGACTTTTCCTAAAGGATACGTCGCTCGAGGCTGATCTAGGCCGCATGTTGTCTGAAATGCTTGTCACTATGACGGATCGGGGGCCGGATAGTGCCGGCATTGCGGTATACAACGCACATCAAGAAGGTCAGGCGAAAATCACTGTACAAGCGGATCATCCGCAGACTGATTTTGACGGGCTGGAGAAAAAACTGGGCACGGCGATTGGCGCCAGCGTGAAAATGGATGTACGTGACACCCATGCGGTATTGATGGTGCCGCAAGCCAGCCTTTATGCGGCGATGGCTGAGCTTCGTCAATTAGACCCTTTGATCCGTATTATGGGCCATGGTGAGTCGATTGAAATTTACAAAGAAGTTGGCCTGCCAGAAACCGTCGTGAGCCGATTTGATATTGTAAAAATGACTGGCACACATGGCATTGGCCATACTCGCATGGCTACCGAATCGGCGGTAACAACCATGGGCGCGCACCCGTTTAATACAGGGAGTGACCAATGTTTGGTTCATAATGGATCATTGTCTAATCACAATTCATTACGGCGGAAATTGCGCCGGGAAAATATTCGAATTGAAACTGACAATGACACCGAAGTTGCAGCCGCCTACCTAACTTGGAAATTGCAAAATGGATCGTCGCTTGGCGAAGCTCTGGAGAGCTCGCTACACGATCTGGATGGATTTTTCACTTTTGTCGTTGGCACAAAAGATGGGTTTGGTGTGGTCCGTGACCCCATCGCCTGTAAACCAGCAGTGATGGCAGAAACCGAGTCATATGTGGCGTTTGGCAGCGAATACCGTGCTTTGGTGAATCTGCCAAATATTGAACAGGCCCAGATTTGGGAGCCAGAACCAGCAACTGTTTACTTTTGGAATCATTGATATGGAAAAGTTGGATCTACAGGTACTTGGGCTCCGCGCACTCAATGAAAAACTGCAGAAACAAACAGATGAAACAAACCAGAAAGACTGGGAAATTATCAACCCACGTGGTAGTCACGCCATCGCTGTTGGTGTCGATGCGCCGATTAACGTCACGGTACGCGGGTCAACCGGATACTATTGTGGCGGGATGAATAAGCAGGCACATATTCATGTTGACGGGTCTGCTGGACCGGGGGTCGCCGAAAACATGATGTCTGGCATTATCACAATCGAAGGTGATGCCAGCCAATATGCAGGGGCAACAGGGCATGGCGGCACCCTTGTCATTAGGGGAAATGCGGCATCACGTTGTGGCATTTCGATGAAGGGCATCGACATTGTGGTGCATGGCAATATTGGTCATATGAGTGCCTTTATGGCGCAATCTGGCAATCTAGTTGTGTGTGGTGATGCGGGTGATGCGCTTGGCGATTCGATCTATGAAGCTCGACTGTTTGTACGCGGATCGGTCAAATCGCTTGGTGCCGATTGTATCGAAAAGGAAATGCGTCCAAAACATCTCGAGATTTTGCGAGGCTTACTTGAAAAAGGCGAGTGTGATGCCAAGCCGGAAGAATTCAAACGATACGGTTCGGCTCGGCAACTCTATAATTTCAAAATTGATAATGCTTACTAGCAGAGACAAAAATCATGAGTGATAAGAAACAAAATGCAATCCCACAGACTGTTCCTGTGCAGTCTTCGACTTTCTCGCAAACGGTAAATGCTGAAATTCGCCGGGCCGCGGCAACGGGCATTTATGATATTCGCGGTGGTGGTGCTAAACGCAATGTGCCGCATTTCGATGACCTATTGTTTTTGGGCGCGTCAATTTCACGTTACCCGCTGGAAGGCTATCGCGAAAAATGTGAAACCAATGTCACTTTGGGCAGCAGATTTGCGAAAAATCCCATTGAAATTGATATCCCGATCACAATTGCCGGTATGAGTTTTGGGTCTTTATCAGGGGGCGCAAAAGAGGCGCTGGGACGCGGCGCTAGCATGGTGGGGACATCAACCACGACCGGTGATGGTGGTATGACTACTGAAGAACGCGGTCATTCAAGTAAGCTTGTGTACCAATATCTGCCGTCGCGCTACGGCATGAACCCGGATGATCTGCGCAAGGCTGATGCTATTGAAGTTGTGGTTGGCCAAGGCGCAAAGCCTGGCGGTGGCGG
>MDTB01142717.1_pt1 | contig 37246 bp, 27 predicted proteins | sample 811161 | NCBI WGS metagenome assembly MDTB01 (sample SAMN05326650, study PRJNA326480) | marine metagenome | isolation source: seawater | place: Mediterranean Sea | collected 2009 | reverse complement strand
CAGCTTTTGCCGCAACGTCGTAAAAGGCGTCAAAAACAAGCTTCGTTGATTTCAACTGGGTTGCTGCCAAATCGCTGAGCTCAGAGTCATCTAACAGATCAACCAAGGTGGAGACGTTGTAGCCGCCGTGCATGTTACCTAGCAATTCAACGGCTGAAGCCCGGTCAATAAGCGGGCTTGACGCTTCTCCAGTGACCAAGGCGCTTAAGAAGCCGGCTTTAACATAAGCCGCTTCGTCAACGCCGGGGGGTACGCGGTTAGCGATCAGATCGAGCAAAAAGTCCTCTTCACCCGCCGGCGGGTTTTTTAACAATTCGACCAATTGGGCGGTCCATTCTGGATCCAGTGGCTTCGGTGGAATTGCCAATTCAGCGCGCTCGGCAACGTGAGCTCGATAGGCTTCTAGCACGGCGTAATCTCCTAGTTTCTTCCGATGTGACCACAGGTTGGGCCGTTTACGAGGCGCGTATTCTACGCTAATTCAGTGTTCTTGTAGATATGGAAATACCATACCCGGCGCCCTTCTCAATATTCGTCTGGTAATCAATACTCTGGCTGTTTCTCCTATCCGTAAGGGCTCGCCATGCTGACTCTCTATCCCGCCAAGTCGATCATCACCATGAATCCATCGGCTCCAGTGGGCAATGCGGTGCTAGTCAAGGATGGCCGCATCATTGAAGTTGGCGATCAAAGCAAGATGGGACCTTGGCTCAACAAGCACGACTACCAAATCAACGATCAATTCAGCGACAAAGTGATTTGCCCTGGGTTTATCGATCCCCACTTGCATCCCAGCATGGCCGCGGTATTGCTACCCATGGAGTTTGTCACCGCTATGCGTTGGAAGCTGCCCTGGGGAATCGTGGAACCCACAACTACTGAGGCCGCTTTTACTCAGCGCATGCAGGCTTTGCACGCCAGCAAAGTCACTACAGAACCCCTTTTTATCTGGGGCTATCACCAGCGTTGGCACGGCAGCATGAGCCGCCAGCGCATTAACCGGGTAAGCCACGAGCGCCCCATCATCGTTTGGCATCGATCTTTTCACGAGCTGTACATGAACGATGCCGCCTTAGCCATGGCTAACCTTAACGAGCGGGACATCGCCAAGGGCAGCCAAGTAGACTTTGCCCGTGGCCACTTTTTTGAAAATGGGCTGGGGCTGGCCATAGCCAGACTGAATCCGTGGCTGCTTGCTCCCCAGCAGTACGCGGCTGGCTTGGAGCGCCTCAAGCAGGTGGTTCATCATGGCGGTCATACCAGTATTGGCGACCTTGCCACAGGCCTGTTTGACTTTGAAACCGAGGTCATAGGTCTAGGCCAGGCCTTAGATAATGACGATGTGCCCTTCCGAACACGTTTGGTCGCCCACGCTGCACGCCTCAAAACTCGTCAGCGCAGTTTCGATGAAGCTGTCACAGCCGCCACTGCGCTACCCGAGCGCAACACCCACAGACTGCGCTTCGGCAAACACATCAAGCTGTTTAGCGATGGCGCATTTTTCTCTGAACTGGCCCAGCTGCAGCCACCTGGGTATATCGACGGTCACCACGGCGAATGGTTAGCCCCGCCGCACACGCTAATGGAATTCGTTCGAGCTTATTGGCTGGCTGGCTTTCAGATCCATGTGCATGTCACCGGCGACCTCGGTCTGGAGCTGGCATTGGACTGCCTAGAAACCATGCAATTCGAACGACCCCGCTTCAATCATGGCTTTACCCTCGAACACTTTGGACTAAGCACGCCGGAACAAATCAGACGCATTAAGGCCCTGGGCGCCCAGGTGTCAGCGAATGCTTACTATCTACACGAGCTTTCAGACATCTTCGCCAACGAATCTATGGGCTATGAACGCGCATCGCAGCTGTCTAGATTGCGCTCCTGCTTCGACGCGGGCATCAATACAACCATCCATTCAGATTTCACCATGGCTCCAGCAGAGCCGTTGAACAGCGCCTGGGTGGCAGTAAATCGCATAAATCATACAGGCGATGTTATGTGCGAGAACGAGCGGCTCACCCAGTATCAAGCCTTGCAGGCTATTACTCTAAACGCCGCACATGTGCTCGGCATGGCCAACGAAACCGGCAGCATTCGCGCTGGCAAGATGGCCGACTTCAGTGTGCTCGAGGACAACCCGCTAACTTGCGGTCCCCTCGACTTGAAAGATATACCCATCCACGCGACGGTATTCGAAGGCAGCATTTTTAAACTATGACAGCACGCGACATACCCATCACTGTCATTGCCGGCTATTTAGGCGCTGGCAAAACCACACTGATTAACCGGCTGCTCAACCAAACAAGGCGCCTTCCTGAGGATGAGGTTCATAGCGAACAACAACATCATCAGATGGCGCCAAAAGAGCGAGCCCTGCACGAGTTGCCTGATACACGGCTTGCGGTACTGGTAAACGACTTTGGGGACGTCAACATTGACGAAACACTCATTCGCAGCCGCTCTGATGATCAGCGAGTTATTGGTCTGAGCAACGGCTGTGTTTGCTGCACTCTGCAAGAGGACTTCGGTACTACCCTCGAACAACTCAAAGACTATGATGTGCAGCATGTAATTATGGAGGCCAGCGGTGTGGGTATGCCCGACAACCTGCGCAGCCAATGCCACTATCCCGGCTTTTATCCGGCATCGATACGAGTCTTGGTAGACGCTAGCGCTTACGCGAAACAGTGCCAAGACAAGTACGTTGGGCACCTGGTGCAGGAGCAAGTCTCCCAGGCCGATGTCATCACCGTTAGCAAAACCGATTTAAACCCTGACTTTGAGCTGCCCGCACCGGCGCAGGCGCGCGTGTTGAGCATCGCAGAAACCCCAACCTCGTTTACTAGTATCACACTGCTGCAATGCCAGAGCGTGACCAAGCGCCAACTAACAGCGCTGCTCGACGCACTACCTTCTTGGGTTCAGCGGGTTAAGGGCTTTGTAAACATAACAGATAGGTTCGTGCTGGTTCAGCAAGTTAGTGGGCACTGCGAGCTTGAGCCAGTAGCGCCCCTATCGCCCTGCCACTTGGTGTTTATCGCGCCCTTGTCTAAACACCATGAGCTGGCCAAATTAATCAACGATCACTGGTGCGGCTCTTGGACGACGCCATAATCGCTGCGCACCATTCATTAGCAACCGCCATCTAATAGAAGTGCCCGTTCCCAGCAACTGATGGTCTTCTTCAGTAACCATTTGAGCAGGGACTGAAACGCAAGAAATTACCAACTCAGATGAAGAATCCGTTGATTGGGGTAACACTTCCAGCGGCTAAGTAGCCCATCGTGCAGGCCCGCCCGACCGTTTTTATCAAGCCTCACGCGCCTAGTTATCGCCTCATCAGCATCAATCCCATCATTGTTTTAATTATCACCGCACTCCTATTTAGACCTAGATAAATCACTTAACTTGAAGAGCTATCTACTATCTAGGCTAAAACACGTTGCCCTACCCCATGCTTCACGCATTAATTACATGACGTCCACACTTAACTAAGAAGAGAGATGATTAAAAACTCAGGCGCAGCGGATCCATTATGGTGACGCATTACCCGCTAAGAATTCCGTCCGGATTAAGATCAACTCTGTACTGCCATCCTTCTGTGGGATGCCTTGGGAACAAGCAATAGTCTTGTTCAGCAACCATTTTAGGAGAAACTGTAATGCAAGAAATTAGCAGCTCAGACAACAAATCCGTTGATTGGGGTAACACTTCCATTGATTACGCGGCCCACCGTCCTGGCCCGCCTGACAGTTTTTATCAACGCCTCATATCCCTTGGCATCGGCCTGTCTGGGCAATCTGCATTGGATCTAGGCACTGGCACTGGGGTAATAGCCAGACAGCTGGCGCGCCAGGGCTGCGATGTTAGTGCCGCAGATATATCGCCAGAGCAAATACATATGGCCAAAGAATTAGCCGATGCAGAGCAGTTATCAATAGATTTCACTACTGATGCAGCAGAGGACCTTATCTACTCAAATGACAGTTTTGACGTCATTACCGCCAACCAGTGTTTTTTGTACTTTGATTCTGAGATAGTCGCCCCCCTAATCGCTAAATGGCTTAAACCCAATGGCGTATTTGTTATCTCGCACTTTTCGTGGATGCCACGGCTCGATGCCATCGCTCGGGCCTCAGAAGAGCTGATTTTGAGACACAACCCTGGTTGGAGTGCTAGCGGCTACGACGGTTTCACCGCTCCCGCCTATCCTGGGGTATTAGCCCACCTGCACTACAGCGGCTACTTTTACTATGACCAAGCCATTCCTTTCACGCGAGAAAATTGGCTTGGTAGAATTCGCGCGTCTCGGGGCGTGGGGGCCTCTATGGACGAGGCCCAGGTCAGTGCGTTTAACGACGAGCACGATGCCATGTTACGAGGCATCGCGGGCGCAGAATTCAATGTCGTTCATCGCATCGATGCGCATATCTTACGCTCAGGCGACTCGCGCACGTCAGCCGCCTTTTACCAACCTAACGCTTTTGCTTCGTGACTTAGAGCTGAGTTTATTGGCTAACGCCTCGGCTTGTCCGGCAGTGGCCCTGCATAGCTAACGCAGGTTCAGCCCGTTCAAATCTCCATCTTGCCGCCACTGATCTAACATTTTGAAGAAAGCGATAGGACCTGGCCCATACATATCTGAAAAGAACCCGGTACGATTCCCGCTCTTGCCTTCACTGTTGTAATAACCTGGGGTGCACTCGGTGTAGAACCTTGAACCAGCATTGGCACTGGCGCGAATAACCGCCACGTAATCTTCTTCGGCCTGGGCGCTTGGCTCGATAGTAGGCGATTGCCGATCTCGCGCTTCGCTAAGCACATATGCCAAATGTTTGGCTTGCTCGTTTAAAGCATGCGGCACGTTTACGGTCACCGCGGTTTGGGTAAACCCCAAAAAGAAACAGTTAGGAAAACCATGACTGGTCATGCCGTGCAGAGTTCGTAAACCATCCGACCAATGATCTGACAAGGTTTGTCCGTCTCGACCCACAATGTCATAGCCTGCACGACGCGTGAACGAGGTGCCCACTTCAAAACCCGTAGCAAAGATCAGGCAATCTAACTCGTAGTGCTCTAATCCCACCATCACACCCGTTTCGGTCAAACGATCAACGCCTTTGCCATTGGTGTCTACCAAGGTCACATTGTGCCGATTGTAGGTATCGAGATATTCGTCATGAAAGCATGGGCGTTTACAGAACTGGCGATACCAAGGCTTAAGCTTCTCCGCCACATTTGGATCGTTCACTACTTCTGCAGCGCGTGCCCGAACAAAATTCATCTTCTTGTAGTCAGACAATTCCATCAGCTCAGCGCGCTCAATTTTGGTTAAGCGGCGACCCAATTTACGGCTGGCGAGTTTCGCCGCAATGCCAGTGAGATTACGAATAATGTCGGTCCAACCGTCATTCACAAGATCAACGTCCTGATCGCCACCGCTGACGAGAATGTTGAAGTTGTCCATGCGTTGTTTTTGCCAACCGGCTTGCAGGTTAGCGGCCCAAGCCAGATCTGTTTCGTTGTTGTTGCGCACATCTATCGATGACGGCGTGCGCTGAAACACGTGCAGAGACTTAGCCCACTCGCCAAGGTGAGGAATGCACTGCACCGCAGTAGCGCCTGTGCCAATAATGCCAACTCGCTTATCTCTCAGGTTAGTAAGCTTGCCGTAGGAATCACCACCGGTATAACCGTAGTCCCAACGACTGGTATGGAACGTATGCCCCTTAAAGTCATTGATGCCTGGAATGCCCGGTAACTTGGGCCGACTTAACGGCCCATTCGCCATGGCCACATAGCGCGCTCGCAGCAAATCACCACGATCTGTCGCAACCAGCCAGCGCTGAGAGCCTTCGTCCCAAGTTAGGTTGGTAATCGAGGTTTGCAGGCAAGCCTTGTCGTAGAGATCGTAATGCCGAGCGATCCTGCGACTATGCTCCAAGATCTCAGGCGCGAAAGAGTATTTATGTTTGGGAATATAACTTAGCTCTTCCAGCAGTGGCAGGTAACAGTAAGACTCAACGTCGCACATGGCGCCAGGGTAACGGTTCCAATACCAGGTGCCGCCGAAGTCGCCCGCTTTTTCGATCATGCAAACGTCGTCGAAGCCCGCCTCTTTCATCCGCGCCGCCATGAGCAAACCACCAAAGCCGCCGCCAATGATCGCCAACTCGATCTCATCAAAACGAGGCTCTCTGGTGAAACCGGGTGCTACATATGGATCATCAACATAGTGAGAAAACTCTGCGGTTACTTCCACATACTGATCCGACCCCTCGGGACGAAGCCGCTTGTCCCGTTCGGCTAAGTACTTGGTCTTTAGAGCCTTTGGGTCAAAATCTATACCGCCGAGCAGCTCGGCCAAATGGACCGCTTCCGCCATGATGTCTCTCCCTTCGTTTTATCCCCATCTTTTATAAGGGAAATTCAAACAAAGGGGAATGCAGCATTACTCACTTACTTTTCTTGTCGGACCCAGACATCGGCACGCCTTCAGCTGTGCCGGCATTGCGGGGATCGGCCATCCCCTCAATGCCATCATCGGTCAGACGGATCGTGTTGGCATCACCGATCTGATAAGTCTCAGGCAACTTAACGAGTTCGTTGTGGCCCATTGCACGCAGAACGGCTTCAGTATCTGGAGAGATCGCATGGGGCTCAAAGATCACGCGAGTAGGTTTCCATTGATGATGGAACCGCGGCAGCGCAACCGCATCGCTCAAGTTCATTTCGTGATCAATCACGTTCACGATTACTTGCAGCACGGTGGTAGTGATCGTGCTGCCACCGGGCGAACCTGTGACCAAGTAAGGCTGGTTATCTTTAAGGACAATGGTTGGGCTCATAGAACTAAGCATGCGTTTGCCTGGCTCGATCTTATTCGCCACATCGCCAATCACGCCGAAGAAATTCGGCTCGTTAGCTTTCGCCGCGAAGTCATCCATTTCATTGTTTAGCAACATACCGGTGCCTGCAGCGACGATTTTCGAACCGTAGCTCAAGTTTAACGTCGTGGTATAGGCCACGGCATTACCCTGAGCGTCGACCACGGAGGCATGAGTCGTTTCTAGACTTTCGGCAGGCATTTTACCCGCACCAATGTCCTGACTGAGACTGGCCTTGTTGGGATCAAAGTCTGCAAAGCGCCGTGTCGCATAGGCTTTGTCCATCAGTGTTTGCACCGGCACGGGATAAAAGTCGCTGTCACCTAGATGCTCAGCTCTGTCGGCATAAGCGCGCCGCTCAGCCTCCACCATTAAATGGATCGCTTTGGCGCTGCCGTAGCCCATGGCGGCGAGGTCATAGGGCTCTAGCATATTCAGCATCTGGATTAGCAAAATGCCACCGGAAGACGGTGGCGGCATAGAAACAATTTCATAACCACGATACGTGCCGCGAACAGGTTGCCGCCAAACCGGTTCGTAACTGGCCAAATCTTCATAGGAAATCAGACCACCGCCCTGCTGCATCTCTGCAACCAGTAGGTCAGCGGTCTCACCCTTATAAAAACCGTCTTTGCCTGAGCGTTTGATGCGCCGAAGCGTCGCAGCAAGATCCTTTTGCACCCAACGGTCGCCGATTTCATAGGGCTGCCCTTCGTTGGTGAAGATTTCGATGGAGGCGGGATACTTCGACAATGCTGGCGTGCGTTGTTTGAACTGGCGGACCAAATCTCGGTCTAACAAAATGCCCTTTGACGCCAGTTCAATAGCCGGCTGCAGCACTTGCGCTCGAGTCATGGTGCCGTATTTCTCCAGCGCGTCTAACAACCCTGCTGGAGTTCCAGGGACCCCCACGGCAAGGTGCGAAGCAATGGATCGCTCTCTGACAAAATTTCCTTCGTCATCCAAAAACATATCGCGAGTAGCCAGCCCAGGCGCTTTCTCGCGATGATCGTTGCTGATCACGGTACCATCGGCGAGCCGTATGACCATAAAGCCGCCGCCAGCTAGGTTTCCCGCAGAGGGATAAGTCACTGCCAGCGCAAACCCCATGGCAACCGCGGCATCCACCGCGTTGCCGCCTTTACGCAATATATCCGCACCCACTGTGGACGCCCAAGCCGAGCGCGATGCCACCATACCGCCAGCAGCGAGCTCTGCCTCAGAGGCAATGGCCCAACCTGGGCGGGGCAGCAGCATTGATAGCCCGACCAAACTGACAATAATGATTCTGTGAGAGGCTGAGAAAGCATGATTGGGTGTCATCTAAGGCAGCTCGGCGGAATAGTAAAAGGAATCAGATTGTGACCGCTGCACTCGGGGCGAGCAACCTAGCGCGCGCTTTGTTGTTCAATATTTAGCCGGGGCTTCGTCATCTGGGATCGATCAAACATCCGATCAAACGGGTGATCAAACAAACAAAGCGGCGAAGATAGAGCATTCACCGACAACCTCAGTAAACTCCAGACTGGTTACCCAGAGAGATCACCACAATGATTACACTGAGCAAACACAAAGACCTGCAGCGATTGCGACGACACGCCGTTGCTGCGCAAGGGCTTTTGGGCAATGCCGCTTTCGCCAAGGGCAAGGCCGGAGCAATACAGGCCATCGAGCGGCTGGGCTATGTGCAGCTAGATACCATCAGCGTGGTGGAGCGCGCGCATAATCACGTTTGGCACAGCCGAGTGCCCGGCTTTACACCCGACATGAGCAATGAGTTGTTGGAGAGCCGAGAAATCTACGAATACTGGGCCCATGCGGCCGCCTATTTGCCCATGTCGGAGTTCCGTTTTTCAGAACCCGATAAGGCGTCGGTGCGAGCAGGCACACTGCGCAAACAACGCACCAGAGATCCTAAGATGAAGGCGAAAGTGCTGCAGCGAATCAGAGAAGAAGGCCCGATGAGCGCCCAAGATATGGAGCGAGATCAGCCTGGGCCAAAACGCAAAAGCACTGGCTGGTGGGATTGGAAGCCTGGAAAGAAAGCGCTGGAGATGCTGTATTTGGAAGGCGATCTGATGGTGTCTTCCAGAGCGGGGTTTCGTAAGACCTATGATCTAACCGAGCGCGTGCTGCCCAACCATGTGGACACGCGCAGACCCACTGCCGAAGAATGGGCCGAGCACCTGCTTAATCAACAGTTGCGCTGTCATGGCATTGTGACCGAGGCAGGCATCAGCTACGGACGCCGGGACCGTAAACTACGCGCCGCCATAAAAATTTTGTTGGAAGAAAGGCTCGCTGCAAGGCAGCTCGAAGTGTTTCAGCTACTTAATGGCGAGCAGTTTTACGGGCCTGCAGATGTGCTCGAGCAGCCGCTGCCACGCGGCTCGGATACGCTAAAAATCCTTTCGCCCTTTGACAACGCCGTCATACAGCGCAAGCGCCTAATGAGTCTGTTTGGTTTCGATTACACCATTGAATGCTATGTGCCAGAGGGCAAACGGCGGTATGGATACTTTGTGCTGCCATTGCTATACCGGGATGAGATGGTGGGCAGGATGGATTGCAAGGCCTATCGAGATACCGGCGTGCTCAGCGTCAAGGCGTTATTTATAGAGACACCTGAAGAAAAACAACAGGAGGTTTGTGACGCCCTGGCGAAGTCGCTGGTTGGCTTTGCACGGTTCCAGGGTTGCCAGGAGGTGAGGGTTGAAAACGTATTGCCTGAAGGGTTGATGGGAAGATTACAACGACTTCTGTAAGTACGAAATCCATTGGAGGACGTCAGAGTCGCTGCGCTATCAAGAGTACAAATTGCGACAGTGGTGCAGTGGTAACGAAAGTGGCAGCGCAGCGGTGCGATGATGTGATCCTGAATGGCTTTCGCACCGGCAATTTCTAGGAGAAGCTATCCCGCTTCGCTTGAACCAAGGCTTAGAAAACTTTGGCCGAGACCGCGAAGACTGATATCAGAAGCTGAGGCTTTGTGTTCACTGGCGCGGGTGACGAGGCCGTAAGAAAGACTTTGAGTTGCGAGAGATCTACTTGTTGTTGTTCTCGTCGAGCTGCTTCCGGAGAATGAAAGAAACCGGGATGCGGCGTGCACATCCCGGTGTTCTAGATCATCTAGATGGCAGGTTTGATGATGCAGACTCTAGAAATCCGCACTTATCCCAAGAAAGACAAAACGACCAAATGCGTCATACACGCCAGGGTAGGTGTTGCCGTTTCCTTCAGGAGGGTTGCCAGCAACTGGCGCGGTCTTATCAAAAACGTTCTTCGCACCCCAGCGGATTTGCAGGAACTTGTAGTCGTATAACGCAGTCAGATCGACATAGTTCTGAGAACCAAAGTTTGGGCGACCGCCGCTATCTGCATCGACGCCAGCAACGTGTCGGAGTTGAGCAATAAGCTTCAAATCGTAAGGGCTCGCCCAAGCTGCTCGAAAGTTCGCTACAAGGTCAGGATTTGGCGCTCCACATGTACCACCCCATTTACCGTCACAAACATTGGTTTCGCCGCCAGCAATCGGCTGCGTCTCGAAATTTATCAATTGGGTCGCTACACCGCTAAACTCGAGCGAACCATAATCGTCGAGCTCAAGGGTATACGCTACGTTAAGGTCAACCCCGCTGCGTTTTTCATAACCCGTATTGATGTCAGTGTTGACGATGTTATCGGTGCCGATCCACAAAGTTCCACCAGAGCCCCTGTTTATCAAATCACAGAAAAAAGCTTCGCCGGAAGCCAAGCATTGATCCAAGATAACTTGAGAGCCAATACCATCAATCGCATCGGTGACATCTATTTCGTAGTAATCAAGCGTAATGCTTAATGCTGGTACCGCCGTTGGGGTAACAATTGCACCAAACGAGATAGTTTCAGATTCCTCAGGAAGCAGGCCAGAGTTGCCACCAGTAATTTGGTTGTATTGGCCTGCAGGACTTGAAGCGATATTTCCGTACAGTGCTGCCGTCACCCCTGAGTTCAAACATTGCTGGGCGGTGCTTGTGGGCGGCGTAGCATTACCATCTTCATCAGAGCCATTTGCACAGCTATCGGCCCCGTCCCAGAGTCCGGTCGATTGAGGAACAAAGAGTTCTCGGATATTGGGGTGGCGGGTCGCGTCTTGAAAACTCGCGCGAAGCGTCACGTCATCTGTAATCGACCAAGCCGTCGCAACCTTGAAAGATGTGGCGTCTTGACCGCTAGAGTAATCTCCATACCGACCTCCTAAATCAAGGGTGAGCGACTGTGCCCATCGCTTACCTTCTACGACAGGAATTTTAGCTTCGAAGAAGATTTCGTTGACATCAAGTGAACCGCTTACCCCTACAGTCGGCCCGCCCTGACCTGCACCGTCACCAGAGGTGTAGCCATTGTCCGGACTGAAGTCGAGGGATTCATCGATGTATTCAACGCCCAAGGACACTGTAACGCCGGTCTCGGCAGTCGGTATGGTTACGCCGTAATCAGACAGATCTCCGACTACATACGCATTGAATTGCTTTAACGTGGTCTCGCCAGTCGAATATAAGGGCAGTGTCAGATAATCGATCGCAGCTTGGGTAACGCCATCCGCGACGTTGTCCGCAATCTGGTTACCATTGTTGGTGAAGACATTCCAAGGGACACAATTAGTATCTACACCGCTGAGCGCGGTCCGACATACGGGATTGTTGTCTGAGTCCAGCACTACATCCAACGCTCGGCCAATTCGCGTGCTCGATAGGTCATTCAAGTACGTTTCAGATAAATCCGTCTTCGCGTAATTCATTGAGACATCGTAGGACCAAGCATCGTTGAAATCTCCACGAACACCAAAAACTATTCTGTAATTGGTGTGCAAAATATCGTCTTGGCGCGGCCCACCCTCAAGGTTCCTGCGACCGATGTAAAATTGTGGTGCGCTACCGAGGCCAGCCATCGATCCCACATCGCTGAAGTATTGGTCTTTCGTTAATCCAACGCTTCCACAAACTCTTTGGAACTGCTGCTCAGACATCAAAGGGTTACCACAGAACAGGTCATCTGTGACGAAAAAGTTGCCTGATGGTGCGATTTGCGACTTTGTTTTGTTGCGGCCATAGCCAACTTCGCCATAAATTTCGGTCCTCTCATTGACCTCGTAGTTGAAGTAACTACCCAGGACGATCTGTGTATCAGGGCGTTGGTAATAGTTTAGCGAGGCGTAGTTGTATAGTTCACCAGCGCGATCTTGGAAATCGGAACTATTGGTAGCGGTAATCAAATCGAAACTGGACAAGGCTGCAAAACTCGGATTAGCGGCGCTTAAAACACCATCGATTCTCGCTAACTCGTCCTCTAACGCCATCGTTTCGGGGCTATCGGGATCAGGATTTACTCCCGCCGCAGCTATTAGCGCGTCTAGCGCCGCTTCGCCGATGTCCCCTTCGAGGTTTTCCATGATCACAGCGTTTCTCGCAGATGCCACGCTTCCAAAGTCCGTGAATCTTCCAGATGGTAAGGTCGATGAACCACCACAACCTGTATTATCAGAGTTCAGTGCACAAGCCGAGTAATCGCGGTTGCTTTGAACGATTGGATCGATTTCACGATAGCTGCCATAGAGAGTCATGTGGCCCCTGCCTTCAGACAAATCGCTGCCAAAGGCGAAAGAGTAGGTGCTGATGTCGCCATCGCTGACGTTACTCTTTGGGGTGTTAAAGCCACTGCCTGTCACGATTTGCTGGATTCCGCCTGCATCATTCTTGTGTTGGTACACGCTTTGTTGAAAGTCCAGTTTTAGCCCCTGTATGTTGTCATCCAAAATAACATTCACCACGCCAGCAATAGCATCGGAGCCATAGACGGCTGAGGCCCCACCGGTCAAGACTTCAACCCGACCAACCACGACATCGGGGATATGGTTTAGATCGGCCCCGCCGCCGCTCGATCTGGGTGATCCTCGAACAAGTCTTTTGCCATTGAGTAAAACTAGGGTTCTGTCTCTACCCAGGCCTCGCAGGTCAACCGAAGCAATACCCACAGCGCCGTTTGAGTCTGTTGAGGCGTTGTTGGCTTTTGTCTGAGGTAAATCGTTAATCAAGTCTTCAAGACGAACGACACCGTTCGCCAAAATCTCCTCAGCATTGACCTGTGTGACCGGGCTGGCTGTCGTTAGGTTTCTTTGCACTGGAATTCGCGATCCGGTAACGACGACTTCTTCAATGACCGGTGCGTCATCGTTATTCGCCGCTGATATTGTGGAAGCATTGGAAATAAACACGAAGCCAAGGAGTACCTGGGTTATACCGCGTAAAATCCCGCGAAGCTTTAATCTCATTTCACTCTCCATGAGTTGGTAGACTTGTTGCGCCACTTTATTTGTGTCAAATCTGAACTAGCCTTAGGGCATTTGAAGCCGCGTACATAGCAGCCCACTGGCCTTCCATATGTAGATCAACGGGACCTGCGCAGATATTGACGCTGATACAAAGCGTTACTATTTGTACAACAATGTTGCAGTTTGCGGATGATCGAAGTGGATGAGCGGGGTTTCTCAATGTAAATGACAGAAGGCTCTTTTTTCTGGACTAGTAGCGGGATTTTTCAGGATAGAGCGGATCAACCACACTTTACTATCTGCCACCAAGCACCTTCTTTTCAAAGTGACTCCTCGTAGCGTGAGTTGACGGAAAAATAGGTTTCAAACAAAAATCGATCATCGCTCTCAGGTCTGAATTTTTCGGATTTCTTGAGATCAAACCGAATCAGACCCCATCGGCGTTTGCTGACGTCAGAATAGCTGGCTTAAGCGAACGAGAAGACCAGGTGGTAAACCGTTCCTGGTTTGTGACGCCTCCTCCACCAACAATCGCTATACTGTCGCCTCACTTTCAATGGCTGACATCACCCGCATGAACCTGCTGCGCTGCGAACAACTGTCCATCAATTTTGGCGATGTCGCCCTGCTCACCCATGCTGACTTTTCCATTGAAAGCCAAGAGAGTGTCTGTCTGATCGGCCGCAACGGTGCAGGAAAATCTACCCTCCTTAACATTATTCGTGGCGCGCTTACGCCGGACTCTGGCGTCATCCACTATCGCGACAACCTCACCATCTCGGTGCTAGAGCAACAGCTGCCTGAGGCTGAAGCACTGACCGTAGTTGACATAGTTCGGGGTGGTTTAGCGGAGCAAATCGACTTGCTCGAACGCTATGCCAAAGGCAGCGAATCCGCGCAAACGGACGATCAGTTTGCCGAGCTAGAGGCCATGCAATCGCGTATCGATACGCTTGGCGGCTGGCAGCCGGAACTGCAGGTTGAGGCCATCATCACCCAGCTTGGGCTGCCTCGGAATACGCTGATGGCTGAGCTGTCTGGCGGCTGGCGACGGCGCGTGGCCCTTGCTCGGGCCTTGGTGAGCAAGCCCGACCTTCTGTTATTGGACGAACCGACCAACCACCTGGACATCGCCACTATTGAATGGCTTGAGCATCAGGTGCGGGGTTATCAAGGCGCGGTTATTTTCATCACTCACGACCGCGCGTTTCTGCAAAAAATAGCCACACGCATTGTTGAAATAGATCGCGGCCGGATTATCAGTTGGCCAGGTGATTATGAAAATTATCTAACGCTGAAAGAACAAGCCAATGAAGAGGAAGAGACCCGCAACGCGCTGTTCGACAAGCGTCTGGCACAAGAAGAACGCTGGATCCGCCAAGGCATCAAGGCCCGAAGAACGCGCAACGAAGGCCGCGTACGGGCTTTGAAAAGCATGCGTGTAGAACGTGCCAAGCGACTCGGCCGCCAGGGCCGCGCCAGCATTCAACTGGCCAGCAGCGAAGAATCAGGACGCAAGGTTGTTGAGGCCCGCGCCATTACCCACGGGTACGGCGGCGACAAACTGATCGACAACTTCAAACTCAAAATCATGCGCGGCGATCGCATCGGCATTATCGGCAATAACGGCGTCGGCAAATCCACTCTGCTGAAAATACTGCTGGGCGAACTTGCCCCCGACACCGGCAGCGTAAAGATCGGCACCAACCTTACCATTGGCTATTTTGATCAGGTCAGGCAGGGGCTGGAGTGGGACAAGAGCGTGGCCTGGAATGTGGGCGACGGCAAAGACACCATCACCATTAATGGCAACGAGCGCCACGTGGTTGGCTACATGAAGAACTTTCTATTTTCGCCTGCTCGGGCCATGACCCAGGTGAAGTATTTGTCTGGCGGCGAATGCAATCGGGTGTTGCTAGCCAAGCTCTTTACCCAGGCCAACAATCTGTTGATCCTCGACGAACCCACCAACGACCTCGACATCGAGATGTTGGAGGTTCTAGAAGAGCGGCTGGTGCAATACGACGGCACCCTGATTGTGGTCAGCCATGATCGTGAATTCATGGACAACGTGGTCACCAGCACCTTGGTCTTTGAGGAGCAAGGAAAAGTCGTGGAGTATCAGGGCGGCTATAGCGATTGGCTGGCCTATGGCAAAAAGCTGAGCAATAAAGACCAACAGCGCTCAGTGCATGCTGATGCGATTCAAGCGGAACCAGAGACTGATCCATCGCCAAGGCAAGCGTCAGCGGACGACGACAATCAGGCCCAAGCGAAAACCGGCAAAAAGCCGCGGCTTACTTATAAACTCCAGCGCGAGTTAGACGCTCTGCCAAAACAAATTGAAGATCTAGAATCTGCCATCCACGGGCTGCAAACCCAGATCGCTGAACCAAGATTTTACGACCGTCCGTTCACCGCGACCGAACCGGTTCTCAGTTCCCTCGCCAACCTCCAACAACAACTTGAAGACGCGACCGAGCGTTGGGTCACGCTTGAAGAGATGAGCGACGATTAAGCCGTGGGTTACGCCTTTCCTGCTGCGATTGGCGCTACTGACTATGTGCTAACAAATGGTCTGTGATTACCACGCGGCTACCATACTGGCTACACATCACCAGTTGCCCGTCTTGGCGAAACAGCGCTAAACCATCAAGGAAATTCACTGGCTGCTCTTCTACCGACTGCAGCCCAACGCCGTGACGAACCGTAAACACCGTCATGTCATGACTAACGCATAGATCTAGCTGACGCGTTGCACTTTGGAGCGGCGACGCGTCTAACTTGTCAACTAGGGTGTCTAACAACATGGCGACGGCCCGATAGGGATTCATCATCACCGCTCTGGGTATTTGTTGGTCAAACCAGCTGCGAACATATGCGGCCAAACCTTGAGACTGAGACAGTCCTTTCCACATGCGTATCTGATCAAGCGCATAGAAGACCCCTAGCGACTCCAAGGGTCGCACCTTTGCAAGCACGTTAGAGGAGAAACCTTCTCGGCTCATTGCCCCCACAAAAGCGCACTCGGCCGTTTCGATACAACGACCAGCCGGGCTGGAATAGCCGCGCAGCGCCACATCGGGCAGCGCTTGCCCAAACTGCCGGGCCAACACTCGGCCTTCATCTGTTAACGGATTAACTAAGTCGTGAACATCCCGGCGATATTCCCGCGCTGAATGGCGCAGCAACAAAACACAACGGTCCACACCCTCAGCGAATATCGAATTCACCATCTTGGCTGTGGCCGCACCATAGGTCGGGCTAGCTGTTTCAGTCTGCCCAACTGATTCGTCTGGTTGATTAGCCATTATCCGTTTGTCCTTATTTAAAACTCCGTATTACTATCCTAAGGACATATCTAATAGGGGCTCAAGGTAAGATTTGAGTTCGTTTCTTTGGGAGAGGAACATGGGGAGATTAGCAGGCAAAGTTGCCGTGGTTACCGGCGCCGGTCGTGGCATTGGTCGCGAGATCGCGATGCTGATGGCTGCAGAAGGCGCAAGCGTAGTGGTCAATGACTTGGGTGGCAGCACCGACGGTACGGGCACCGGTATGATCGCCGACGAAGTAGTTGCTGAAATTCGCGCTGCAGGTGGCTCGGCGATATCAAACATCGATTCGGTGGCTGAAGTCGCCGGTGGAGAGAGCATTGCTGGAGCAGCCATCGATGCCTTTGGTGGCATGGATATTTTAGTCAACAACGCTGGCATTTTACGCGACCGAACCATCTTCAACATGGAAGAGGCCGACTGGGATGCAGTGCTCGCAGTTCATCTCAAGGGCCACTACTGCTGTACGCGACCTTTCGCCAACTACATTCGCAAAGAAAATCGTACCGGTTGCCGGATCATTAATTTCTCCAGTGTTTCCGGCCTTTTTGGCAATTTCGGACAAGCCAACTACGGCGCGGCCAAGGCCGGTATTGCAGGATTTTCTCGCGTCATCGCCTTGGAGTTAGCAAAGTATGGCTGCACCAGCAACACCATCTCTCCAGGCGCGCTGACGCGTATGACCATACCGCTCAGAGAAAATCGCGGTGAAACCGTGGCCGATGAAGACATTGAGGCAGGCGGCCCACAGCACATTGCGCCGATTTGCGCCTGGCTCGCCAGCGAGGAATCTGCTGGCATCACCGCCGAAGTGTTCCATGCGGCGCGAGGCGGTATCGCAATCATGCAGCAACCGCGAATCATCAAACAGTTTAAGAAAACGTCTGGCGTATGGAGCATTGAAGAGCTGGATCATATCGTGCCCCAGCTGATGGAAGCGCGAAAAACTAATTACGCTGCCGCAGATGCAAGCGCGGCCCCAGTGGTGATTTCAGTGTGATCACAAAAACGGACACACTGAAACCGACAAGCGCGAACTCTGAACGCGCTGCTACCTAAAAACTCTGTTATTTTCTATTGCGTCCTGATAGTTCAAAGAGGGGTAACTTAAAGGACTTGGCAGCTAAAAAGCTGTTACCCCCACAGCCATGGGAGGCATTTAGCCTCCTATGGCGCCCCGGTCTATTGATTCGCTTGGTTTGACGATCAGTTCACCGATCCCACACAGCGCATCTTCCTCTAACCAGATCCATCCGCGCATAGTTCGCCAACACTTTTACGAAAGTCATTGTCGAAGATGTGACGCCATCTCTGGACAACACTGCTGCCGCGCCTATCAGCAGAACCGTCTACGTAAAGATCAATCTAAGCCACGAAAAATAACCACCAGAGCAACGAAGATTACCAATAGCTAACGCGAGGGATTAAGTACGCCTCAGGGGTCTGGTCCACTTATCCTCAGCAAGGACACCCTATGCAATTAACCCGCGCCAATGCCCCATGGCCGACCTCATGCCTGCTGCAGTTTCTTCTGCTGCTTATCAGCGCTAGCTGTGCCTCAAATCAAGTGACTCCCGTAGATCAATCTGCGGCGACCGCCGCGCATTCGATAGCAGCAACCAAGGCTCAATCAGAGACTGGAAAAATATTCCAGCAAACACAGACCAATCTTTCCAGTACCGCAACCGATGGTGCGCTCGCAGTCATCGATCGCTACGTTAACAGCCTCGTTGCTACCCTCGATTCAACAGCCGTCACCACCACTGAGCCACCAACGTTTCACACCCTGCGCGACCCCACCATTAATGCCTATATCTATCCAAATGGGACGGGTTATATCACCACTGGGCTGATTGCCGTCCTGGAAACAGAAGCCCAGCTGGCTCTGGTCCTAGCACACGAGCTCGCTCATTTACGGCTGCAGCACAGCCTTAGGCAAAAAGACATACGCGGTCAGAAGAATAACAAACGGCTTGGCATGAGTTTGTTTACCGCAGGGGTGGTTGCCAGCGCTACCGGCGCGCTCATTCCGGGCATAGTCTCCACTATTAGTGGAGTCGTTAGGTTGCGCAATAGCAACTCGCTGGCTCACGAACTTGAGCACGAAGCGGATGACTACGCCATAAGGATCTTGGTTGAAAACAAATACGATGCACTGCATGCAGCCAGCGCATTGCAATTAATCCGAACAAGTTTGCAAAACAGTAGTCAGCAATTAGGTGGCGGCTTCTCCAGCCATCCGTCTTTCGACGCAAGAATTGCCAGCTATCGAAAGGTGCTCGCCGAACAAAACTACATCGCAGACGCGGGCCTGGTCATTGAGGGCAACTATGCGCAAGCGCGTCGCCCTGCCGTTATCGCGAATGCCCTGCCGCGCCTGTAGCAAGGCTAGGCCAGCCATGCTCAGCCGGACAAAGCACCATTAGAAATAGGCCGCCCAGCGCACATACACCCGCTGGCCGCCTCCCGAGGTCATCGCCTCACCGTCTGCCCCTTCAGCCAAGTCAAACTCACCAAATTCGTCACCACGCCCCCCGAAAGAACCTATCCAGCCAACCTGCAGCGACTGATTTTGCGCAGCATCGAATGTAACTTGTGCCTGGATAAGATGCGATCGATCGTGAAGATTTGTAATTAGGCTAAGCGACTGGTTCAGCAGCGGATGCCATTGATAGCTAGCGCCCACCGCAAGGTAATCCTGCATTAGGTTGAAAAACTCGCCGCGCGACAAACCCGCCTGTAAATCTGGGGTTACAGACGACGCAAGGTCGCTGGAACTTACGGGCAACTCGTCCAGGCCAAAATCGTTGTGAAAATACTCCGCAAAGACGTAGGCCAGACGATTCGCTATCGGGAAAGCAACATCAATGTTTACCACCGCCAGCGTTCCCCATTCGTCCTCCCTTGCCAAATGCGCAATCTCCTCAGCGCCCACGAGCGCTGCCTTGGATTCCGCAATACCACGACGTGCGGCTACATCAGCACGCACCACTGCTGGCCCTATTGGATAGTGTGCGCTTACCGCAAAAAATGGGTTGCCGTAGTGCTCGGCTGCAATTAGTTCGAACTCTAGCTCTTGCACATAGCCGTGCCACTTAGCCGCAGTGCTAGCAGCGCTTTGGGATCGGTCGCCTATTTCATCTCGTCGCACGACATGCAGCAATTGCAAATCATGGCCACCAGGAAGAGACCGTTCTACTAAAACAAGATCATCACCTGGCTTGTAGTCGCGATCCACTGCGGTAGGCGCAAACGGGTTGAAAGGATCTAACGGCTGGAACACGATACCACTGCCCCAGCTCACCGCTTGACGCCCTATTGTTAAGCTCCACTTACCAGATCGCCATTGAAGATTAGCTCGATCCAAGCGGTGCAACGCTACATGCCGAGAACCCTCATCAAAGTAGTCGGTAAGGGTTAGTGCACGAGATCCATCGGTGGCAATGGCAAATTCCCCGTCGCCGCCAGACAGGTTCCCTAGCGCTATGCCGTCACCAACCAGCCACGCAAGAGAGTAGTCTACCGACAATGCAGCGTTGCCAAGATTCTGCTGGTACATCACTCGCGCATCTAACGCCATATCCAAGGCAGGGCTGCCAACGCTCAGTCGCTGAACATCACTGTCCGGGACATAGGAGGACTGACCGAATGCCTTCAGACGGCTTTCAAAAGCTGGGGCACCGAAGACCTTGCCGTCCGTAGCGTGCAGCTCACCGCTGATTGAACTAAGGGCCGCTAAACTCAGGACCAACGCTCCTACAGCACCAACCCTTTGAAACCTAATTCTGCTCATCGCTCTGTATGGCGCCATCAAGCAGCGCGACTCTACGCGTGGCATAGCTCACCACGATAGGATCATGAGTCGCAGTGACAATGGTCATGCCAAATTGCTTGTTGAGCGTCTGCATGAGTTCAAGTAATTCCGATGTAGTGGCAGAGTCGAGGTTTGCGGTGGGCTCATCTGCAAGCAATAACGCCGGGTTGGTAACAATCGCCCGAGCAATTGCCACTCGCTGCTGCTGCCCGCCAGATAGCTCGCCAGGAAGACGCGTCGACATCGGCCCAAGACCTAACGACTCAAGAGCCGCTTCGGCTCGCTGTCGCCGCTCGCCGCGAGATACACCCTGCAACTGCAAAATAAACTCCACGTTCTCCAGGGCGCTGAGCACAGGAATTAGGTTATAGGCCTGGAACACAAAGCCAATTTTTTCTAAGCGCAATGCCGATAGAGCACTCTCGCTCAACCCCGCCAGCTCTACTCCTGCGACTAGCACACTACCCTCATCAAAGTGGTCCAATCCACCAATTATGTTAAGCAAAGTCGACTTACCCGACCCCGACGGCCCCGCCAAGCTGACAAACTCGCCTTGCTGCACCGCAAAATCTACGCCACGCAATGCATGCACGGGGACAGTTTCCTGCTGATAGACGCGCTTTACACCACTACAGCGTACTACCTCACTCATCTGCCTACTCCTATCACCGATTCATTGCCGCTAGCGGAGAAATGCGCATGGCGCGCAGCGCTGGAAAAAAACTCGCCAACAACCCAACAAACACACTCATTCCACCAAACATTAATAGGTCATCAACTCGCAGCAGCGGCACTAGGCGCGACCCCATACCAAAAGCTTCGATACCTTCGCTAAATGCCGACAAATCAATTCCCTCTGACAACAGATCTATACCCACTACACCAATCAACAGGCCAAGCAAAACACCTACCGTGACCACAACGCATGATTCAATCACTACCTGCAACAACACCAGCGGGCGGCTCATGCCTAAGGCGCGCAGCAGCCCTAATTCGTTAACCCGCTCCATAACCGCTGCTATCAATGTATTTACCAAGCCAAATGCCAGCGCGCTCATCATCAACAGAAACCAAATAAACATGACCGCGTCGGACAAGCGGTACAGCTCAGCTATGGCAGGCTCAGCAGACTGCCAATCTTGGCTCTCTAACTGCGGATAAGCACTCGTCAGGGCCTCGGCCACTTGCAGACGCAGACTTTCATCGGCCAACAATATAGACAGTTCGGTTATGGGGCGCACTCGGCTGCGCACCTGACTGGACCCATATTCATCTGGGGCCATCACCAGGTCTTGCAATGCAGACAAACCAGTAAAGATGAACATCCGCTCAACAGTGGTCCCGGACCCTGCAAAAATGCCGGACACCCGCACGCCCAGTTCACGGCTTTTGCCATCGGCGCCCTCAACCAGCAGAACCAGACGCCGACCTAACTTTGTCTCCAAGCTGTCGGCCATTTCAGCGCCGATTAGAATGCGGCCATCATCACTACCGCTCAGAGCTTCGCCATCTACCGTTAGGTCCTGATAAAACGAGATATATTCGCGGGCAGGATTAATCCCGACCAGTTGCACACCGCGCGTTTCGCGCGCACTCATGATTACCGCCGGTACTTTGATACGTGCTGACCAACCCAAGTATTGATCTGCCGGCCCAGGGAGTTGCGGCGGCAGCTGTAACGCAAAACTGCGCTGCATACTGGGCTGATCACTGAATCCCGGCGCTTGCATCTTGATATGACCGGTAAGGTTATTCACCGCGTTATGCAGCATATCCGCCTGCCAACCACGCACCAGGGAATTGGACACCGTGACGCCGCCCACTGCGAAGGCGATCGCCGCTAACAAAAACGTATTGCGGCGGCGATAACGAAAAAGATTTTTGACGCTGAGCGCCAAGAGAAAGCTAAGTGGCATCAACGCCTCCCTTTAAATCCTTCAGCGCGCCAATAAGTGACAGATACTGCATGTTATTCCGCCCGCAGTGCCTGCACCGGATGGATCTTGCGAATGCGCAACATATTTAGAAATGCCATCACCTGAGTGCCAACAATCATTACCGCGGGCGATAACGTCATCGCATAAAGACTGGCCACTGGATAGATGAACTCAATGCCGCCCATTTGCATTTGCTGCTGCACATCTTCCGCCGCAAAAGCCGATAACGGAATGCCATTGACAGACAAGTAACCCACTAAGCACAGAGAGGTTGCCAGCCCGCCGGCGACGCCCAACAAACTAAGTAACAGCGCCTCGATCTGCACTTGCGCAATAATTTGCCAAGGCCGCATACCCAGCGCCAACAACATACCAAATTCGCGCGTTCGCTCGTAAACCACCATTACGAAAGTATTGAGCGCAGCGAAGCTCACCAGAATCATTAAGATCCAGTAAAATATGGTGGCTGATGCTTTATCTAGCTCTATCGCTTGTTCTATCTCTGGCATCAGCTCGCGCCAGGTTCGTAGCACCAAGTCATTTGGCAAGGCCCCCTTGACCTTCTCAAGAGCGCCGTCCATCGAGGAGTAGTCTTCGACTATGAGAGACACCATGTGAGCCTCGTCGCCCATATAAAATCCATCTTGCACCGTTTTAATAGGCGCGAGGGCAAGCCCTCGATCCATCTCAGACAAGCCGGTTTTGATAATGCCACTCACCCGCAACGCAAGCGCGCCAACACTGCCCTGCTTGCCGGTACCCAGAACCACAATCTCATCGCCCACAACAACGCCCAAATTGCGCGCCAAGCCAATCCCCAACAGCACATCATCGGCTGCCGCCGGCAATTGGCCTTGAACTAACGAGTCCAGTAAACCCCACACTTGATGTTCAGCCGCAAAGTCTATGCCGAGTACCAAACCGCCAAAAGAGCGCTCACCTACTGAAATCACGCCAAAGGCTTGTACCCGAGGCGCAAGCCTTAATCCTGCTATCGCCGATAATTCGCTCGTTAAAGCCGCGAGGTTTTCGACCGTGTATTGAAATCTTTCTCGCTCAACAAACTGCTGGCTGCTGATCTGGCCATGGCCAACAAAAAACTCCGTCGCTGACTCTCGCATCACATCGTAACTACCGCTTTGAAGGCTCATGGCAAAACTTACCAACAGCACGGCAAAGCCAATTCCAGATGCAGTTAATACGGTGCGCAAACGATTGCGACGAAGGTTACGCCACGCTAACGCGATCATCATAATGGGCTGGCCTTGAACAACACTAAACTTTAACTAGCATTTAATTGCGTCCCCGCGACTGCAGCGCAAACAAGGTAAACAGCTGGTCATCGTGTTCAACATCAAAGTCCATGCGTGTATAGGTCACCTCGGTAAATTGATCGCGCTTTTCTAACTCCTGCATGCGCGTCACGGTGGCCATTTGCCGACCGCCAAGTTCGGCAACGGTGATGGCCTTCATCACCCGTACCGGCTGCATGTCTTGATCAAAGTAGGTCAAATTTATTAGCACTAGATCATCACGAATCACCAATTGCTCCTTGCCCCAAACCACAGGGGCATCGTCGTGAGGAATAGCATCAATGGTGTGGACAACGTGCTCACCCACCTGCTCGCTGGCGACCCACTCCAGGCTATAGTGGCGCAGCCATTTATCACTGCGAGACATGTCGTCATAGGAGAAGTCAGAGCCTGCCCAACTTTGCGACATCATGCCGCCGGGCAGTCGAATACTTTTGTTCAGTTTGGGGTTGAAGTTCCACATGCGCTCGCCTTGCTTGAGCAATGCGTTACCAGCATCTCTCACCGGCGCAGTAAAGCGGATCACCGCATCCTCGCGGCCGCGAGTCCAAGCTTTTAACGAAGATTTGCGCTGCCATTTGGGTCGGTGGATCAGCATGGTCATTTCCGCATAAGAAGAAATGCCACGGGTCAAGTCTATCGCGCCGCTGACCAGTTCCATTGGGTCAATTCGATCAGCCATCTTGCTAACAACTGCAGTGTCAGCGCCCTCATCACTGGCGGATGTCTGGGCTGAGGCGGTCATCGGTGTTACTAGCGCACCGATACATAGAACACCGAAAGCCAGCCCGAGAATCAAACCGCGTTGGTTGTGTCTGATCAAAAACGATAAGTGATTCATCTGCGCCCCTCCTGGCTACTGACCGTCATATACTTCAAACCCCGCGAGAATCCTATTCGCAGATATATACGATTGCACCAATTTTTTGATAGGGTCAATTTTTTGACTTGATCAACAATATGGCACTGAGAGAACTGAAGAAACAACAGACTCGAGACGCAATTATCGAAACTGTTAGGGAAATAACGCAAACCACTTCGTGGGAGCAGGTCACGACGCGTCAAATTGCCGCCACTGCAGGCGTTAGTTATCAGACTCTGTACAACTACTTCCCTTCGAAAAACTCACTGATGCAAGCTGTGCTGATGGCTTCATATGTCGGTCCAGAAAATTTTTTTCAGACTATCGTCAAAGCCTATCGGGGTGATCTCCTTGATAGCATCGCCCAGCTAAACCAAGCACGAATCGACTTTCTAGCCGACAAGGACACCGGCTGGTGGCTAACGTTAAAAGAATATTTTTTGCGCCCTAACGGCGACCCCAAAGAACTTAAAGGCGCCATTGAACTAATCGACCGCACAGGCGACAACTTTTACTTTGAAGTCCTTAGCACCGCCCAAGGGGTTGGAGACTTGGATTCCGCGGTTGATATCCAACTAATGGCACACACCCTGTGGTGTATCGCGAATTCAGCTGCCGAGCGCTATCTACTTATTGACGGCACAAACCAAGCTCCGCTGGATATTCTGCATGAGCAGACGGCGCAGTTGGTTCGCCCTTATTTACGATAGTCAGGCAGTTAGCGCCAGGCTGCTACCGGCGGCGCATTAACGACACCACATTGTCACCACTAACCACCTGCTGTTTCGGTTGAATCAGCATCTCCCACGTTACGGTTTTGCCCCCTTCGCGGTAAAACCCGCGACAGCCTAAACCACGGTCAACTGGGAACAACGCCACACTCGCCAGCTGAGTTTGTGCTTCATTCCACAGTAAAGAGTGGTTGGGCTGGCTTTCTAACTTAGCAATGCCATCCAGGCCGGCCCCAAGCATTCGTGCATCAATTACATAGGTGCCGACTTCGTTGGCCGCAATGCGCACTGATACTTGCCCGTTCGCACCTCCGGACATGCTGCCAGTAATCGTGATGCCATCTGGGTCTTCCACTACCTCTAAGTCAGCGGTCATCTCTACGCCAAGGCTTACTCCCTCGGCCAGCAAGCTGCCTTTGCCAGCCCACAATCCTTTACTTAACAACAACGTGTGTTTCCTCCATTGGGTACATCATCCCTCGCCTTGGCAGCATAACCCGAGCCGCGCCCTCAGAGAGTTTAAACGTGCTTGCCAATCGTCCAGCCCGCGCTGGCCAATTCAGTATTACCGAACTCTACTGGTTGCGCTTCCAGCGCTGTGGCCATGGTATCGTTCCATCGATTGAGAAACCCAAATACCGAGACTACTGCCACCAACTGAGTTACTTGCCGGTGGTTATAGTGTTTGGCCAAACGCTTGAAGTGTTCCGGAGTCGCTTCGTTGGGCAGCTGTCCTGCCGCCAAAGCCATCGCTACCGCCGCTCGCTCTGCGTCGCTGAAACAGTCAGCACTTTCGGCGTCCAGCACGCGTTCGCGCTTTTCCCGCTGCGCTGAGGCATCTTGACTCATGCGCTCGGTATTGTGCCCAGTGTGAGCCTGACAATATCGACATCCCGCACTGAGGCTCACGCAATACGCCACCAACTGCAGCAAATCCGCAGACAAGTTATCCTCCGGGGCGTTCTGCTCGGGGATTATGCTGGCGAGATTATTCATCATGGTCTTGGCATCACCGCCCATGACCGTGCCAAACAATAGCGAAAATGCCACCGGCAACTGGCGCATATGCGCCATCGTGAGCATGCTATTCGGCACAAACCCCATGCTTGCTTCCGACATAGCCATGATCGGTTGCAACTCTTCTAGCTGCGCCATTTCCAGCGGGGGTAGGTTTGCCATGCTCTCTCTCCGGTCAGCCTGTGAGGGATCAGTGTGTCGAAATATCGCTCAGGTGCAACCGCTTTAATGCAAAGGTTGAAAACCAAGCATTGCTCAGCAATGCTCTTTGCTCTCATCCATACCGTGAACATGCCGCAAACATGCTGAGCAGACCGAATTGCTGAGCAGCTTGACTTTAAGGCAACAAATCTAGGTCAATACATGCGAACAACTCAGTCCAAGCCAGCCGCTACCCAGCCGCCGCGCAACGCTCCCGTAGCTGAGCGGCGCCCGTTTTCACGGACACATCACAACGTGACCGTTGATGATCCCTACGCCTGGCTTGAAGACGAGAACTATCCCGATGTTACCGATCAGGACGTGCTCGGATACCTAAATGCGGAAAACGATTACTTTGAGCGTTGGGTAGCGCCCCATCAGCCATTGGTCGACACCTTGTTTGCAGAGCTTAAAGGGCGAAAGCCAAAAGCAGACCAAGGCGTTCCATATGAAACGGATGGCTATCGTTATCAGTGGCGGTTTGAAAATGGACTGCAATATCGCACCTGGTATCGCCAACCTATTGCTTCCTCTCTTACTAACGAATGGGACTGCTTTTTCGATGAAAATGGTCACGCCCAAGGACTGGATTATTTTTCTCTTGGCTCAATGTCGATCAGCCCAGACGGTCAACGGCTTGCCTATAGCACAGATAGTTCAGGTGCTGAACGCTACACCCTGCGTGTACTCGATCTAACCAGCGCGGAAGAGTTGTGTGCGCCAGTGGAAAACACTGCTGGCAAGGCGGTCTGGAATAGCGCGAGTGATGAGCTTCTCTATCTCACCGTGAATGATCAGTGGCGTCCAAATCGGCTGTTTCTGAAAAAGTTGCAGCAACAGTCGGACAACAGCAGCGACGCTTTGCTGTACGAAGAACATGATCCAGCGTTCTTTCTTGGCATGGGCGTCTCTCAGTCTCAAGCCTTGGTGCTGGTCGCTAGCGGTGACCATGTCACCAGCGAGGTGCGATTGCTGCCACGGTTCGACTTTTCCGCCAACTTCACTATGGTCGCGCCTCGAGAGACCGGACATGAATACGATGTAGATCACCAAGGTGACGCCGCCGATTTGGGTCGGCTCCTGATTCGCAGCAATCAACGCCATGCGAATTTCGATATTTTCGAAACACCGATCGCCACCCCCACTCAACAACATTGGTCACTGCTCGTCGAGGGAGACGAGCACACCTACATCACCGGGCACCTGTCATATCGTGAAGCGTTTTTTGTGCAACAGCGCATTGATGGCCTGGATGCTCTCTCGGTACACAGCAATGACCAGCAACATTTGATTGAGTTTCCAGAGGCAACTTACTCCCTAACTATGGGCACCAATCCGAACTACGATGACTCCTATTTACGGATTGGCTACACGTCGTTAGTCACGCCTAACACTGTTTTTGACTACCACTACCAAACCAGAAAACTGCACACCCGCAAAGTTCAAGAAATTCCTGGCGGATACACCGCTGATCAGTTTCGCTCGGAACGCGTGCACGCCGTGGCACGCGACAACACCCAAATTCCTATTAGCCTGGTGCACCACAAAGACACGCCATTGGACGGCAGCGCCCCGCTATATTTATACGGCTATGGCGCTTACGGGCTGAGCATTGATCCAAGTTTTTCCACTAACCGGATTTCTCTGCTCGAGCGCGGATTTGTATTTGCAATCGCTCATATTCGCGGTGGCGATGACCTCGGTTATCACTGGTACACCCAAGGCAAACTTGAACATAGAACTAATACGTTCAACGACTTTGTCGACTGCGCTCGCCACTTGGTGGCAGATGGTTATACCAAGACAGGGCGGATCGCAATCGGCGGCGGCAGCGCCGGCGGTGAATTGATGGGGGCCGCAATAAATCAAGCCCCCGAGCTGTTTGGCTGTGTGGCCGCCCATGTGCCATTTGTCGATGTTCTGAATACGATGCTGAACAAAGACCTACCATTAACGCCCATGGAGTGGCCGGAATGGGGTAATCCAATTGAAGATGCAACTGCCTTTGATTACATCCGTTCCTATTCACCCTACGATCAGGTTAGCGCCCAGAACTATCCGCCTATGCTGGTCACCGCCGGGTTGAATGATCCGCGAGTAACGTACTGGGAGCCCGCGAAATGGGTAGCAAAACTGCGCGCTACGAAGACTGACGACAATGTCTTGCTGTTAAAAACCAATATGGAAGCTGGCCATGGTGGCAAGTCGGGACGCTTTGCCGCTCTGCATGAGCTTGCCGAGGAGTACGCATTCTTTTTGCTAATGCTAGGGGGCGAGAAGCCGTTAGATTAATGCCTCAGGCTTCGCCACCCCACAAAATACGAGCAGCTAACTGCTAACGCACAGATGCGGATCCTGCCAAAGTAGATTAACGATCTACACATCACCATCCCGTTCGAAGTGTAACGACCCTACGACTAAACCAATTTGCAGCTAACTTCGATTAGATCACTCAAAAGGTTTCCGCATCGCACCCGTACAACAAAGAAATGCCGCATCTTTCTGCGCAGGATTCGAGTGTAATCCTGAACGGAAATCAATAAGCACAACTTACGGCGAGCCCATTTTTGTGTTCACCCGAGCCTTCAAACGATGCCGAAAGCCAACTAGTGACTTGATACCAGGCACGCTATACACCATTCTTTTAACATGATTGATTCTCTTATTCTTACGAATCAAAGCCCTTGTTTTCTCTCCATATTGCAACATGTATTCGTCCACTGCGATTTTAAGCCAATCTTTTTCGAGATAAGCGTCATAAGCCTCGCGATCCGCTTTGCTACTTTTCATCTCTAAGACAGTCACGGCATCAAAAGAATTCCAAATTTCCGCTGTTCTTTCCTCGCACGATGTTACTGTCAATTTCGCATCAGGGAATGCTCTTAGCATTTCAGAAACGAATGTGATATCTGTCTCTCTAGAATGTACGCCGCTGCCAATGTAAGCATAAATACTCTTCTTCCCGGTCATCGGGTTTCCTCTGTGGGAACTGTTCGTATGATCTAGTATTAACTCGTTTCTTGTTTCACTATATGATGGGTTACCTAAGTAGAAATCTATACCGCTTATTCTGATGTTCCGATAACCATTAATCAGGAAATACAATACACACAACAATCCAGAAGTTGGCTTTCTTTTGATGAAGCCGTTTGACGTTTTGAAGCCAGAGGAACGCAAAACTTGATTGCATACGGAGTTCACATTTTGTTGAAGACCCGCAAGATCTGTAAGCCGCTGGTAGTTTCCTGGAGCCAAAACGGATGGCACAAATTTCACCTTTGGGGGAAGCCCACTAAGGATGTGTTCAACGTCATATATCTTATTTTTATAAATAAAATCATATATGTAGATAATTATTAGCTCATCACTCCCAAGCAGTAGATACTCTATCGCATCTCCAAAAACCATGTCTTTTTCCAAAAAAAACCAGTTCAGCCGAACAATTTTAGCCCCCTCTGCCAATACGCTCGCTTCTTTTAAAGTAGCTGATGGGCCATTGCCCGCTATCAATATTGGTTGGTCGATCATAAGCTATCGAATTCCCTTCATGCGCTGCATACTTTCCCCGCCCCTTTTCTCTTCTGCGGCTCTTTGCCTGCTCAAAATTTATATCGGCTTTTGCTTTTCTTTAGAATCGGCTTCTCAATTTCGTCGCCACATTATAAACAAATGACTTATTCCAAATAGTTTAACATCAGCGCTCTATATCTAGCTGACCCTGCGTAAATATTTTTGAGTATCTTTAAATTTATTCCTAAAAATAGAAAGGACAAGCGCTGCGCTTACATGCCTACTAGATATACCCATTCGTTCAACGCGACCACTACGATTTGCATCATTCATTAAAACCATCTTGAATCTGTTACCGTGGAGGGAAGCCTATGGTTAAGATATTTTTTTCATTCTGCTAACCGGCTAATTTTAAACGGTCCTCGATACCCGTCCGGTCTTAACTTGTTAAATAAAAATAGGAAGCGACGGATGGGATTTGAAAAATCATCAAAGTCATGAAATTCAGTCTAAAGTGGTACCAAACAGATCCGATCAGGCTCGCGTTGAACCACTGTTGAGGAGTCACCGGCGGAGAAAGCTATCACAAAGCTTGCAAAATTTAGCGGTCCTTTTTCTAACTAATAGCGCTTGATGTCCCTTCAGCCACAGTCTAGACATACCAAGACTGAACATCACTGTTTCCCCAAAATTGAGGCTGGATTTATGGTAGATACTACCAACTAGGACTACGCTCGCCAGGCAACGCGCCGCTGCTTTTACGCGTCAAAACCTATGCACTCGAGACATATTCGTCTCGCGGCCGCGGCTATATCCGCGACTGAAGCCGCGACTATATAGGCTCGTGATTGGATTGACCCGGTGAGCCAAAGCGCAGTTGCCTTACCGTTACAACGCTCTCGCAACATACAGGAAGGTAAGGAGACGATTGAGAGTGCGACTTTGCTTGAGCGGGAAAGCTGGTTACTAGTCGATTTCCCTCTGTTAGCCGATTACTGCTTAATTGAATTGCCTCGAAGCAACAAACGACGAAGCGATAGAGTCGCAATGCACCATCGAGATAGCAATTACGACGAATAACACCAGATGAACTGCCATCAGTCCTTATATAGATAATCTCGGGTGCCCGGAATTTGAGTTTGATCGCCCTTCAGTAAGTGCCAATGGTGCACGGTTAGTTGTCCGACTTCGAAGGCAGTTTGGCAGAGCACCAAGTAAAACTCCCACATACGGCAAAACGCCTCTCCCGATGTTGCAACAAACCGTGCTCTGTGTTGCTGGAAACGCCGATTCCACTCACCTAGCGTCAGCGCATAATGACCGCGCCAGGACTCTAAGTCTGCAATCACAAGACCTGAAAGCTCGACTGCAGACACCACTTGACCAGCGGATGGAATGTGCCCTCCAGGGAAAATGTGTTGGCGAATCCACGGATTAACTGTGCCAGCACGTCGTTGATTGGCGATTGTATGGATAAGCGCAACGCCCTCGGCTTTTAGGGCACGGTCGACGCAGGCAAAAAATTTCCGATAAGCGGCTTTGCCGACATGTTCGAACATGCCCACAGAAACAACACGGTCATACAAGCCTCTGTGCAGTCGAAAATCTTCCAGCTGGAAAGTCACCAGATGACTCAAACCACGGTCTTGTGCCCGCTGCTGTGCTACCCGGAGCTGCTCCACGGATAAGGTTAAACCGGTAACGTGTACTTGGTAGTGCTCCGCAAGATATAGCGCCAAGCTTCCCCAGCCGCACCCTATGTCTAACACTTGTTGCCCGGGGCTGAGGCACAGCTTGCGCGCTATATGGCGGCATTTGTCCTGCTGAGCTTGCTCCAGACTTTCGTTAGGGCTTCGGAAGTAAGCGCACGAGTAATGCATGTCGCGATCTAAGCAAGCACGAAACAACTTTTCGTCTAAATCATAATGATGTGCGACATTGCGTCGACTCGCTACCAGTGAGTTCCAAGACTGCAGCAGTGCAGCCACGGAGCTTGCTAGCGCTGACCAATAGCCTGGAACATTGGCGCTTTCGAAGTTCACTCTTAAAACGTGAAGCACAGAATAAAGATCGGAGCCGTCACAGGGCTTCCATCCACCGGCGACGTATGCATTAGCTAAGTTTGTCTCTGGGTTGCGGAGAATTTCTGCCAGACAGCGCGAATTTAAAAACTCAATCGAAGCGCTTGGGCCAACGTCGCCGTAGCAACGCCGCTCCCCATCTGCACCAATAACCGTGAGTTGCCCTGTTTGAATAAACGTTTCGAAGAACGACCAATCCATATTATCCCAGCTCCATCAAAACGCCGATATATTCAAAGGAGATATATTCAAAGGACCGAGGCACTTCCACGCGCTCCAGACCGGCGGTAGTAAAAAAATTCAGGTACGGTGCCTTCCTCTAAGGGCCAATGATCAAAGCAGAGGCGCCGGTTTCTCTAATGACATCGCGCTAGTCAAAACCTTAGGCTGCCCTTGACGAGTAACTTGTCATTACAAAAGCAATAGCAAAGCTAGAACACTGCCCCACCCCCATGACTGTCCCGACTCGCATTTCTTGACTAGAGCCTTTCCAACTCAAACCTATTTAGCTGCAGCGATACCAGCCTGCAGCCACATTTCGCCTGACCGTTTTGCGTTTTGTTTTGCGTTTTTATTGGCCGCGTTTGCGCGTGGGTTGTCGATCACTGTATCTGTGAGAGAAGGTCTAAGTTGGTTACAAGATTTCGAACGCCATGCGCATGGTCTTCATCAAACACATTGTCGCTACACCAACCACCGACCGAAGTAATGTTTACCTTGGCCACTTTGGGACGCACGCTCCAGGAAACTTGGAAGGGGGATCCTGTTTCGTTGTAACCAGGTCCCGTGGTTGATCCCGCGTATTGGATTGGCTTGCCAGTATCGCGAGGTATATTTAACGCTTGGTATAAGCCACCTTTCTTTGCGTGTTTGGTTAACTTAGCGAAGTCTCCAGCGTCTTTGTCGTTAACAAGAACATACACTTGAGCTTCTACGCGCAATTGCGGGTTTTGTATCGAATCGCTCAAGCATGAGGCTAAAGTTGGCCCAGGATTTATCTGCGCAGTCGAATAGACGTAGTGGACTTCTATCGTATCTCCAGGCACGAGACTATCGTGCTCGCGTGAACACACAGCATGATCAACCGGCGCTAACTCCTCACGCGTCAAGTGACCAGAATATTGGTAGCCGCTGATATTGCCCTGCCCATCACCGTTTCCAGCGTATCTAGTAAATTCTCCTCCTTTATGTTCAGCGTTTTTATGGAAATGTATGTTGCACAGATTCATCTGCTCATGCGGAGGTGCTGTGCTGAATGAGATGCGGTTGTTACCCTTGGTCGAGTTAATGTCGCGTGGGGCTTGGGGACCAAATCCCTTGTCATCTGAATTTGCCGACAAAATGTGGCGTTGCTGGGCTATTACTTCATCCGTCACTGAATCCTGACTTTGCGAATAGGTATCTGTGGCCAGCACATTAAAAGACAAAGCGGCGACCATGGCGGGCATAAAAAACGTTATCGCTTCCATGGTGTAACTCCACGTGTTTGATGATTAGCACTGGCGTGACTTGATATGCGTTGACTGGGAACTACTACCAAGCCCTTAGAAAGAGGCATGAGGACAATGGCCGACCTATTTCCATGTTTGGAAAAGTGTCTTTGTTCTTGCCGATGGCCTCCAGTGAACCAAAGCGAAATTTGGCTGATTTGTCGCTGGGTTGTAGGTATGCAGATTGAAGGAAATGGTTGCGAAATGGCGCGGTTTAAAGAGCAGTGGGCTCATTGACCATCGGCTGGGTTTCGCGACTTATACGCGCCGTGCCTGCCCTGGCCAAACTTATCCGCTAAATACATCAGCCTTTTTATTCGTGAAGCTAATCAGCGTTGCCACTTATAGGGCTCTGGGTTTCGATAAGCTAAGCGCTTCTATCGAGAGTTCCAGACTATCCATAGAATCAACTTACGCCTAGCTTGGCTTTAGGAAAGCTAGGCGGCACGCGTGCCTTTAATTACTAAACGCGACTTAGGCGATTTACATCAATATGATCGTAACTACGGCCGTAAATCTTTAGGCAAGTCGTTTCGCGATAAGACATATCGTTGCCATTAACCTCGATCGTATGGGTAAATCGCTTTGTATGAGCGTTGTCGCGTAAAAATGGTGATTCGACAATTCCCCAATCTTTATCACCCGCAATGGCCTCGACGGTGAAGACGCTTTCGCCATTAGCTTTTCGTTCAGCCCTGCCCCCAGCTAACAGAGCAAAACCTCTCGGGATCGCTAACGACTGCATAACAACGCCGGTTTTAGCATCATAGGACCAATAGCCGCTCTCGTTATGGAAAACTTCATCATTCGACTTTCGGCTCACTACTTGGTGGTAACGTAAAATAGCGAGTGTTTGTTGCTGGGCAATATCAACGCCCCCGCATGCTTCGTAACAGATCTTTTCATAGAAGGAACTACGCTCCTCACCGTCGGGCTCTGGGGCTAGATCTACACCTTTGTCACCTCTCCACTCACCTATCAATACTGCTAGAGGGCCATATTCCACGCCACCAATCACAGAATTCATGTCCGCACCATCCTAATCGTAAACTTCGACAACAGAGACGGCCGGGGCCGTTCGCTTTGCAGTTTGCTGAAATTTTCGACGGATTTGTCATCGTGTTTTTAATTATCACGACTGACACAAGGTATCTGGCCCTCCGGCATTCTCTGAACCTTACCTTTTAGGTTTGCGCACATATCTTAACGCTAAATCTAGATCTGTTCGGGTAAGTAAACGTGGATCATGGTACGTCGCTATAGACGGCTATCGCTAAGCCATGATCAGCAATTTTTTGTCTCGACTGATCTACTATGAGGTCACCGCTGTTCCCAGACGTAGAAGAAGAGTTCTTAAAACAGACTAGTTATACGGGAACTCGATGAGTATCCAACGAGAGGAGATCACGCTAAAGCATAAGGCGATGAATCAACCAAAAACTAAACCATCCCTTCAATCAGCTCATCTCGAAACTGCGGTGCTGCGATTGCAATCAAAGCCTTAGCGCGCTCGGCATTTGGCAGGTTCTTCAAACGGGCGACGCCGTATTCGGTGACGACAATATCCGCATCGGTACGCAACGCTGTCACCATTTCTACCTTGTTGACGATGCGCGAGATCGATCCGCCACGCGCGGTAGCTGTCATCGCCACTATTGACCGGCCACCCTTTGATGCCTTAGCCGCGCGCATAAAATCCACTGAGCCGCCTGTACCGGAAATCTGCCGACCGCCGGCCATCTCTGCATTGACCTGTCCATACAGATCTACTTCCACAGCGGAATTCACAGACACGAATCTATCTAGTTGGCGTATCGCGCTCACCTCATGGGTATGGTTTGCGCCACGCAACACAATGCGCTCATCCTCCGCCAAAGCCTCCATCAATTGTGCAGAACCCAACGCCATGCCGGTAACGTGTAAGCCGCGATCAATTCCTTTTTGGCTGCCATTCACGTTACCCGAACGAATAAGACCCAGGCCCCCGTCATCGATCAACCCGCCATGAATACCCAAATCGTTCTTGCCCTGCAAACGCTGCAAGATTGCCGCAGGAATCGCCCCAATACCGGTTTGCAAACAGTCCCCATCCTCTATCAGATTGGCCACCTGCTGACCGATGGCTTCCGCCGCTGGGTCCGGTGTCGCCTGGGGCAATAACGGATTGCTCAGTTCACTGGGAACAATCACATCTATCTGACCGGGATCAATCAGGGGCGCTCCTAGCGGCGCGATGATCGACGTATTTAACTGCGCCACCACCAACTTAGCCCCCGCCAATGCCGCCTCATGAAAGTCTGCATTGGGCCCAAGACGCAGAACCCCGTGCCGATCCTTCGCAACTTGCAGCATATAAACGTCGATTCCCGCGCCAAGGAAATCAAAAATGGCTCTCATCTGCATGGGCAGATAAGCCACGCGATCAGAGTCTGCCTTAGCCAAGATTGAAGACATGAAGAAAGTCGTCACTCTGGCGCTGGGACTCAAAGCGGTAAAGTCCGTGCTATTCAAACCTGGCAAAGGAAAGTGCAAAAACTCAAGATTATCCGGCAGCGCACCCTTACTCAGGGCATCCACTAATCCCAACGGTTCATTACTGCTGCCAGCAACATAGATTCGTTGTCCCGGCTCCAGCAGATTCAACAACTGCGTTTCAGAGCTAAGAGAAATTACCTGTGTCATGCCACTCTCCTCATCATCGTCGCAGAATTTGAATATAAGCATAGGCCCCGAGATAAAACGCTGGCGGAAACCATACAGGCCAGAGGGTAAGCGCGTTTGCTTCTTGCAAAGGAGTCTGCAAAAACAAGAAGCGAAAGCCTAAAAAGCTCAGCGCCATTATCACTCCGGCCGTCACTGCCATTGCTGGACCCTGAACCGGCGAGAACACAGTGCTGAGCACACCGCCCACCAAGCCAGCAGCCCAAACAGGCAACATGATCATCCACGGATTTTGCGCTATTGGCACCATGTCCGAAATGATCATCCAGATCAAAAGACTAGCGGCCATCACAATGGCGGTCCGGACAAATAAAAGAAGGGTGATCAAGGCGTTGTTCGCTGGCTTAAAAAACCATCATAACCACAATAATCCGGCAGTGAAGCCCAGCCTCAAGGTTCTTGAACCGTTAACTACGCCATATCATCATGCAGAAAAATGTTGAGGGCCTTTTGTGCGCATCTATACCCATCCAGAATATCTCGCCCACGAAGTGGCTAACGGGCATCCAGAACGCCCGGAGCGCATCAGCCATCTCCTAAATCACTTAAACCAGTTGGGCATTACTCAAGACTTTATTCCTCAGCAACCCCTTCCCATTGCCGATGAACGCATTCTCGCCGCGCATCCGCGCAGCCACTTGGATTTCATTCGTCAAAGCGTGCCCAGCGAAGGAGTAGTGCCCATTGATCCAGACACGTGGATGAGCCCTGGCAGTCTGCGGGCCGCCAAGCTGGCAGCAGGAGCCGTTTTCGCGGGGATGGATTATGTGCTCAACAGCGATGACAGCCGCGTCTTTTGCGCCGTTAGGCCCCCCGGCCATCATGCAGAAATCGACGCTGCCATGGGCTTTTGCTTGATTAACAGTGTTGCCATAGCAGCCATTGCTGCACTCGATCATCACGAGGTAGAGCGGGTGGCAATCTTGGATTTCGATGTGCATCACGCCAACGGTACCGTAGACATCTGTAAAGACCGACCTGAAATCTTAGTCTGCTCCAGCTTCCAGCACCCCTACTATCCCAATCGTATGTTTGATGTT
>MDTB01032408.1_pt1 | contig 37266 bp, 41 predicted proteins | sample 811161 | NCBI WGS metagenome assembly MDTB01 (sample SAMN05326650, study PRJNA326480) | marine metagenome | isolation source: seawater | place: Mediterranean Sea | collected 2009 | reverse complement strand
TTAGGAAAACTTAATTATTGCCTTAAAGCTTTAAAAAAAAAGGGATTTGTAAAGCTTCAAAATTTTAAAAAAAAACAAAATAAAATTAGCTACTTAGGTTACGTAATCACACCCGAAGGGATTTCTGAAAGAACTAAACTAACTATAAATTTTATGAAACGAAAAATGCAAGAGTATGATGAATTAAAAAAAGAGTTAGAAGAAAGTAAATAAATATGTGGACTGTTATAAAATTTGATCAAAAAAAATTAAATTTAATGAAAAAAGACATTTCCGAGAAAGTTCAGGGTGTAACAAGATATTATATTCCAAAAATTTTAATTCAATATTATAATAAAAATAAATTGATCAATAAAGAAATTAATCTGTTAGGAGATTATATTTTTTGTTTCAATCAAGATTTAGAAAATAAAAATCGAAGAGAGAGTATAAAATTTTCTAGAGGTTTAAAATATTTATTAAATGGACAAGGAAATGACATTAAAAAATTTATAGAAATATGTAAAAATTTTGAAGATAAAAATGGATATGTAAATTTAAGTTTTTTAAATATTATAAAAAATAATAATTATAAATTTACGTCTGGTCCGTTTGTAAATGAAATTTTTAAGGTCATCAATTTTCAAAAAAATAAAATTGATATTTTGATAGGAAAATTTAAAACATCTTTTAATAAAAAAGAGTTTTTGTTTATTCCTGCTTAAAAAGCATTATATGATAGTTAATTGTAGAAAAGTATTTTTCTCAAAGTGCGGAGCATTGGTTAAATGAAAACTAAAAAAGATGAATTTTGGGCAGTTATTCCTGCAAGATCTGGTTCAAAGAGTTTAAAGCATAAAAATATAAAATTTTTTTTAAAACGACCATTAATGGTTCATAGCATAATTTCAGCAAAAAAAAAATAAGCTTATAAAAAAAATAATTTTTTCATCTGACTCAAAGAAATATATTTCTATTGCTAGAAAATATAAATGTGATTTTTATAACAAAAGATCAAGAAAAAATTCTGGTGATCTTTCAACCGACTACGATGTTTTTAAAGAAATTATAACATATCTTAAAAAAAATAAAATAAATTTACCAAAATTTTTTGTTCATTTTCGCCCAACATGTCCATTAAGAAAAAACAAAACTATATCAAAAGCCATTCAAACTTTTAAAAAAAATCAGAATTATTATTCTTCTTTAAAATCAATATCTTTTAATAGTCATAATTCTTTAAAAGATTTTAAAATAAAAAATAAAAAACTTTTTTCAATTAATATTAAAAATCAATTTAATATTGACAACGTTAATATACCTAAAGAAAAATTAGAAAAAACTTATGTGGGAAATGGAGTAATTGATATATATAAAACAAAAAATATATTAAAAGGCAAGTTACTTGGGAATAAGGTTTTTCCTTTAATTACCGAGGAAATATTTTGTGATATAGATAGTGAAAAAGATTTTAAAATCGGTCAAATTTTAGCTACAAAATTACATAAAGACTAAAAATTATATAATGAAATTTATAATTCATAATTCGCCAAAAATAAATAACTTAAATGAAAGAGCTATTGCAACGCTTAAAAAAGAAAATTTTTGTATAATTAAAAATTTTCATAAGTTAAATCACCACAAAAAAATTTTAAAATTTTTTAAAAAGAAATTTGATCCAAAAAAAGATATTAGAGTCTCTGGCCCTAGAAGAATAAGACAGAATGATTATCAAAGATTAGATATAGGTAATTCTTATAAGAATCCTAGATTTATAAGAACAATCTACATTAATGAATGGCTTAAGAAAAATGAGGAATTTTTTAGACTTATTGAACCAATAATAAAAATAAGAAACTATGTAAGTAAAATTGAGAAGTTTAAAAAAATTTATCCAAAAGCGAAAAGCCTATCAAAATCATTAGATGTAAAAAAATATTTATTCTGTGATTTCGTTAGGATGATCCAGTATCCATCTGGAGGAGGATTCCTTGCTGAGCATGATGATCATGATAAATATTATTGTAAAGGAGTATATCAGGCTTTACTTCCGATAACGGTTAAAAAAAATAAAAAACGTAAGTTGTTAGCAACATATAAAGAAGGGGGACTATATTTGAAATTTAAAAAAAAGAAAATATATGTAGATGACTTTTTAGAAGCATCCGATCTTTTACTTTTTGACCCGAGAATAACTCACGGCATTGATAGTGTTGACACTGCAACAAAATTAAATCTTAAAAATTTAAATGGGAGACTAACTTTGGCTTTCTCAATATCAAATTTTTTAAAGTAAATGAAAGTATCAAAAAAAATAAGCACTGAAATTGACAAAAAATATTTTGTTAGTTCGAAAACCTATTTTTTAAGCCAATCTAAAAATTATGAATATAGATTGAATAATACGAGATTGATATGGTGTAAACAAGTTAAGAATATTTTAAAAAAGAATTTTAAATTTTCAAATAAACTTAAAATAAATGATTTTGGATGTGGTTATTTTCCTTTTTATAAAGAATTAAAATTAAGTAATCTAAAGCACGATTATTTTGGTTTTGATTATGACAAAGATATTCTAAAGCTTGGAATTAACAAATTTCCAGAATTAAAAAGACGATTTAAAAATTTAAATATCGAAAGTTTAAAACCGATAAGAAAAGCCAATGTTTCCATAGTCTCTGCTTTGCTAGAACATCTATATGAGCCAACAAAAGTAATAAAATATTTAATTAAAAATACTAAAGACTGTTTAATATTGAGGATACCAATTTCTAAAAAAGGTTCTAATAATTTGATAAAAAAAACAAAAAAAAACTCTGCCTGGATTTTTAATGTTTTTAAAAAAAAAGATATTGTTTATATTTTAAAAAAAAATAAATTTAATTTAACTTTTCACAATGATAAAGCTTCACAAAAAGTTCAAATTGGAACAAACTTAATCAAAAAATTAAAAAAGAAAATCATTATAGTGGAAGCTAAAAGAATTTATAATGAAATTTAAAAAATTTAAATCATTAAATTTAATAAACAGAAAGCGAAATCCTCTTAGTTCTAGATTAAAAAAAGTTAGACTCGAAAAAAATGAGAGAGTTTCAAATTATGATAACAAATTTTTAGATAAAATTAGAAAAAGTCTTTTTTCAGAAACTATTTCTGCTTACCCCGAGGTTGAAGAAATATATTCATTACTAGCAAAACATTTATCAGTATCTTCAGATATGCTTGTGATAACAGCTGGTTCTGATTTAGCTATTAAGAATTGTTTTGAATTGCTTATTTCACCTGGAGATGAAGTTGTTACATTAAATCCTACATATGGAATGGTAGACGTATATTCTAAACTTTTTAAAGCAAAACAAATAAAGATAAACTATGACAAAAAATTAAATCTTGATCAAAAAAGATTATTCAAAAGTATAAATAAAAAAACCAGCCTTGTAATATTAGCCAATCCAAACTCTCCTACAGGTACAGTAATTAACCAAGAAATATTATTAAAATTAATTAAATTGTGTAAAAAATATAATTCTTATCTATTAGTAGACGAGTGTTATTTTGGTTATTATTCTAAAACTGTTATTAAGTATGTAAATGATTATAATAATTTGATTGTTTCAAGATCTTTATCAAAAATCGGCTTAGCTGGATGCAGAGTGGGATATTTAATAGCGTCAAAAAAAACTACAAGAATGCTTTATAAATTTAGACCATTTTATGAAATATCTTCTTTTAGTTGTTTAGTTTTTAAATCAATTTTAAAAAATAAGAATATTGTAAAAAAATATATAAAAGAGACACTTAAAGGAAAAAAATTTTTAATTGAAAATTTCAATAAACTGAAAATTGAATTTTTTTCAACAAATACAAATTTTATTCTTGTAAAATTAGATTCGCAAAAAACTAAAAATAAAATAATTAAATCATTTGCAAAAAAAAATATTTTAGTAATGGGTGAGGGAAAGTTGCCTGAAGGTGAAAAGATTTTAAGAATTACTTTAGGCCCAAAATACTATATGAAGAAAGCTTTGAATGTTATTAAAAAATTCTACTAATTATTTTTTTAAAGGGAATTAAAATGTCTGTGTATGTAATTTCAGAAATTGGCATCAATCATAATGGTGATTTAGATCTTGCAAAAAAAATGATTCTGGAGTCACAAAAATGTGGAGCTGATGCTGCAAAATTTCAGAAAAGAACTATTGACCTGGTTTACTCCAAAAAACAATTAAGTGAATTCAGAGAAAGCCCTTGGGGAAAAACTCAACGTGCACAGAAGGAGGGCCTCGAATTTAATCAAGAAGATTATGAAAAGATTGATGATTATTGTAAAAAAATTAAATTTGATTGGTTTGCATCAGCTTGGGAAAAAGAAAGTTTAAAATTTCTAGAGCAATTCAAATTAAAATACAACAAAATAGCATCAGCGATGATTGTTGACTCGGATTTTTTAGAATTAGTTGCTAAGCAAAAAAAACATACATTTATTAGCACCGGAATGTCCAGTATGGAGAATATAGAAAATGCTGTAAATATTTTTAGAAAAAATAATTGTTCATTTGAATTAATGCATTGTGTATCTGCGTACCCTTTTGACGATAATAAAGCTAATCTAAATTTGATTGATGTTTTAAAAGACAGGTTTAAATGTAATGTTGGTTATAGCGGACATGAAAAAGGTGGTTTAGCAATATCTTATGCAGCCACTGCTTTAGGTATTTCATCTTTAGAACGGCATTTTACTTTAGACAGAACTATGTATGGATCTGATCAAGCGGCTTCAATAGAACCCAAGACTTTTAAAGAATTAATAGGCGGAGTACAGAAGATTGAAAAAGCAATTTCTGGCGATAAAGAAAAAAAATTACTAAAAATTGAGGAAGAAGTAGCAAAAAAATTAAGATCACATTTAAAAATTTAAAATGATACAACAAGAAATTTCAGATTTAAAAAAGACCTTAGATAACCTAATTGAGGATCAAAAAAAAATAATTGAAATTATAGACTTATTATTATTATGTTTAAAAAAGAATAAAAAAATTTTAATTTGTGGAAATGGTGGATCCGCAGCAGAAGCCGAACATTTATCAGCAGAATTTTTAGTAAGACTTAAACCAGCAAATAACAGACAAGCCTTACCCATTATTTCATTGACGCAAAATTCACCTGTGATCACTGCCTGTGGAAATGATTTAGGTTTTGAAAATATATTTTCGAGAGCACTAGAAGGAATTGGAAACAATGGAGATATATTAATCTGCCTATCAACATCAGGAAATTCTCAAAATATTTTAAATGTTTTAACTTCAGCTAAAAATAGAGGAATAAAATCTATTGCTTTTTTAGGAGGTAATGGTGGAAAAGCAATATCTTTAAGTGACATTTCTTTAATCATTAAATCTGAAGATGTAGCAAGAATACAAGAGTGTCATTTATTTTTAGGTCATCATATATTAGGTCAAGTAGAGGCAAAACTTATTAGTAAAAAATAAAAAAAATAAAATTTCCAATAAATAAGATGATTAAAATTAAACTTCCGAAAAAAATAAATGAAAAAAACTTAAATAATTTTTTTCAAAAAGAAGGTTTAAAGGATCTAATATCAAAAAAAAAATATTTTGTTGATGGTTATCAAGTAACAAAATTAGATTATGAAAATAAGCAAAAAAATAAAGATAAATTTGATATAAGATTGACAAATAATCCTCAACCACCAGAATTAATGGATCTCTATAGAATTTTTCAATTTATAGTTTTGAATAATAGAACTACTGTATTGGAATTTGGATGTGGTTATTCAAGCTTAATTATCAGCAAAGCTTTAAAAAAAGTTAAAAACAAAAACAAGAATAGGAAACCATTTCCTAGATGTGTTTATCCCTATAAACATTTTATAGTAGATCAAGAAAAAAAATATGTAAATATTGTTAAGAAAAAATTAAAAAAATATTCATTATTGGATAATGTGAATTTTTTAATATCGGATGCACAAATGACAACATTTAATGGAAATTATGCTTCCGAATACGTCTCACTACCAAGAGTAAATCCTGACTTTATTTATTTAGATGCCCCTAACCCTTTTACAGTAAAGAAAAAGTTAAATAATTTTTCAGTATCTGCATTAGATATGATGCCTATGAGTTGTGATATATTAAAGTTTGAAAATTTTTTAGTTCCCGGAACAATTATTTTAGTTGATGGTAGAACCTTAAATGCTCGTTTTCTGAAAAATAATTTTAAAAGAAATTGGCGAGAATATCATGATGATATCTATGACCAGACAATATTTGTTTTAGATGAAAAACCCATAGGAATCTTCAATAAACAACAACTAAAGTTTTATAAAAAAAGTTAAATGAATTGCCCAAATTGTAACTTTTCTGAATATTCAGAAAAATTTAAATCTTATTCTAATATTCATTATAAAAAATGTGAAAATTGTCGTTGCGTTTATCAAGATCCAATAATCAAACTAGATTATTCTGACAACTATTGGCAGGGGGCCACAGATCCAGATGGAGTAAAAAGAGATTTTACAAAAGAAAAAAATTTTAAAATTAAAAATTGGTATGGTGATACAATTAAATTTGTAAACGCTAAACAGGACATCACTGTTTTAGATGTGGGTTGTGGGTTAGGTTATTTTTTAAGCGCTCTCAATAAAAATATTATAAAGTATGGGATAGAGGACTCCCAATTTGCTTGCGAATATATCAAAAAAAATTTTAAAGATATAAATATCTTAAATGGAAAGTTCCAAGATATTTATAAATTTAATATACAATTTGACGTAATCATGTTTTATCACGTTATAGAACACCTAAATAATCCAGCTAAATCAATTGAATTTCTAAAAAGATATTTGAAAAAAGATGGGATTTTAATTATTGGAACACCCAATGTTAGTAGTTTTGTTGCAAAAATATTTGGAAAAAATTTTAGACACTTTATCCCAGCTCACATATGTCTCTACGACATTGCGGGATTAAAAAAACTTGTCATTAAAAATAATTTTCAAGTATTAAAAATTGAAAAACCTTTTTTTGGTACAATTTATAATAATATCTCAAATTATTTTAAAATGTTTTCTTTAAATAAAATTTCACCAGCTTTTTATGGAAGCATTTTTACATTGTATTGTAAAAAAAACGACAATTAAATCTCTAGATAAATGCAATTTATAAAATTTTATAAATCGTTCACAAAAATTTTTTCTTTGAAACAAAAAAGAGAGATTTATATTTTATTAGTCTTCTCAATTCTTGCAATGATTTTTGAGGCTTTAAGCATTGTATCCATATTTCCTTTTTTAAATTATATTTTTGATGGACCTGAGAATTCAAAGTATTTTTATTTAATCAGAGATTATATTAATCCAGGTGATAAGAATTATTTACTTTTATTAATAATATTATTTATTTCAATTTTTTTATTAAAAGCAGTTTACCTAACCTATTTTAATTATAAAAAAAATAAATTTGTGTATGATGTAAGAACTTTTCAGACAAATAATCTTTTTAATTCTTATATTAATGAAAACTACCTTTTTCACATCAAAACAAATTCTGCAGAATTAATAAGAAATTTAAATGACGCAAATCTCTTATCTGTTTTTGCTAGATCTTTTGTTGACTTATTTGCCGAAATAATAATGTTTGTTGGTATATTAATTTTTTTGTTGATTGTAAGTCCTAAAGTTACGATAGGGCTTGCTATATTATTTGGTCTTATCGGTATTATCTTTTTCAAATTAGTTCAAACAAAGGCTCTAAAGTGGGGTGAAGAAAGTAAATTTTTTAGAGGATTAAAAATTAAAAATATGAAAGAGAGTTTTGGTGCAATTAAGGACATTAAGATTTTAGGAAAAGAACAAAACTTTATTGACATTTTTTCATTAAATAATCGTTCAGAAAATGAATTTACAAAAAAAAATTCATTTGTTGTAAGCTTACCAAAAATTTGGTTTGAATGGTTAGCTGTAGTGGTTATGGTTTTTTTAATAGTATTCTTGACGAAAAATCTACCTGATAAATCATCAATTATTCCTATTCTAGGAATATTTGCATTAGCAGCCTATAGAATTATTCCATCAATTACAAAAATATCTAGTTATTTACAAGATTTAAAATTTTGCTTACCAGCAGTTGAGCCCTTTATTTTACATAAAAAACATTTATTGAATAATGTAAAAAATTCAAAAAATAATTTAGCTAATAATTACTTGTTATCTAATCAAATTAAACTTGAAAATTTGTCTTTTAAATTTCCCGGCACAACTAACAATATTTTAGAAAATTTAAATTTAAAAATTGATAAAGGTGAATTTATTGGAATCTACGGTAGAAGCGGTGCAGGAAAAACAACGCTTATTAATCTTCTTTTGGGTTTACTCAAACCCGATAAGGGAAAAATTATAGTAGGAAGAAAAAACATACACGACGACATCAAAAATTGGCAGAAGATTGTAAATTATATTCCCCAAAACGTATTTATCACCGATGACAGCATTATAAAAAATATAGCTTTGGGAGAAAATGAGAAAGAAATAGATCTTGTAAAGATAAACAAAAGTCTAAAGATTTCTAATATTTACGATTTTATAAAATCTCTTCCTGATGGCATCAAAACAAATTGCGGTGAACTAGGAGAGAGGCTCTCCGGTGGACAAAAACAAAGATTAGGTATTGCGAGAGCATTCTATCGAGATTCTGAAATTCTTGTTTTTGATGAATTTACAAATTTTTTAGATGCAAATAATGAAAAGAAAATTTTAGATGAAGTGAAAGCACTTAAAGGAAAAAAAACTATAGTAATGATATCTCATAAAATTTCAACTTTATCTAATTGTGACAAACTATATAAATTAGAGGACAAAAAATTTGTTAATTAGCACAATCAAAAAATTTTGTTATTTGTTTTTTTTTACAAATAAAATTTTAAAAAAACCATCTAAAAAAAAATTTTTAATTTTTGACTCAGATGGAGCAGATATTTTGAGAAAAAATTTTAAAAAAAATGAAGTTGAAATTCTAGATACAAGATTCTCATCTCAAAAAAATCAAAATTTTAATTTACATATTTATTTTAAAAATTTTTTAAATTTTAAGTTTTCCACAAAAAATTATTACGAAGAATATATTAAATTAATTGATCCAGACTTTTTTATCACTAACACTGATAACTCTCCATTATTCTATAAACTTAAAGTTAAAAAAAATATTAAAAAAATTGCTATTCAGAAAGCTTTTAGATCTTTAGATATTAATGATATTTTAATAAACACAAAAAATTTAAAAAAAAATAAAAAAAAATTGAGTTGCGATTATTTATTAATGTTTAATAAAGAAATAGGGAAAAAATTTCAAGAATTTTTAGATAGCAAAGTTATTTCCATTGGATCTTTTAGATCAAATTCAAATAAAAAAATAAATAATAAGAAAATAATAAATTATTTATATATCTCTGTATTTAGATATAAATTTAAAATTGATAAAAATGATTTACTTTTTTTGAAAAATTTAAAAAAATACTGTTTAAATAAAAATATAAAGATTCAGGTTCTTGGCTGCAGCGAAAGATTTGATTTAGAAAAAGTTTTTTATAAAAAAATATTTGGAGATAGACTTGAAAAGTTTTTACCTAGATATAATCAAAGAAAAACCTACAATATTGTTGATAAAGCTAAGATAATAATTTCTACAATTTCTACACTAGGATACGAAGCTGCTTCCAGGGGAAACAAAGTGGCATTATTTAGTATCAATAAAAATTTAGCAAAGAATTCTTTCAAATTTGGCTGGCCAGTGAAAAAACCCTCCAAAGGTTTTTTTTGGACTGATATAAATACTTATAAGGAAATAGAAAGAATTTTAAAAAATTTATTAAATTCAAAAAAAAATAAAATAACTTCAATTATTAAAAAAGAATTTAAAAATATAATGGAGTTTGATGAAGGTAATAAAAAATTTCAAAGACTGATTAAAAATAATAAATTTTATACTATTTAAAATGAATATTTTACTTATTAACCCTGGAAGAAGAGATTATATCATAAAATATTTTCTTAAATTACCAAAAAAGTTTAATGTTAAACTTTTTTTAATTGACCCGGATAATAGCGTCCCATCTTTTAGTGTTTCTAAAAAAACTAAGAATTATGTAAGTCCATATGCAAAAGAAAAAAATTATAAATTTTTTTTACGAAAATTTATAAAAAAAAATAGAATTAAGACAGTGTTTCCATTTTCAGAATATGAATTAAAAATTTTAGCGAAGGATAAAAAATATTATAGTAATAAAAAAATTTGCTTGGTGGTATCTAATACAAACGTAATATCTATATGCGAAAATAAAATTAAGACTGAAAATTTTTTAAAAAGTATTGGAATAAAATCCCCAAAGATAATCCCTTTTAGTCAGGTAAAAAAAAATCTTCCTGTAATAAAAAAAAATATTTTTGGCAATTCCAGCAAAAATCAGAAAATAATTAAAAGCCCTCAGGATATTCCAAAAAAAACAAGTTTAAATTGCTTTTATCAAAAATATTTTAATTCTCAAGAATATGGAATGGATATATTAAATGATCTTAATGGTAATTTTTTGCACTGTCTGGTAAGAAAAAAAATCTCTATGCGAGCGGGTGATACCGATAAAGCAGAAATAATATCGTCAAATAAATTTTTAAACCTAGCAAAAAAAATAAGCTCAGAATTAAAACACATAGGAAACTTAGATATTGATTTTCTGGTAAATAAAAAAAAAATCTACGTAATTGATTTAAATCCAAGATTTGGTGGTGGATACCCATTCACTCATGAGTATGGATATAATTACATTAAAGCACTCGTTGAGTTATCCTTAAATGATAAAAAAAAAATTAAGTTTAATTTAAAAAACACTAAAATAAAAAAATTTTCTAAAGGAATAACCATTTACGGAAAAAATAGTTTATGAAAATGAATAAAACTTATATTATTGCAGAGGTCGGTCCCAATCATCAAGGATCATTGAGCCTAGCTATAAAATATATTAGAAAACTTGCAAAAATTGGTGTTGATGCGGTAAAATTTCAAATTGGTATAGCTGAAGAGCACTATTCAAAAAATTCATTTAAGCCTGAATATCAAAAGAATAGAAACAATCAAAAAAAACATATTATTCAAGAGGCTAATAAAAGATTATTAAAACTTACTGATCATATTAAATTATTCAAAGAATGTAAAAAAAGAAAGGTAGATTATATTTGCTCAGCATTTGATCTTAAAAGTCTTAAGTTTTTATATAAAAATACAAAATTTCCATTTATCAAAATTCCATCAGGTGAAATAGAGTCCTTAGATTTACTTAGATTTATTTCGAAAAAAAAAAAGTAATGTAATTTTATCAACTGGAATGGCAACTATTGAAGAAATAGCTAAAGCCGTAAAAATTCTTAATAATAAAAATATTATTTTGTTACATTGTGTAAGTGATTATCCCACCAATCTTAAAGATATGAATTTGAAATTTATGACTAAATTAAAAGAAATATTTAATTTAACAACTGGATTATCTGATCACTCACCAGGGCTATTATCCCCTGTGATTGCCACTTCATTAGGTGCGAAGGTTATAGAGAAGCATGTCACACTGAATAAAAGCTATTATGGACCAGATCATAAAACATCTATTACATTAAGAGAATTTAGTAAAATGATTAATTTGATACGTCAAACAGAATTAATCTTAGGACAAGATAAAAAAATTATATCAAAAGGTGAGCAATCTAATAAAAGAGCTGTAAGAAAAAGTTGCGTAGCTTCGAAAAATATTATGAAAGGAGATAGAATTTCAATAGACTCTATTTGCTTTAAAAGACCAGGAACTGGAGTCTCACCCTTATTGATTTCAAGATTTATTAATAAAAAGTCAAAGAAATTTATTCAAAAAGATACTATTTTAAAATTAAAAGACTTTAGATGAAAAAAAGAAAAAAAAACTTTGATAAAGAAATATTTAAATTAGAAAAAATTTTTTATGGAAAAAGTAAAAGATTACATGATCCAATTTTTTTTGGAAATGAAATTAAATATTTAACAAAATGTATAAAAAGTAGCTTTGTATCATCCGTAGGAAATTATGTAAGTGAATTTGAAAAAAAAAATCAGCAGTATTACAGGTGCAAAATATTCTGTTGCTACCTCTTCAGGAACAGCTGCACTTCACTTAGCTTTAAAATATTTAAAAGTTGATAAAAATGATGAAATTTTGATGCCCTCCTTCACTTATGTAGCAACAGCTAATGCAGTGAAATATTGTGATGCTGCAATAAATTTTTTAGATATTGAAAATGATCAGTTAGGAATTTGTCCTATAAAACTTGAAAAATACTTGCAAAAGATTTCAATTAAAAAAGGAAAATATACTTACAACAAATTTAATAAAAAAAGATCAAAGCGATAATCGTTGTTCATGTGTATGGTTTTCCTTGTAAAATAATTGAGATAAAAAAAATATGCAAAAAATATAATATTATTTTAATCGAAGATGCTGCAGAAGCAATTGGTTCTAGATTTAAAAAGAAACACCTTGGAGTTTTTGGAGAAATTGGCATTTTAAGTTTTAATGGGAATAAAACTGTAACTGCTGGAAGTGGAGGAGCAATAATTTGTAATAGTAAAAAAATCTATGACTCTATCTATCATCTTTCAACCCAGGCTAAAGTTAAAAAAAGATATGATCATATACATGATGAAGTTGGCTATAATTACAGAATGAATAATTTATCAGCAGCAGTTGGATGTGCTCAAATTGAAAATTTGAAAAAAATAATTTCTTTAAAAAGGAAAAATTTTAAAAAATATTTTGATATATTCAAAAATACCAAGAATGTTGAGATAGTAAAAGAACCAAAAAATTGTATATCTAATTATTGGCTAATTATAATTAAATTCAAAGAAATTAATGATAAAAAAATCTTTTTAAAGCAATTGCAAAAAAAAAATTATGGAATGAGATATACTTGGAGACCATTACATTTGCTCAAAATTTTCAAAGGTTATAATTCTGACAAATTAACTAATTGTGAAAGTTTTTTTAAACATTCCTTAAATTTACCTAGTAGCCCAGTATTAAGTTTTAAAAAGTAGTTTTTAATGAGAATAATTGCACGTTTAGATATTAAAGGACCAAACCTTATAAAAGGTATTAATCTTGAGGGACTTAGAGTTTTAGGAAATCCTAATGAATTTGCGATCGAACATTATAAAAATGGAGCTGATGAACTTATCTTTATGGACTTAGTGGCAAGCTTATATAATCGCAATAGCCTACATGACATTATAAAAACTGCATCAAAAAATATTTTTATTCCATTTACCGTGGGAGGAGGAATAAGAAGTGTTGAAGATGCAGTCAAAATATTTGAATCAGGAGCAGATAAAATTGCTATAAATACAAAAGCAATTCAAAACCCTTCTTTAATTAAAGAACTAGTCAAAAAATTTGGATCACAAGCAGTTGTTTTATCAGTAGAAGCAAAAAAGTTATCCAAGAATAAATGGGAACCATATATTGAAACAGGAAGGGAAAAAACAGAACTAGATCTAGTAGAGTGGATTAAAAGAGCTACAGAATTAGGAGCGGGAGAAATTCTTTTAACATCAGTGGACAAAGAGGGAACCTGCGAAGGTTTTGATTTAGACTTAATTTATGAAGTATCTAAAAACACATCAGTTCCAATTATTGCAAGCGGTGGATTTGGAAATTTAAATGATTTGGAATTAGCTGATAAAGCTGGAGCTGATGCAATAGCAGTTGCCCATATAATACATTACAAGAAATTAAGTTTAAGGCAAATCAGGAGTTTTGCTTTGGAAAAAAAAATTAGTGTGAGAAATTTTGCTCAATGATAGCAATAATAGATTATGGTTGTGGTAATATTTTAAGTCTTAAAAGAGCGTTAGATGAAATTGGCTTGAAAAATAAAGTAACAAGTAGCCAAGAAGAAATTCACAATTCTAATTGCATCATACTTCCTGGTGTAGGAGCTTTTGAAAACGCTATTACTCTATTAAAAAAAAAAGATCTTCTTAATTTGATTGTAGAAATTGTGAAACAAAAGAAAAAGCCTTTAATTGGAATCTGTCTTGGAATGCAAATGTTATTTGATAAAAGCTATGAAATGGGAGAGCATAATGGTCTCGGCTTGATAGACGGTGAGATTACAAAGATAAAAAATATAAAGTCAGATGTTAAAATAAAAATTCCGCATATAAATTGGAGTAAAATTTTTTTTAATATTAATGATAAGTTTTGTGAAATAGTTGCAAACGAGCTTAATGAAAGAAGCTTTTATTTTATACATTCATATTTTGCAATTCCAAAAAAAAAAAAAAAATGTTATTGCATATTGCAATTATTACGATATTCAAATTCCAGCGATAGTAAAAAAAGATAATGTAATAGGATTTCAATTTCATCCTGAAAAAAGTGGACAAAATGGATTAAAGTTATTAAAATTTACTTTGCAAAGCTTAATCGAAGAAAACAAAAAATCATGAACACACTTGTAAACGAAAAAGTTATATTTTGCGCTAAGTGTGTCGAGTCGAATCAAAGATATGTTAGCTCTATTGCTTTTAAAGATAAAAAAGACTCTTATAAATCAAGAGCAGAGTTTGATAAAGAAACTAATATTTGTTGGGCTTGTAAATACTTTGAAAAAAAAAAAGAAAATTAATTGGAAGGATAGAGAAAAAGAATTAGAAGAAATTTGCGCTAAATATCGAAAAAATGATGGAACATATGATATCTTAATTCCAGGAAGTGGAGGAAAAGATAGTTCATGGGTTGCGCATACAATGAAGTCTAAATTTAATATGCATCCTCTAAGTGTTACCTGGTCTCCACACATGTATACCGACATAGGTTTAAAGAACTTTTTTAATTGGATTAATAGTGGATTTGATAATTATTTATTTACCCCAAACCCTAAAGTACATAAAAAATTAACACGTTTGGCCTTTGAAAATTTATTACACCCTTTCCAACCATTTTCTATGGGACAAATGTATTTTCCAATTAAAATGGCATTAAAAAATAATATTAAACTTATAATTTTTGGCGATGCTCAAGCGGAAAATTCAGGTGATGACAATTTATTTAAAGGTGGAGCTCAAATTAACACTCAAATATATTCTTATACTAAAAAAGAAGACCTTTTTTTTGGAGGTGTTAATTATAAAGATCTTAAAAAATATGATATTTCCGAATTTGATATAGATCCATATATGCCCATAAAAGATGATATTATACAAAAAAGCAAAGTTGAAATCTTGGTACTTCCTTATTATTTAAATTATAATCCTCAAGATAGTTATTATTTTGCCTCTGAAAATAGTAATTTTCAACCAAATCCAAAAAGAACTGATGGCACATATTCAAAATATAATTCTATCGATGATAAAATTGATGATATTCATTTTTACACTTGGTTTATAAAAACAGGCAGAGGAAGAGCTACATATGATGCGGCGTTAGAGGTAAGAAATAAAATAATTGATAGGGACGAAGCAGTTGCATTAGTAAAAAAATATGACGGAGAATTCCCAAAAACTTATATTAAGGATAATTTGAAATATCTTGGTTTAAATTTAGAAAAATTTAACGAGATTATTGATAAATTCAGACCTCAGCATTTATGGGAAAAGAAAAATGGTAAATGGGTTCTTAAACAGGCGGTCTGGAAATAAATGAAAAATAAGTTAATTGGAGTTGTAGGTTTTAAAAACCAAGAATTAAATAAATTTAAACAAAAGTATCGAGGTTTTAATTTCTTAAATATTACAGATGAAAATTTTTTTTCTAAAAAATATGAAAATCTAAAAGCTTTACTGATTTTATATGAATGGCCTGTCAGAAAATCTTTATCTAAGTTTTTAACTAAAAAATATAATTTTTTTAAAAAGTTAGAATGGTTACACTTATCAAGGGCTGGTATAGATGAATGTTTACCCTATTTAAAAAATTATAAATTTAAATTTACATCTGGGAAGAAGATTCAAGGGCCAAACGTATCTGAGCATTGTTTGTCTCTTCTCTTAGCTTTAACAAGAGGATTATTTTCGGAATATCACAAAACAAATTTTTTAAGACCCACAGAAATAAAAGAAAAAAAGGTGATAATTTTTGGTCTCGGAGGAATAGGTCTTGAAATAGCTAAAAAAATTGATTCTTTTGGCGCAGAAATATATTCAGTAAATAATGAAAAAGTAAAATTTAAAAGAATAATAAAAAATTATTCTTTAGGACAGTCAAAAAAAATAATAAAAAATTTTGATATTATTATTAATGCCTTGCCCTATACATTTAAAACAAAAAAATTTTTTAATAAATCTTTTTTTTCCAAAATGAAGAATAAGTCTTTTTTTATAAATATATCTAGAGATCAAACAATTAATATAAAAGATTTGAAAAAGTTTATTAAGTCAAAAAAATTCTCCGGCGTTGCTATTGATAATACTGGATCATTTTTAATGAGAAATAAAGTTGTTTACGATAAGAAAAACAATTTTTTATTGACAGACCATCAAGCAGGAATATCAACAAACTTAGAAAGAAGAAAAAAATTAATTATAAAAAATATCGAAAATTATTATAAAAAAAGAAAACTGTATTTTGAAGTATCTAAGATAAAACAATATTAATGAAGATTGATAATAAAACTAAGAAATCTTACGATTTAACTTATAAGAGTGGGTACGATAAAATGTATCCAAGCTTAGAAGTAGTTAGATTAGAAAAATTATTTTTTAAATCAAAAAAAGGTAAAGTTCTTGATTTTGGTTGTGGTCCAGGTACTAATGGAATTCATTTCTTAAAAAAAGATTACAAAGTAACTTTCTGTGATATTTCAAGTGAAGCCTTGAAAAAATTAAAAAGAAAATTGAACCTTTTAAGTAAAAAAAGTTTTTCAATTGTAAATTTTTCTAAAAATTTTAATTTTTTTGATAATAAAAAAGATTACTTTGATTATATAATTTGCTTTTCTGTTTTGAATAACTTAGGTAATAAAAAAAAATGTTATTAACTATATAAAATTTTTTAAAACATTACTTAGAAAAAACGGAAAGTTGATTATTGATTCTAATTTAAAAAATAACCACAACTATAAGCTAATCGATACAAAAAAAAAAATTATACACTACTCATCCAAAAAATAATTATGGTCTCAAAATGTATTTTCCAACTAAAAATGAGTTTAAAAGTTTAATAGAAAAAGAAGGATTTGAAATCAATGATATTGGCAGAGCTATGTTTAAATTATTTGATACATTTGAAAATGAGGTAATTATTTCGGCTACAAAAAAATAATATGGAAAAAATAAACATCTCACAAAAATATAATTTACCAAAGGAGGTAAAATTTTGTAAAAAATGTGTTATTTCAAATCAAAGACCAAGGATAGTATTTGATAAAGATGGAATTTGTAGTGCATGTAGGTATTTTGAATACAAAGAAACAATAGATTTTAATCAAAGAGAAGAAGAGCTAAAAAAACTACTAGATAAGCATCGGAGTAATAATGAAAGATACGATTGCGTTGTTCCGTCATCAGGAGGCAAAGACTCCGCTTATGTTGCCCATGAATTGAAATCTAAATATGGAATGAATCCTCTTACAGTCACTTGGTCTCCATTAAAATACACAGATATAGGCTGGCAAAACCTAAATAATTTTAATGATAGCGGTTTTGACGTAATATTAGGAATGCCCCAAGGGGATGTTAAAAAAAAATTAACTAAAGTAGCAATGATAGAAATGGGAGATCCCTTTCAAGGTTTTATTTACGGACAAGTTCTTTTTCCTGTAACGATTGCTTTAAAATTTGGAATACAATTGATATTCAGAGGAGAGAACGCGGAGGCAGAATATGGAGGCTCACCTGAAAGTTGGAGTAAAAAATTTTTACCAATGAATGAATTTAAAAAAATTTATTTCTCAAACTATACATTAGACTTTTGGTTAAAGAAAGGTTTTACAAAAGAAGAACTAAGTTTCTTTTATCCCCCTCTAAGTAAAGAGTTTGAAAATAAAATTTGTGACTCCTATTTTTATGGATACTTTAGAAATTGGTCAAATCATAGTAACTTTTACTATGCGTCTAAACACACCGGATTTAAACCAAATGTAAGAAGAACAGAGGGGACTTATACAAAGTATTCATCTATAGATGATAAACTTGATACATTTCACCAATGGTTTGCATTATTAAAATTTGGACATGGAAGATGTACCGCAAATGCCGCAAGAGAAATAAGAGAAGGGTACATTACAAGAGAGGAAGGCGTTGCTTTAGTTCACAAATATGATACCGAATTTCCAAAATTATATTTTAAAGAGTTTCTTGAGTACACAAATTTATCAGAAGATGAATTTTGGGATATTGCTGAGAGATGGCGTAATCACAACTTATGGACAAAAAAAAACAATGAATGGGTAAAAAAATACCCGGTAAAATAGATAATAATAAAATTGATGAATTATAAAATTGTATATATAGATTAAACTTATGGAGAAAATAGTAAATAAAACTTGCATTAAAAATTTAAAGAAATCTGGAGCACCAATTATAATTGTTGCAGCAGTTAAAGACGCAGAGGCAATAGCGTACGCTTGTAAGGATTTTGGTATTAAAGTAGAAGCCTTTTGTGACAGTGAAAAGAGAAAATCCCAAGAAAAATTTTGTGGGTTAGAGGTTATACATACTCCGACTTTGCCAAAGAGATTTCCTAAAGCTAGGTTTTTAATAGCCACTCAACAAATTTCTGATGTAGTTGATCAACTATCTGATTTAGGTTTTAGTGATTTTTACTCAGCTAATGAGCTTATAGATAAATTTAATTTAGAAAGTCACAATTATGAAATTTCAAAGCCTTTTATGAAAACAAGATTGGACATTTATAGAAAAAGTCATGAAGTATTTTTCGATAAAGACAAGACGTATATGAGAAGTGTTGACGTTATGATAACAACAAGATGTTCACTTAAATGTGTAAGTTGTTCGAATTTAATGCAATACTACAAAGAACCAAAAAATAGTGAGCATGGTGAGACTCTTGCCGCATTAGAGATATTAAATAAAAACGTTGATTATATTTCTGAGTTTAGAGTAATTGGCGGTGAGCCTTTGATGAATAGAGACTGGGATAAAATTGTTAAAAGTATAATTGATAAAAATCCTGAGCGTAAAGTTTTTATTTATACTAACGGAACTATAGCTCCTAAAGATGAAAAGCTTCAACCTTTTAGTGGAAACAAAAATGTTAATTTTGTTATTACAGAATATGGTGAATTATCAAGAAATTTGTCAAAACTCCACGATCAATTAGACAAACATGAAATTAATTATTCTTCTACAGTAGCTGATAATTGGGTAGATTGTGCCTCTATAAAACATCATAAAAGAACTGTTGCAGCAAACAAAGAAGTTTTCAAGCAATGTTGTGTAAAATATTTATACACATTGTTAGATGGAAAATTATATCGATGTCCTTTTATTGCAAATGCTGCAAAATTAAAAGCAATTCCAGATAATCCAGCAGATTACGTTGATTTATTTTCAAACAATGAAAATATAAAACCACAAATTCAAAGATTAGTAAAAGCAGCTAGCTTTTTCCCGGGCTGTGATTTTTGTGTTGGAAGACCATATGATCCGTCAAGTAAATTGGGTTATGATGGCAAAGGTATAGTTAAAGCAGGTGTTCAAACTTCAAAACCTATTCCATACAGGTTAATTAAGTAATAAATTCTTTAACTAAAAAATTTTAAAGAGTGTCAAATCAAATCTCAATAAGTGTGATAGTACCTTTTTATAATGCAGAGAGGTATTTAAAAAAATGCCTTAACACTATTTTGAACCAAACAATTAAAAAAAACTTTGAAGTTTTAATGATTGATGACGCTTCTACAGATAACAGTTATAGAATAGCAAAACAATATTCCAATGATAAGTTTGTTTTTTTTAAATTAAATACTAATTCAGGACCTTCAGCCGCAAGAAATATTGGCTTAAAAAATGCTAAAGGTGATTATATCTATTTTCTTGATGTAGATGATGAAATTGAGCCAAATACATTAGAAACTTTATTCGATAAGTCTGACCAGTGCAGTTATGATTTAATTTTTAGTGATAAAAAATGGATATATAATTCAAAAAACCAAAGAGAGAACATATACGACTATGAGGAGGATAAAAATTTTGGAAAATTAGACATTTTAAAATCAATAATTAAAAGATTTGAAGATCCTATTTCTACAGGAAAATTTTTTGGATTAACAGGAAGATTAATTAAAAGATCAATTATAGTTAAAAATAAAATTTTATTTGAAGAAAAGTTACGTTATCTAGAAGACGATACATTTATGTGGGATATCTTAGGACATATAAATAAAGCTCGGTACATAAAAAAACAACTTTATTCTTATTATGTCAATCCAAATACTAAAACAGCTTTAGCGGAAGGCATAGAAAAAGGTTTTCCAATTTCAAATTTTATTTTGGTTAAGGAGCATGTTTACAAAAGTTTACTATTACACAAAGTTGAAAAAGAAAAAGCGAAAAGAATTTCTGAACAAGGATTTATTTTTTTTGTTATTAGTGCTTTAATTTCATACTCAAAATCAATCATATTGGGTAAAGTTGAGAATAAAGAAGGAGACTCAAATTTTAAAAAAATAATTCACAACGTAATAAACGATCAGAATATTAGAAATAGTATTAAAAAATATAAGAGATCTGCAAGAGAAAGTTTTTGGATACCTTTTACAATAAAGATGGGCTCGCCAAAATTATTAGAATTTTTTTGTAAGTTGAGAGCTAGGCAAATTTTAAAACTAAGAAATAACTAAATGAGTGTTTTAGTAGTAATACCGGCTCGAAAGGGTTCAATAAGACTTCCTCATAAAAACAGAAAGATTTTATGTGGCATCCCATTAATAAATTGGTCAATAAATATCGCAAAAAAATTAAAATTTATAGACGATATAATTATCACAACAAATGATGAAATAATTTTAAAAAAATTAAAAAAAGATAATTTTGTTAAAATACTTAAGAGACCAGATAAATTATCTCAAAACAATACAAAATTGATTGATGCTATTATTCATGCAATCAATTTTTATGAAAAAAAATTTAAAAAGATAAAAACTGTTCTATTACTGCAACCTACTTCACCATTAAGATCATTAAATCTTATTAATCTTGGTTATAAAAAATATATAGGTTTTAAAAAAAAAAAATCTATAGTAAGTGTTTCAAAAGGATCCAACCCAGAGAAAAGATCATTTAAAATAAATAAAAAAAAATTTAAATTATATTTAAAAAAAAAAATTATTAATAACATGTTTCAAATAAATGGAAATTTTTATTTTGCAAGTGTAACTTTCATAAAAAAGTATAAATCTTTTTTTAAAGATGGTAAGACATATCCTGTAATCCTAAATTCAACAAAATATTCCATAGATATCGATACAATTAAAGATTTTAAAAAAGTGGAAAAATTTTTAAAAAATTCATGAAAAAAAGGGATACAGTTGCAGTAATTGGTTTAGGATTTGTTGGATTTCCTACCGCATGTATATTGGCTAATAAAAAAGAACATTTTAATGTCATTGGTATTGATAGAAATATTAAACAAATTCAAAAAGATAAAATTGAAGTTTTAAAAAAAAAATCAAGTCTGTTTGAAGATAAGGATTTAAACAAAATTTGTAGTAAAGTTATAAATAAAGATAGTATACATTTTACAAATAAAATTCAAAATGTTGAAAAATCAGACGTTATAGTTATTTGTATAAATTTTGATTTTAAAAGTAATAGGCTGAAGCAACTCAGAGAACTCAAATTTTTATTTTCAAATCTTGCAAAATTTTTAAAAAAAAATTCAATGATATTAATAGAAACCACATTACCACCTGGAACATGTGATAAAATAATATTACCAGTTTTAAAAAAATCCTTATCAAAAAGAAAAATAAAGATTAGCGATATTTATATGAATTTTGCCTTTGAAAGAGTTATGCCTGGCAAACATTATTCAAAATCAATTACTGATAATTATAAATGTTATGCTGGCAAGGATAAAGTTTCAGAGGAAAGATGTAATAAATTCTTAAAAAAATATGTTAATTATAAAAAGTATCCATTATTTAAATTTGATAGTATCCTAGATTGTGAAACTGCAAAAATTTTAGAAAATTCTTATAGAGCAATCAATATAGCTTTTATTGATGAATGGACAAAATTTTCGTTTGAAAATAATGTAAATTTAAATCGGATTATTGATTCAATAAAGTTAAGAAAATCCCACAATAATATAATGAGACCTGGTTTAGGAGTCGGGGGTTACTGTTTAACTAAAGATCCAAAGTTTATAGATTTTTCTGCTAAAAACATTTTCAAAAAAAAAAGTATTTTTCCAATAACCAATTCTGCAGTGAAAATTAATAAAAATATGATTTTTTCATCAGTGCAATTTATTAAAAAAAAAATAAAGAATTTGAAAAGTAAAAAAATTTTGATACTTGGTGCTGCTTACAAAGACAACGTTTCTGATACAAGAGAAAGCCCCTCAATAATTTTATTTAAAGAGTTTAAAAAAAATAGAATAAAATCTGTGCTTCACGATCCAATTACTAGCACTTTTGATGATAAAAAATATGGAATTAAAAAAAAATTACCAATATTTAAAAAATTTGACTTAATATTATTTTGTGTAAAGCATAGCTACTATAACAAAATGAATTTTAAAAAATTTACAAAAAAACCATTTTATTTTGATTTAAATTGTGTCTTAAGTAAAAAACAAATTAATTATTTGTTAAAAAATAATTATAAAATAGAGGTTTTGGGTGGCAATTAAAAAAAATATTTTAATTACTGGTGGTGCAGGTTTTATTGGATTATCACTAGCTAAATATTTATCTGAAAAAAATTTTGGGGTTTATTTAATTGATAATTTATCAAGAGGTAAATTTGATATAGAATTTAAAAATCTTTTAAAGAAAAAAAATGTAATCTTTTATAAAAAAAATTTAAATAATAAAACTAATACTAAATTCAATAATATTTCTCATGTTTTTCATTTAGCTGGATCTGTTGGTGTAAAAAATATTAATAAAGATCCATATAAATCTTTTTTTAACAATATTTTAAGTTTAAAAAACTTATTAGACACAATCAAAATAAAAAAAAAAAAAGTAAAAATTATTCTTTTTTCCACAAGTGAAGTTTACTCTACGATTATTCAAGAAAAAAAAGTTAAATTTCCTATAAAGGAAAGCAATGATGTTCTTATCAAAAATAGCATTATCAAAAGAGACGCATACTATTTATCAAAGATATTTAACGAAAAAATTTTACAATTATCAAATTTTAATTATCTAATTTTAAGACCGCACAATATTTATGGTCCAAGAATGGGTTTCAGCCATGTAGTACCTGAATTAATAAAAAGAATGAAAAAATTAAAGAAAAAACGTAATAAAAATATATCAATTTTTTCACCAAAGCACAGAAGAGCTTTTTGCTTTATAGATGATGCTATCACACAAATAATTAAATTATCATTCAATAAAAAAATTAACAACGAGATATTTAACATAGGTAATATGAATGAGGAAATTTCAATGATAAATCTGGCTAAAAAAATTAAAAATTTTTTTTCATATAAAATAAAATTACAGAATGGAAAAATTACCGAAGGTTCACCGATAAGAAGAATACCTGATATGAATAAAAATTTAAAATTTACAAAAATTAAAAAATTTACAAATTTAAATCAAGGATTGAAAAAAACTTTTGATTGGTATCAAAATAAAATATGAAAAAAATATTTGTTCTTTCAGTCGGCAGATCAGACTATGATAGATATTACCCTATAATTAGCGAGCTAAATAAACTTAAAAAAGTTAAACTTTGGCTATGCTTAACAAGAAGTCATCAAGAAAAAATTTTTGGTAATACAATTAACTATATTTCAAAAGAATTTAAAATTATTAGAAATAAACACTACAGTAAAAAATCTTTTAAAAGTGACATTGCAAAAAACTTCAGTGATGATTTATTCTTTATGGGTGCAGAGATAAAGAAAAAAAAACCTGATTTGATTATCGTGTTAGGTGATAGATATGAAATGATTTTAGGTCCAATATCTGCAATTCCATACAATATTCCAGTTATTCATTTTTTTGGTGGAGCGGTTACCGAAGGGGCTATTGATGAATTAATTCGTCACTCCATAACAAAAATGAGTCATTACCATTTTGTATTATTAGAAAAATATAAAAAAAGATTAATTAAAATGGGTGAAGAAAGTTGGAGAATTAAAACTATTGGAATGCATGAATTAACTTATCTCAAAAAACAAAAAGTTTTTAAATTAAAATATTTAAACAAAAAGTATAACTTCAACTTTCATGAACCTTATATTCTGTTTACATTACATCCAACAACTCTGGAATTAACTAAATTAAAACAACAAATTAAAATTGTGGAAGAATCTTTAAAAAATTGTAAAATGAATGTTGTATTCACTTATCCTAATGCAGATCCTGGACATAAACAAATAATAAATTTTATTAAAAAATTCAAAAATAAAAAAAAATATCTTATCTTTAAAAATGCTGGTATAACCTTATACGCAAACCTTTTGAGAAATGCCTCATTTTTGCTAGGAAATTCATCTAGCGGTATAGTAGAGGCAGCTTCTTTTAAAAAACCAGTTATAAATTTAGGAACTAGACAAAAAGGAAAACATATACCAAAAAATGTTATAAATTGTGACTTTAATTCACAAAAAATTTTAAAAAGTATTATAAAAGCTAATAGTAAAAAATTACGAAAAAAAATAAGTCTCTTAAAAAATCCATATGAAAGCAAAACAAATATAAAGGATATTATAAGACTCATTTTAAGAATTAGACAAAATGACAAACTATTAAGAAAAAAATTTAAAGACTAAATGAAAAACTATTTATTAAAATTTAACTATAAAATAAAAGAGGCTCTTGTAAGATTAGAAAAAAATCGTGGAAAATGCCTTGTAGTTGTTGACAAAGATAATGTTTTAAAAGGAACAATAACTGATGGAGATGTGCGGAGAGCTCTACTGGTTGGTGCTGATTTAAATTCAGATATTAAAAGATATATAAGAACAAAGCCGTATTTTATAAAAAATTTAAAATTTAAATTAAAAAGTGGCACGTTAGAGAAAGGAACGAAGCAAGAAATAATAAAAAAAACTAAAAATGATCATATAGATATCATACCAGTCGTAGATAAGAATAAAAAAGTAATAGATCTAATTTTTCCTAAAGAACTGAATAAACTTTCCATTAATAAAAAATTAAGAAATATTTCAACTTTAATTATGGCTGGTGGAAAAGGCTTAAGGCTAAAACCTTTTACAAACTATTTCCCAAAACCATTGACACCCGTTAATGATAAAACTGCTACCGAAACAATAATTGATGCTTTCTCAAAATATGGCATAAAGAAATTTTTTATTAGTCTCAATTATAAAAAAAATTTAATAAAATCTTATCTTAGAGAAAACAAAATACAAAACCTCCATTTCTTAGAAGAAAAAAAGGAATTAGGTACAGCAGGGCCTATCTCATTATTAAAAGGTAAAATTAAAAATGATTTTTTTGTTATTAATTGCGATACTATAGTTTCTTTAAATTTAGAAAAATTTTATGATTTTCATAAGAAAAATAATTTTAAAATATCTTTAGTAGCAGCATCAAAAAAATTTACTCTTCGATACGGATCGTGTAAAATTAAGAGGAAAAACGGTGAATTAAAAAATATTGATGAAAAGCCCAGTTTTAATTACTTAGCTAATATTGGACTTTATTTGTTAAAGCCAGAAATTACTAAACTAATTCCTAAAAATAAGTCATTTGAAATGGACGACCTTATTAAGAAAGTTAAAAAGACCAAGGGTCGAGTTGGAGTTTTTCCAATTAATGAGGAAAGCTGGAAAGATATCGGACAAAAATAATTCTTCTGTTTAATGAAATTAATAGTTTTAGTAAATCAAAACTTAAATCGAACTAACCTTAATAGATTTAATTTAGGAAAAAAAAAAAATCAATTAAATAAATTTTTTTGGTCAATACTTCCTATGAATGATGAAAAATTATTTTTTGAATATAATAAATCTGAATATAGGCCAAAAAAAAATAAAAACTTTATTAATATAAAAAGTTATTATGAACTATATAAAAATTTAAAAAAAGTGAAAAAGAACACATATTTCCTTAACAAGGCAGGAAATTATCTAAAGTCTTCACTTATAGAGTTAATTATGAAATTTAAAGGATGCATTATATTGAAAAAAATTGAGTGGTATGAAAACACACATACTAGCGAAAATTTTATAAATAAAATATCTAGAATTTATAAATTTGGAATAATTTTTACGGTAAAAAAATTTTTCAGGATATTTCGATTTTTGATAAAAAGATTTTTAGTAGAGGCACTTTCTTGTAAACCTAATTACTTTATAATAGAAAATCAAAGTAGAGAAAATTATTTAAAAAGTCAGAAAATTAATAATTTTATAAAAGTTAATTCCTTTACTTACTCTTCATTTAATAAGATAAAATCAAAAAAAAATTCTAAAAATTATTTTGTCTTTTTGGACTCTGAAATTGAAAATAGTTTTGAATCTAAAGTTTTAAAAAATAAACATGGTTTTATTAATCATTTAAAATATTGGAAATGTTTAGAAAATATTTTTGATCAATTATCAAAAAATTTTAAAATGGATATTAAAATTGCTTCTCATTTTAGAAGAAGTAAATATAATAAACCCATTAAAAAAAAATTTTATTTTGATCAAACATTAAAACTTATAAAGAATTCAAAGTTTGTTGTAGTGCAAAATTCATCAGCAATTGATTGGGCTATTTTACTAAAAAAACCAATTTTACTTTTAAACTTCAAAGCTTTTGATGCCATATCCCTAGAAAACAGCGATTCAATAAAATTTTATAAAAATAAACTCTTGCTCGAAATTATAAATATAGACTCTAATTATAATTTTAAAATGAAAAAAAAAAATGAACTCATTATTCAATGTCAATAAGGAAAAATATCAAAAATTCTCTAAATTTTATCTAAACTATAAGACATGTAAATTTCCCCACTTAGACGAATGGGATATGATATATAATAAACTGAACAAAAAATTAAATTATAAAACCAGGTGATAAATTAAAAGGTTTACTTTAATACAATTGAAATATAAAAAAAATCAAAAAAATTTATAATGAAAAATATCCAATCTTCTAAAAGAACTAAAAAAGTTAATAAACAAATTGAAATAAATATTAAAAGAAGAACAGTAATCGTGGATGATGAACTTGTTTTTCATAAAGGTATTCCAATACCAAGCTGGATTGAATTAAGTTTGATTGATGTTTGCAATAGATCTTGTTCATTTTGTCCAAAATCAGATCCAAAAATAGCACCAGATACTTATCAAAAAATGAGTATGTTATTAATCAATAAGCTTACCCAAAATTTAAAAGAAATAAATTACAAAGGATCAGTAGTTCTTTGTGGATACGGTGAGCCGATGCTTCATAAAAATATATTTGAAATTTGTAATAAATTAGCTGAGGCTTCATTTGTGGAAGTTGTTACTAATGGAGACACTTTAAAACCTTCAATTATATCAAAGCTATATAATTCTAATGTAAATAAACTCTTAATAAGTTTGTATGATGGGCCTGAACAAGTCACAAAATTTAAAAAAATGCGAGAAGAGTCTGGTGTTCCAGAAGACTTTATGATTCTTAGAGAAAGGTGGTTTGGTCCAGACAAAGATTTTGGTCTTAAATTAACAAATAGAACTGGAACGATTGATCTTGGAATTCAAGATGATGTCAAAACTTTTACCTACTGTAATTACCCATCTTATTCAGTTTTAATTGATTGGAATGGAGATGTTTTTTTATGCCCACAAGATTGGCAAAGAAGAATAACTACTGGCAATATTATGCAAAGCGAATTATTTGATATTTGGACAGATAAAGCGATAACCAAATATAGAAAAAACTTATTAGAGGGCAAAAGATGTAATAGCCCTTGCTCAGAGTGTAATGCTGAGGGAACTGTATTGGGCGGTCTTGCGGCCGACGCATGGAGAAAAATATATAAGATAAAAGATGTTCCAAAAAATGATTAGACAAAAAACATTAATTTCTGGTGCAGGGTATGGAATAGGGCGAGAAATTGCAGAAAAATTTGCTAAAGAAAAACATGATCTTTTTTTGTTAATTAGAAAAAAAAAAGAAAAAAGCAGTTTAAAGCTTTTAGAAAAAAAATATGGAATTAAAACAAATATTTTTGTTGGAGATTTGAGAAATATTAACTTTATTAATAAACTTAAAAAAATTAATTATGTTCATAATGTTGTCAATAATGCAGCCATGGCAAACACAAAATTTTTTATAAATGTTTCAGATAAAGAATTTACAGACTTAGTAGACGTGAATTTAAGAGCTACTTATAAAATTTCTCAAATTTTTTCAAAGAAAATGATTAAGAAAAAAATTAAAGGATCAATAATCAGTATTAGCTCACAACTTGGCCACATAGGCGCATATAATCGAACACTGTATTGTTTATCAAAGTTCGGTTTAGAGGGTATGACAAAATCAATGGCGCTCGACTTAGCTAAATATGGTATTAGAGCAGTCACTGTCGCTCCAACCAAAACTTTAGTAAGACCATTTGAACAAAAAAAAACTCCAGGAAGATTGAATCTTATCAAGAAAAAAATTCCCCTCAATAAATTTTCAACAAAATCAGAAATCGCATCTATAGTATTCTTTTTAACGACAAGTGCAGCTAAATCAATTACCGGCACATCGATTATTTCTGATGGAGGGTGGACTGCAGGAAAATAAATGAAAGTTTGGAAAACAATTACTAATTTAAATTATGATAATTCAAAAGATTTGCTTAGTGGTTTAAAAAAAAAAAATTTTAAGACAAGCCTTTGGATAGATGATATTTTTGAAAAAAAAAATGTTGACTTAACAATTATTAAACTTCCAGTCAAGTTATATAGAATTTCCTTAAAAGATTTGAACTTCAATAAACCAACTGAACTTGAAAAAGTTTATGAAAAAGCAAAAAAATTTAATCTTAAACCAGTGGATCCAGTTTTAGCTTTAGTTTGTAGAGAACTTTACTTGGATCAGCCAAAAGGCGAATGGTTAAGATTTGCCACACCTTTTAATTCAATGATTGATAGTGATGGTGTACCGCATATTCCAAAATTAGGAAAAGCATTAAATTTGTTTTTTATAGAAACATATTGGTCTTATCCTCAAGCAATTTTTCATCCACACAATGAATTCATTTTTTGTAAATGATTTTTAATAAAGTAAAAGTTGGAAAATTCACTTTAAAAAATAGAGTTGTTGTTTCCCCAATGTGCCAGTATTCAGCTAAAAACGGTTCCCCTTCGAAATGGCATTATTCTCATTTGTTGAAGTTGCTTACTTCAGGGTCATCGATGCTGATGTTAGAGTCAACGGCAGTAAATAATACCGGAAAAATTTCTCATGCAGATCTTTGTTTAAAAACAAAAAAACAAAGTAGAGATTTTAAAAAATTAGTTACCTTTCTAAAATCATATAGTAAAAAAATACCAATTAGTCTTCAGATATCACACTCTGGTAGGAAAGGCTCCTCTCACATACCATGGGTAAAATCTAATACAGCTCTTAAAAAAACACAAAAAAGTTGGAGAACAGTGTCGGCATCTTCAATTAAAAAAGATAAAAATTGGCCAATACCAAAATCGCTAAATCAAATAGAAATAAAAAAAATAGTCAAAGATTTTGTCAAAACTTCTAGATTAGCAAACAGCAGTGGTTTCGATGGAATTGAAATTCATATGGCCCACGGTTATCTTTTACATCAATTTTTATCACCTATATCCAATATAAGAAAAGATCAATATGGAGGTAGTTTGAAAAATAGGTGTAGACTTGCATTAGAAATTGCAGAAAAAGTTAGAAAAATATGGCCTAAAAAAAAAATTTTAGGTGCAAGGATTACAGGTACAGATCATTTAAAAAAAGGAATTAAATTAAAGGATTCAATTTATTTAGCACATCATTTAAAAAAAATTGGTTTTGACTATATTTGTGTCTCTAGTGGAGGGATATTAACAAAAACTAATCTAAAGTTTTCTAAAGGGTTTAGGCTAAAATTTGCTTCAAAAATAAAAAAAAGGGTTAAAATTATTACTAGAACATCAGGCCAGTTAGAAAATTTATCTTTTGCTGAAAAAGCGATTCAAAAAAAAGAGATAGACCTAATTGCTGTTGGAAGAAATTTTATTAAAGATCCCACTTTTATTTATAAATATTCAAAATTAAAAAAGAAAAAAATAATTAAAAATCCTTATTTAAGATGTATCTAAAAAAAAAAATTAATTTGGGATACAAGTTTAGACGACCATCAGTATCCGGAAGAGATTAAAAAAGTTTTATTTAAAAACTATCTTACTTTAAGGAAAGAATACACTAACTGGATTGGGCAAATAAGTAAAAAATTTTCAAAAGATGTTGATTGGTGGGCTTCTATTCCATCAAGCAGAAATCCAAATTTTACAAAAATTTATAAGATAATTTGTTTATTAGAAACACTTAAAAAAGTTGAGGAAAAAATTATTGAAGTTAAAACAGATTCAAAACTTTTTTTTGATTTAGTAAAAAAACACTTTTCCAAAAAAAAAAATTAAATTTTCATTAATAAAAAAAAAAAATAACAATAATTTAAGTAAATTTTTGATAGGTTCAATTTTTCAATTAATGATTTTTTTTGTAATTAAAATTTCCTATTGTAAAAAGATAAGTAAAAATAATAATACTTTTATTAATAATTATCCGACTTATAATTTAGAAAAAATTGAACGGCATTTTCAATTTAGTAATTCATTTTTAAAAAAAAATTATAAAAAATTTTATTTTGTTCCAAATATTATTCCCCATAAAAACTTTTTTAAGGTACTAAAACTTCTTAAGATTTGTAGCAAAAGAAACTATTTTTTTAAAGAAAGTTTGTTAACAATAAAGGATCTTTTTTTTGCTTTTACATATCCCTTAAGAATAAAAAAATTTAATACCAATTTTAAAAAATATAAAAGATATAATCTAAGTAAGATTGTATTTAGTGAAATTAGTAATTTAAGATATTTTGCTGCCACTTTACACGGAATTTTAAATTATAAATTTACAGAGAGGTTATTTCTAAAAAAATATAATGTAAAAAAAACAGTTTGTTGGCAGGAAAATCATGAACAAAAGGGTTGGAATTATGGATTTAGAAAGTTTTTTCCAATGGCGGATGTTTATGGTTATCAAGGTTTTACTAATTTACCACAATTAATGAATACTATTCCTGCAGATTTTGAAGAAAAGTTTAAAGTTATACCAAAAAAATAATAGTCTCTGGCAGAGAGTATAAGGCACCAAGAAAAGAATTTTTTTCTAAACTTAAAATTCAAGTTGGGCCATCATTTATATACAACAAAATTCATAACAAATTTAAAAAGAAAAATAAGATAAAATATTTGGTTATCCTTACTGAGATTTTACATATAAACTTGAGTATTTTAAATTGGTTAAAATATGCAATTGATAAAGATAATAAAAATTTTTTTTATGTAAAAAAACCCAAAATTTTAAATATGGACAATCATATAGATAGTTTGAATATTAAAAAAAATATTATTTTTTGTAACGGAAGTTTAGTAGAATTTTTTAAAAAATCTTATTGCGTTATTACTTCTGGGCCAACAGGCGCTACTATTGAGGCACTAGGTTATAATTGTAAATTACTAATTCCTTTAATCGATGCTTATGATGAAATTTATCTCAAAATAATAAAGGTACCAAAAAAAATGTATAAAATTTCAAGAAATAAAGATATTTTTTTAAAAAATTTAAAATCTGTAAAATTAATTAAAAATCCAGGGAAATTAAATTCATCTCTGTTAAGGAATTTATTTGAAAAAGTATCCCAAAAAAATCAAAATATTTTTATTTAATAATATGCAAATTTTTAAAAATAAAAAAGTTTTAATAACAGGGCACACTGGCTTCAAAGGGTCATGGTTAGCATTATGGTTAAATCTTCTTGGAGCAAAGGTAATTGGAATTTCTAATAAAATTATGACAGAGCCTTCACACTATAAAGCTATTAATTTAAAAAATGAAATTAAGGAAAAATTTATAGACTTAAGTAATTTAAAAAAGACTTCAGATTTTATTGAAAAAATTGAACCAGATTTTATATTTCATTTAGCAGCCCAAGCTTTGGTAAAAAAGTCGTTCTTGAATCCTTATGAAACTTGGATTTCTAATTTAAATGGCACTCTAAGCATTTTGGAAGGATTAAAAAAGCTTAGCAAAAAAGGAAAAAAAATTTGTACAGCTGTATTAATAACAAGTGATAAAGTTTACAAAAATTTAGAATTAGATATAGGCTACAAAGAAAATGATTTAATTGGCGATTATGATCCTTATAGCGCTTCAAAAGCCTCAGCAGAGCTTTTAATTCAATCATACGTTAAATCCTTTTTTAATAATGGTAATTCAAAAGTAAGGATAGCTACTGCCAGGGCGGGGAATGTAATTGGAGGCGGGGATTGGTCTGATAATAGATTAATTCCAGATTTCGTTAAAAGCTGGTCAAAAAATAAAACATTATTTATAAGAAATCCTAATTCAACTAGACCTTGGCAACATGTACTTGAGGTTTTACGTGGCTACGTTTTATTAGCAGAGAAACTACAAAAAAATTCAAATTTACATGGCGAAAGTTTTAATTTTGGACCAATAAGTAAAAACGGTTATACAGTAGTACAATTATTAAAATACATTAAAGCAAAATTACCAAAAATACGCTGGTCAATTAAAAAAAGTTCCAAAAAATTTAAAGAAGCTAAACTATTAAGATTAAACTCAAATAAAGCTAGAAAAATTTTAAAATGGAAATGCGTTCTATCATTTAATCAATCAATAGATATGACTTTAAATTGGTATGAAAATTATTATTTCAAAAGGAAAAATTCTAAAGACTATTCAGTTAAACAAATACTTGATTATACTAATATTTATAAGAATAAATGAAAGTAATTATTTTAGCAGGTGGTTTGGGTTCTAGGTTATCAGAACATACAAAGACTATGCCAAAACCTATGGTAAAAATTAATGGAGTACCAATAATACTTAGATTAATGTCACATTACTCTAAATATGGTTTTAAAGAGTTTTTAATTGCTACAGGATATAAAGGGAATGTAATTAAAAAGTATTTTAAAAAAAATTTTTTTAATTGGAAAATTAACGTTATTGATACCGGAAAAAAAACAATGACGGGAGGAAGGTTAAAAAGGTTAAAAAAGTATTTAAAAGATGAGAGTTTTTTAATGACTTATGGTGATGGACTATCCAATGTAAATATAAAGAAATTAATAAAATTTCATAAAAGAAATAAAAAAATGGTTACCCTTACTGCTGTAAGACCTCCAGCGCGTTTTGGTGCTTTAAAAATTTTAAATAACCAAGTTAAATATTTTAAAGAAAAATCAAAACTAGACGAGGGTTGGATAAATGGAGGTTTTTTTGTAATTAACAAAGATTTTTTTAAATATATAAGAGGTGATAATACATTTTTAGAAAGAGAACCCTTAGAAAAAATTTCCAAAAAAAGACAACTGACTGCGTATAAACACACTGGATTTTGGCAATGCATGGATACTATTAGGGATAAAGAAATATTAGAAAAAATAGTCAAGAAAAGTGAAAAAAAAAAGTAAAAGTATATTAGTTGTTGGTGGAACTGGTTTCATAGGTTACAGCCTAATAAAAAGTTGTTTAAAAAAAAAATTAAAAGTGACGTGTGTTTCTTCAAAGAAGCCTCAATTTAAAAAGTTATTTCCAAAAGTTAATTTTATAGTTTGTGATATAAGAAATAAAAAACTGCTAAGAAAAAAATTAATAAAAGAATTTAATTATGTAATTAATCTAGCAGGGTATGTTGATCATTCAAATAAAAAAGAAACTTTCTCAAGTCACTATTTCGGATGCTTAAATATTTCAAATATGTTTTTAGGTAAAAAAATTGAGTCTTTTATTCAGATTGGAAGTGGTTTAGAGTATGGGAATAATAAATCACCTCATAAAGAAAGTAGCTTATGTAGACCAAAAGGCACTTATGCTTTAGCTAAGTATAAAGCCTCAATCCATCTACAAAAATTATATAAAAATAAAAAATTTCCGTGCACAATTTTAAGATTATACCAAGCCTATGGGCCTAATCAAAAATTTAATAGACTCATTCCAATGGTTATCAAATCATGTTTGAATAATAAAAATTTTGCATGTACTTCCGGTAATCAAAAAAGAGATTTTTTATATATTGATGATTTATCAAATCTAATTTTTAAAATTTTTAAAACAAAAAAAACAAGAGGAAAAATAATTAATGTTGGATCAGGAAATCCTATAAAAATAAAAACTTTAATAGAAACAATAAAAAAAATATCTAAGGGAGGGAATCCATTATATGGAAACATTAGAATGAGAGAAGATGAAACTTTAAATATGTATCCAAACATTTCTAGAGCAAAGAAATTACTAAAATGGAGCCCTAAATATTCTCTTCCTAATGGTTTAAAAAAAACGATAAAAAGTTATAGTGAAAAATTATAGTTCTAAACCGTTAGTAAGCATTATTATGAATTGCTATAATGGTGAAAAATATCTTAGAAAAAGTATTAAAAGTATTTTAAAACAATCCTATAAAAACTGGGAATTAATTTTTTTCGATAATAAATCATTAGATAGTAGTAAGAAAATATTTTTCGAATTTAAAGATAAAAGATTTAAATATTTTTATTCAAATAAAAATTTAAAACTATATAGAGCAAGAAATGAAGCAATTAAAAAAAGCAAAGGTTATTTCGTCTCTTTTCTGGATACAGATGACTTATGGCATAAAGATAAACTTAAAGATCAAATTAAATTTTTTAAGAGAAATAAAGATATTAAAATTTGTTACACAAATTTCTATTATTTAAAAAAAGAAAAAAAATTTTTAAGTAACAAAAAAATTAAAAATAAAAGAGTTACTTCGACCCAAAAGCTTTTAGATAATTATGACGTCGGAATATTAACAGTTATGTTAAAAAAATATTTATTCAAGGAACATAAATTTAAAGATAATTTTGAAATTATAGGAGATTTTGACTTGTTTTTAACTCTTAGTTTGAAATATGAATTAGGATATCTAAAAAAATCTTTAGCTACTTATCGAATGCATGAAAATAACTTATCAATAAGGAAGTTGGGCACTCATATTGATGAACTGCAACATTGGATAAAAAAAAAAGAAACTAGAAAAAAAATATAATAATTTCTCTTTTAAAAGACAGGAATTTAATCTTAAAATATTAAAAATAAAAAAATTATTACTAAAAAATCGTTTTTGAGTTCCCACCATCAATCGTAATTGCAGCTCCATTGACATAGCTTGCATTTTCACTGCATAAAAAAAGAACTAATTGAGCAAATTCAATTGTGCTCGCTATATGTTTTACAGGTATAGAATTAGATATTTGTTTAAGCCTTTTTTTATAATTTCTATTTTTTTTAATAATTAATTCTTTAAGTCTATCGGTTAATACAGCCCCTGTAAGTATTGAATTGATTGTTACTCCTTCACTTTCAATTTCTCTAGATAAAGTTTTTGAAAAAGCTAGAACACCAGCCCTAGAAACATTGGATAATACCATGCCCACTGCGGGTTCTTTAGCTGTGGTAGAAGTTAGGTTTACGATACGTCCCCATTTTTTTTTTTTTCATATCAGGTAAAACTTTCAAAGAGGTATGAATAAAACTTTTTAAGTTATTGTTTAAAGCATATTCCCAATCTTTTTTAGTAGTTTGAGTTATTTTTTTTGGATCTGGACCACCAGTATTATTAATTAAAATATCAATACTTTTATTGTATTTTCTTCTAATTTTTGAAAATAATTTATCAATCTCACTGGTCTTAGATAAGTCTGTTTGCAAAAACTGAATATTTTGTAATGAACCAATATTACTTATTTTTTTTTTTGCCTTATTAAGATTACTTAAATTCCTACTACAAATAATAACTTTTGCATTGCTTAAATAAAATTGCTTAGCTATTTCAAATCCAATTCCTTTTGAGCTTGCCAAAACTAATACTAATTTATTTTTAAAATCAAATTTAACCATTTATTTTTTTTACAAGAATATTTAGTTTAGATAAAGGCACAGCGTGCTCATTATCAGGAAATTTACCTCTAGAATTCATTTTAATATACAAAAAAATTTCTGAGGGTTTATATTTACATACCTTGGGTATTTCAAAAATATTTTTATAATGATTTCCATATGCTACTTCATTTTTAAATTTTTTTTTCATTATTTCAATTGTTTTAATTTCATTTGCAAAATTCTTTGTATTAAAAAAAGTAAAAAGTATTGTAATTTTATTATCTTTGACTATTTTTAAAAAATTTCTAACTTGAGTTATTGATTTCCCGCCAGTAGATAAAAAAATCTTACTAGTTTTAAGTGATTTTACTTTTTTTAGATAATTATAGTCTCCAAAAGAGCTTCCTAAAATTTTTATAAAGTCTAATTTTATCTTTTTTAAAAACTTAAAATCATCCCAACTATGAATAGCAACACCTACCATTTTAAATTTTTTTTTTGCTTTTTTAAAAAAGTTCTGTATTTCTGTCTTATTAAGACAATATTTTTTAAACTCTTTTTTGGTTTTGTTTTTATTTAAAATCTGAATAGATAAAGCATCAATTTTTTTATTATCTAATTTTTTTAAATATTCATTTAATAATTTTACTCTGCCGAAATGATTAATCCCAATCTCAGCTACAATTTTTATTTTCATTTTTGATTAGTAAACACTTAAGTTTTATATTAAACAATGTTTATTAATAGTATAATAAAAATTTACTTTTGGGCATGTAGTTCAGTGGTAGAACGCTTCGTTGACATCGAAGAGGTCATAAGTTCAATTCTTATCATGCCCACCAAACGTAAGTATTTTCAGGGTAATTGTCTATTTACATGTTAATGTAAAAATATTATAAGTTCTTGCCTGGTAATTATTGCGAAGGGGCCACACCCGATCCCATTCCGAACTCGGAAGT
>MDTB01027224.1_pt1 | contig 37272 bp, 38 predicted proteins | sample 811161 | NCBI WGS metagenome assembly MDTB01 (sample SAMN05326650, study PRJNA326480) | marine metagenome | isolation source: seawater | place: Mediterranean Sea | collected 2009 | reverse complement strand
GCCGGACTTACCGTTTTACTGGGCAGTTCGGAGGTATTAGTTTGGGGCGCCGTTGAAATCGCCCGTTTTTTTGGAGTGTCGGAGTTAGTGATCGGTCTAACGATTGTTGCCATTGGCACCTCGCTACCAGAACTGGCAGCATCCGTTGCCGCCGCACTGAAGAATAGAACGGACATGGCATTCGGAACTGTTATTGGCTCGAACATCTTCAATTCGCTAGGTGTCATTGGGATTGCATCTATAATTTCGCCATTTGCGATCGAGCCTGAAGTATTGCAACGCGATCTTCCATGGGCACTCGGGCTAACGCTGCTTTTCTATCTACTGGCTAGGTTCTCGACACGCGGAATATTCACACGTTCTCACGGAATACTTTTGCTTCTTCTATACGTAAGCTATCTTTGGCATATTTCTGCAACGACCATGCCGAATCAATGAGTTTTATCGAATCAGCCAAACGCACCATTCAGCTAGAATCCAAGGCAGTCTCTCAGCTGACAGATCAACTATCGGATAACTTTAACCGTGCCTGTGAGATATGTCTCGCGTGTCAGGGACGTGTCGTTGTGACGGGGATCGGTAAATCAGGCCATATTGGTAGTAAAATCGCTGCAACCCTCGCATCAACAGGAACGCCTGCTTTTTTCATGCATCCAGCCGAGGCATCACATGGTGACCTCGGAATGCTAACGTCCAACGACGTGGTTCTCGCACTGTCTAATAGCGGTCACTCATCAGAAATCGTTATGCTACTCCCTCTGATTCAAAGGATTGGAACATTATTAATCAGCATTACTAGGGATCCGAGCTCAATACTTGGCCAAGCGTCCGACGCGCATCTTCTTGTTTCTGTGACCGAAGAGGCATGCCCGCTGAATCTCGCACCAACTTCAAGTACTACAGCAGCGCTCGTAATGGGTGATGCCCTCGCGATAGCACTGCTTGAGGCTAGGGGGTTTTCGCATGAGGATTTTGCCTTCAGTCATCCGAGCGGAGCACTCGGACGGAAGCTTCTTTTGAAGGTCGAGGATATTATGCACTCTGGGGAGGCACTCCCCACAGTCACAGACGATACATTACTGCCTGAGGCATTGTTGGAGATGACCGCTAAGCGGCTCGGCTTTACGACAGTGCTTAATAAAAAAAACGAACTTGTTGGCGTATTTTCCGATGGTGACTTACGGCGTGCGATAGAGGGCGGATGCGACCTTCGAGGCCAAAGAATCCGCGATATAATGACCCGGGGCGGCGCGACCATTAATCAGGGCACTCTTGCAGCGATGGCAGCTCGCGTCATGCAAGAAAAACGGATCAATGCTCTAGTAGTCTTGAATCACGGGCGGCCTGTGGGTGTTCTGAATATGCACGATTTATTACAGGCAGGTATTCTGTGAGCGCGCAGACAGTTCGATTAATGGCATTCGATGTTGATGGCGTATTTACGGACGGGTCTGTTTACTATAGCGCAGACGGTGATTCACTTAAGGTATTTAATATTCTTGATGGGTTAGGTTTAAAACTCTTACAGAAAGCTGGGATTCAAACTGCCATTATTACGGGTAGAGCGTCCCCGATGGTGAAGCAGCGTTTCACTGAACTTGATGTGGATTTTGTAATTCAAAATCGCGAAGACAAGGGACAAGCTTTGGGGGAGTTAGCAGAAAAGCTGAATTTCGAGCAAGAAGATTTAGGCTATATGGGAGATGATTTCCCTGACCTAACAACGCTGGAAGTGGCAGGCTTTTTCGCCAGCGTGCCGAACGCGCCATATCTGGTTCAGGAAGAAGCAGCTTATGTAACAAAGTCGTTGGGTGGTCATGGTGCCGTCCGCGAGCTCTGCGAGTTTTTGCTGAAAGCACAAGGATTTGATACTTTGAAACTTTATCAGATGGAACCCGTGTGAGCGGATTGGGACGCCTTTTTTTGACCGCCTTGGGTAGTGTGGCTTTGTTTATTGGGTTGACTGAACCGACAAATAAGACCAGCGTTGATCAGACATTAAAAGAAATTACGGACCAACGGCCAGATGCATTCATGCAGGGCATCAATCAGCGTAAGTTTGATAGACATGGTCGACTCGAAACAACTCTCACCGCAACAAGCCTGCTGGATTTTGGGAGTCGAGCTAACGCGAAACTTATCAATCCCAAACTCCGGCTCGAACGGCAGCCCGCGACCTGGTTCATCGAGGGCGAACGCGGTGAACTAACTCCTGATCGAAATGAAGTATTCCTCTCCAAAAACGTCATCGCGGATCGTCTCGAAAATGGGAAAAATTCCTGGCACCTTAGCGGAGAAACGCTGAAGTGGGATCAAAGGACAGATCTTGTAACTTCAAGGACTCGAACAACGCTTAGTCAAGGTTCTATCGACAGTGTCGGTAATGAACTCGTGATTGACCTCAATACTAACGAATACAGGCTTGAAGACAATGTGAGGACAAAATGGCGAAGCGCTACTTCATCGGATTAATGTTACTGATCACAAAGTTAGTCTTTGCGTTACCTGCAGACCGTAGTGAGCCGATTGAGATCGTAGCTGATAACGCTGTAATCAATGAAAAACAGAATCAAGCTAAATATTCTGGAGCAGTGGTTGTCACACAGGGGACATTGAAGATTGAAGGTGACGTTGTGAATCTGAAAACCAACGAGAATGGCGAAGTAGAAACTGTAGTGGCTAAAGGTAAACCTGCTCGCTTTGAAAGCATGAGAAGACAATTAGATAAAAAACCAGCAAAAGGCGAGGCTAAGAAGATTTACTATACTTACGAGACTAACCGCGTCGTACTAACCGGGGATGCGATCATAACCTCTGAAGAGTCTGCTTTTTCAGGATCTGAGATCATCTATGATTTAGATTCCGGAAAGGTAATCGCATCCGGCAACAAATCTCAACGCGTCAACATGACTATGCAGCCAAGGAATAAATGAAGAAACTCACTGCCCAACATCTGAAGAAATCCTACAAAGGAAGAGAAGTTGTTTCCGATCTTTCGATGATAGTGAGCGCCGGTGAAATTGTCGGTCTTCTTGGACCAAACGGAGCAGGAAAGACCACAAGTTTTTATATGATTGTGGGCCTGATAAAACAAGATGCGGGACGGATTACGCTTGGTGACCATGACATCTCCCAAATTCCAATGCATGGCAGGGCAAAAGCAGGTCTCGGTTACTTACCTCAGGAGGCCTCAGTATTCAGAAAACTTAGCGTCTCTGATAACTTAATGGCAATCCTTGAATTGAGATCTGATTTGTCAAAAAATGCTCGACAACGCGAACGCGAACGCCTTTTGGATGAATTCCATCTTGGACACCTATCCTCAACAAAGGGCGTCGCTTTATCTGGTGGTGAAAGAAGGCGCGTTGAGATTGCCCGCGCACTATGTTCCAACCCAAAATTTATGTTACTCGACGAACCCTTCGCTGGTGTCGATCCAATATCAGTCACAGATATCCAAAACATTATTCGTCATCTGGCGGCGCGAGGCATTGGTGTGCTAATTACAGATCATAATGTGCGAGAAACTCTAGGTATCTGTCATCGCGGGTATATTGTGAACGTGGGACGAGTCATTGCAGAGGGTCCTCCTGCGACCCTGCTCACAAATACAGATGTTCGCCAAGTCTATCTTGGTGAACAATTTAAAATGACACTTCCTGAATGAAGCAAGCACTTCAACTGAAAGTCGGACAAAGTCTGACTATGACCCCTCAACTACAGCAGGCAATCAAACTTCTGCAAATGTCATCACTCGATCTGCAACAAGAAATCACCCGAGTACTCGAAGAAAATCCACTCCTTGAGCGAGAGGACGAAATCGAACAAGTTTCGGAATCCAGTGAAAACTCGATACCAGAGCAAGAAACTCCCGTTGATTCAATTGAAGTTGCCATTGAGACTGATTGGTCAGATACCAACCATTTCGACCTCAATCGTCCGATGACCCGAACAGCCTCAGATGATGAGTATGACAGTTTTGAAAATCGTACCTCCGAAAACCTTACCCTCGCTGACCATCTGCTTTGGCAACTCAATCTGATGCCGCTGACAGAACGCGATATGCTAATCGCTCGAGTTTTGGTTGATTCTATTAACAGCGATGGATTTTTAGATGCAGATCTTGATGAAATCACGCAAGCCCTCGCTGAAGAACTCGAGGATTTGGAACATGACGAGGTCGAGTGCGTTTTACACCAAATCCAAAGCTTAGATCCTGTGGGAATTGGTGCCCGAGGGATTGCTGAATCATTAAAAATTCAATTGGCTGCGCTCGGTCTACTCGGTGGAGACGTCTCACTGCCACTAAAACTCGTTCAAAATCATTTAGAGTTGCTGACCAAAAAAGATCGTGCTGGTCTAAAACGTTTACTGAATTGTAACGATGAAGAACTTGATACAGCCCTCGAACTAATTCGCTCTCTAGACCCAAAACCGGGTAGCCATATTGGTGGTAGTGATCCCGAATATGTGACTCCAGATCTCATTGTTCGCCGAAGTGTCGAAGGTTGGGTAGTTGAACTAAATCCTGACGCGTTACCGCGAGTAGGGATAAACCAGACTTATCAGAATTTCATTAAATCCGGTGATAAAAGCGAAACCAATGATTATTTGAAGAGTCAACTACAAGAGGCTCGCTGGTTCGTGAAAAGTCTCAAGTCCAGAGCAGAAACGTTATTGAAAGTAGGAACTTGTATTGTTCAAGAACAAATCGAATTTTTCGAAAAAGGACCAGTCGCAATGAGGCCAATGGTTTTGGCGGATATAGCTGACCGGGTGGAGATGCATGAGTCGACGATCTCACGAGTTACCACACAGAAATATATGCATACACCCCGCGGTACACTCGAACTCAAATACTTCTTTTCGAGTCACGTTGGCACCGATGGCGGCGGTGAAGCGTCGTCAACTGCGATAAAAGAGCACATGAAAGAATTGATCAATCATGAAAATCCGAAAAAACCATTATCCGATAACAAGCTCAGTCAAATGCTTTCGGAACGTGGGTTCAAAGTCGCCAGACGTACCATCGCTAAATATCGTGAAATGCTTGGTATCAGCGGATCAAGCGAGCGTAAACAGTTGTTTTAGGCTTTCCGCATGTTCGAAAAAAGAGCATAGTAAAACTCGGTAAGGTTTTACCCGGATTTGTCAAAAGGAAATAGTTATGCAAATCAGTATCAGTGGGCACCAACTTGACGTTACAGATGCACTAAAATCCTATGTAACAGAAAAATTGGATCGCATTGAACGCCATGCGGAACACATCACAAAGGTTGAAATCACTCTTACTATCGAAAAGCAACGGCGGAAAGCCGAGGGTAACGTTCATGTAGCCGGTGCAGATGTGCATGCATCTGCTGAGCATGAAGATATGTATGCTGCGATCGATGCGATGGCAGACAAGTTAGATCGCCAGCTCGTGAAACATCGCGAAAAAACCATTAGCCGAATGCAAGGACACTAAAAGCATCATACAATTGTGACGAGTTCTTTCTGAATATCCTTTTAGTCTCAAAAAGAGATACCAAATGCAGCTTTCTAAAATCATTACACCAGAACGCATCGTGTCGAGCCTCGACGGCGCGAGTAAAAAGCGTGTCCTAGAACTGACTGCAGAATTCATCGCTGAAGAAAGCAACATAGACTCCGAGGATATTTATCAAGGTCTCATTGACCGAGAACGTTTGGGTTCGACTGGAATCGGTTATGGTGTGGCGATTCCTCACTGTCGCGTAACCTCATTAGGTGACGACGAGACACGAGGATATCTCATTCAACTCAACCAAGGGATCGACTTTGATTCGATCGATGGTCAAGATGTTGAATTATTATTCGTACTCTTGGTTCCAGAATCGACGAATCAAGGCCATTTAAATCTCCTAGCCCAACTTGCCGACTGCTTTAGTAATGATCAGTTTAGACGTGATTTACAACTGGCGACCGATTCAGATGAACTCTTCAAAATCGCCCAGCGGGCGTTTAAAACGGCAGAAGCCTGATGCATTTGCTGATCGTTTCAGGCAGATCTGGAGCCGGAAAGTCCTCCGCTCTCGGCGCCCTAGAAGATCTTGATTTTTACTGTGTTGATAACTTACCAGTTACGCTGTTACCTGAGACTGTTTCTACCCTTCTGACCTTAGCACCGGGACGTAATTTAGCAGTCTCAATCGACATTCGTACACTAGGTCACCCGGCAGATGTTCCATCATTGATGAAGTCACTCGCGAAAGAGGTCAATCGCTTAGATGTGGTTTTCATTGATGCTATAGATGAATCACTTGCGCAGCGTTTCAATGAAACACGACGGCTACACCCACTTTCAACGGGTAATGAGCGCACTCATTTAACAGAAGCAATCCAGCTTGAAAGGGAGCGTTTAGAACCAATTCAAAATATTGCGACATTTAGGATTGACAGTTCAGGACTCTCAATACACGCATTGCGAAGCCAAGTCCGAGCACTGGTTGCAGGTCAGACTGCGACACGACCAATGGTGAAATTACAATCATTTGGATTCAAGCACGGCTTACCCACAGATTCCGATACCGTCTTTGATGCGCGATCACTTCCAAATCCTCACTGGGAGCCCCACTTACGCCCATTCACGGGACTAGATGAGCCCATTCGAAATTATTTAAGTCAATTTTCTGAAACCAACGACCTTCTTGATGAAATCGACGCACATATTCGTCGTTGGGTACCGCAACACGCGGAATCTGGACGACAATACTTCACTCTTTCCATTGGGTGTACCGGGGGACAACATCGTAGTGTTTTTCTAATCGAGGCACTAAGTCAACGCTTAAGTGATCTTGATAAGCAGGTGGTGCATCGCGAGCTATCAGCAAACAGCTAGAAAATGATGTAACCATGATTACTACGTCTGTAACAGTCAAAAACTTACTCGGTCTACACGCCCGAGCTGCAAATATTCTCGCCCGGGAGGCATCACGCTTTTCCTCAAGCGTTGAGATCGAGGACTGCGTGAGTCAGAGAAAGATTGATGCCAAGAGTATTATGCAGCTGCTGATGATGGCAGCAGGACAAGGCAGCGAGCTAATGCTTCATGTCTCTGGTGATGATCAAGAAAAAGCGACAGAGTCCCTAAAAGCACTATTTGATGATGGGTTTGGGGAACCTTGTAAATGAAAGGGCAATTCAAAGAACATTTTGTTGAATCCGGTCAGGCCAATCTACAGCGAATTAGCTTCGCCCTATCACAGGGCGCAATCGCTCGTACTCGTCAACTCATTAATGACGACTTTACCGCCCCAGATATTGCGCACGTTTTGTCATCAGTACCCCCAAAACAAAGGGACATTCTCTGGAATCTTATTGAGACTGAGAAGTTGGCTGCTGATGTTCTGGTTCACCTTGGCGAAGAAGAACGATCTGAGATCGTAGCACGCCTCGAGCCCCTGCAGCTCAATAGCCTAATCGAAAGCTTTGAGATCGACGACAAAGTAGACCTACTCCAAGAGCTTCCGGAGTCCGTCATTGAGGAGGTCTTGCTCTCGATGGATTCTCAAGACCGCCAGCGTGTCGTAGACGTTTTATCTTACGATGAAGATTCAGCGGGCGGGTTAATGAACACCGACGTCGTGACGATCCGACCTGACATCACCATTGATGTTGCGTTGCGTTACATCAGAAGATACCGCGAATTACCACCCATGACTGATAATCTGTGGGTGCTTAATCGACGTGATGAGTTTATTGGTGAGGTCTCTCTTTCAAAAATATTAATTTCTGATCCATCAACAACTATTCGAGAAATAATGGAAACCGAGATTGAGCCGTTGGTTGTCTCAACACACGAAGATGAAGTAGCGCAGCGATTCGAGCGGTTAGATCTAGTAAGTGCACCAGTCGTTGCTCTTGATGGTAAGTTACTCGGCCGCATCACCATCGATGACGTAGTGGACGTTATTCGAGCATCCGCAGATCACAGTTTGATGAGCCAAGCCGGTCTTGATGAAGATGAAGATATTTTTGCACCCCTGATCAGGACCATTAGACGCCGATCAATCTGGCTTGGCATCAATCTCCTTACTGCATTTCTCGCCTCAGCGGTGATTGGCATGTTTGAGGCGACTCTCGAACAAGTTATCGCTCTGGCGATTCTCATGCCCGTTGTGGCCTCTATGGGAGGTATCGCAGGCACCCAAGCACTCACAATCGCAATCCGAGGGATGGCAATAGGTCGTATTGGACCAGCGAACAGACATGCTTTAGTCAGTCGGGAAGCAGTAATTGGCGCCGCCAATGGAGTGCTATGGGCCTCAATCGTTGGCACTGCTGCTTTCTTGTGGTTCGGCGATTTTAAACTAGGCTATGTGATTGCTCTAGCGATAACTGTCAATCTTGTCGTTGCTGCTCTGATTGGGTCTCTATTGCCTGGATACCTGAGAGCGCGACAAATCGATCCCGCTTTGGCCGGTGGCGTCATACTAACCACTGTGACCGATGTTGTCGGCTTTTTCTGCTTCCTGGGGATTGCTACCCTCGTTTATGCGTGATTAGCTACCCGCCACCATCATCTTCTCAAATAACATCGAACCTGAAGAGATCGAGCGTCTGAGATCGAGATCGGATCCAACTGCCCTTAAATCATCACACAACATCCGATCAAGGTTAGATGCTACCGTTACCTCATGCACTGGATGCGAAATCTCGCCATTTTCAATCCAGAATCCTGACGCCCCGCGAGAATAATCACCATTCACCAGATTAACTCCCTGTCCCATTAGCTCTGTTACAACCAGGCCTCGTCCCATATCGGATACAAGCTCTTCAAAGCTCTTTGTACCTTTTAGGAACAGATTGCGCACTCCACCAGCATTGTGAGTGGTATGAAGTCCTAATCGATTCGCTGAGTAGAGAGAAAGGACATAACTCGAGAGCAGCCCGTCAGTGACAAACGCCTGCCCCCGTGTTGGCAACCCATCTCCATCGTAAGCTGAAGACCCTATTGCACAAGGCAGTAAAGGATTTTCTTCAAGTGTAACCCATTGCGGGAATACCTGCGTCCCCAAGCGATCGAGCAAATAACTCGACTTCCGATATAACGCCACACCGCCAATCGCGCTTGCAAAGCTCGATAATAAGCCTGAAGCAGTCTCTGGAATAAACAATACTGGAGTCTCAGCCGTCTGACACTTGCGTGGGTTCAGTCGGGCGATTGTCTTCTGAGCAGCTTCTCGACCGACGGCTTCGGGTGGCATTAATTGATCAGACCGACGCGACTGAGTATAGGCATAAGAGCGCTCTCGACTTTCCCCTTCTTCTGCCAACAACACACAACTCATTCCATGAATACTAGTGGGTTGACTGACCATCAGCCCTTCACTGGTTGCATGGACTGAGACCCCTCGGGTCGAAGATACGCATCCGCCGTCTGAGTTTGTGATTCGAGGATCTTCATCTCGCCCTGCTGCTTCGACCTCAATCGCCAAATCGATTGCTTGTTCTGTACTAATTTCCCACGGATGATCGAGCTGTAAATCAGGAACATCGTGAATAATCTGATCATGTGATGCAAGGACCGCTGACGGATCTGGGGCGGTAACCTTTGCGATAGCGAGAGCAGCGTCAACAGTATCCTGCAATGCCAAATCTGAAAGATCCGTAGTTGTCGCTGATCCGCGTGACTCGCCCACAAAGATAGTTACTGACAAAGACTGATCACGCATCATTTCGAGCTTCTCTGATTGCCCTAGCCGCGCCTGTACCTCAAGACCCACAGAAGTACTTGCGGCTACTTCACAGGCATTCGCTCCTACGCGTCTCGCTTGCTCTAAAATGCGATGCGTTAACTCTTCTAGGCGGCTTTTTTCTTGTTGTGGGTTAAACTTCAAAGACATGAACGACAAACGCTCCCATTACAATGACGAACCGATCGACAAAGACTCCTGCGAGGTTCCGTCCAAAAGTGCAAAAAAACGAGACATGTTGGCACTTCAAGCACTCGGACACGAACTGGCAGCGCTCTCGGAAAAGCAATTTCAGGAAATCGAATTCTCTGAGGATAATCTGCTTGATGCCCTCAAGACTTATCGATCTATCCCGACCAAAAGGCGTGAGGCCAGACGCCGACAAATGCAGTTCATCGGTAAGCTGATGCGGAGCGTTGAGCCAGGGTCGGTACAAAAACAGTTGAATGCTCTGAAACACACAGATGATGCTGACAAACGCAAACATCACCAGGCGGAACAATGGCGCAAACGCTTGTTGGTTGACTCGAAGCGAGCCACTGACTTCATTAATCAATTTCCTACCGATTCTCAGCAGTTGAATCAAATGATTCGGGCCGCGAAGAAAGCCAAAGAATTGGATAACGACAAAGGCGAAGCACGAAGCCTCTACCGTCTCCTGTACAAAGCGATCGCGCATTAAGCAGTTCCACCGACCGTGAGACTATCAATTTTTAAGCTAGGCTGCCCGACACCGACTGGCACGCTTTGACCGTTCTTACCGCAAATGCCAATACCCGCGTCAAGCGCAAGATCATCTCCGATCATCGAAATCGCTGACATCACTTGAGGACCATGACCAATTAAGGTCGCACCCTTAACAGGTGCTGTGACTTTACCTTTTTCAATTAAGTAGGCCTCACTCGCCGCAAATACAAATTGCCCCGATGTGATATCCACTTGCCCCCCACCAAAATTGACAGCAAATATGCCACGCTCGACTGACTCAATCATATCTAATTGATTGGCATCCCCTGGTTCCATAAAGGTATTGGTCATACGCGGCATCGGGAGGTGAGCATAGCTCTCACGACGACCATTACCGGTAGCTGATACACCCATTAGTCGAGCGTTCAATTTATCTTGCATATAACCCACCAAGACACCGTCATCAATGAGTACATTACGCTGACTGACATGTCCTTCATCATCTACATTTAGTGAACCACGACGATCCATCAGAGTGCCATCATCGACTACTGTCACCCCTTGTGACGCAACCTGTTGCCCAATTTTTCCTGAATAAAAACTGGAGCCTTTACGATTGAAGTCTCCCTCAAGGCCATGACCAACTGCCTCATGCAGAAGCACACCCGGCCAGCCAGCACCCAATACAACAGGCATCTCACCCGCTGGACAATCTACTGACTCCAAATTGACGATGGCCTGATCAACCGCTTCAGAAACCAACTGCTCGGCGTGTTGTTCAGTGAGCAACCTAGACAAATCATACCGACCACCGAGGCCCGAGCTGCCGCGCTCGCGACGCCCGTTCTTTTCAGCTAATACAGACAAAGATAAACGAACTAACGGACGAATATCAGCACCTAAAGTACCATCCGTCGCCGCAATCAGGACCTCTCGATAAGAAATTGAAAGAGTTGCTTGTACTTGAATGACATAGGCACTGCGCGCTCGGGCTTTCGCATCCAACTCTTGTAAAAATAAAATTTTCTCAACGGCCGCCGTCTCTGGAATTGGATTCATGGCGACATATAGCTTCGGAGTCGAAACCTGATCGAGATTGATGCCACCGCGCGGTGCCCGCCCACCTTGAATTGCCACGGCTACATCCCTCGCTTCTAGGATTCGTGACGCTGTAATCTCAGAACTGTACGCAAATCCCTGTTTATCTCCGACACAAGTTCTCACACCAACCCCAGCGTCGCGATGATAACTTGCGTCCTTAACCTCACCGTCTTCAAGCGAGAAGGTTTCAGCCTCAGCGCGCTCGAAAAATAAATCTGCAAAGTCGATGTCTCCAACAGCCAATTCACCGACCAAAGGGACCAAATCATCGATCGTTAATCCGCCCGGTGCCAGGATCGACTCACCGACGCTCTGTAGAAGTGTTGGCATTCACTTAGCCCTCTGCTTTACAAATGGTGGTAATAGGGAGACTTGGGGGTCATCAAAGGATCCTTCAATCCTATAGTCAGTTTTACCAACCTTGATAATTTTTGTACCAAGCGCCTTCTCGACGAGATAGATAGCACCACCGACTTGGGGAGCACCAAGCAAAACTGATGCGAGCGGTAAATTATTGGTGAAAGGGATATCGACCTCGAGCTTCTGCTTCAGCTCTTTATTGATCAAATCAGCGCTTCCCGTAAGCCGGAAGCTCGCTGAAGGGCCTCGCATGGTAAATTCTGGGTCGAATATTAATGCACCATTGGCAATCTTGGCCCTAGCGTCCACCCCATCAAATGCAACGCCGGGCTGCACAAGATCCAAGAAATCCAATCGCAGCCGTCTCGTAATCGTATCGATATTTAAAATACCGAAAAGACGAAGTACCTCGGCTGAATTGCCCAAATCAAGAAAACGTCCTTTCTTAAGGGATAACTCGACTGTACCTTGGCTTTTTAAAACCGAAAACCCCAGAGGCGAACCACGCCAACTCAAATTCGATACAAAACGACCATCTTCGGCCTCAAGAACCGGGTCATCTTCATTTACCCGCAGGATATTCCCTAATCGGTCGCCTTGTGCTCGCAACATGAGAGCGCTCTGCGCTCGACCATCCTGATATACCCAAGCGAGCTCTCCCTGAAAATGCTGATCGTCTCGATCAAACTCAAGCGTGGTAGCATCAATCCGTGATTCACCAGACACTAACACCGCAGAAAAATCCTGATAACGGATGTCTCCGCGCAAAAGGGTACTGATCCGAACATTAGTAGAAGGTAACTTTCCAGGATTGTAATCAAGCAGTGGGTCTTCCACTGATGGATCCAACAACCTACCACCCTCAGGTAATACCAATCGCTCCAAGTTTATTGATAATGGTGCGTCACCAACGCGACTAACCAGACCGGCGAGCTCTGTACCGTCAAACGATACATTAAACTCCTGCGGTGTGACGTTGATTGCGGTCTCACTGACAGCCAAGGGAGTATTTCCGAGGAGGAGTTGCTCGGTCCGCAATAACAAGGATATATCACCTAAACCAGATCCCAGCGAAGGGAGTGTCGCCCAACCAACAAGGTCTATCCTCGGTGTGATAACCTCAAACGCAAGTGGCGTCGTATCGAGAGCCCCTCGAATTTCTGCTGTCTCAAAAAATTTCACAGACAATGAGGATCCGCTTGGCTTATTCGACAAATTGATATTAATTCGACCAATGGTCTCTGGATCTTTATCCAACGGGTACGGTAGTGCTGAGCCAATCCCGGCCCCGTCCGTTTCAAGTGAAAAGAAAGACGAGTCGTCCCTTACACTAGCGACAAAAGACCATTCACCTGATCCAAATAACTGCTTTTCAGTTAAACCAAGTTGTGCAAGTTTCGAGAAATTAACCGATCGTATGCGCCCCTTCCCCGTTATATCAGTCTTACCATCTAGAACCGTGATACGGGCCTCGATCGGGTCGCCGAGCAACTGCCCTGTAAGGACATCTGTATAAAGGCCCTTACCTAAGAGATATTTGGCGCGTCCTTTAACTTGCGTGATCGGCTCACTCAAATCTTCCCAAGTCACCGACAAATCCTGAGTTTCCATAACCACATGGCCTTCCGGACGCTGTCCGATGGGAACTTCTAACCAAACATCTCCTTTCAACGTGCCTTCTAATGCGATACCTGAATGGAGTGCATCTGGCTTCACGCCAGCTGCGTCAAGAATCTGTAGAGCTGTCGAGGCCTCTCCTGACAGATCACCACGAATATTGATCCGGCTACTGTGTTCAGAGGGTTGCCAAGCCACAACTCGGTTTACAAATAGCCCCCCAAATTCCGATTTCTGAAAATCAATGTGAGCACGGCGATTGGCAAAATCAACCACACCAGCACGACCAATAAAGGCAGGCCAATCAGCAAACGGCTTAAACTTATAACTCTTCAAAGGAAAACGCATGGCTAGTTCACTACGTGGCTGATCTGCATTGGCACCAAACGGGGCCGAATATGAAATTCGTCCATTTTCGACCGCAACCTTCTCAATCGTCTGATTCAAAAATGCAGTAACCTCACCATTTAAGACCGAGGGTAAAAGCCCTCTCAACGCCCCAGTGCTGGCTTTCACTGCCATTTCCAACTGTATGTGTTGCTCTCCATCTTTCGGGAAATCTAATAAAAGAGCACCTGTGACATTTTGTACGTCATCACGGACCTTCAGATCGTGGCCCATTATCGCCACACCCTCATCTGTTTGATTGAAGGCCAAAACACCTTTCAATGACTGATCTTTCCATGGTTCATCAAAGACCTCCGGTAACGAAAACATTGCTGCCTCTGAATGGAAACGAAACCAACCACGTGACCCATGCAAAAACAATCCACCAGATACAGGCCCAATCTGCGGTATTGAACGTGCAGCCTGAATCTCAAAAGAGTCCACATCCGCATGTACCAGCGGATCCTCGTCAAGGTGCCAGTCGAGCTGTATATTGCTCGCACGGAATGTTGGTTTGTTTAGAGACAGCAGTCGTACGAGTTTCAAATCAAGATTAGATGTTTTGAAAAACGCGCCTAAAGGTTCACCCTTCAAATCAACACTAGGTACCTGTGCAATCAATCTCTCTCCATCAAAATGAAGCCCACCACCTGTACCTGCAATCTTGATTCCGGGTAATTGGAGCTGCAACGAATCAAAAGATGCGCGTGCGGAAGACAACCCAGTTAACTCAAAGCGTACGTCGGAATCCCCGCTCAGACCTCGGTCGCTCTCATCCAAACCAGTGACGCGCGCGATACCCTCGACTGGGCGACCGTCTCGGATGGTTAACCAGGCGGTTGCCTCCAAAGCGACCGATAATCCATCTAGACCGACCATAGGAATGGGGGCGTTTTGAAGGCGTGTATGCATCCTTACCTCATGACTCTCTTGATCGGCGCTTGGATATCGCCAGTCAACCTCCAGAGGAATAGAAACGTCCTCTGTCACAACACGTGCCTTCGCTATAACGCCAAGGTCAGGGGTGATTTCTAGAGATAATCGCTTCAGTGATAAATCGCCAAGAATCACATCGAAATTTTGTAACTTCAATGCTCCAACTGTTTTGATAGCTTCGTGTAACCTCGTTAGAAGCTGAGCCCAGATAAGTGGATCTGGGATTTCACTACTATCAGTCAATCGCTGGACAATTTCCCCTTCATCTAAGACAAATTCACCGATAACCGGCTCCATAGCCGCAATAGTCGCGAATAGATCCAAAAGTATTTGAACCCGCTGGACTTCAAATGAGTCAGTCTCCTGCTGAATGACGATATTCAACGCTTCAAGATAGGGGCCAGTCCATGATAGGCGTGCACCAATTTCTGAAACGGTCACGCGCGCATTTAGGCGCTCTGATAAGAGCTCCTCAATATCAGTACGCCAGTAGTTAACCATCGGCAATGCAGCAAGAACAACTCCCTGAAGAGCAGCGAGGATTACAATAACAATGGCTTTAGTGGTCAAAAATCCCCGGATCACGATACCACCACCTCATAACGATCTTGGGAAAAACTCAAATCAACCTGAAGCCGAATCGGACGATGAATAAATGTTTCCAAGTCTGCAAGCGCATCAGACTCCTCATCGATCAATCGATCGATGACAGGAGGAGCGGCGACGACTGTCGTTGTCTCCGCAGAGTACGCACGATATTCCCGCATTACTGCCCTGAATATTTCATAACAGACAGTCTCTGGAGTCTTGATTTGACCGGTGCCTCGACATTGTGGACATGACTCTTGTAAGAGGCCTGACAAAGACTCCCGTGACCGTTTACGCGTCAAGATAACGAGGCCCTGTTCGTTAAAACCGCTGATTCTGGTCCTCACTGGATCCCCTTCAATCGAGTGCTCGAGCGTCCGCAACACCTGTCTCTGATGCTCCTCATCCCTCATATCGATGAAATCGATAGCCACAATACCACCCAGATTGCGGAGTCGTAACTGACGACCAATCGCGACGGCAGCTTCCAGATTTGTTCTGAAAACCGTCTGCTCTAGGGTGTGTGTACCAACAAAACGCCCGGTATTGACATCGATAGTTGTCATGGCCTCTGTCTGGTCAATCACCAGATAGGCCCCAGACTTCAAATCGACCTGACACGATAATGCCTTTTCGATTTCTTCTTCAATCTGGTACACGTCAAAGATAGGTCGGTCGCCCTGATAGTGCTGAAACAGATGAGCCAAATCTGGCATGAACTTGGATACAAATTGAGATAACTTAGAAAAAGTTTCGAGCGAATCAATCCAAACACGCTCGGTATCACGTCGGATTTGATCACGGACTAACCGGTGTGTCAGCGGAAGTTCTTCGAAAATTAAGGTGGGCGACTTTGCCATTTTTTGCTCGGCCTGAATGTTATCCCAAACGCGCTTTAAGTAAACCAGATCATCCTCAAAGCCCTCCACCGTATTTCCATCGCCTGCGGTCCGCACAATCACCCCGCAGTCAAGCGCTTTCGATACAAGCGCTTTTTTTGCTATCGACTTTAGGTAATCGCGGGTGTGCTCACCTTCAATTCGCTGGCTGACACCGACATGCAACGCAAATGGCATCAATACTAAATGTCTACCCGCGAGTGAGACTTCAGCGGTTAAGCGAGCTCCCTTGCTACCCAGTGGATCCTTAATCACCTGCACTAACAGGTCCTGACCCTCTGTCACAAGCTTTTGTATCGGACTATTGCTCTCTGCATCCGATTTAGGAACATCCTTGGCATGCAAAAATGCGCACCGATCGAGACCAATATTGACAAAGCAAGCCTGCATTCCGGGGAGTACACGAGCAACCTTTCCAAGATATACGTTGCCAACCAGGCCACGTTGTATCGCTCTTTCAATATGAATTTCCTGCAGCAACCCCTGCTCCATGACGGCGACGCGAGTCTCAAGCGGGGTGAAATTCAGTAAAATTTCATGACGCACCGTTCAACATAGCCTCCAGCTCGACCAGTGGAAGCCCAACAACATTTGTATAGGATCCGTTTATCGATTGCACAAAGCGAGCCGCGACGCCCTGAATACCATAACCACCAGCCTTGTCGGAGGGTTCGCCAGTATCCCAGTAATTTAAACGTTCTGATATCGAGAGTTCACGAAAGGTCACATCGGTTCGAACAGAGCGGATCATCGATTGGGCACCATGCAGAACGCAAATACCAGAATAGACCTGATGTGTAGTCCCAGACAGTAGCTCCATCATTGTCAGGTAATCTTCTTTATCTCTGGGCTTGTTCAGAATATGTCCACCGTAAGTAACAGCAGTATCTGAACCAATTATGGTCTCTTTAGGCGCCCCCTGATCCGCGATTGCTCTGGCTTTTCCTTCCGCGAGACGACACACGTACTCCGAAGGGGATTCGTCACTTCGGTGTGATTCATCAACATTGGCGGGTATCACGAGGAAGTCCGTCGTAATCAGTCTCAATAAGTTGCACCGTCTCGGAGACTGGCTTGCAAGAATCATTACCGTTGCGCCTCAGAGTCTTGGGTATACTGGGCTAATAAATCATAGAGCCAACATAGTGGAGACCAAAATAAAGCTGAGGAAAAAGCCTGAAACAAGAGAATATAAAATTCTGGTGCCTGCCCCGTCAGGGTTCTAACCCAATATGAAACTGCCGAAGCAATCATTAGTACAACAAAAATAACAGTCGACTGACGTAGCCAGTTAACCTGTCGAATCGACGGCCCCAGTAATGTCAACGCATAAGCAATTGAAGCAAATATCAAACCATGTAATCCGAGGGCAGTTCCATACAAGACGTCGACCGGCAATGATGATACCAACAAAAGGGTCATGGATAATTGGTGGTTACGCATCAGACCCCACCAGGTGACAAATAAATACCCAAAATGCGGTAACGCGAATGATACAAATGATGGGTAGGGAAAGGCGACCAACAGCAGGGTCAAAAGCCATGTTAATCCAAAAGTCATCACTCACCCTTCGATAGGTCGACCATAACTAATGACAATCGCGCGAGCGGTGCCACTGGTTCGGCAACAACCCAAGCAAATGGCTGTCCGGGAGCACGTATTACCTCTTTCACTTCAGCAACCGGGATACCGGGCTGAAAACGCGCTCCCAGACCTGAAGTTTCTAAAATATCACCTGGAACTATATCTACAGTATCGGGAAGATTTCGTAGTTCAATTCGATCCATACGACCGACCCCGACAGCGATCGCGCGTTCGCGCGTTCGCATCACTTGTACCGGTAAATGATGAGTCGCATCAGTCATCATCAAAACATCAGCTGCGTTTGGATATGTCACGACAACCTGCCCAACCAAGCCATCGGCAGAGATAACTGGTTGCCCTATCATCACTCCTGCCAATAATCCTCGATTGATAGTCACTCGATGAATAAATGGATCATTCGATAAGCGTTCAATCTGTGCCTGCAACAAACGCTCGTTGACTCGCTCTTTGACACCAAGGAGCCGTCTTAACTCAGCATTCTCAGCTCGAAGGGTATTAAGCTTGAGCTGCTCAGTTTTCAAGCGCTGGTTTTCAAGGGCTATGGACTCCAGTCGCTGCACAATTAGATTTTGAGATTGCGACCATTGGATCACTTCACTCAATAATCTGCCTGGTAAGAACGAAAGTTGCTCAACTGGCCAAAGGCCGGTTTTTATTGTCTGACGAACTAACGTCAGAGCGTTGAATCGGGAATCGATAAAAATCGTAGCCACAGAGAATGTAACCGCAATAACTAGGCGGACCGCGGCTACACTTGTTTCAGAAAACAGCGGCCGCATTTACCAACTCTTAATCAGAGTTGAAGAGATTGAAGGAAGCGCGATCAATCAACTCTAGCGCTTTACCACCGCCACGAGCAACGCAGGTCAGCGGATCATCAGCAATCAAAACGGGAAGTCCTGTTTCTACCGCTAGAAGCTCATCTAGGCCCTTAAGTAATGCGCCGCCTCCCGTCAATACAATACCTCGCTCAGCGATATCAGACGCCAATTCTGGAGGCGACTGCTCAAGGGCATTCTTAACCGCAGCAGTTATCTGAGCTAGTGGCTCAGAGAGCGCTTCCTGAGTTTGATTTGACTTCAGAGTCAACTGTTTAGGTATGCCCTCTGCAAGATTGCGGCCACGAAGATCAATTTCCTGCTCACTCTTCACCGTGACCGCCGTACCAATCTCATGTTTGATCTTTTCTGCCGTCGAGTCACCGATCAGGGTACCAAAACGCCGACGCACATAGCCAACAATCGCCTCATCAAAACGATCACCACCAATCCTCACTGATTCCGAGAATACGATCCCGTTGAGTGAGATAATCGCAATCTCTGTCGTTCCTCCCCCGACATCCACAACCATCGAACCACTCGCGTCATCGACTGGAAGTTCTGCGCCTAACGCTGCCGCCATTGGTTCCTCTATGAGATACACTTCTCGGGCTCCTGCCCCCAGCGCGGACTCCTTGATAGCCCGCCGCTCAACCTGAGTCGATTGAGCAGGAACACACACAAGCACTCGTGGTGACGGGCGAATGATCGAATTTTCATGCACTTTACCAATAAAAAGTTGAAGCATTTTCTCGGTAACATGGAAGTCTGCAATTACACCGTCTTTCAGAGGTCGAATAGCTACAATATTTCCCGGGGTACGGCCGAGCATGCGCTTCGCCTCAATACCCACTGCAGCAACAGAGCGCTGCGTTCCTACTGTACGAATCGCAACGACTGAAGGCTCATCCAGTACGATGCCTTTACCTTTAACGTAGATCAGCGTATTCGCTGTGCCTAAGTCGATCGAAATATCGTTCGAAAACAATCCGCGTATGGCTTTAAACATGCAAGCTTCATCCTGTTGTGCGTGCGCGATAAGCTAGAGAGTTTAGCCGACCTAGTCTCTATACTGAAGCCTTATGCTAGCATTCGTGAACCTAAATACGATTTTCAAAGACGGAGAACCCCATGTCGCTGACGAGCGATCACGTCAAACGCGTTGCCAAATTGGCCCGATTAGGACTCACAGACGCCGAGACCACAGAAACACTTGCACAACTTAATTCAATCCTAGATCTCGTTGATCAAATGCAGCGAATTGACACAAAAGACGTGGTCCCACTCGCTCATCCATTGGAACTTAAGCAAACGCTCCGAGCTGATGAAGTCACAGAAATGGATCAGCGTGAAAAATTTCAAAATACAGCACCTCAAGCGGATGCTGGTCTATATTTGGTACCGAGGGTTGTTGAATGAGCGACATCACCGACCTGTCATTTTCTGAACTCAAAAAAACGCTACAGAAGAAATCTCTATCCAGCACTGAGATCACCACAGCCTTCCTAGATCGCATCGAGTCACTCAATCCAGAACTCAATACCTTTATCACTATCACTCGTGATGAGGCGATACAATCGGCTAAAAATGCGGATATGGCGATCAACCGTGGAACGGCAACCGCCTACACTGGACTTCCGATCGCACACAAAGATCTTTTCTGTACAGACGGCGTCTTAACAACTTGCGGCTCCAAAATTTTGTCGAACTTTGTTGCGCCTTATGACGCACATGTTGTTAGTCGCTGTAAAGCCGCGGGGCTCGTATCTCTTGGCAAACTCAACATGGACGAATTTGCCATGGGCTCATCCAATGAGAACTCATATTTTGGCCCAGTCAGAAATCCATGGGACAAAACCCGTGTTCCAGGCGGAAGCTCCGGTGGATCGGCTGCAGCGGTTGCCGCCAAGCTCACGCCCCTAGCGACAGCGACAGACACCGGCGGATCTATTCGACAACCGGCAGCATTTACTGGTACCTCGGGTCTGAAGCCCACTTACGGACGCGTTAGTCGATTCGGTATGATTGCTTATGCATCAAGCCTTGATCAAGGTGGACTGATTGCGCACACGGCAGAAGATTTAGCGCACGGTCTGGGGCTGATCGCCGGTCACGATAGCCGTGACTCAACATCAGCTCAACTGCCGGTTCCTGACTACACGGAAGTACTGAATGATTCGCTGGTAGGCAAAGTTATCGGACTTCCAAAACAGTTTTTCGATGATAATCTCGATACTGCCATGCGTAATGCGATGGATGCGGTTCTCGATGTCTTAAGGTCGCTCGGCGCAACTACAGTAGAGATATCACTCGACCATGTCGCCGAAGCGATTCCAGCTTATTACGTAATCGCTCCAGCTGAGGCCAGCTCGAACTTATCTAGATTCGATGGGGTACGATTTGGCTACCGCGCTGATAAACCAACAGATGTGCTGGATCTCTACGAACGGTCTCGTAGCGAAGGTTTTGGCAGCGAAGTAAAACGTCGGATCCTGATCGGAACCTACGCCCTTTCTGAGGGCTATTACGATGCGTATTATAAGAAAGCACAGCAGATTCGCCGGTTGATTCGTGACGAATTTAACCGCGCACTAGCTTCGTGTGATCTCATATTCGGACCGAGTACACCATCGACTGCTTTTGGTATCGGTGAAAAAAATTCAGACCCAGTTTCAATGTATCTGGAAGACATTTACACCGTTGCAACCAACATGGCAGGCTTACCGGGCGGTTCTTTTCAAGCGCCGTTGGTTAGTGGCTTACCGACCGGTTATCAGCTCACTGGCCCCGCCTTCGGCGAGAGCATTATTCTGAACGCTGCACATCAGGTTCAAATTGCGACTGACTGGCATCGTCTGAACCCGGAGGGTCTGTGATATGTATGAAGCTGTGATTGGACTCGAAGTCCATGTCCAACTCTCTACAAACTCAAAAATCTTCTCGGGATCATCGACAGATTTTGGCGCAGAGCCAAACAGCCAGGCATCGCTTATCGATCTAGGTATGCCAGGCGTATTACCTGTGCCTAACGCAAAAGCATTCGAAATGGCCGTCAAATTCGGACTCGCGATCGACGCCGAAATTGGACAGCAATCGATCTTCGACCGGAAGAACTACTTCTACCCGGACCTTCCAAAGGGATACCAAATTAGTCAGTTTGAAAAGCCAATTGTTGGCCCTGGTCGCGTTCTTATACACCTTGAAGACGGCATCAAGAAAACAATCAACGTAACTCGCGCGCACCTTGAGGAAGATGCTGGTAAAAGCGTTCACGATGCGTTTGACGGAATGACTGGTGTCGATTTAAACCGAGCCGGCACGCCACTTTTGGAAATTGTCTCTGAGCCTGAACTCCGTTCAGCAGAAGAGGCGGTTGCCTATCTCAAAGTTATTCATTCAATTATCCGCTATCTCGATATCTCCGACGGCAACATGGCCAAAGGGTCGATGCGCTCCGACTGTAATGTCTCAATTCGACCTAAAGGATCTGAGACTCTCGGTACTCGCACAGAGATCAAAAATGTGAACTCGTTCCGCTTTGTCGAAAAAGCCATCAATGCCGAAATCAATCGTCAGATTGAAATTTTGGAAGATGGCGGACGAGTCATCCAAGAAACCCGACTCTATGATCCGGATAAAGACGAAACGCGTTCGATGCGGTCAAAAGAGGAAGCGAACGATTACAGGTACTTTCCAGATCCCGATCTGTTACCGGTAGTTCTCGACGATAGTTTCATTGAGACCTGCCGCGTCAACTTACCGGAGCTTCCCGAGGCTCGGAAAGCACGATACATCCGTGAATACGGCATTACAGATTATGATGCCGGTGTTTTGGTCGCTGATCGCGATATTGCTGATTACTTTGCTGAAGTTGCGAATACATCAGGGGAAGGCAAGCTCGCCGCCAACTGGGTAATGGGAAGCATTTTGGCCGAACTGAATCAGACAGGCGGATCTATCATTGACTTTTTCGTGACGGCAACACAGTTATCCGACCTAATCAGCCGAATCAAGGATAATACGCTAAATTCAAAGACAGCCAAAACTGTCTTTGAAGGCCTACTAGCAGGCGAGGGTGAAGTGGATGCGATTATCGAGGTCAAGGGACTCGTTCAAGTTACAGACACCGGCACAATCGAAGCGATTGTCGATGAAGTCATTACTGAAAACCCAGACCAAGTCGCCAACTACCGAATAGCCCCAAAAGACAAACAGGGCAAGATGCTTGGTTTTTTTGTCGGGCAAGTGATGAAAAAGTCACAGGGGAAGGCAAACCCTCAGGCCGTGAATCAAATTTTGAGCTCAAAGCTCTCAGGCTGATCCACATACTTGGCAATCGGGGTCCTTCCGGTAACGGAAGGATTTCCATTCCATGGTCTTTGCATTTAACCGCGTCAACCGTCCAACTAAGCGGTCAGGCCAGCCAAGCAACACACCCAGAACCTCGACCGCCTGCAAAGTGCCTAAGGTGCCGACCACAGGGCCCAATACTCCAGTCTCTGCACAAGTCGGTTCAACCTCCGGCACGTCGGGTATTAGACAGGCATAACAAGGGTTCTCCGTATCACGCGGATCGATTGTTGTCAGTTGCCCCTCAACACCCAGGGCCGCCGCCGACACTGTAGGCACCCTATGCTTTAATGCCAAATTATTGGCTAAAAACCGAGTAGCAAATCGATCGGTACAATCAGCAATACACTGGGCGCCAGAGACCGCATCATCCATGTTTTGATCATCTGCGCACACGCCAAAGGCATCGATCTGAATCCAGGGATTGATTCCAAGAATTCGCTCTCTGGCAGATTCGACTTTCAATTGGTTCAAGCTTTTCTGACTATGGATCACCTGACGATGAAGATTGGTCTCATCCACAATATCACCATCAACAAGCGTTAATCGCCCCACACCCGCGGCCCCTAGATATAGCGATAACGGACTCCCCAAACCACCGAGTCCTAAGACCACAACATGAGATTGCTTGAGACGCTCCTGGCCATCGACATCGACATCAGACAGCAGGATTTGTCTTGCGTAATGCAGTAGTTCGGAATCTGTCATCATGGCTTTTGCATCCTCGTCACTCGGTCTCTGCCTGCTAAGTCTTGGAGCGTTTGGACTGACCGCCAACCGATATCGATAGCAAGTTCTCTCACATCATGGGCCTGACTGTAGCCATGCTCAAGGCACAGCAAACCACCCTTAGCCAAATGATTCGGCGCATCCCACAATATCCGCTGAATCAAAGACAAGCCATTGTGATCTGAAAAGAGCGCCTCTGCTGGTTCATGAGCGACCACATCGGCATCAACTTCAGGATCATGCAAGCCGATATATGGCGGATTTGCTGTGATCAATTCAAACTCCAAAAGCCCCTCGAAAAGGTCTGCCCGGGCACACTCCACATCCAACTGCAAGGCAGTTGCGTTCTGGGCCATGCAACGAACCGCATATTCTGACAGATCGCTTGCTGTCACCACACATTCGGGATGTCGCGCTTTTATTGCAAGAGCCACAGCACCAGAGCCCGTACAGAGATCGTGAACCGATTGAATATTGCCACTGGAAATCAATTCTGAGGCAACCTCAACCAGGATTTCGGTGTCAGGTCTGGGAATCAGCACTTTTGAATCAATCGCAAGCTTTAAGCCATCGAAATAGGTCACCCCGAGTATATAAGCCAGAGGCTCACCAGCAATTGATCGCTTTGCGATGTCTAAAACCTGCTCAACTTTGCTGTCCGAAATAGGGGATTCAGCCGAGAGAATTTGCTCAGTCAGTGTTAGTCCAAGCACCTCGGAGAAGACCAATTGTTGTTCACTTTGGGTCCATCTAGCTGCCCGAATGCTATCCAAACGCTTTATTTCCGTAAGCGTCATGTGCCCGTATCAAGGCCTGCTAAAATCTCGGCTTGATATTCCTGCACTAGAGGATCAATGATCATCTGACAGCCGCCATCCATTATCTCATCCAACCGATAGAGCGTCAGGTTAATTCGGTGGTCAGTGACGCGACCTTGCGGGAAGTTGTAGGTCCGAATCCGCTCAGATCTGTCGCCGGAACCTACAAGCGATTTTCTTTCACTCGCTTCCTTGGCCTGCTGTTCTTGCCTTGCCGCATCCTCAAGCCGAGCATGAAGGAGCGATAGCGCGCGCGCCTTATTTTTATGTTGTGACCGTTCGTCCTGACATTCGACAACCAAGCCACTCGGGAGATGGGTTATTCGAATTGCAGAGTCAGTCTTATTCACATGCTGACCACCAGCGCCACTAGCCCTGAAAGTATCTATTCGTAGATCTTTGGTATCAATCGTCGTCTCTGCCATCGGGTCTACTTCTGCCATTACCGCGACCGTGCAAGCTGACGTATGAATTCGACCCTGTGACTCGGTCGCCGGAACCCTCTGAACCCGGTGCGCACCGGATTCAAATTTCAATCTGCCGAATACCCGATCACCGACTACTTTCAAAATTACCTCTTTATAACCGCCGAGGTCAGCTTTTGATTCTGAGAGAACTTCTGTTCTCCAGCCCTGAGATTCTGCAAATTTCAAATACATGCGTGCGAGATCACCAGCGAATAAGGCGGCCTCATCACCACCAGTCCCTGCTCTAATCTCAATAAAAGCACTTTTTGAGTCTGCCGGTTCCCTCGGTATCAAGGCAATCTGTAATTCTGATTCAAGCAATAAAAGCGATTCCTTCACCATAATAGTCTCAGACTCCGCCAGCTCTTTCATGTCTTCATCATCATCACTGGAGAGTAAGCCATCCAAATCACTCAGATCTTTAATGAGTTCTCTACGACGCCGCACCAACTCAACAACCGGCTCGAGATCACTGTATTCTTGTGAAAAAGCAACAAACTGTGTTTGGTTCCTGATCACTTCGGGATCGGATAAAAGCACAGCGAGTTCTTCATATCGGTCAACCAGCTGATCTAAACGATTCAGAAGCGTTGGTTTCAATCCGATTCCTCTGTGTCGTCAATTGAAAAAAGGCGGTGCGTTGCTTCAAGAAGTGACAAATCACCCTGCTCAGCGGCACTGCGGAGTGCTACTGTTGGCGCATGTAAGAATTTGTTTGTCAGATTTCTGCTCAATTGGGTAAGCACTTCATCAGCTGGTCTTCCTGTCTCTAACATCTTTATCGCGCGACCCAGTTCCTGTTCTGATAGACCCTGAGCTGAATCGCGCAATTGTTTAATCGTATCAACCGCTCTGTAACCACGAATTTCACGCTGCCACCCATCAAGCGCCTCACTTATTAATGTTTCTGCTTGGCGCGCAGCATTCTGCCGATGCCCCAAGCCCTCTTCGATGACGGCCTGCAGGTCATCAATCGTGTAAAGATAGATAGAGTCCAGCTCATCAACCTCGGGTTCAATATCTCGAGGCACAGCCAGATCAACCATAAACATGGGCTTCTGCCGCCTGAACTTCTGGGCCCTTTCAACCATCCCTTTACCAAGCACGGGGATAGGCGCTCCCGTGGATGTAATCACAATATCTGCATCTTGAATACGGTCAGCTAGTTCTGTGAGAGGCCATGCGTAACCACCGATTGATGCGGCAAGCGTTTCAGCATTAGCAAGCGTTCGGTTGACGACATCGATTCCGTGTACCCCTTGTCCATTCATGTGTTCTGCCACCAACTGAATGGTTTCACCTGCGCCGATGAGAACTACTTTGCACAATGACAGATCAGAAAATATTCGGCTGGCAAGATTCACTGACGCGTAGGCGACAGAGACAGGATTCCGTCCTATAAGTGTCTCTGTACGGACCAGTTTCGCCACAGCTAAAACCTTCGAGAAAGCTTGCTCAAGCTCGGTACCGCAGGTCCGAGCATCACGAGCAGCGCGGATTGCGTCTTTAAACTGCCCCAGAATCTGAGGCTCACCAAGGACCATTGAATCTAGTCCCGAAGCCACACGCATCATGTGTCGCGCTGCATCTAGGGCTTTAAATTCATACACGTGAGGTGCAAGGGTCTCGGCATCAACTGAGTGATAGCCAGCGACCCAGCTTAAAACATCAGGTTCTAAGGCGTCATCAATCGCCAAAAAAAGCTCTGTCCGATTACATGTTGATAAAATCGCGCCCTCGCGTACCCCCGGAAATTGTTCCGTTAACTGCACCAACGCATTTGGCAGACACTGCACATCAAAAGCAACCTGCTCACGCAGTTCTACCGGCGCCGTGGTATGGTTAAGCCCAACAGTAAAAAGAGCCATTTAAGAAAACGATGAAACCCATTTCGAATCAGTGGCGAAATTGTAGCAGAGCTTGCGCTTTGTTGGTCCTTGTTACACTTATCTCTTGCCAGCCGACCAAAACAGTCAACTCAGATTTGCATACGGTCACATTTGCTGGCCCCACAACCCTCGCGAAAATACCTGATATTAAAACAATCTCTGGGCTGGTAATGCTCGCAGAGGCGAAGCTCGCCTCAGCCGACGCAAAAACGGCAGTCTCCCTCTATCTCGAGGCTGCAAAGCGAAGCTGGAATCCACAGGTAGCGGAGCGGGCAGCATTTTTAGCAAGGCAAGCCGGTACTAGCAACCAAATCGAGGAGGCCTTGAGTCGCTGGCAAGAAATCGATCCCAATTCGCATGGTCCACACGAAGCAGCTTTCATTTATGCCGCGGAACATGATCAACCCGAGCTACTCCAATCGTCACTCACCAAACTGGTTAACTCTGAAGCTGACTACCGTGCACATTGGCTGGCAAGTTTTTGGTTAGGGTTACCCAAGGAAAAGCGACAAAATTCTCTAAAAATAATGACTCGAGTTGCTACGGACTCCATTAACGGGTCGTTGGCAATGGTGGTAGCTGAGGCCAAGAATCGAATTGATTCATCTTCTGGAACTGAATGGCTCGATGCTTGGATAGAATTACGGTCGCCACCAGCCAATGTAGTATTATTTCGATCACGTTTAGAGTTGCCTGAACGCAAGCGCGCGATAGCCTATCTAGAGCGATTCATTGATGTCAGCCAAGATGTGAATATACGGGCCCAGCTCGCGCGCTGGCATGGACTTGAAGGCAACAACGAAAAGGCACTGACGATCTTGCGAGGCCTAATCGAAGATGATGGTCGTCGGCACCACGATTTATTGACTTTGAGCATTCTTGAACTACGTAGTGGAAGCCTCGACCCTGCGGAGAGACATTTAAAAGCACTGCTGGCATCGGAACAGTATCGCTCTGATGCGTATTATTATTTGGGCGAGATTGCTGTAATAAAAGAGCTTCGCAAACTAGCGATCGACCGATTCCTGCGAGTCGATAAAGGTGAACTCGTAATCGAGGCCAGAAAACAGCTGGCCGGTCTTGCACTCAAAAATAACGACTCAAAGCAAGCTGACCGCTGGTTTTCCGAGGCAAGACTTCTGTTTCCAAATTTTGAGGTGCGGCTGAACATTGCCGAAGCTCAGTTTAGGACCGCAAATAACAGAGCTGGTGAAGCAATCCCACAGCTAACAGAGGCGCTATCACAGGATCCGGAGAGTATTGAGATTCTTTACACACGCGCACTGGCCTTCGAACAGATCGACAACATCGATGCGACCGAAAAAGACCTGCGAAGGATCCTCGAACTAAAACCCAACGATCCGGACGCCCTAAACGCGTTGGGCTATACCCTCGCCGATCGGACCGACCGATATGACGAGGCCTTAGTCCTCATCAAAGCAGCTCTTCAGCAGAAGCCAGAATCTGCGGCTATTCTCGATTCAATGGGCTGGGTACTATTAAAGCTGGGACAGCTAAAAAAAGCTGAGTCTTACCTCACAAAAGCCTGGGGTAAGAGCCGGGATCATGAGATAGCTGCCCATTATGGCGAGCTTCTTTGGCGACTCGGACGCCCTGAAGACGCTCGGGAAATTTGGCGAATAGGCTATGAATCGAACCCAGAAAGTGACAAGATTCGCCGCACGATGAAACGGTTAACGAATTCGTGAAGTATTTTCTTTACACTTTTTTTTCAAGCATATTGCTAACTGGCTGCTCACTCATGCCGTGGTCGTCTAGTGACGACGTTGAAGTGCTTACCTTCCTACCAGCCGATCAACTAACTTATTGGGATCTAACCGCTAAGTTCACTGTGTCGACGAAGGACAGTACCGAATCGGGTAGCATTCGCTGGATGTTGAACTCAATTGAAGAACGTTTGGATATACTGGCACCAACTGGCTCCGTCGTGGCACAAGTGACAGTCTCTGACTCAGAGGCGCGGCTTAAGACTGACGACCAGGAAACTGTTGCTCGGGATGCAGATATATTATTCCGCGAAGTCATGGGCACTTCGTTTCCGGTGGGTGCGCTCCGGTTTTGGATAAGAGGACTCGATGCGCCAGATCTATCAGTTGAGTCAGTTGAGAAAGATGGAGATGGACGCACAACCGAACTTACCCAAGATGGATGGCGACTCTCCTACAACGGTAACATCGCCATCGAATCGGGATCACACCGGTTTGAAGTTCCAAGACGTCTAACCGCAACCCGTGGTGAGATAGAAATTCGCTGGGCCAGTACCGAATGGCAGGCACTCAACCAGTAATCTATCCATCACGCTTGCTTCAAGGTGGCGTTTGCGCCGCCGCTCCAGCAAAAATAAATCGATTTCTTCACATCCTCGGTCGACAGGATGACGGCTATCATCAGCTGGAAACTGGATTTCAATTTACCGAATGGTGTGACTGGATCCATTTCCGAGTATCCGAAACACTCGGCATTCGGATACTCGATGACCCAATACACCTCGGTAAAAAAAACCTCGTGTACAAAGCCGCAGCAAGGGTTATCGACCCTAACGTTCACGGTATCGATATCCTGATCGAGAAATATCTACCGGTAGGTGGCGGCTTGGGCGGCGGGTCATCCAACGCAGCGACTACCTTGGTATTACTCAATACACTGTTTGAGCTGAGACACTCAACCGATAGGCTCCAAGATATCGGACTAACAATTGGTGCGGACGTCCCTGTCTTTGTTCAAGGGGAGAGCTGCTTCGCCTCAGGGATCGGTGAGAAGCTCGAGACCTACATTTGGCCAGGTACGCGTGTTTTAATCGCAGATCCCCAGATCCATGTGTCGACTAGAGAAGTTTTCCAGCATCCAAAGTTGACAAGAGATACCCCCTCTTGCAGACTCCGCGGCTTCCAGTTGGATACAACGATTAATGATTGCGAAGCGCTGGTTCGGGAAACACATCCTGAAGTGGAGGAGTTGATCAACCGAATGCAGGTCTTTGGAGAACCGAGACTGACTGGAACAGGCGGATGCGTGTTCGTAGTTGATCCGATCAATACTGACTCAGCGGATGCTACCTTGCGAGACATAGCAAAAGCGAAAGTTTGCCTGCTGAGCAATAACTCAATGTTGTATACTTTCGGCGCTTAAGTATAACTGGAGTATAATTGGGGTGTGGCCAAGTGGTTAAGGCAGCGGGTTTTGATCCCGCCATTCGTAGGTTCGAATCCTACCACCCCAGCCATTTTCGAACCGCCCGAAACTCAAGGAGTCACCCGTGGCCCAACTGATGTTGTTCTCCGGTAACGCCACACCAGAGTTAACCGAAAAAGTTTCTGATTATCTGTCTGTTCCTGTTGGTAACGCCAATGTCGGACGTTTTTCTGACGGCGAGATTGCCGTCGAAATTGTAGAAAATGTGCGAGGGCAAGACGTGTTTGTATTGCAGTCAACTTGCGCACCAACGAACGACAACCTGATGGAGCTAGTAGTGTTATGTGACGCACTACGCCGCGCGTCCGCGCTACGTATCACCGCCGTAGTTCCCTATTTTGGATATGCTCGTCAGGATCGTCGTCCACGCTCCGCTCGAGTGCCTATTACCGCGAAGGTAGTTGCAGATATTATGGTAGGTGTCGGCATAGATCGGGTGCTAACCGTTGATCTTCATGCTGATCAAATTCAAGGATTCTTCGATGTTGCCGTCGATAATATCTACGCAACCCCGGTTATGCTTGATGACATCCAACGTACTCAACCAAAAAATGCTGTCGTGGTATCTCCTGATATCGGTGGTGTAGTGAGAGCCCGAGCCGTAGCGAAGCAATTAGACACCGACCTTGCTATCATCGATAAGCGTCGACCAGCACCGAATCAGGCAGAGGTAATGAATATTATTGGCGAGGTCAAGGGTCGCACCTGCTTAATCGTTGACGACATTATTGACACCGCGGGCACACTATGCAACGCAGCAAACGCCCTCAAAGACGAAGAAGCTAAAGCAGTCGTTGCTTACTGCACCCACCCCGTACTCTCCGGTCGCGCTCTGGAAAACTTGAAGGACAGCGCGCTTGACGAATTAGTAGTTACTGATAGTATCCCGATCCCGTCTTCTATAATGAAGACTGGACGAGTTCGTGTTATCACGATCGCAGAGCTGCTCGGCGAAGCTGTCCGCCGTGTTAGCAACGAGGAGTCCATCAGTGCGATGTTTCGCTAGCTGAGGCATAACAGACGTTTTACTGGTCGAAGTAGAACGCGGAAATTGAGGGAGAACAAAGTGTCTAATTTTCACTTGTCCGCACAATCTCGCGAAGAAGCAGGGAAAGGTTCGAGCCGCCGCCTGCGTCGACTGGAGGGACTTGTCCCTGCTATTGTTTATGGTGGCAAGAATGCCCCTAAGTCGGTTAAATTGGCCCACAAGGATCTCAAGCGAGCGCTTGAGGAACAGTCTTTCTATTCATCAGTTATCACTCTTGATATTGATGGCAAAGAAGAACCCGTTATTCTCAAAGCTTTACAACGTCATCCGGCGAAACCCTTGGTTTTACACGCTGACTTCCAGCGCGCGTCCGCAGGGACTGTGCTGAAAGTGAATGTTCCTATCCACTTCTTGAATGAATCAAGTTGCAAAGGTGTTAAATTACAGGGCGGTGTAATTCACCACGATTCCGTTGAAATTGAAGTCTCGTGCTCACCCAAAGATCTTCCTGAATTTATCGAAGTCGATCTCGCCGAAGTCGAACTTGATCAGGTAATTCACATGTCAGACATTGAACCTCCGAAGGGGGTGACTTTCATCGCTCTTTCACATGATTCAGACCTGCCCATTGTTAGCATCCACAAAGCGAAAGGCGCATCAGCTGACCCAGAACCGGAAGCAGACGCCGCGACAGAGGGTGAGTCCGAAGAAGAAGAGTGAACGCTATCAAGCTTGTCATAGGGCTCGGGAATCCCGGGCCTGAGTATTCTGAAACCCGGCACAACGCCGGGTTTTGGCTGTTAGATACCCTTGCAAAGAATATAGATACGCAGCTAGCAATCGAACCAAAATTTTTTGGTGTTACTGGTAAAGGCCTGGTCGGTCTGCAGTCGGTCCATCTTCTAAAACCGGCTACCTTTATGAACCACTCTGGTCAAAGTGCATTAGCCGTCGCTCAGTTTTACAAAATAGAACCACAGGAGATACTAGTGGTGCACGATGAGCTCGATATTGAACCAGGTCAGATACGCCTGAAACTAGGCGGCGGTCATGGCGGTCACAACGGGTTACGTGATCTTCATCGGGTCTTAGGCTCAGACTATGCAAGGATCCGAATCGGAATCGGACACCCTGGACATAAATCCAAGGTACACGGCTATGTCCTTAGCAAAGCATCAAGCGAACAACGTGACAACATTACCGAAGCGATCGATCACACAATGACATTCATTAATGACATTGTTCGATCTGACTGGGATCAAGCCATGAACATTCTTCACCAGCGTTAAGGGAGAGAGTATGGGCTTCAAGTGCGGCATCGTCGGCTTACCAAACGTTGGCAAATCCACCCTATTCAACGCATTGACTAAGGCGGGTATCGAAGCACAGAACTTCCCGTTTTGTACCATAGAACCCAATGCAGGGGTGGTACCAATACCAGATCCTCGACAGGATCGACTAGCTGAGATCGTCAAGCCTGAGCGCGTTGTTTCAACTAGTATGGAATTTGTCGATATCGCCGGCTTGGTGGCCGGCGCCTCTAAGGGCGAAGGTCTCGGTAACCAATTCCTCGCCAATATCAGGGAGACCGACGCCATTGCCCACGTCGTACGCTGCTTTGATGATGAAAATATCGTGCATGTGGCTGCAAAGGTCGACCCTACATCTGACATAGAAGTGATCAATACCGAGCTTGCACTCGCAGATCTCGAGTCTGTTGAAAAACAGGTGCAGAAGGCCCAAAAGCAAGCCAAAGGCGGAGATAACGATGCTAAGAAATTGATTAGTGTCGGAGAGAAAATACTTCCCGTGCTTAACGAGGGTAAACCTGTTCGCTCTATAGCACTCTCTGATGATGAGGCGTTGGTCGTTAGCAGATTGCACCTTCTCACTATCAAGCCAACCCTCTACATCGCGAATGTGGCCGAGGACGGGTTTGACAAGAACCCATGGCTTGAGACAGTGCGTGAGATTGCCATCAGCGAAAACGCCAAGGTTGTCCCAATTTGTAATAAGATCGAATCAGAAATCGCCGAGCTCGAGGATCACGAGAAGGCAGAATTCCTTGAAGAACTTGGGCTCGAGGAAGCGGGACTGAATAGAGTTATTAGGGCAGGCTATGGCCTACTCGGACTCCAGACATTTTTCACGGCTGGTGTTAAGGAGGTACGGGCATGGACCGTCCCCATTGGCTCAACCGCTCCGCAAGCAGCCGGAAAAATCCATACGGACTTCGAGAAAGGCTTCATTCGTGCAGAAGTCATATCCTTCGCCAATTTTGTGAATCTCGGTGGCGAACAGGCGGCGAAAGATGCGGGTAAGTGGCGCCTCGAAGGAAAGGATTATCTTGTTAAGGATGGCGACGTTATCCACTTCCGATTCAATGTCTAGCCTTTGACAGAGGTACAAAACTTCAGTATCTTTCGCGCCTTTCTAGAAGGCTATGTAGCTCAGCTGGTTAGAGCACAGCACTCATAATGCTGGGGTCGCAGGTTCAAGTCCCGCCATAGCCACCATTTTCTGACTCAACCTAATCGCCAACAAAACGCTTCCCTAGCGACGATCGCCAACTACATCTTGGTCTTGCTTGACTCCACCAGCGCTGATCGCTTCTCGGGACTTGTTAAGAAATTCGGTTTTGCTGACATAAGTCCAACCGATTGACACGAGTACATCGTTCTTAAAAACATAGGGGGTGTAGTCGTCGTCGTGGTTACTGATCCCCGATTCTAAACCCGTACGGACGAAATGGATCTCGACCCGTTCACCATAACTCAGATAGCGCTCGGGCCGTCTCTTAAAACGTAAAGGGACGACCTGTTGACTGGTATCGAGTATGGTCAATACATGCGCCCTCGCGTCACCAATCGATATCTTAGAGTAGGCTTTTTCGTAGTCTTCAACGGCCTGCTTAGTAACCGTCTTTGGCGCACACCCAAAGAGGCCAGCCATTACGATGGCTAGTGTTACAAGTTTGAACGATGAACTTTTCGTTTTGGTCTTAGAACGCATCTGTATTATATCGGTGCCGTCAAGGTTTTCTAAAGTCATGTTACTTGTATTTATCCATGATAAAAAATATTTCAACCTAACTTCATACTTAAAATACAATCCCCTCCTCTGGTATCACCGACATACTGAATAAAGAGGCCGTCCGTATGAATCGCGACAAATTTTTTGACTCATTATGGAAACAGTATGTTTCAGTGACACCGCAAGCTAGAGGGATACAGGCACTGTTACGAAGACGCGGCGAGGAGATCATCAACGATCATGTCGCTTTCCGAACATTCGACATCCAAGGCTTCGACCTCGAGACAGTAACAGACTTATTAGCAGAAATCGGTTACGAGCGGTTTGATTCTTATGTGTTCCCAGATAAGCATCTACGAGCCCACGCATACCGGGTTCCAATCGATCACGATACTCCAAAAATCTTTTTCAGTGAGCTCGTGAGAGCCGAATTGGATTCAGATTCCCAAGCGATTATTGAGGAGATCACGTCGCCTCTTACGGGTGAACTAACTTTAAAGAATCTAGCAGGTACCTACCTTTTCAAGAGACCAACCATCGAGCAGTATTCAAGGTTATCCGATGCGAGTGAATACGCGGGTTGGTTAGCAACGATGGGGTATCAAGCAAACCACTTCACCGTCAATGTGAATAGGCTCCGAACCCTTGACTCGATCGCCGGAGTGATCGATCTCATGGTAGCCAACCAGTATCCGTTAAACGACATTGGCGGCATAATAAAAGGAACACCCTCAGATTTACTTATCCAGGCCTCCACCTTCGCCGATCACATCCGTTTTAAGTTTGAAGACGGGTTCGAGTCAGACATCCCTAGCTGTTTTTACGAGTTTGCATACCGGTTTACTGACTCAACCGGGCAGCCATTTCAAGGATTTATTCCGACTAGTGCAAACGTAATTTTTGAGAGCACCGACAGGCAGCCTTAAGTCAAATGCTGCGGCTTGGGTTACCCTCAAACAGCAATAAGTCACTGCCAAAAACGGCCTCAGGATGCAGTGGTAGTCAAATCGATTAGAAAAATAAAAAACGGGCATAACAGCCCCTTAGTATTCGTGACAGAAAGGACTCAAATTAATGGCAATAATGAACTTTAAAATATCAATTTTTGCATTAACTTGAAAAGAGCAGGAAAAGAGCAGGAAAAGAGCAGGAAAAGGGCAAGTGTGATGCGTTCTATCAATCGAACAATTGGTGTTTTTATTTTGGTCAGCCTGTCGAGTATTAGCCTCGCCCATGAGGGTGCGACAGGTATGATCAAGGAACGTATGGATCGGTTCAAGCAGAATAAAGCAGCCATCAGGGTGATCAAAGGAAATCTCGCCAAAGACACCTCTACCATCGCTCAGAAAGTGGCTGAAATCGAGACGTGGGCTAACGAGATGGTTGATTTCTTCCCCGAGGGATCAAATCAGGCACCCTCAGAAGCTCTACCGGCAATTTGGGAAAACTTTGGGGACTTCACGGCGAAAGCGGAAGCAAATGCAACGGCAGCCGCTGACCTCAAAACACTCGCGCAATCCGGTGCAGATCAGAGCGCTCTGATCAAAGGACTTAAGGTGCTCGGAAAGACCTGCAAGGACTGCTATAATGACCACAGAGAGTAGGTAGCTATGACAACTCGTCGTGATTTCTTAAAGGTTTGCACAGTCCCACCCTTGCTAACAGCCATCCCAACACCGATTAACGCTATGATCGAGAAAGTGTTACGTCTAACCGCCTCCAAGACGACCAAGCGATTGGTTCCAGGTGACGAGTACCAAGATGCATCAGTCTGGGCTTTCAATCGCACGGTACCCGGACCCGAACTGCGACTGAAGAAAGGGGATACGCTCTCACTGGACTTTATAAATGAGCTCGACGAGGGCTCATCAATACACTGGCACGGGATCCGTAACATCAACGCGATGGATGGTGTAGCGGGTCTGACACAGCCGGAGGTGACACCAAACGGACAGTTCCGCTACCAGTTTCCTTTGAATGATTCCGGGACCTACTGGTACCACAGCCACGCGAAGACCTGGTCGCAAGTTGCACGGGGTCTTTACGGTCCCTTGATCGTTGAGGATGAGTCAGATCCGGCGGTTGACCATGACATCGTGCTCATGATTGATGACTGGCTGCTTGCAAATGATGCGACCATCGACGAGGCCTCATTTGGATCCCTGCACGACTGGACCCATGGCGGGAGGCTTGGCAATTGGCTCACCGTCAACGGGGAGTCACTCCCGACTATCGAGGTCAGTAAGAATTCCCGGGTCAGGTTGCGTCTTATCAACGCAGCCAATGCCCGAATCTTTGGTCTAAATATCCCGGCCTCTGCTTTTTTGGTTGCGCAGGACGGCTACCCGGTTCCTATCCAAGAGACTCGGGACGTGATACTGGGTCCCGCCCAACGCGCTGATTTCATCATTGATTTGGCCGAAGAGAACATCACAATAAACGAGACCTACAACAGCGACCAACCCTATCCAGCCGTCAACCTGAAGGTAGTGGATACAACACAGACACTCGTGGCCAAGAGTCCACTAAATCAGCCAAACTTAGAGGCGCCCCCAACATTAATCGATGTCACGATACCACTGCACATGCAGGGCGGGGCAATGGGTAACCTGAGGGAGGCCAATTACAAGGGCGAACTGCGACCTATCCGTGAACTCGCCCAGAATCACAAAAAAGCATGGGCGTTCAATGGACGGATCGCGGAACATCACGATCACCTGGCCAACGTTAGTCTGGGCCAGTCGGTCAGTATCAAGGTCTGGAACGATACACGTTGGCCCCACGCGATGCATCTCCACGGTCACCACTTTTGGATCCAGAAAGAAGACGGGGTGTTCCTCGACGGGAAACGCGATACCTATCTTTTCCAAAGAGGCGAGAAAGCAAACCTCGTGTTCATCGCGGACAACCCAGGGTTCTGGCTGTTCCACTGTCACATGCTGGAGCATCACGCGGCCGGGATGGGTGCGGTAATCCAAGTGTCATGACACCCTAAGACCCTGCTAACCTGCGTCATACTAGCTCATGGGTGAGGAGCTGATTGCCCGAGTCGGCGCATTGTCTGCCGGTAT